>Ga0066903_100001005_pt1 | contig 19589 bp, 12 predicted proteins | sample PanSoiMetaGPlot1_FD_67491 | JGI IMG/M metagenome (GOLD analysis project Ga0066903, IMG submission 67491) | Tropical forest soil microbial communities from Panama analyzed to predict greenhouse gas emissions - Panama Soil - Plot 1 (version 2) | ecosystem: Environmental > Terrestrial > Soil >... | reverse complement strand
GACGCTGAAGAAGCGCGCCGAGAAGCTCGATCAGTGGAAATCGAGCGTCACCCGCCCGATCGACCCGGCGTTCCTGATGAGCACGATGACGCGCGACCATTCGGAAACCGCGATGCCGAGTCGCATGAAGCCTTATGTCGACGCCATCCTGGCGATCGAAACGACGGTCCCGAACGGGACTTACATCGACATGTGCGAAAACCTGCCGGTGTGCGATCCCAAGCAGATCAAGGTGCCGACCGCGATCCTGCGCGGCCAGCATGACGGCATCGCCTCCGACGACGATCTGCTCGAGTTCTTCCGGCTGTTGCCGAACCCCGACAAGGAATTCGTCATGATGCCCGGGATCGCGCACGCCGCCGCCACGTCGAAGAACTACCTGCGGTTCTACGACGCGATCCACTCCTTCTTCCTGCGGCCCGAAACGGTGTTCAAGGGTTGAGTGGCGGCAAATTGAGGGCGGCGTCGACCAGGGCGGTAGCACGCTTGAAGTCATAGTTGCGGTAGACGTTCTGCTTCACCAGGAACGAGGCGCCGCCGTAGAATTTTTCGTATTGCTGATGCCGGCCGCCGAACTCGGAACCGACGAAGTCCCAGATGAGCCGCATCAGCGCGATGCGGCTCCTGGCGTCGCTCGAAGCTGAGCGCATGTATCGCTCGATGTCGTGCGCCGTTTCGGGATTGTCGAAGTCCTTGAACGAGGATGGCAGCGTGATCATCGCCGAGCCTGCAAGCTCGCGGATCGTTTCCAGCATCCGTCCGTTCAACTCGGACTGCAGCGCCATCACCGAATAGAGCGCGGTCTTCGAAGGCCACAACACGCCGTTCTCGATCGGCGCCAAGGTCTCGTGCGCCAGCAGCATCGTCTCGACGATCGAGACGAGTGACGCGAGCTCGCCCATCATGATCTGGACGGCCGGATTGGCCTCGTTCCCCGTCATCTCGTTCATGCGCTTGGCGAGCCCGACCATGAACCGGAGCTTGGTCGCATAGCGCACCTGCGCCTGATGGTTGCCGTAGAGATGCGAGGGCGTCTTCCACCACTGGTCGCGTGTGACTTCCAGATTGCGATAGATGAAGACCCGCTCCCAGGGCACAAACACATTGTCGAATACGACATAGCAGTCGGACTCGTCGAACCGGCTGCTCAATGGATAGTCGAAGGCGTTGGCCGCCTGCAGGGCGAACGGGCGGCGTGGATAGAGCTTGAGTCCGGGCGCGCCGACTGGGATTGCCACGCAGTTCGCGTAGTTCTCGTCGCCCGGCTGCAGCGGATGAATGCAGCTCAGGTGGATGTAATCGGAAAGGACCCCGGCGGTGGCGAGCTGTTGGGCGCCGGCGATCACGATGCCGTCGTCGCGCTCCTTGACCACGCCGGCGTAGAGGCCGGGGTCGCTCTGCTTGTGGGCGGGTTTGCTGCGGTCGATCTGCGGCGGAACGATCGCATAGCTGGCGTAGAGATGCTGGTCGCGCAGGTGCTCATAGAATGCGACCACATTGTCGGCGAATTGCTGGCCGCCGGCCGCGAACACCGCCGGCACCGCCGCGTAGCCGCAGAAGAACCCGGCCACATGGTCAGGCGTGCGGCCCATCAGGCCGAAGGTCGCCTCCGCCCAGGTCTCCGAGAACAGCCGCCGCGCGCGCAGGTCGGCATGGGTCCTCGGGATCTGATAGGCGCGCAGGACCGGCGCGCCGGTCTTGGGCGATGGGAAGGTCATCCGCTCGCGGTGCTCCGGCGCCGCCGCGATGTCGTAGAGCCGGGCGATCGAGTGCGCGGCCGCGCGGAAGGCGGGATGGCGCACGACATCTGTGACCCGCTCGCCTTCGACGAAGACCTGCCGTCCATCCTGCAGCGACCGCAGATACTCGGCGCCGGTCCGTAACGGCGTTCCGCCCGTGGCGGCCGGCCCAGAGCGGTTCTGCGAAACGTCCATGAAGCCGCCTCCATGATTGCGCCGAGTACCCTTGATCGTCGATAGTCGGTCAATCACGGTGGCGCAAACAAGCCCATTATCAGGGATCGAGCGGGGGACGAACGTGGCGTACAGAGACCTGCGCGACTTCATCGGCGAGGTCGAGAAGCTCGGCGTGCTGCGCCACATCGCTGGCGCCGATCCGCATCTGGAAATTGGGGGCATCACCGAAGTCGCGGCCAGTCTTCCCGAGTGTCCCGCGCTCCTGTTCGACCGGATCAAGCGCTATGCGGCTGGGTATCGGGTCTTCACCAACGCCACCACAACGCCGCAGCGTGCGGCGCTCGCGCTCGGGATTGATCCGGCGCTGCGCCCGCTCGACGCGCTCAAAGCCTGGATGGCGAAACGGCAGGTGCTCAAGCTGCAAACGCCGGTCATGGCGAAGGACGTGCCGGTGCTCGAGAACACCGGCGGCGAGGTCGATCTCGCAAGGTTCCCGGCGCCGCACTGGCGCGCGCACGACGGTGGCCGCTACATCGGCGCCGGGTCGATCGTCATCATGCGCGACCCCGACGGCGGCTGGATCAACGCCTCGATCTATCGCGTCCAGGTCCACAGCAGGGCCAAGGTCACGATCCAGTTCGACCACCAGGGCCGCCACGGCGCCATTATCGCCAAGAAATATTGGGATCAGGGCAAGGCCTGCCCGGTCGCCGTCGTGAGCGGTGAGGACCCCGCGCTGTTCATCGCCGGGTTCGAATACTTGGCCGCAGGCGTCTCCGAATATGACTTCGCCGGCGCCATCAAGGGGACGCCGATCGAGGTGTTCGACGGGCCCGCAACCGGGCTGCCGCTGCCCGCGCGGGCCGAGATCATTCTCGAGGGCGAACTCCTGTTGCCCAATCAGGAGATGCTGCCCGAAGGACCGGTCGGAGAGTTCACCGGCTACTACGCGGGTCCGCAGCGGCCCTGCCCGGTCATGGCGGTGCGCGCGGTCCACCATCGCAGCGATCCTATCCTGCTCGGCTCGCCGCCCATGCGCCCTCCCCGATTCCACTTCGGCCTGCCATTCCGCGCCGCCGGCATCTGGAGCAACCTCGAAGCCGCCGGGGTGACCGACGTGGTCGGCGTATGGCAGCACGTTTCCCAATTGATGACCGTGGTTGCGATCAGGCAGCGTTATGACGGTCACGCCAAGCGCGCCGGGCTGATCGCGGCCGCCAACAGCTACATGGGTCGCATCGTTGTCGTGGTCGACGATGATGTCGATCCGTCGAACCTCGCCGACGTGATGTGGGCGGTGACGACCCGCTGCGAGCCGTCGGAGCAGATCGACATCGTGCGCAACGCCTGGAGCTCGGCGCTGGACCCCAGGATTCCGCCCGAGGACAAGCAACGTGGCGTCACCTCGCATTCGAAGGCGATCATCGAGGCGTGCCGGCCGTTTGCCTGGATGGAGCGATTTCCACCGACCTCCGCGATCTCGCAGGAGGAGGCGCGGGTCATCGAAGAAAAATGGGGCGCCGTGCTGAAGGGCGTGAAGTGATGGCTCACACGCGTTCGTGCGCGTCGGCGACGCCCGGCCGGGCATGCTGAAGGCGTGCGCGCAGCGCCGGCGTCCGCCGGTCGCCGGCGGGCTGATAGAACACGCTGTAGCGTCGGACCGCCTCGGCAAAGACGGCGGCGTCGGCGTCCTTCACGACTTCGAAGGAATCGAAGCCGGCGCGGACGAGAAACAGGAACTGGTCGCGCAAGATGTTGCCTGCGGCGCGCAACTCGCCGCGGAAGCCGTGCTGCTCGCGCAGCTGCCGCGCCTGGCTGTACGCGCGCCCGTCCTTGAAGGACGGGAACACCAGCGCCACCAGTGCGAGGCGATCAAGGTACGGCACAAGCTCCGATATCCGGCGGTTGTTCGGCCACAGCACGCCGGTCGGCGCCTCGCGGCGGGCGAGCTCCGCGGCGTCGGCGAGGAACCGCGCCGCCGGGATGATGACCGGAACGCTGTCGGGAATCGGCGCCTCATCGAGGACGCGCAGATATCGGTCGGCGACGACGCGCCCTCCCCTAACGAGCCGCATAGACACGCTCCTTGAAGGGTTCGACACCGACGCGCTTGACCGTGTCGAGGAAGATCTCGTTCGGCCGGTCGCGCAACTCGAGATAGGCCGCGACGATATCCTCGACCACGTCCGCCACCTCGGCATAAGGCACGGCCGGACCAATGAGCGTTCCGAGCTCGGCGTTCTCGTCGGCGCGCCCGCCGATCGTCACCTGGAAATACTCCTCGCCGTTCTTCTCGACCCCGAGGAGACCGATATGGCCGACGTGATGGTGACCGCAGGCGTTGATGCAGCCTGAAATGTTGATGTGGAGCCGCCCGAGTTCGCGGGCGAGATCGAGATCACGGAAGCGGCGCGTCAGCTCCTGCGCCACCGGAATCGAGCGGGTATTGGCGAGGCTGCAATAATCGAGCCCCGGACAGGAAATAATGTCGGATACGAGCCCGACATTGGGGGTCGCCACGCCGATCCGATCGAGCGCGCGCCAGAGCGCCGGCAGCTCGCGCTGCTCGACGTGCGGCAGGGCGAGGTTCTGCTCGTGGCCGACGCGGATCTCGCCGAAGGAATAGCGGTCGGCGAGATCGGCGATCGCGTCCATCTGCTCGGCGGTCGCGTCGCCGGGCGGCCCGCCCTCAGGCTTGAGCGAGAGCGTGACGATGGCGTAGCCGGCCACCTTGTGATTGGCGACTGAGTTTCCAAGCCAGTTGGCAAACCGCCGATCGGTTGCACGCGCCTGTGCGAGCTCCGGCGGACTGTCATCGAGTTCCGCGTAGTCGGGATAACGAAAACGGGCGGCGACCTCGGCGATGACCGCGGGATCGAGCGCGAGTGCACCGTCGCGGATCGGCTGCCACTCGGCCTCGACCTCCTTGGCAAAGGCTTCCGCGCCAAGGTCATGCACCAGGATCTTGATGCGCGCCTTGTAGATGTTGTCGCGCCGTCCGAACTGGTTGTAGACGCGCAGGATCGCCTCGACATAACTCAGGAGGTCGCGCTTGGGCAGGAACGGCTTGATGGTCTTGCCGACGAACGGAGTGCGGCCGAGACCGCCGCCGACCACCACTTCGAAGCCGACCTCGCCGGCGCCGTTGCGATGCAGCCGCAATCCGATGTCGTGCACCCGCACCGCGGCGCGATCGTGCGCGGCCGCCGTCACGGCAATCTTGAACTTGCGCGGCAGGAACGAGAATTCCGGGTGCAGCGTCAGGTGCTGGCGCAGGATTTCAGCCCAGATGCGCGGATCCTCGATCTCGTCTGGAGCGACGGCGGCCCACTGGTCGGTCGTGATGTTGCGCACGCAATTGCCGCTGGTCTGCATGCCGTGCAGGCCCGCGCGCGCCAGGTCCGCCATGGCGTCGGGCAGCTCTTCGAGTTTGATCCAATTGAACTGGATGTTCTGCCGGGTGGTGAAATGGCCGTAGTTGCGGTCGTAGCGGCGCGCGACATGGGCGAGCGTGCGCAGCTGCCGCGACGACAGCGTTCCGTAGGGAATGGCGATCCGCAGCATGTAGGCGTGGAGCTGCAGGTAGACACCATTCATGAGCCGCAGCAGCTTGAACTCGTCCTCGCTCAACTCCCCGGACAGGCGACGCCGCACCTGATCGCGGAATTCGGCGACGCGCTCGGCGACCAGCGTTCGGTCGAAATCGTCGTAGAGATACATCGCGTCAGAATCCAGGAATTCCCGGCAGGTCGATGGTCGGGCCGCGGTGCCTGATCGCCTCGCGCAGATTTCCGGGCTGCACGCCTCCGTCCTTGTCGAGCCGGACCGGTGCGACGTAGGCACCGACCGCCCCGAGATCGTCCGCTACGGCCCCCGCCAGCAGTTCACTCGCGGCCGGCGTGGTGGTCACGACCGCGGCCTGCGCGAGGTGCGTCGTCCAATGACCGTCGAGGGTACGATAGACCACGGCGCCATCGCCGAGCCTGTTGGCGGTGACGACGACTGGGCCGGTGATCCGAAGCTTCTGCTCCAGCGGCGACGTCATGCGGCAAGCTCCCTGGCGATGATGCGGTCGGCCTCGCGCCAGGCGTCGGAGCGCGCGACCACGTCGCCGACGACGAGCAGCGCCGGCCCATCTCCAGCTTGCTCCGCAAGCGACGGCAAATCCTCCAGGCGACCAACGGCGGCCTTCGAATCGGGACGGGTCCCACGGGCGAGCACGCCGGCCGGCGTCGCCGGGCTGCGACCGGCCGCGATGAGGCCATCGCGCACGGGCGCCGCCGCGGCGAGCCCCATATAGAAGACCACGGTCGTCTGCGGATCGGCGAGCGCGGACCAGTCGGTCGCGGCGGCTTCGTCCGCCCGATGGGCGGTGACGAAGACGAGCCGCGATGCCTCGTTGCGATAGGTCAAAGGCAGTCCCGCCTCGGCGGCGCAGCCGAGCGCGGCCGTCACGCCGGGCACGACGACAACAGTGACGTTCGCCTGCCGCAGGTATTCGAGCTCTTCGCCCCCGCGGCCGAAGATGAACGGATCGCCGCCCTTGAGCCGTACGACTGTGCGCCCGCTCCACGCCGCTTCGACGAGGCGGCGATTGATCTCATCCTGGCCGATGCCGGGATGCCCGCGCCGCTTGCCGACGAAAACGCGCTCCGCGTCCCGGCGCGCCCGATCAAGAACGCCCGGCGTCACCAGCTCGTCATAGAACACGATGTCGGCGCCTTGCAGGACCTGCAGGGCGCGCAAGGTCAGAAGATCAGGGTCGCCCGGGCCGGCTCCGACCAGATAGACAGTGCCGCTCTCTTGCTGCTGCGGCAGCGCGGACTCGTTGATGGCGCGCGCCAGCGCGGCTTCGGCCGCTCGCGCGCGCCCGGCCAGCAAGAGGTGTGCGATTGGACCGTCGAGAACACGCTCCCAGAACTTCCGTGCCGACGTGCTCTTGTGGCGCATGGCGGCGAACCGCGCGCGATAGCGATGCATCAGCGCTGCAAGCTCGCCGATCCGTGCCGGCAGCACAGCCTCGATGCGCTCGCGCAGGCGCCGCGCCAGGACCGGCGATGCTCCGCCGGTGCCGATCGCCACGACCACGTCGCCGCGATCGACGACCGCCGGAAAGATGAACGTCGAAAGGTCGGGCCGGTCGACGACATTCACCGCGACATTGGCGGCACGGGCCCGTGCGGCGACCCGCTCGCCGAGGTCGCCGCCAGCCGCAACCACGATCGCGGCGAATTCCGAAAAATCCGCCTCGAGCGGATCGGCGAACGACAATTCAAGCCGGCCGGCCGAAGCGCTCGCCAACACCACGTCCTCGGCAACATCGAGATCGCCCGAGTACCAGCGCACGTCGGCTCCCGCGGAGCGCAGAAGCTGCAGCTTGCCGAGTGCGGCCGCACCGGAGCCAACCAAGGCCACTGTTCCGGAATTGAGGTCCAGAAAGAGGGGCAAGAAACGCATGATCCCGAATTCCCCGCTTCGTGAGAATCGTATTTCATATAGAGCGCAATCTGGGCATTCAAACAGAAAAATATTCTGCTTCCGGGATTACCAAGCTCGCTATGTCCCACCTGCCATGGGGCCAAAAACGAAAGCGTCCTTCTCCGCCCGAAAGGCTCCTCGGGGTGGATGAGGGCGGCAGGCCCTAACGCGCCACGGCAGCGTCGCGGCGGCTCTTGGCCCGTTCGAGGTCCGGCTGGTGCCCCAGTCCAGCCGCGAGCTTGGCGAAGGGCAGCGGCCGGCCGGCCGGCAGCAGCGCCTGGGTTTCGTTCACCGCGGCGAGAATCGGAAGGCTTTCTTCGTTGCCGAGATGCTGCACTGAATAGGCTGATGCAGCGCGGGCGAAATGAAAATGCGAATCCCAGCTCGATTGCGGGCTGGCCAGATAGGAATAGACGTAGGCGCCGTGAAAAACGTCGCCAGCGCCGTTGGTGTCGATCACCCTTTCGGGCGGCACGCGCAAGGCCGAGAGGACACGATTCTCGCCGGTCTCGTCGTACCAGATCATGCCATGCTCACCCATGGTCACGCCGCCGATACGACAGCCGCGGCCGCGAAGATAGTCGAGCATGGCGCCGGGCGTCATGTTCATCTGCTCGCAAAGGCGCTCGGCAACCACTGCGACATCGATAAAGCCTAAGAGATCATGGGTGTTCGAGCGCAGGCCGCCGCCGTCGAGCGAGGTGAGGATGCCCGCATCGCGGCATGCCTTGGCATAGTGAATTGCCGCGTCGGCCTGGTGGCCATCGACATGGAGCACGCGGCAGCCGGCGATATTGAGCGGAGGAAAGGGATGCAGATAGTGATCATCGCGGCAGCGCACGATCGCTCGCTGTCCGCCTTTCGGCATGATGAATGACAGCGAGGATTCCTTCACCTTGCGATGATGGACGGAGATGCCGTATTTCGCTGCCATGTCGATGAACATGCGGCCGAGCCAGTCATCGGCGACCGAGGCGAGCAGGTCGGGGGCGATCCCGAGCTTGGCGCAGCAGAAGGCCGCGGTCACGGCGTTGCCCCCGAACGAAATCGCGTAGTCCCGCGCCACCGATTTTTCATCCCCGGTCGGAAGCGCGTCCGCCAGGAAGGTCACGTCGATATAGCTTTGGCCGATAAAGAGCGCCTGCATGCTAACCACTATTCCTCAGACCCGCCGCAATCCCGTTGATGGTGAGATGGATGCCCTCAACAACGCGTTGGTCCGTCTCGCCGTTCCGATAGCGCTTGAGCAGTTCGAGCTGCACGTAATTGAGCGGGTCGATATAGGGGAACCGGTTGCGGATCGCGCGCGCGAGCGCCGGGTTGCTCTCGAGCAGGCTCTTCTGCTTAAGGATCGCCAAGAGCGCCCGGACCGAATCCTGCCACTCGGTCCGCAGCCTCGAGAAGATCGCCTCGCGCAGGCGGACGTCGTCCACGAGCTGCATGTAGCGCGAAGCGATGGCGATGTCACTCTTCGCCAGCACCATGTCCATATTCGAAAGCAGCGTGCGGAAGAACGGCCATTCGCGCGCCATGGCCTGCAGCAGCGGCATGCCGGGAGTTGGATGGGCAGCGAGCCACGCCTTCACGGCCGAGCCGAAGCCGTACCAGGCCGGCAGCATCAGGCGGCACTGCGCCCAACCGAACACCCAAGGGATGGCGCGCAGGTCCTCGATCCGGGTCGACTTCTTGCGCGACGCCGGCCGGCTGCCGATGTGCAGGTTGGCGATCTCCGCGATCACGGTGGATTCCCAGAAATAGCGCTCGAACCCCTCCGTCTCATAGACCAACGACCGATAGGCGCGATACGCGTGCGCTGACAGTTCCTCCATTACCGCAAGAAAATCGTCGCGAGGGCCGGCGTTGTCGGTCGGCGTTATCCCCGCCTCGAGCGCCGCGGCAACCATGATCTCGAGATTGCGCCGCCCCGTCTCCGGATTCGAATACTTGCCGGCAATCACCTCGCCCTGCTCGGTGACGCGGATGCCGGCCTGAACGGCCCCTTCCGGCTGCGCCAGGATCGCTTCGTAGCTCGGCCCACCGCCGCGACCGATCGATCCGCCGCGCCCATGGAACAGGCGAAGCTGCACGCCGTGGCGCCGGAACACGTCAATGAGACCGAGCTCTGCCTTGTATAGCTCCCAGCCGGAGGTGAGGAAGCCGCCGTCTTTGTTGCTGTCGGAGTACCCGAGCATGATTTCCTGCACGCCACCGCGGCTCTTGATGAGCTTCATGTAAGCGGGAATCGAGAACAGCTCGTCGATCACCTTGCTACAGTCCTGCAGATCGTCGATGGTTTCGAACAGCGGCACGATGTTGACGTCGAGTTCGCCCGCCGCCGGCCGCAGCAGGCCTACTTCCTTGAGCAAGACCGCTACTTCGAGCACGTCCGAGACGGCGTTCGCCTTCGAGATGACATAGTTGGGGATGGCGTCCTTGCCGTATCGCTGTTGCGCTTGCGCCGCAGCGCGAACGATGTCGAGCTCCGACATGGTCTCGGCAGAATAGGCAAGGAACGGCGAGCTCAGCGGCCGCGCCGTGACCAGCTCCAGCAACAGGAAGGCAACCCGTCCGGGCTCGCTCTTCGCGCAATAGTCGATACCGGTCGCGATGTTGACGAGTTCCGCCACCACGCGCTCGTGCACATCCGCGTTCTGCCGCAGGTCGACGCTCGCCAGGTGGAATCCGAACACCTCGACGGCCCGGCGCAGGCTGCGCAGGCGGCCGCGCGCGACCAGCTCCGATCCGTTGGCGCACAGCGAGCTTGACATCACGTCGAGATCGCAACAAAGCTCGGCCGCATTCGCATAGGGCTGTGCCGGCCCTACAGTGGGCCGTGGCAGTACAGCCTGGCCGAGCGCATGCGCCGTCTCGACCAGGCGCGCGTAGATGCCGGTGATGGCGCGACGGTACGGCTCGGCGGCGCGACGCGGCGAAGCATCGGGCGAGCGGTCCGCGAGGTCCTGAAGCTCGCCGGATATGCCGACATAGGCGCGATCGAGCGACAGCTCTGCGCCAAGCTGGTGCACCTCCTCGAGATAGAAATCGAACGCCCGCTTGTTCTGCATTTTTATGGTTTGCGACAGCACGTCCGCATTGACGAAGGGATTGCCGTCGCGGTCGCCGCCGATCCAGCTACCGATCCGGATGAAGGAGGGCAGCTCGGCGTTGGCGACGCTCGGATCGTAGACCGCGAGATGGTCCTCGAGCACGCCATAGAGCTGCGGCAATTCGTGCAGGAACGTGTGATCGTAGTAGGTCAGGTTGTTCGTGACCTCATCGATCACTGCCGGCCGGTCACGGCGAAGCAGGCTTGTTTGCCAGAGCGTGAGCACGGCACGCAACAGCGACTCCTCGTTTGCTGCGAACTCATCGGGCGTCATCTGGCGGCGGTTGCGTTCGGTCAGAAGCGCGCCGATCTCCATCTCGCGACTGATGACGCTTTGGCGTCTCACTTCGGTCGGATGCGCGGTCAGCACGGGACTGACGAGGATAGTTTCAAACAGACGATGCAGCTGCGCACGCGGCACCTTGGCCGCCTGTGCCCGCGCCAGCGCATGATCAATCGTGCCATCCTGGGCCTCCTCTTCCCGCAATTGATCGGCCCGGATGTTGCGGATGCTGTGCAGATCCTCGGCCACATTCGCCAGGTGCGAGAAATGCGCAAAGGCCCGCACCACCTCGATGGTGCGCTCGCGCGACAAGCTGCTCAAGGTCGCCTCGAGTTCGGCGCGCGCGGTTTCATCGTCGTCGCGACGAAACTGAACGGAAATCTGCCGGATCCGTTCGACCGCGGCGAACGCGGCCTCGCCCTGCTGCCGGCGCACGGTATCGCCAAGGATGCGCCCGAGCATCCTGATGTCGTCGCGCAGAGCCAGATCGCGTTCGGCGGGTTCGACGATGTTCATGCGCGGCCGCACACAGGGATCGAGCAAATGCGGCAACGACTATACCCGAGATACCTCCAGCCAGGCCAATGAGTTAACCTTGTTCAGCGCGGCCTTTTGCCCGTGCTGTCGCTCGCGCTGGTAAGAGCGGTGGGTTACTCAAGCGCCGGCAAAGAGCGCCCGGGTGAGAGCCAGCCCGCCCGCGCCAGCGGCGAGGCAGATCACCGCCATGACGGCAATCTCGGCAGCGAACCGACCTCGACCGATGGTTGCGCCGATTGCGGCCTTGCTGACAGTGTTGCTCGCCGCGCCGGCGAGAATGGCATAGGCGCCATGCTCCAACGTCAGAACGCCGGGCGCGAGGTGCGCGACCGAGACGGTGACCGAATCCACGTCCGCGAGCCCGATGGCGATGGCCCCCACCGTGGCACCCAAAGCGCCGAAACTCTCTCCTACCGCCCGGCCGAGCACCATGACCAAGCCGAGGAACACGGCGAATCCAAAGACCGACCAGAACTCGAATGGATTGCGAAAGGTTTCTTGATGTCCGCGCGTGTCGCCGCGCGGCGCCGCCCGGAACGCCAAGGCGAGCGCCACGCCGACTGCGGCAAGGGTGGCGGCGACAATGGCGGGGGCGACGAGGAGGATGAGCCTCGGCTGGATGACCGCAGCGATGGCAAACACACGCAGAAAGGACACCGCGGTGGCAACCGCCACGCCCGCAGCCAGGAGACTGGCTGCACCTGCGCCCGCGGCGGCGCGCCGTGCATTGGTGAGCGTGACGGCCGTCGATGAGACGATCCCTCCGGCGGCTGCGGCCAGCAGCACGCCGCGGCTGACGCCAAGAATCTTCACCGCGAGATATCCGAGGAATGAAACGCTGGCGAGCACGATGGCGATAATCCACACCTCGCGCGGATTGACGCCGCCAAATGACCCGACCGGATCGTCCTTGAGGATCGGCAAGGCGATGCAGGTCATGGCCAGCAGCACCAAGCCCGACCGGAGTTCGGGCCAGGTGATCTTTTCAACGAGGCCGTGGATCGCCTCGCGGGTGGCCAGGATGCCGGCGGCAGCCACCGCCGCCGCGGCCGCAATGCGCACATCTCCTATTAGAGCGTAGACGCCGAGAACAAAGGTGAGCATTGCGGCAATTGCGGTCGTCGCCGAATAGCTGCCCGCTGCCCGGTTCTCCTCGCGGCTGAACAGCGCAATCACCGCCGCAAAGGCGGCAAAGCCGGCGCCAAGCACGATCCCGCCTCCAACGCCTATCGCGCCGCCACCGGCTGCCTGCGCGATCGCGCCCGTGATTCCGCCGAGCAGCCCGGAAATTGCGAAGGTGCGTATGCCGGCGGCGCGGCTACCGGATTCTGCCGAGCGCCTCTGCCAAGCGCGCTCAAGTCCGATCAGCAGTCCAATGCCGAGCGCGAGTGCCGTTCGGGCGAGCAGCTGATCGAGTTCCATGGTCGGGGATCCAGCAAACCAGAGCGGCCTCTGCGCTGTTGGTAGGCCGCTCCCGCTGGTGTCTGTCAATACCCGTCCGACTCTCGAAACAGCGTCGTGAACAATGTGGATGCACGGTCCTCGTCCCACATCCCATTGGTCACGAGGATCACTCCGACCTTCTTGTCGGGATCAAACCACATCTTGGCTCCAGCACCATTGTCAGAGCCGTCGTGGCCCCAAACTTTCCATCCATTTGAAGACCGACTGATGGACCGGCTGGACCACGCCAATCCTTGACGCGAACTGAGCGGAGTCTGGCTCTTGAGCATCTCCTGAACGGTGCCTGCTTTCAGGATCTGCTTGTTCTCGAACCGGCCCCTCTGCATATAAGCAATCATGAAGCGAGCGAGCTCGTTGACGGAGGTCCGCACCATGCCGTCCGGGTAGTCCGGTTCGCCGAATTGACCGTAGGGAACAAAGCCGGATGAATCCTTGTCATAGGGCATGGCGAGAATCGATTGATCTATGCCGGCGAGCCGCCATGAGGTGTTGTTCATGCCGAGCGGCGTGAAGATGTGATCCTTGCAGTATTTATCGAACGGAACGCCGCTGATCACCTCCACCAGGTAGCCGGCGAGGACGATACCCATGTTGGAATATCGGCTTGAGGTCCCGGGCTCGTCGGAATCGAAATTATCGTCCGCGTCATAATAGGCGCCGCCCGGCGTCAGATATCCCCGCGTGAAGTCGGCCAACGGGATCGGCGAGTCCGCTCCCCTGGTGACGTAGTCGCCAAGCTCGGACCCGTAATCGCACGACAGCGGACAATTGATATAAGTAGAGTTGTCCCTGATCGAAGAAGTATGGGTCAGTAGCTGCCGGAAGGTGATGGGTGATGCCGGCGATTCCGGAATGCTCACCCTGAAGGGAAGATAGCGGTTGACGTCGTCGTCGAGCTTGAACTTCCCCTCCTCTTGCAGTTGCATCAATGCCGTCGCGGTCACAACCTTCGATATCGAGGCGATCATGAATAGGGTGTCGGCTGTGACCGGCTTCTTCTGTTCGATGTTGGCCATTCCGGCCACCCCGGTGCAGATGACGCGGCCATTCTTGACGATGCCCACTGCCAGTCCCGGCACATCCAATCGCCGCAACTGGCTCGCCAGATCAGTCTTGCAGGTCGCCGGCTGCCGTGCGCCTGGCTCCGGTTCAGCCATCCCTTGACTCTGTTCTGTGAGCGCCTTCGTGTAATCGTGCGCGATGGCAAGACAAAGCGCCAGCGCGCAACCGGCGACGAAGATCCCCAGCGCTAGAATTTTTCTGCGCACGACGTGGTCACGCAGCCATCATGTCAGCACGTTGCGCATGCTCCGAGGCTGCCGGCGATTCGGTTGCAACCACGAGCAATCGTGCGTCCGCGGATAGTCCGAGATGTTGCCGCACCGGGCCGGCCAGCGGTCCCGTGAACGCGGCCAGCAAGCCGGCGGCTCCCGCGGCTCCGCTCAGCCCGGTGCGAACCCCGCACGCGCTCAGCTCGGCCGCCGCGGTTGTCGCCCAGGAGTCCTCGATGGCAAGGCAACAGCTCACCCCGGCCCACAAGTTTGGAAATGCGGTCAGCGATATGGTCCCGCATTGGAGGACGCTCATGCCGGTGGCCTCCTTGGCCGAGACGGCGACCGGCTCTCCGGCGGCGAGTGCCGCCATGACGCAAGCCGCGGCTTCCGGCTCGACCACGACCACGCGCGGGGAACGGCCTCGCCTGGTGGACCTCGCCCAGCTCGTCCCTGCCGATGCCAATCCGCCGACGCCTGCCTGCACCGCGACCGCGTCGATGCGATCGTCCCCTGCACGCGAAAGCTGCTGCTCGATCTCGGCGAAAGCCGTCGTGTAGCCCGCCGTCACCATCCGGGGCACGACATCGGAGACCGAGCGCGCGGTATCGCTGATCAGCAGCGTGTCGGCGCCGCGCGACGCTTCGAGCGCGGCATCGACCGAGGCGTCGTATACCCCGTCGATCACGACGAGCTCGGCACCTTCGTCTTCGATTGCCCTTAAGCGCCCAGGCGCCACGAAATTGGGCACGAAGATGCGCGCTTTGAGGCCGAGCCATTTGGCCACACGCGCGACCGCCCGTCCGTGGTTGCCGTCGGTCGCCGCAAGCAGCGTCAGAGGCCGTGCGGGCGATGCCCAGGACTGAAGGCCTTCATGCGAGAGCGAGCCGTCCGGCATCGGCCCGAGCCGCTCGCGCAGTGCAGCGTAGGTCGCCCACGATGCGCCCAGGATCTTGAACGACGGCAGTCCGAACCGCGATGTCTCGTCCTTGATGAAGATGCGCGCCACACCGAGCCCTTCGGCGAGCCGCGGCGCCTCGACGAGCGGAGTTTCCTGATAGCCGGGCAGCCGGCGATGGAACTCGAGTGGACGATCCGAACCTCCGGAATCGGGGGGCTCGGTCGTGAGCCTCAGCAGAGCGCGCATGGGTCACTCACCCTATCCGGTCGTCATGCCACCTTGGCGGCGACAAAGGCCGGAGCCGCCTGCTCGAACGCGGGAACGCCACCGACCAGTCGCGCCGGATTGCCGGACCACGTGGTGTCCGCATCCACAATCTCGCCCTTCATCAGGAAGGAGTCAGCCTCCATCACGACATAGTCCCCCATTGTGACACCATAGTGCACGTTGGAGGAGACGCCGAGGGTGCAGCCGTTGCCGACCTTCACATAGTCGGACTTGAACACGGCTTCCTCAAGGGAATGCGGCTGGATTACGCAGTTCGCGTTGATATTGACGTAATCACCGATCGTCACCAGCGTACACTCGTCGATTTCGGCTCCGTCCTCGAAGACCTTTCGACCCACCTTGATGCCTTCCATACGCATGATGAGGCTCTTGAAAGGCGTGCCGGCGAACGGAGCAGCAATCATCCATAACCCGGTCATCTTCCAATGCCGTTCGTGGAACCAGAAATAAGAATCAAGGACCGGCACAACCTTCGGCACGAGCCTGCCGAACCCAAGGACCAGCCTTTCCACGAACCAGAGCCAGAGGAGCGCAAAGAAGAACGAGACGACGCCGCCCGCAAAAATCGCGCCCGTCCCATAGCGGGGGTAGTATACGAGAGCAACCAGCCAAATCAGAGTTTCGCCGAAGAACAGGGACCAGTTGTGGAGCAGCAACAGAATGCCGCTGACGAGATTGTAACGGTTCTTCTCGCGCAACCGCTGTCGCCGGGCCGGCTCGTCCATCTTTGACATCTGCTTGTCGCGATCGGTGGCGCGTGGAATTTCGAACGCCGGAGAACCGAGCAGACCGGTGTTCTCACGAACCGGACCATCGATCGGCACCAACGCCTTGGTCGCGGCGAGCACGTTCACGCCGGTCTTGGCGCCGGCCGGAAAGTGAAGATAGTTGCCCAGGTAGTTGTGATCTCCGATCTTCACTTCACCGAGTTTGAATGACGAGCTCGACATCGTTTCGTTGATCATCTTCAGCCCGCCGGACACCATCGTTCCGGTGCCGATGTCGCAGAGGAACGGGTTCTCGTGCCTCTGGTCCATGCCGAAGTTCGAGCCGGTCTGAATGATCGTGTTGAGGCGATAGCCCACCCATTGCGAGTAATAGACGATCGCAGAGCTGTCGCCGAACAAACGATTGTAGAACACGGAGTTGCTGAGCGCAACGATCGCCTGCTGGATGAAATAGTGTACGCCGTAGAGGACATAGGTCTTGTCCTTGCGGAGAAACAAATTCAGCAGTCTGGGAACGATGCCGATATTGAGCAACCCGAAGACCACGCCGGTGAAGAACACCGAGAGCGTCAGCACGAGCGTCCGGCCGGTGATGAGCAACAGATCGGCGGCGGGCGCCTCATACGCAAACTGAGCGCCGACCATCGCCCTGTAGAACGCGGGGTAGGCGAGATACGCGGCGACGATCGAGAACGGCAGGACGGCGAATCCAGCGACCAGCAGGATGGTCGAGTAGGCCCAGCGCCGGAACGACGAGCAGACCTTGGGCTCGATGTCGCAATAGTTCGCGGTCGACTCGCGCGCCGGAACGCCGTCATAGTGCTTGCCCGCAGGAATCCGCTGACCGTCGTGCAAGGCGGAGGCATGCCCGAGCTGGGTGTTGTCCTCCATGACCGTGTTGATGCCGACGACACTCGCCTCGCCCACAAACGCATTCGAGCCGATGGTGACCTTGCCCGTATGGATATAGTTCGACTGCGCCTTGTAGCCGAGAATGACCGCTTCCCTGCCCAAGATCGTGTTGTCGCCGATGGAAACGAGATCGGCGCACGCCGGCACCGCGCCGGCGTGAATCACCGTGTTCGCGCCGATCTTGGCGCCGAGCAGCCGCAGATAGAGATTGTAGAACGGGTCGCCGAAATAGGCGATCGGCGCGATCCGGAGGAAGCTCTTGGCGCACCAGAATCGGAGGTAGCGCAAGCTCCAGATCGGGATCACTTCTTCCTTGTGTCTGCCGATGAGCACCCATTTCACTGCGACCGGAAGAATGCTGAAAAAGGCGGCAAGCCCGAACACAAAGAGAAGGCCGCGCAGATAGACCTGAGTCAGGTCCGGCATCGCGGCGTAGGTCCAGCGAATGCCGACAACGAACAGCCACAGGCTGAAGGCGGCCCAGCCGACGTACCAGAGACCCTGCAGCGCGCCGCAAGTGTAATAATCGAAGTCCGAGGGAACATGGAAAGATTCCCGATTCGAGACTCGCGGCGTGTCGCTCGCGGCCTCCCTCGGTAGAGCATCAATGTGGCGCGCGAGTTTCTCAATTGTCGGATTCTGATAAATCTCCTGCATGGACACGGCTGAAATCTTCAGCCGCTTGCGCACTTCCGCGCCGAAACGGGCCATCAGCAGCGAATGGGCGCCAAGATCCTGGAAGAAGTTGTCCTCGACCGACACGCGCTCGATCTTCATCACTTCGCCGAGCGCCGCCGCGAGCGAGCGCTCGGTATCGGTCCGCGCCGCGACGAACTTGGTGCTTGATGCGGAGAAGCGCGGCCCCTTAGGGGCCGGTAGGGCCTTGCGATCGGCCTTGTTGTTCGCCGTCATCGGGATCACGGGCAACTCTTCGAGATAGCCCGGGACCATGTAGCCGGGCAGCTGCCTGCGCAGTGTCTCCAAGACCTCGCTCGGGGACACCTCCGGCGCGCCCTGCTTCCGCGTGTAGTAGGCGACGAGCTCCACCGCGCCCGGCTCCGGCTCGTAGGGGTTGACGACGACCTGGGCGATCTGCGGCACCTGCATCAGCACCGCTTCGATTTCACCGAGCTCGATACGATAGCCGCGAATCTTGACCTGGGTGTCGATGCGGCCGTGAAAATCGAGCTCACCATCCGCTCGGATGCAGCCGAGATCGCCGGTGCGATAGATACGTTTCGACGGGTTGTTGGGAATGTTCAAAAAGTCGGGGATGAACTTCTGCGCCGTCAGGTCTTCGCGGTTGTGATACCCCCTCGCCAGCGCGACGCCCGCGATGCCGATTTCGCCGACCGCGCCTTCAGGAACGACCTCATTCTTGTTCTCGTCGAGGATGACGACTGTGTAGGTCGGCAGCGGACTCCCGATGGTCACCGGCCGATCAGGAACGAGCTTCCGCAAGGTCGAGCTCACCGAGCATTCGGTCGGGCCATAGGCGTTCAGGATGCTGCGGCCCGGACGATGCCAGCGGACCACCAGATGGTGCGGGACGGATTCGCCGGAGAGGAGCACGATTCGAATATCCGGCAGATCCTTTTCGAGCGTCGCCCACAGGGTCGGGACGCACGGCAGCACGGTCACGCGCTGGTTGAGCAAAAACTCGTAGAGGTCGTTGCCGAAGAGGCTCGATCCCGACTTTCCTGCGATCAGCGTGGCACCCGCAATCAGAGGAACCCAGAGGTCTTCGACGTGGAAATCGAAGGCCAACGTCATTCCCTGGTAGGAGCGGTCGGTTTCGTTGATTCCATAGACCTCTCCCGCGACCTTGACGAAATTGCAGATGCCCGCGTGTTCGATCGCCACCCCCTTGGGCTTCCCGGTCGTGCCGGAGGTATAGATGATGTAGAACAGCTGATCGCTCGATACGGATTTCTCGTCGCCACTCAGGCGCGCGGTCGATTTCTTGCCGATCTCCTGCTCGGCGTTATCGAGAAATATCTGCTTGACGGAAAATTCGGTAAGTTTCGATCGGTAGCGCGAGACCGAAACGATCGCCTTCACGCCCGCATCCTCCAGGATGAACGCGATCCGGTCGCCCGGAAAGCTGGCGTCGAAAGGCACGTAGGCGGCGCCGATCTTGAGCACCGCCAAGAGCGCCACATAGGAATGGACAGACTTGTCGAACAGCAGACCGATGCGGTCGCCCGCCTTGAGGCCCTGATCGAGCAGGAACCGCGCGGCCTGGTTGGCCCGGTTGTCAAGCTCACGGAACGTAAGCGACACATCCTCGGTGATGACAGCCAGGTGATCCGCCGGCACCTCATCGCAGCGCTGCTCGAAGTACTGTTCAAGTCGCTCGCCCGGCTTCCAGCGAACAGTATTGTCGGCGTCCTTGCAGACCAGCATGTCACTCTCCCTGCGGCGAGCGGATGGCGGCGAAGAAATCGGCATTGCGATTCCGGTCGGACCAGCGGGCGAAAGCCGGGATGAGCTGGATCGGTGACCGTCTCGATGCCCTCCGACGCAGCAGCCGGCCGGAGCGGAAATCAGTCATCGGCGTGCCAGTTTGGAGGATGCGTGCCCGATAAGCAACCGCATCCACGGCTGCGACCGACGCAGCCACAGCAGCGGCTCGCCGTTCGTCGTCAATTGAGCAGATTTGGTTCACGACGATCCCTCGTTTTTCAGATCGTTTTCACGTCCGG
>Ga0066903_100001004_pt1 | contig 19593 bp, 19 predicted proteins | sample PanSoiMetaGPlot1_FD_67491 | JGI IMG/M metagenome (GOLD analysis project Ga0066903, IMG submission 67491) | Tropical forest soil microbial communities from Panama analyzed to predict greenhouse gas emissions - Panama Soil - Plot 1 (version 2) | ecosystem: Environmental > Terrestrial > Soil >... | reverse complement strand
AGCTTGACGATGTCGTTGTAGCTGACCCAGGCCGGCGTCGGGATGATCACCTCGTCGCCCTCGTCGATCAGCGCGAACACCGCGTTGTAGATCGACTGCTTGGCGCCCGAGCTGACGATCACCTCGGCGGGGTCGATGGTCAGGCCGTGCGCCTTGCCGATCCACGCCGCCACCGCCTTGCGCAGCGGGACCGTTCCCTCGACCAGCGTGTACTTCGTCGCGCCCGCGTCCAGCGCCTTCTTGGCCGCGTCCTTGATGTGCGCGGGCGTGTCGAAATCGGGCTCGCCGGCGCCGAAGCTGACGACGTCGACGCCCGCGGCCTTCAACTTGGCCGCCTTGGCGGACACGGCCAGGGTCGGGGACGGTTCGACGACGGACAACCTGCGCGCGAGCTTCACGGCTTCACTCCTTGTTTGCGTTTTTCGGCGAGCGCGGCGACGACGCCCGCGGGCACCAGGCCCGAGACATCTCCGCCCATCAACGCCACTTCCTTCACGAGCGACGAGGATACATAAAAGCTCTCCTCGCCGGTCATCAGAAACATCGTCTCGACCTCGGGCGCCAGCCGCCGGTTCATGTGCGCCGTCTGGAACTCGTACTCGAAATCGGCCAGCGCGCGCAGCCCGCGGATGACCACGTTCGCGCCGCGCCGCCGGCAGTAGTCGGCCAGCAGGCCCTGGAAGGCGTCGATCTCCAGCCGCGCGTCGCCGCCCAGCGCGTCCGCGATCATCTTGCGGCGTTCGTCGATCGAGAACAGCGGCGCCTTGCGCACGTTCTCGGCCAGCGCGACCACGACCCGGTCGAAGATCTTCAGCGACCGCCGGAGGATGTCGGCGTGCCCGTTCGTGATCGGGTCGAAGGTGCCCGGGTAAACGGCGAGGGTCACGACCCGCTCACGAGCCGGAACAGCGGTAAAACGACAGCTCGGTGTCGCCGTACTCGCGGCGGTCGGTCAGGAACAGGCACCCCACCCGCTCGGCCGGCCGGTGCCGCCGATCGTGCTCGACGACGACCACGGCGCAGGCGGACAGCACGTCCAGCCCGCACAGCTCGCCGAGCAGGCCCTCGGTCTCACGCGCGTAGGGAGGGTCCAGGAAGACCCACGAGAACGGACCGAACTTGTCGCTCTGGGCGGCCAACCGGCGGAGGGCGGCCCGCACGTCGGCGCCGATCACCTCGGCCCGATCGTCCATCCGGGTCTCACGCAGGTTGCGACGCAGGGCCGACAGCGCGGCCGGATCGCGCTCCACGAAAACGGCCTGCGGGGCGCCGCGCGACAGCGATTCCATCCCGAGCGCGCCGGTCCCTGCATAAAGGTCCAGCACCGGTCCGGCCGGCGGGCCGAGGATGTTGAACAACGCCTCGCGCACCCGGGAGGCGGTCGGGCGCGTCCGTGCGCCGCGTGGCGCGATCAGCCGCCGGCCTCGATCCTGCCCGCCGGTCAATCGCATGGGGGCCGTTCCTACCGCGACGGCCCGACGGGGTCAAATCGGGCCGCGGACGACCTTCGCAGATGCCCATTTTCCGGCCTGAACCTTGGCGACGCAGCGCGGCCAGAAAGCAACCGGGCCGCTTCTGTCATCCAATGCCTGACTGAACACGCCATGAAACCGACGAGAAGGCGTCACCGCGAAGGCGTCGGGGCAGACGCACATTGATGATAGACTCGCCGGACGCCATGTCGCGCGTTGGTGCATTTTTCGACGTCGATAGGACCATTGTTTCGGTCAACACGGGACGGCTGTTCCTCCGTGACCTGCGCCGGCGCGGCGAGATCTCGCTCTTCCGGGCGCTCCGGGCGCTGGTCTGGATGGCCAAGTACCACCTGTCGCTGATCGACCTGCAGTGGGTGGCGACCCGTCTGGCGGGCGAGATGGCGGGCAAGCGGGAGCGTGAGTTCGCGGACACCTGCCGGCAGTGGGTCGAAAGGGATGTGCTGCCGCTGGTCGTGCCGGGCGCCCGCGGCCAGATCGAAAAGCACCGCGCCGAGGGGCACGTGCTGGCCATCCTGTCGACCTCACCCACCTATGTCACCCAGCCGATCGCCGAGGTCCTCGGCATCGATGAGGTGATGTCGACCCGGTTCGAGGTCGACGACGGCCACTTCACCGGCCGGCTGATCGGTCCTGCCTGCGTCGGTCCCGGGAAGGTCCACTGGGCCGAAGACCTCGGTGCCCGTCGCCAGGTCGATCTCAGCCAGAGCTGGTTCTACACCGACTCGTACACCGACATGCCGATGCTCGAGCGCGTCGGCAACCGGGTCGTGGTCAACCCCGACCCGCGCCTGCGCCGGATGGCGAAGCGGCGGGGCTGGCCCGTCCAGGACTGGCGTCAGCCGATTCCCACGACCGCATCGCTGCCGGCCGCCGGCGAGGTGAACGCGTGAGCGTCTACTCCGCCCCCTGGTACACGCCGGCCGTGCAGCGCCTGCTCGACCTCGCCCTCGAAGAGGACGTCGGCCGCGGCGACGTGACGACGTCATCGGTCATCGAGGAGACGCAGGAGGCCGAAGCCGAAATCATCGCGCGCGAGCGGGCCGTGGTCTGCGGGCTGGGCGTCGTCGAGGCCGTGTTCACGCGCTTCGACTGGCGCACGCGCGTCCGCATGAAGCTGTCGGACGGCGATCCGATCGCGCCGGGCGGGGTGGTGGCGGCGGTGCGCGGGCCGGCGGCGGCGCTGCTGGCCGGCGAGCGGACCGCGCTGAACTTTTTGCAGCACCTGTCCGGCATCGCCACGCTGACGCAGGCGTTCGTGTCGGCCGCCGAGGGGGCCAAGGTGCGCGTCACCGACACGCGCAAGACGACGCCCGGGCTGCGCGCGCTGGAGAAGTACGCGGTGCGCGTCGGCGGCGGCGCCAATCACCGGTCCGACCTGGCGTCCGGCGTCCTGCTCAAGGACAACCACATCGCGCTGGTCGGGTCGGTGCGCGAGGCGGTGCGGCGCGCGCGCGCCAACGCGCCCCACGTGCTGCGCGTCGTGGTCGAGGTCGACAACCTGGCCCAGCTGGACGAAGCGCTGGAGGCGGGGGCGGAGGGCGTGCTGCTGGATAACTTCCAGGCGCGCGACATGGCCGAGGCGGTCAAGCGTGTGCGCGAGCGGCGCCCGCAGGTCATCATCGAGGCCTCGGGCGGCGTGACGCTCGACCGGATTCACGAGATCAGCAAGACGGGCGTCGACGTGGTCTCGATCGGATCGATCACGCATTCGGCGCGCGCGGTCGACTTCTCCTGCGAAATTCGCCCGACCGACGGTACGCGCGAGCGCGACTCGTAGGGTCCGGCATGCGGCGGCCCGGGTACCCGCTGGCGATCGCGATCGCGATCGCGGCAGGTGCACCTGGCTGCGGCGACGGGGGCGCGCCCGCGCGCGGCTTTCACTCGCGGCAACTGCTGTCGAGCCGCGACCCGACGCTGACCCTGGTCGGCTTCAGCACGAAGCTCGTGAACGCGCAGGGGCCGAATGGCCCGATCTCCTACTACGACACCGATCCCGACAGCGCCTATTACACAGTCGGGGACCCGGGCGCGCAGATCTACTGGCAGGTGAGCCTGCTCGACAACACGGTGACGGAGGTTGGGCCAAAGATCCCGCCGCTGCCGCCGTCTTCAAACAGCCCCGACCGCTACGAATGCCGATTCGAATCGATGGGGAGCGGCCCTTACACGATGGTCATCGTCGATCCCGTGACCGGCCTGGACGTCGCTTCGATCGATCGCGTCGTCAGCCTGAGCGGCTGCGCGCGCTATCCCGATGGCTTCCTGGCGATCGTGCGCCTCGACGACGCGGGCGTCGGCAGGCTGTGGACGGGACCGTTCGACCAGCTGATGCAGGCGAATCTCGATCTCGCGATCGACGCCGAGATCGTCGACAACTGGTCCAACCAGCCCGACCCCACCATGTGGTCGATGCGGGTGCTGGCGGCGATCGGGTCTTCGGCGGCGGGGCGCGGCATCTACGACGTCAGCCTGTCGACGCTGACGACGACCGAGGTGATCGCGCCTGCGCTGCCGGCCCTGAGCTGGGCGGCCGGGTCGACGCCGTCGGGCGCCACGGGGTCTGATGGCCTGGCGAGCGCGGACGTCGTGGCCATCTACCTTCCGGGCCCCGTTAGCTACTACTTCTATCAGCGGCACATGGACGACGGCAGCGACGTGATGTTCGCCGGACCGCTGCCCCCGCCCGCCCCGCGCGAGCTGGCGCTTTTCGCAATCGCGGGCGCCACGCTGCCGGTCTCCTACGAGGTCGCCAATGGCCCGCTGATCGACGACATCACGACCTGGCAGCAGACGGCCGCGCCCGGTTCGTCCACCGAGTGGCTGCAGACCTGGGATGCGGTCGGCCAGCGCCTGATCTCGTGCCCGTTCGCGAGCGGGACGCTGCCGGGGGCGAGCGGCCTGGCGTACTCACTGGTGACGGGCAGCGCGTCTCCCCATGGGAGCCGGTACGCGTTCGCCGACATCGACGTGTTCGGGCACGCCTCCGGTTCGGCCCACAGCCCGCTGATCGGGATGTTCCTCGCGGGCGCCGGCTCATGCGACCTGCTCGCGGCCACGGACGTCAAGCTCGCCGCGGTCGATGACGATGCCGTGGCGTGGATCCAGTCGCCCCGCGGCGGCGGTGACGAGACGCTCTGGGTCGCCGGCGCGCCGGGGGACGCGCCCCGCGCCATCGGCAGCATGGCGATCCTCGACGCGCCGATCTTCATCGCCGCCGACACCCTGCAGGTCCAGCTGAACACGGACCTGGCGTGGCTGGACGTGCGCGACGATCCGGTGAAGATGCACTACGTGGCGGAGCGCGTGTTCGGCACGCCGGCGACCGGGACGCGCTGGCTGGTCACCGGATACGACTTCAGCGACCAGGACGGCGCGGGGACGCTGGGCGTGGTCGACTGGCCGTCCGGCCAGAAACGACCGATCTCCCCGGCCGTCTCTGATTTCAGGATGTCGTCGGATCAGTCGGCGCGGCGGCCCCTCAACATCTTGTATCTCGTGCACGGGCGCAGCCCATCGTCGCAGGACGGGATCTGGGCCGCCACGATCGACACCGGCGACCTGCCTTAACTGGTTCCGAACCAGTGGTGATGCATCCGCCCCAGGAATTCCGGTGAAAGATCGAATCCCGCCTGGTCGCCGATGACGGAGTCGATGCCGCACATCGGGCAGAGCGCCGTCTGACCCTGCCCGTCGTCCGCCTCGTCGACCCATTCTGTGATGCGCGCCGGTGCGAAGGTGTCGCGACAGTGGAAGCAACCGCACAGTGTGCTGGCGATGATCTCCGGGCGGTGGTTGATCGAGTGCTTGTGGGCGGCCTGAATGTCGTCGGGGAGCTGCGCGATGTGCGCTCTGACCCGGTCCTCCCAATCGTCACCCATTCGGCGATGTTACTGCGGGAGCCGGCCGGTGTAAGCTGCCGCGGCCCATGACCGCCGAAGCCTCGCCGCCGCTCACCGCCGACAGCGTCGGCGCCGCGTTGACGACACGCTCGCTCGGGAGGGCGTTCGAATGGCACGCGGTCTGCGGGTCGACCAGCGATCTCGCCGCGGAGCGCGCCCGCGCCGGCGCGCCTGCGGGGCTCGTGGTCGGCGCCGACGCGCAGACCGAAGGCCGCGGGCGTCTCGGGCGAAGCTGGCACTCGCCCGCGGGCGAGAACCTGTACTTCTCGCTGCTGGTCCGGCCGGCGCGCGCCGCCGCCGAGATCCCACCCCTGACGCTGCTGGCGGGCGCCGCGGTGGCGCGGGCGGCGGAGACGCTGGGCGTCGCGCCGCGCCTGAAATGGCCGAACGACGTGCAGCTCGACGCGACCGATCGCCGCCGCAAGCTCGCCGGCGTGCTGACCGAGATGGCGAGCGCCGGTGAGCGCGTCGAGCACGTCGTGGTCGGCATCGGCATCAACGTCAACGCGACCGCCTTTCCCGCCGAGCTGGGCGATCGCGCGACGTCGCTGCGGCTGGCGACCGGGCAGCCGGTCGATCGCGCGCGCGTGCTGGCGGCAGTGCTGAACGCGTTCGAACCGCTCTACGACGATTTCGAACGCCAAGGTCCGGCCGTCGCCGTGGCAGCGTTCACGGCCTATTCGGCACTGCCCGAACGCTGCCGCGTCGACGATCGCTTGCAGGGCGTCGCGCTGGGCGTCGATCCGGACGGCGCGCTCCGCCTGCGCGACGACGCCGGACGGATCCACCGCGTGATTTCAGGAGAGGTTCAGCCATGACCACGTTCGAAGCGCTGGTGCTGGGCGTCGTGCAGGGGGTGACCGAGTTCCTACCGATCTCATCGACCGCGCACCTGCGGATCGTGCCCGCGCTCGCGGGGTGGCCCGATGCGGGCGCGGCGTTCACCGCCGTGCTGCAGCTCGGGACGCTGGCGGCCGTCGTCGGCTACTTCCTCCCCGAGCTGTTGCGGATGGTGCGGGCGGCGATCGCGGCGCTGAAGGACCGCTCGCACCCGCCCGAGCCGGCCGCGCGCCAGCTCGGGTACATCGTGGTCGGCAGCATACCCATCGGGGTCTTCGGCCTCGTGTTCAAGCATGCGATCGAAGGATCGCTCCGCTCGCTGTGGGTCATCTCGACCACCCTCATCGTCGTCGCGATCGCGCTGGCGTGGGTCGAACGCCGCGCGCGCCACCGCCGCGACATGGACGACATCCGCCTGCGCGATGCGCTGATCATCGGCTTCGCGCAGGCGCTGGCGCTGATCCCGGGCGTCTCGCGATCGGGGATCACGCTGGTCGCGGCGCTGGCGATCGGGCTGCGGCGCGACGCGGCCGCGCGGTTCTCGTTCCTGCTCGGCGTCCCGGCGATCGCCGCGGCCGGCGTGTTCGAGATAAAGCCGCTTCTCCATGCGCGCGACGTCGGCGGCACCGCCATGGCGGTCGGCCTGCTGGCCGCCGCGGGTACGGGGTACATCAGCATCGCCTGGCTGCTCCGCTACCTGCGGGCGCGAACGACCATGCCGTTCGTCGTCTACCGCATCGCGCTGGGGGCCCTGCTGCTGGCCCTGCTGTTTACCGGCCGGCTGGCCCCGTAAGTTCGAAGGAATCGGGGCGCCGCGACATCAAACGGTCGCGGAACTGCACGATCATGCGAGCCCGTTCGGCCATCCTGGTTGTCACTGCGTTCGCGCTCGGCGCGCTGGCCGCCTCGTGCGCCAACAGCGAAGGCGGCCCGGGAACGGGAGGCGCAGGCACGAGCGGGAGCGCGGGCAACGTCGGACCGACGGGAGCCGCGGGCACCACGGGGGCCGGAGGCGTGACGGGGGCCGCGGGCAGCGTCGGATCGTCCGGCGCCGGCGGCAACGTCGGAACGGCCGGCGCCGCGGGCACGTCCGCGCCCGGCGGTGGTGGCAGCAGCGGGGCGACGGGCGCCGCAGGGTCCCCGGCGGGGGCCGGCGGGCGGGGCGGGACCACGGGCGCCGCAGGCGCCACCGGCGCTGGCGGCGCGACCGGCCGTGGCGGAACGACCGGCGCGGCGGGCACGACCGGCCGCGGCGGCGCCTCCGGAACGGGCACAGGTGGGGCGGCCGGCACCGGCGGGACGACGGGCGCGGGCGGGACCACGGGCACCGCCGGATCGATGGGCACGGCCGGAGCGTCCGGCGCATGCGCGCCGTGCGGCACGCACCGCTGGGCCTGCTGGCCGATGCCGAACCCGTCGAGCACCGGGCAGCCGAACCCGGCCAGCTACAAGGACAATGGCGACGGCACGATCTCGGACAACGTCACCTGCCTAACCTGGCAGAAGGCGTCGCCGAGCACGACCTACACGGTCACCGACGGGCGCGCCTACTGCGCCACGCTCGGCACGGGCTGGCGGCTCGCGACGCGCGTCGAGATGGCGTCGATCGATGACTTCACGCTGTCGGGCGCGAAGGCCCCCACCCCATTCACCGGCGCCGCCGCGTTCTACAAGACCGGGTCGGAGTGGGTGCTGACCACCAAGCAGATCGGCGCCGGCGCCGGCACCGACTACGGCTGGGCGTACAACTTCTCGGACGGCATCGTCAGCAACGCGCGCTCGGGCGCGACCGCGGATCGCGTGCGCTGCGTGCGCGGCAGCGGTGACGACGCCTACGACACCGCGCCGGGCGCGCTGGCGGTCGCGCCGCCGAACCAGTACACGGCGGTCGCCACCGGCGAGGTGCGGGACAACTACACGGGTCTGGTCTGGCAGCAGGACTTTTCGCCCGCGACGATGGCCTGGACCGACGCGGCCGGCTACTGCGCGGGCCTCACCACGGGCGGCCACACCTGGCGCGTCCCGAGCATCCGCGAGCTGGCCACCTTGGTCGACGAATCGCAGGTCGCGCCCGCCATCAACCGGACGATGTTCCCGAACACGAAGTACGGCTCGAAGAGCAACAACTGGTACTGGGCGTCGCACCTCGCTGCCGGCAACGCCACCGCCGCCTGGGCCATCAACTTCGATGACGGCTTCACCGGCTTCAACGCCGGCGCGTCCGGCGCCTGGAACTACTTCACCGCGGCGTGGGTGCGCTGCGTCCGCTGACGACGCGCCTCGCAATCAGATCGAAGTCGTCTCCCGTGTCGACGAGCTCGATCTGGAAACGCCCCGTGCGATCGAGCTGGCGGATGGCTTCGGTGAACGCCGCCCCACGCGCGGCGTGATCCGCGTTCTTCATCATGACGTGACGTCTCAGGAAGTCGTTGACCTTAACGGTGTACGTCGGTCGTTTGCGGAGCATGAGGTCGAGCTCGTAAAACAGGTACTCACTGAGCGACTCCGGCACGTAGTGCGCCGGAAACAGCTGGTGCGACACGAGCGCCCCGGTCGCGGCGTCGCGCTGCTCGATGTATCGCTTCGCCTCGCTGCCGAACACGGTCGGCTGCCCGCCGATGATCGCCATCTGGACGCGGTTCGAATACTTGCTGTGCATGATCGGCCCGATGCCATCCAGCTGGACGGACCACAGCTGCTTGCCGCTCGCGCCGTCGAACCCGGCCAGCTCACAGCCGGCGGAGATCCGATTGTAGAAGGCGACGAAGACGCGCCCGCCGTCGGCGGCAAGCGCCGCGCCGCTGTACTCGCTTCCCTCGGCGACCGCGACCGACCAGGTCGGCCCATGCAGGATCAGCTTCTTCTTCTGGAGCGCGAGCGTGTACGTCCCCACCGTGAGGTCGATGTGCGGGAACAGATCGGCCCCCTCATTCCACTGCCACGGAATCGCCGCCGGCGCCGCTGACGGATGGTCTGGCGCACCCGCGTCGCCGGGCGCAGGCGCAGGCGGCGCGACCGGCGGCGCTTGCCGACACGCAACTAGAAGACCGACCAGCAGAAAGAGCAGCCGATACATCGTTCGATCCGGACGATCCACCCCGGCGATGGTCGCACGCGCTATCAGAGGTTGAAATCGAGGCGCGTGAACTCTCGGCGGGCGACGTCATATTCGACAGACCGCCGGGGCCGTTCGAGGTTCCAGCCCAAATGTGAGTGGTCAGCGTGAGCCGTTCACCAGCACCCGGAGGCCGCTCAGTCCCAGGACAACGACGTCCGCGAGGCCGTCGCCGCTGACGTCCCCGACCGCGAGCGCCCCCCCATCGTAAGCGCCCGCGTAGTTCAGCGGCACGCCGAGCCCCCCGCTGCCATCGTTCAGAAGAACACCCATGTCGTGGTTGCCGTACTCCGTTCGGACGACGAGATCGGCCTTCCCGTCTGCGTTCATGTCACCCGTCGCGATATCCAGCGGAGACTCGACAAACTGTTCGGCCGGCGCGCCGAACGTCCCGTCACCGTTGCCCCGCATCACGCCGGTCAGCCCCGTCGGCTGGACGAAGACGATGTCCTGCTTTCCGTCGCCGTCGAGATCGACCAACTTCATTGCGCCACTGATGCTGGTATAACTGGGACCGGCCGCGAACGTGCCCTCGCCCGAGTTCAGCAGCACCGTGCCGGCGCAGGTCCCGGAGGTGACGACGTCCAGCCGACCGTCGCCGTTCAGGTCGTTCACAGCGACGGACTGCGGCTCGATGCCGGCCGCAAAGTGGGTCGCCGGGGCGAATCCGCCGGAGCCGTCGTTCAGCAACACCGCCAGATCGCCGTTCCGGTTCGGATCGGAGCCCCGTCGATTCGCGACGAGGATGTCGAGCCTGCCATCGCCGTCCATGTCGCCCAGCGCGATCGAGGATTGCGTGCCACTGACGTCGTAGTACGCAGGCGAGGAAAGGTGGCCGGTACCGTCATTCATCAGCACGACGATCTTCGGCCCGTTATTGCCTGCGGCGACGTCAATCTTGCCGTCCCCGTTCAGATCACCCAGCGCCAGGGCACGGCCCACGCTGATGGTCACCGAGGCGTCGACCGGGGAAGCGAAGGTGCCGCCGCCCAGATTGATCCAGACGCTCACGATGCCCGTAACGACGCCGGTGACCGCGTCGTTCACATCCTTCGCGGTGACGAGGTCGGGCAGACCGTCACCGTTCACGTCTGCGGAGACGACTGTCCCCGAGAAGCCGGGGCTGAGCACGGGTACCTGAGAGAACACCGGCGCGCCTTGCGTTGCGGCTGCCTCGGTCCCGTAAGAACCGTAGAAGCCGCCGCCGCTCGCGACGCACGAGCTGTAGTCGATTCCGCCCGATCCGCCCGGCCCGGCCGATCCGCCTGCTCCACCGTGCCCTTCAGGAGGCCCGCCAAGCGTCTGCTTCGAGCAGCCGATCGCAAGCGCGATCGGCATCAATCCCGCGGTCAAAAACACCAATCGCTTGTGACGAATTCCAGCGATCATGGGGGCACCTCCCGATTACGCGTTTAGACCCCTGTCAGAGGAATTGTGCCGTTAAAAAAACTCCTCCGGTCAGGATTCGGGCACTGCCAACCAGATTGCCGGGCGCACCGCTGTTGACTGCCGGCTACCGGCCCCGGCGCGCGCTCGGGCCGCCGGCTGCGCTGACGTAGCGCTCGCCGGTGTCGGGCAGCACGGTGACGACGGTCTTGCCAACACCGAGGGCGCGCGCGACGTCGAGGGCGACCTTGACCGCCGCGCCCGCCGAGATCCCGACCAGCAGGCCCTCCTCGCGCGCGAGCCGCAGGCGAAAATCCTCCGCCTCGGCTTCGGTCACGCGCCGCACCTCGGTCAGCAGGCGGCGATCGAGGATGTCGGGGATGAAGCCCGCGCCGATGCCCTGGATCCGGTGAGGGCCGGGCGCGCCGCCCGACAGCACGGCGCTGGCCGCGGGCTCGACGCCGATGATCGCGACGTCGGGATGGCGCGCGCGGAGGGCGCGGCCGACGCCGGTGATCGTGCCGCCGGTGCCGATGCCGGCCACGAACGCGTCGGGCCGCCGGTCGCCGAGCTGTCCCAGGATCTCGGGGCCGGTCGTCGCCGCGTGCACGCCGGGATTGGTCGGGTTCTCGAACTGCCGCGGCATGAACGCGTTCGGGTTCGACGCCGCGATCGCGTTCGCCTCGTCGACGGCGCCGCGCATCACCCGCTCGGCCGACGTCAGGTGCAACTCCGCGCCGTACGCGCGCAGCAGCGCCATGCGCTCGGGCGACATGTTCTCCGGCATCGTCAAGATCAGCCGGTAGCCCTTGACGGCCGCCACCAGCGCCAGCCCGATGCCGGTGTTCCCGGACGTCGCCTCGACGATCACCGATCGTCCCGGCACCAGGCGTCCCTCCCGCTCTGCCGCCTCGATCATCGCCAGCGCCGGGCGATCCTTGACCGAGCCGCCCGGGTTCATCTGCTCGCATTTGCACAGCACCTCCGCCGCGCCGCCGCCCCCGCCCGGCATGCGCCGCAGCCGGACCAGCGGCGTCGCGCCGATGCGCGCCAGGATGCTCTCGTCGATCCGGCCCGCCAGCATCAGATGAAGTACATCGTCGCGGGCGGCGCCGCGCGCTTCACGCCCGCGGCCTCCGCGCGCGCCACGAAATCCTGCAGCGTCGCGTGCTCGAGCACGTCGACCAGGCGCGCGCGCACGTCGGTCCAGACGGCCGAGGGGACGTCCTCGCCCCCGGGCGTCTTCGGGTCGGGCGGATCGAACCCGAACATCTCTTCCAGGGGACCGCGGACGGCGTCCAGCACCTCGGCCAGCGAGATCTGGTCGGGCGGGCGCGCCAGCGCGTAGCCGCCGCGCGGCCCGCGCCGCGCCTCGACGATGCCGGACTTGCGCAGGTCCTGGAGGATCTGCTCCAGGAAGCGGAGCGGGATCTTCTGCCGCTCCGCGATCTCCTTCGCGCCCGCCGCCTGTCCCAGGCGATGAAACGCCAGATCGTAGAGCGCGCGGATCGCGTACCGGCTGCGGGTGGTGACGCGCATGCGTTCAGGGAGCCGCCGCCGCCGACAGATCGACCGACAACCCGGCCGCCAGCTCGGCCGCCAGGCCGACGACCGCGCCGACGACCAGCAAGCCCGGCGCGCCCGCGGACGCCGCAGGGATCTCGACCGCCGCCAGCGCCGCCAGCGTCCCCGTCCAGTTCCAGCTGTGCGCGGTCGCCGCGCCGACGATCACCGCCGCCGGCGTCTCGGCCGCCCACCCGCGCGCGAGCAACCGCTCGGCGATGCGCGCGCGCTGCCCGAGGCCCATCAGCATCACCAGCGTCAGCGCCCCCGGCGGAAAGCCGTCGATGAGCGGCCCGTAGGTCGCCTCGTGATGGCCGGTCAGAACCGCGTAGCTGGACGCGAGGCCGCGGTGGGTGACCGGGATGCCCGCCAGCGCGGGCGCCGCGACGGCCGACGACACGCCGGGCACGACCTCGAACGGGATGCCCGCGCGGGCGAGCGCCAGCGCCTCTTCACCGCCCCGCCCGAAGACGTACGGATCGCCGCACTTGAGGCGCACCACCCGCAGACCGCGCCGCGCGTACTTGATGAGCAGCCGGTTCAACACATCTTGATGAATCGACTGGCGGCAGGCGCGCTTGCCGACGAAGAACCACCGCGCGGCCGGCGCCAGCGCGCGCAGCTCTTCGGACGCCAGCGCGTCGTACAGGACCAGGTCCGCCTCTGCCAGCCGGCGCGCGCCGCGCAGCGTGATCAGATCGGCGCTGCCCGGTCCGGCACCGACGATGACGACCTGTCCCGCACGCTCGCTCAAGGCGCCACCTTACCGGTTTTCGCTTTCGCGTCGTAGATGGCGTTGAGCGCGCGCAGCAGAAGCGGACGTCGCTCCGCCATCGGCACGCCGTTCGCGCGCCACGCCGCGCGCTGCCGTTCGGCCTCCGCGGTCCAGGCCTCGAGATCTTCCGGGAGCACCGCCTCCAAACCCTCGCGCAGCAGTCCGGCCAGCGCCGGCGCGCGGCCGTCCGTCGACACAGCGATCGTCACGCCACCCCGCCGCAGAGTCCCCGCGCCGAACGCGCTCGCCGCCGGCGGATCGTCGACCGCGAGCACGAACAGGCGCTGGGACTCCGCACCCGCCGCCACCGCGCGGTTGACCTCAGGAGTCGCCGCCGCCACCACCAACCAGGCCCCACCAAAGTCAGCCGCATCGAATGAACGGCGTGCGAGCTGAATCTTCCCCGCCGCGGCCAGCTCCGTCAGCGACGGCGCGACATCCGGCGCCACGACCGTGACGCGGGCTCCGGCGTCCAGCAGGGCGGCCACCTTGGCCGCGGCGACCGGGCCGCCGCCGACGACCAGCACCGGGCGTCCGGCGAGCTTCAGAAACAGCGGGAACAGCGACATTGTTGATTGTTTAAGTCGTGATTGTCAAGATTTGGAAATATTTCCCTTGTTTTCCTGGACAATCTACGCCAACTCTAGCGAACCTCGGGCCGCTGATCAAGCACCCGACGCCATTATTAATATACTATTTCACTCAACAATAAGGAGGTCCTGAGTTCCGCTATGCTGCCCGCGATGTCCGCCCCTGCTGCTTCGCTTGCTGACGATCTGCGGCGCCTCCGCGATGCGCCGGCCGAGGACGTGATCGCGTGGGGGCTCACGCGCTTCGGCCGCAAGCTCGCCATCTCGTCCAGCTTTTCGATCGAAGACTGCGTGGTGATCGATCTGGCCTGCAAGGCGGCGCGCACGGCGAAGACCGGTGATGTTCGCGTGTTCTCGCTGGATACGGGGCGCCTGCCCGACGAGACATATCTCACCGCCGAGCGCGTGCGGATGAAGTACGGGATCGAGATCGAATGGCTGTTCCCGCAACGCGACGCGGTCGAGAATCTGATCCGGCTCAAGGGGCTCTACAGCTTCCGCGACTCGCTGGAGAACCGCCACGAATGTTGCGGCATCCGCAAGGTCGAGCCGCTCGGCCGCGCGCTCGCCGGCCTCGACGCCTGGACGACCGGCCTGCGCAACGAGCAATCGGTCACGCGCACCGACACGCCGGCGATCGAGATCGACGACAAGCACGGCGGCATCGTGAAGCTGAACCCGATCGTGCGCTGGTCGGCGACCCGGGTGCGCGCCTACGCCGACGAGCACAAGGTCCCGATCCACCCGTTGCACGATCGCGGCTATCCCTCGATCGGCTGCGCGCCTTGCACGCGCGCGATCAAGCCGGGCGAGCACCCGCGCGCCGGTCGCTGGTGGTGGGAGGATCCCGAGAACAAGGAGTGCGGGATCCACATCACCGACCTGCCCAAGTCGGATTGACGGGCTGAGCGCGGCTCGCAGCGGCCGACGTTCCAGACGCTGCCGGTTGCCCGCACGCCGCGCGGCACAAAAGTGTGATTTTGATCGCACCGCCCCCTCACGTTACCCTGCGGGCCAACCCCCCCTTTTAAGGAGGCCCCCATGGGACGACCGGTGAGAGGCAGGACGCGTCTGTTCGGAGGTGTGTGCAGCATGATCGTGTTGACCGCGGCGTCCGCCGTCGCACAGGTCCAGGAACAGCCGCCGCCGCCGCCGGCCGCGCCTCCGGCCGCCATGCCGCCGGCCGAGCCGCAAACCGTCGCGCCGATGCCGCCGCCGCCCCCGGCTCCGATGCCGCCTCCGCCGCCGGTGATGGCGCACGTTCAAGAATCCGACTTCAACCCCGACGTCCGCCGCTGGGCGATCGGTTACGCCGGGATCAGCCAGGTGCCGGTCACACTGGGCGTCAACATCACCGTCCCGGCCGTCGGCGTCCGCTACTGGACGAGCCCGACCGTCGGGTTCGACATCGCCCTCGGCTTCGGCTACGCGGGCGGGTCGATGGACACCGCCGGCGTCAGCATGGACAAGGACAGCGTCACCGGCTTCGTGCTCCAGGGCGGCGTGCCGATCGCGCTGTCGACCCATCGCCACGTCAGCTTCCAGGTGATGCCGATCGCGTCGATTGCCCGCGGTTCGACCACCCAGAACACCGGTGCCACCTCGACGGATCTGAGCGGCTTGCGCATCGACGTCGGTTTCCGGGCCGGCTTCGAGCTGTTCTTCGGATTCATCGGCATCCCGGAGCTCGCGCTCAGCGCGACGATCGGCGCCCAGTTCGAGTACCTCAAGGCCAGCGCGTCGACGAGCGGCATCGAGTCGAGCGACACGACGTACAGCCTCACCACGACGGTCCAGAACAACCCCTGGGATATCTTCACTGGCGCCGTCTCCGCCCGTTATTACTTCTAGGCGTGCCATGAAGCCTCTCATCACCATCGTCTGCGCGTCGCTGGCCGGCGCGCTGATCGCAGCCGGCTGCAACTCCGGGACGGGTGGCCCCGCCTTCCCCCCTTCCAACCCCTTCGGGACCGATCCGGCCCCGACGACGGGCAACGAGCCCCCCGGCACCGGTGGGATCGATCGGCCTCCGTCGACGACGACACAACCGCCGCCACCGACCGGAACGGTCGAGCAGCTCTGCACCTACGACTGCCAGCACATCGAAGCCCTCTGCCCGGGCGGCAGCGGCGGCTCGTCCTGTGTGGGCTCGTGCGAGCAGGCCGCCGCGTACTTCCCGGGCTGCGAGACCCAGTTCAAGACGTACCTGAGCTGCGTGGGGGGCGCGCCGATCGACTGCGCCAACGGCAACGCCCAGATCAGCGGATGCGACGCGCAGATCGCGGCGGTCCAGAGCTGCGCTCAGGGCACCGCCGCCGCCCCGTGAGCGATCGCGCGCGTCAGTAGCGATCGGCGCCGAGCCGCAGCCTGACGTGCAGGCTGCGCGCCGGCGCCGCGCCCGCGCCGCCGACCTTCGCCTCGTCGTCGAAGGCCACCTCGCTGCGCGCGTGCGCGATCAGCCGGCCGAGGCGCACGAACGGCGATTCCTCGCTGGCGAGCAGGTCGGCGAGGCCTGGCTTGTCGGTGCCGCGCCGCGCGCCGCGCAGCGGATCGCGCACGCCGTCGTCGCCGAGCAAGTAGGCGTAGCCCTCGGGCGTCGTCGGGATCGCGCCCAGCGTGTCGCGCGCCAGCGCCCGCACCACCGACGGCGAGGCGCCGGGCGCGCCGCGCAGCACCGCCTCGGCCGCCGCGACCGACCAGCGCTCGCTGCTCGCGGCGCCGCCGCCGGCCGCCATCAGCGCCAGCCGCCACCAGAGCGGTCCGCGCTCGCGCATGTCCATGTCGAGGATCCACTGCGGCCCTTCCGCGCCGGCTGCTGACCGCGTCTTCGGCTGCTTGCCGTCGAGGCAGTCGTCGATGCGGTGACGCAGCGCCGATTCGCTGAGCGACAGCACCAGCGCGCTCTTGCAGAATGAATAATAGAGCGAAATGTCGCGCATCTCGTCTCCGCCCGCCGAGCCGGCGCGCACGGCCACGAACGGAACGTCGCGCTCGCGGCCCGCCTCCCGCCACTGGATCGCGCCCGGCGCCGCCTGCTCCAGGACGGCGCGCGCCCCGGCGAGGAACGCCACCGCCGCGGTCATGTTGCGCACCTCGATGCCCGCGTAGATCGGCAGCTCGATCAGATCGCGGAACGAGCGCTCGCCGGCGCCCGTCGCGACCTCTTTGCGGATCGCGTCGCGCGCCGCGGGCGTGGCCGTGTCGTCCATCCCCACCATCGCCCAATCACCCAGCCAGTCCACCTTCAGTGACCCGACCAGCGGCAGCTCGCGAAGGGCGCGCCCGAGCTCGCGGCGAATCTCGGCGTCGGGTCCGATGGCGATCGCCGTGCGCAGCCCGCCGCCGGCGCCGCCCAGGTCGACGCGGGCGTGCCCCACGGTCCGCAGCATATCGGCGTAGTCGGTGCCGGTGATGATCGGCAGCACGCGCACGTCGCCGACCAGCGGTCCGCGCCCATCGGGCGCCAGCGCGATCCGGATGGCGATCGGATCGATGTTGGTGCGCCAGAAGCTCTGGTAGCCGGCCGTGAAGATGTCGTAGGCCGCCTTCTCCGTCGGCGTCACCTTGGCGACGGGCGGCAGGTCGATGAGCGGCGTCAGCGCGCCCACCGCGCCCCACGACGATCGCGCCGCCCGCCCCGGCTGCCAGTCGATCCGATCGCCGCCCGGATGCGCCAGCTCGTCGCGCGCGAGCAGCCCGGAGGCGACCATTTCGTCGGCGCTGGCGGGGACGCGTCCGTACATCCAGCCGTACAGCAGGGCGGCGTAACCCGGGCGCGACAGCTGGGCGAGCCCGATCTGGCGGCGCGCCTCCAGCACCTTCTGGCGCGGCCCGATCACCTCGCCGACGAAGCGGTCGCCCAGATACGCGAGCACGTCGGCCGGCGTGGCCGCGTCGCGCGCCAGCATGTAGCGGAAGTCGGGCTCGTCGGCGAGGCGCGGTTCGCGGCCTGCCACCGCATCGATGATCCGCCGCGTCGCGGCCAGGCTGTTCGAGACGATGTCGAAGGCGCCGATCGTCGCGCGGTGCCGGCGCACGACGCCGTCGTTCGATCGCGTGACTGTGATCGGCGTGCCCTGATGGTCGACGGTCGACGACTTCAGCCCGCCGTGGGCGGCGCCGAACGCGGCCAGCGTGCCGGCCAGCGCCGCCTCGAACGCCGGGCGGGCGCGCACGCGAAACACGATCGACAGGTCGCTGCCTTCGCGCAGGTAGGGATCGCTGCCGACCGCGGCCAGATCGTCGACGACCGTCGGACCCAGCAGCTTGGTCAGCGGGCCCTGGCGCAGACCGAGCTCCGCCTCGTAGCGCGGCGCCAGATCGTAATCGGCCCCCTCTCCCATTCCGGCCAGCGCGGGCGCGATGTCGGCGTCCAGCTCCTCGCGCAGGCGGATCAGATGCGCGAGCGTCCGGAAGCGGACGTAGTAGAAGGCCGCCGGCGTGGCGGTGGCGAGCGGCTCGGACGGGACAGGACGCCCGAGCGCCGCCGTCATCGCCGCCCACGGGTGGGGCTTGAACGACGGCGGTTTCAGGTTGGACAGCGGGACGGTCGCCGGCTCCTCGGCGGCGGCGAGCAGCGCGCGATCGGTCTGCAGCGTCTCCTGCAACGACGTCATGCCGGTCGTCGTGTCCATGAGGCGCGCCAGCTCGCTCGGGTCGCGCCGGGGCGCCGTCACGCGCGCGACGGGTTGCGCGCGGCCCGACGGCTCGGGTCTGGCCGTCGCAACCGGCGCGGTCTCTTTCGCCTTACCTTTTCCCTTCGCCTTCGTCTTCGCCTTCGCGGCCGACGGAGGCGGCACCTCCGACTTGGAGGGTGGCTCGGGATAGAGCGCGCGCAGACGGGCGACGGCGAAGTCGCCCCAGGCGGTGCCGCCGACATGGCGCGCAAACGCGTCGACCCAATGGTGCATCGCGCGCGAATCGGTCGCCTGCGGCTCGGCGTCCGGCAGCGCGAACCGGAAATGCTCGGGCGTGCCGTTGCAGCTCCGCGGCAGGAAGACGTGTGCGATCTGGTGCTCGCCCCGCGCCGGCAGGGGCCGTCGCACGACCAGCACGCCGTCCTCACCGGCGCCATTGCCGTCCGCGCCTTGCGACCGCAGGCTCGAGAACCAGGCGGACCACGGCCGCCGCGTGTCGACGGCGCCCTGGATGCGGACCTCGGCGCCCGTCTCCTGCCGCTCGCCCTCGCAGCGAAGGTGCTCCGCCGTGGAGACGATCAACGTCTCGAAACCACGATCGACGTGGCGGGCGATCGTCTTGCCGAGCGCGCGCAGCTCGGTGTGCTCGGTGGTGGCTGGCGATTTCGGGATTGTCGGCAACGGGGCAACGACGGCACCTTCGCCGTCACCGCCGGCGGCGCCCGCAGCGGGCGGCGGCGCTTCAGCAGCGACGGGCCCGGCGGCGATCGGACGGGCGCAGGTCAGATTCAGCGCGGCCAGCGCGGCGGTGCCAAGAGCCGTGACCAGGCGACGGGTGGCGCGGGGGCGCATGGGCGCGGATTGTGGCACAGGATGCAGGTTGCGCGCCCGGCTCAGCGCGGCGCGACGCCCTGGAGGACGGGCACCCCCGCCAGCGACACCACGAGGATCCGGAGTTTCCCGCCCTCCCCGGTGAAGACGAATCCGATCGGCACCGCGCCGGCCCGCGAATCGAGCACGCCGCTCGCCTCGATCGTCCTCGCGGTCCCCGCGCTCTGCTGGCGCAGACTGTTCAGCGTCACCGAACGCGCGCCCGCGAGAATCGGCGAGGCCGCACACGTCTTCGCGAACGCCGGCAGCGAAACCGCGTCGCGATAGGGAGCGGCGAGCAACGCGTAGGCGTCGGCGTGGCGGCCCGCGGCGATGTGGGCAACGAACGGCGACGCGACCGCGGCCGCTGCGTCCAGCATCGACGGCCCCCGGGGACTCTCCATCCGCGCGACCTCGGCGTT
>Ga0066903_100001003_pt1 | contig 19597 bp, 15 predicted proteins | sample PanSoiMetaGPlot1_FD_67491 | JGI IMG/M metagenome (GOLD analysis project Ga0066903, IMG submission 67491) | Tropical forest soil microbial communities from Panama analyzed to predict greenhouse gas emissions - Panama Soil - Plot 1 (version 2) | ecosystem: Environmental > Terrestrial > Soil >... | reverse complement strand
GCTGCCGCAGCGGCAGCGGGCGGGGGCTCGATGTCGCGCGGCGGACGCGGCGGAACGGACTGACCATCAGGTCCGGTGACCCAGGCCAGGCGCTCGCCGTTGCGGCTGACGGCTTCCTGCGGGGCCGAGGATGAACTGACCTGTTCCATCTGTGGCGGCGCCGACGCGGGAGCCGCGGCGGCCATCGCCTGACCGTCGGCAGCAGCTGTGTCGTGGTCAGCCGACTGCGCCGGATCGGCGCCAGTGGGCCAATAGCCGCGCGAGTTGATCACCTCGGCCGGACTCGGCACAGGGGTCGTGCTGGCCGAGGCCAGGGAGAATTCGCCGCCACGGCTCGGCCGCGAACGCGGCATCGGAACGGCAGCGACGTCACGGCGCGCCGGCTTCGGCTTGGCGGCCGCCGGCTCGGGATTTCGCGATGTCGCGGTCTCGCTCTCGTCCTCCTCCTCACGGCCGATGCCCAGCAGCTTGGCGAGGAAGTTGCGGCCGCGTCCCGCCGCAGCGCCACCTGCGTCGGCGGTCTCGATGCCGGCGCCGCTTGCGGCGGCAAGGGAGGTTTCGGAGGGAGTGCCGCCGCGCCGCCGTACCTCTGCCAGCGCCGCCTGATAATTCTTCAGCGGCCGTCCGTCGGACGGAACATGCACGGTCCTGCCGTCGGGGAACACGCGGGCGAGCTGATCGTGGGTCATGCGCGGCCAATGGCGGATGCTGCCCACGTCGACATGGACGAAAGGCGAGCCCGAGGTCGGATAGAAGCCGACACCGCCGCGCTGCTGCCTCAGACCGGCATAGCGCAGCTGCTCGAGCGGCACGCCGGGAATGAAGAAGTCGATGGCCTTGCCCAGCATATGCTGGCTGAATTTCGCAACGCCGTGGCTGCGCCGCCGCAGCATCGCGTTGGTCTGCGGCGAGCGATAGGAGGATACGATGTGAATCGGCTCCTTGGCGCCGACCTCGCGATAGACCTCCCACAGCACATCGAACAGCTGCGGGGCCATCTGCGTCTGCTCGTTGTTACGCCAGTCGCGCAGGAAGTAGTTGAGCTTCTTCAGGCCCTCCTCGTCGTACCGGCCGTTGCGCTTGAAGGTGACCGTGATGCTGTCATCCCGGTGCGTGTGCTGGAACGAGAGCGTACGCGTGTCGCCTTCGGCGACCGCGTTCTGCAGGCTGGTGCTGCCGAACAGCAGGAAGAGCGCCGTCAGGGCGACTTGCCGTGCCGTGCCGGGCTGGTGCCAAAGCAAGCCTGAATTGCGTGCGAAACGAAGTGGCACGTCCGATCTTCCACGAAGACGTCGCAAGACACAGGTCGCCGCGGCCCACAGGTCGCGACGGATGGCTAACGCAGTCTTATCAAGATCGGTTAACGCGCCCTTACGGACGGGTCCCCCCCGATCAAATCCTTAGGTATCCAAGGAGTATGGCGAAAAATAGCCGGCGGATTCCCCAATCCCCCGCTTCCGGCCGCTGGGCGTATCGCCGATCGGCCTCCGGGTACGGAGGCCGATCGGACGAGTACGGGATGCGGCTGGCGTCCGGGCCGACGGTCTACCGGGTCTCGGTGCGGACGGCGTTGCGTTGCCGCGCGATCGTCCGCCGCTGGTTCGCCTGGGACGCCTGGCGAGCCTGGCCGCCGCCGAACAGCATCTCGAAGAACGATGGCCCGCTGTTATAGGACGACTGGTTTGGGACGCCATACGGCAGCCGCACGGCCGGCCGCCCATAGCTTGGCTTGGCCCTATCGATGGCGATGTCGGCGTACTTGCGCTCCGGTCCTTTGAGCGCGGTCAGAACGCCCCGGTCGCGACCATAGACGTCGTCGCGAAACTGCAGCTTGCCGGCGTCGTCCACGAACGCGGTCTGGTAGGTGATGTGGACCGGAATCGGCGTCGGCAACTGGATGTCCTGCTCGGCGGTGCCGAACATCCGGCGGATGCGGTCTTGCGTGTAGCCGTCGTGGGGCCGCGCGATCGACAGAAGGACTTCCGCGTATTTGGCCGGGTCCTGCACCCGCATGCAGCCATGGCTGTACGCGCGCTTCTCGTGCGCGAACAGGTGCTTGTCCGGCGTGTCGTGCTGGTAGACGAGGAACTTATTGGGGAAGTTGAAGCGGATCCGCCCGAGCGCGTTGCGCTCGCCGGGCGGCTGCGAGATGTGGACGCTGCCGTCGCGGTTCTGCGTGAGGTTCAGTCCCATGCGCGCGAGAACGGTCGGATCCTGCTGCAGAGCCGGCAGATATTCGTTGTAGACGATCGAAGGCGGCACGTTCCACGTGGGATTGATCGTGATGTACTTCATCGTCTCGCTTAGGATCGGGGTCGGCTTGGCGGGCTGACCGACCACGACGCGGGTCTGCCACACGACGGCGTCGTTGTGATAGACGCGCAATGTAAAGTCCGGAATGTTGAGGATCACATAGGCGTTCGACGCATTGGCGAGCTCATGCGGCAGCCAGCGCCAGCGCTCCATGTTGGCCAGCACGATATCCACATCGTGGGCGGTGCTGCGGCGTGGCCCGTTGATCGCCTCGACCGTCGCGGCGGTGAGGGTTCCGCTCACCCTGAGCTTGTGCTGCTGCTGGAACTTCTTCACCGCCTCGGCGACGTCCTTGTCGAAGGCGGTGTCGTTGGGATCGCCGCTCACCGCGAGGCGCTCGCGCAGCATCGGAACCCGGTTGTCGTGCATGCCCAGCTTGAGCACCGCCCCGTCGGCGATGCGGGCAGGGCCGCTGTCCGCCTTCTGGCCGCGCAGCTCGGCGAGCTTCGCCTTCAGCGCCTGGTAGCCGGGATGGGGCGGATTGAAGCCGGCCAGCACCGCGCCCATGTCCTTGGCGTCCGCGATCTTGGCCAGGGCGTCGGCCGGCTCCGGAGCGGGCTGGCCGTAGAAGATGTCGGCGCTGACCCGGCTCCAGTGAATGCGGCCGGTCTCGGCGTGCCGCGCGTAGGTCAACAGGATCGCCGTCATCTTGATCTCCGCCTCGGCGAGCGCGGCGGGCTCGGCGCCGGGACGGAAGACCGGCGTCGGGTAATCGGCGGGATCCAGGCCCTCGCTATCGACCGAAGCGAGGTAACTGATGGCGGCCTTGGCGCGCGCGGATGCCTCGTCGTTCTCGACCCAGAGCGGCGCGAATGCTCGCTTCACATAGAAGCTCTCGATCGCGGTGCGCTCGTTCTTGCGCTCCACGAGGTGCGAGAGCTTGGTGCCGACGAGCTCCCGCAGGGCAACGACGGTCGGATTCTCCTCGACCGGTCGGGCTGCCGGCGCGGCAGCGTCCTGGGTGGCCGGGGCCGAGGTTGCAGCGTCGGCCGGAGCCGGAGCAGCCTCGGGAGACTTGGCGGTGCTCGCTGCCGTGGCGACTGCGCCGATATCCGCCCGCGATGGAGGCGGCAGATTGGCGCTTTCCGGCAGCGGGATGCGCCGTTCGATTTCGCGTTCCGAGAGTGGGGACGCCGGCGCTGCGGCGACGTCGACGGCGGTCGGTGGAGGAACGTTGGCGGGTTCGGGAACCGGGATCGCGGCCGCGACGGCCTTGTCTTCCGTCATTCCGGCCAGCGCCGGATAAGCACCATAGGCGGTGAAGATGACGGCCAGCGCGGAAGCAGCCAGCAGGCGCTCGATCCGTAGCCCTCGCATCGCACGATCCCTCCAATCCCCAAACAATCCATGCAACGACATTCTGGCGCCGTCGGGGCAGGTCGGCGCCATTTCAAAGCACCTTATCCGTTCGACCTGACTCCAATTTGCTAACGGAATCAATCGTTCCACGACGGTGTCGGGAAATTTCTCCGCAACCTGTCACCCGGAGGCCACGCTTTCGCCCGCCTCCTCGGCCGACTGGTTCTCAAGTCCCAGGTCCTTGAGCTTGCGATAGAGGGTCGAGCGCCCAATCCGCAGTCTGCGCGCGACCTCCGACATCTGGCCGCGATAATGGGAAATCGCGAATCGAAGCAGCTCATTCTCCACGTCCTCGAGCGGACGGACCTCGCCCTGCGGGTCGAGAAGGTCGAGGCAGCCCGGCGGAATCGCCGGCTGGGCGACAGCGGACCCGAAGAGGGGCGGCGCGGGGTGCTCCACGGGGCAGAGATTTTCCTGGACGATCCGTTCGGTGGGCACTTCGGCGACCGGGCTGACCGCCTGCTCCTGCAGCTGCCGATAGCCTGCCACCTGCGCTTCGATCTGCGGAAACTCGCCCACGCCGATCTCGTCAGTCTCGGTCAGCACGACGGCGCGGAACACCGCGTTCTCCAGTTGCCGGACGTTGCCGGGCCACGGATAGGCCCGCAACAGTTCGACCGCCTCGGGCGTGACCGCGCGGATGAGCTTTCCCTCCTCGGCCGCGAAGCGCGCGAGGAAATGACGGACCAGGTCGGGAATGTCCTCGCGCCGCTCGGCGAGGGCGGGCACGGCAATGGGGAACACGTGCAGGCGGTAGAACAGGTCCTCGCGGAAGCGGCCATGCTTCACATCGGCGATGAGGTTGCGGTTGGTCGCCGAGATCAGGCGCACATCGACCTTGACGGGCCTGCGGGCGCCAACCGGCTCGACCTCGCCTTCCTGGATGGCGCGCAGGAGCTTGACCTGCGCGGTCGGCGGCAGCTCGCCCACTTCGTCGAGGAACAGGGTGCCGCCGGCGGCTTCGACGAACTTGCCGACATGCCGGTCGGTGGCGCCCGTGAAGGCTCCCTTTTCGTGACCGAACAGCAGGGATTCGACCAGGTTGTCCGGGATGGCGCCGCAATTGACCGCGACGAACGGCTTTGCCTTCCGCTCGCCGCAGCCGTGGATGGCGCGCGCAACGAGCTCTTTGCCCACTCCCGACTGACCTTCGATCAGCACCGGGATCGCGGAACCCGCTGCCTTCTCGGCCTGGCGCAACACCGCATGCATGCGCGGGCTGCGGGTCACGATGTCCTTGAAGGTGAGGGTGCCGGCGCGGCTGCGCTTGAGACGCTGGAACTCGGTCTCGAGGGCGCTCGCGGCAAGCGCGTTGCGCAAGGAGACCTGCAGGCGTTCGGCGCCGACCGGCTTGACCACGAAATCGGCCGCGCCCGCGCGCATCGCCGAGATCACGTTGTCGATGCCGCCATGGGCGGTCTGCACGATCACCGGAAGCGAGAGCCCCGCCTCGCGTATGCGGGCCAGCACGCCAAGCCCGTCCAGATCCGGCATGACCAGATCGAGCACGACGCAGTCGATCCGCGCCCGGTCGCCTTCGGTCAGCGCCTTCATGGCGGCTTCCCCGCCGTCGACCGCGATCGGCTCGTAGCCGAAACGGCGCACCATGGCCTCGAGCAGGCGGCGCTGAACCGGATCGTCGTCGACGATGAGAATGGAGGCCATCGCGGTCCCGGATGATTGTGTCGGTTTGATGCACTCTTGCCCGGCGGGCCTTAAAGGCCTGTTAAGGCTTGAAGCTCGGGCAGCTTTTGGGGCGTTGGCCTCCCCGGGAGGCTCCGGCGATCACTGCCCGCTTGCAGACGTGGCCCGCTGCTGCCACACCGCTGGGCGGAAAGCTGCACGCGCAAACCCCGGACACCTCATCTCATGTCGCCCACAATCGCTCATGCGCCCGCCAGGACGGCCGCCAAGGCGCGGCCCTCGCTCGGGAAGCTTCCGGAATGGAACCTGGCCGATCTTTATGCCGCGCTCGATGCGCCTGAGGTCAGCCGCGACCTGGAGCGGAGTCTCGCCGAGTGCAGGGCATTCGAGGAGACCTACAAGGGCAAGCTCGCCGCGATCGCTTCGGCCGCCGACGGAGGTGCCCGGCTGGCCGAGGCGGTAAAGCGCTACGAGGCGATCGACGAGCTGCTCGGCCGCCTCATCTCCTATGCGAGCCTCGTGCATTCGGGCGATACCGCCGATCCGTTGCGGATCAAATTCTACGGTGACGTGCAGGAGCGCCTGACGACAGCGTCGATGCATACGCTGTTCTTCACGCTCGAGCTCAATCGCATCGACGATGACGTGCTGGAGCGCGCCATGCGGGATCCGGCGCTCGGCCATTACGGGCCGTGGATCGAGGACGTCCGCAAGGAAAAGCCCTACCAGCTCGAGGACCGCGTGGAGGAGCTGTTCCACGAAAAGTCGGTCACGGCCTACACCGCGTGGAATCGGCTGTTCGACGAGACCATCGCGTCACTGCGCTTCCGGGTAGGCGGCAAGCCGCTGCCGATCGAGCCCACGCTCACGCTGCTGCAGGACGCGAGCGAGAAGAAACGCAAGGCCGCCGCCGACGCGCTCGCCAAGACTTTCAAGGAAAACGTGCGTCAGTTCACGTTGATCACCAATACGCTCGCCAAGGACAAGGAGATTTCCGATCGCTGGCGCGGATTTCCCGACATCGCGGCCGCGCGCCATCTGTCGAACCGGGTCGAGCCCGAGGTCGTCGATGCGCTGGTCAGCGCGGTGCAGGCCGCCTATCCGCGGCTGTCGCACCGCTATTATGCCCTGAAGGCCAAGTGGTTCGGCAAGAAGCGGCTGCCGCACTGGGACCGCAACGCGCCGCTGCCCAAGGTGCCGAGCCGCATGATCGGCTGGTCCGAGGCCAAGGGCACGGTGCTCTCGGCCTATGGTGCCTTCTCGCCGCGCATGGCGGAGATCGCCGAGCGCTTTTTCCGCGACCGCTGGATCGATGCTCAGGTTCGTCCCGGCAAGACGCCGGGCGCCTTTGCGCACCCGACGGTGCCGTCGGTCCATCCCTATGTGCTGGTCAATTACCAGGGCCGGCCGCGCGACGTGATGACGCTCGCCCACGAGCTTGGGCACGGCGTGCACCAGGTGCTGGCGGCGCGCAACGGCGCCCTGATGGCACCGACCCCGCTCACCCTCGCCGAGACCGCGAGCGTGTTCGGCGAGATGCTCACCTTCAAGCGGCTGCTCGCCTCAACCAGCGACCACAAGCAGCGCAAGGCCATGCTTGCCGCCAAGGTCGAGGACATGATCAACACCGTGGTGCGGCAGATCGCGTTCTATACGTTCGAGCGCAAGGTGCATACCGAACGCAGGAGCGGCGAGCTCACGGCCGATCGCCTGGGAAAATTCTGGCTCGAGGTGCAAAGCGCAAGCCTTGGGCCGGCGATCGACCTCAGGCCGGGCTACGAGACGTTCTGGACCTACATCTCGCACTTCATCCACTCGCCGTTCTATGTCTACGCCTATGCGTTCGGCGACTGTCTCGTAAACTCGCTTTATGCCGTCTACGAGAACGCGGAAGCGGGCTTCGCCGAGCGCTATCTGGATATGCTCGCCGCGGGCGGCACCAAGCATCACAGCGAGCTGCTCGCGCCGTTCGGGCTCGACGCGCGCGATCCGGCCTTCTGGCAGCAAGGACTCGGCGTGATCGAGCGGATGATCGACGAGCTGGAGGCGCTGGGGTGAGGAATTGCCACTTCGCCGCAGTGAGGAGAGTCTTGCGCACTGGATTCGCGGCAATTGGCCGAAGGGCTGAGGGGGCCATCTTTTCATCGGTCCGCCCGCGCCTAGATGTAGTTCGATGGGCGATGAGTTTCGGGCGGTGGGACCGAGCATGAACGACCGCGAAGCCAACCGTTTCTCCGCCCGCGCAGCGCGCTATGCCCGTGTCGGTGCCAACATGAGCGGCGTGGCGGCCCGGTTCGCGGCTGCCCGCGTGCTCGGGGTCGGACTCGACCGCGATCGCAACGCGGCCGAGCTGGCGGCGGCGCTCGGTGGCCTCAAGGGCCCGATCATGAAGGTGGCGCAGTTGATGGCCACCATTCCCGACCTGCTGCCGCCGGAATACGCCGACGAGCTCGCCAAGCTGCAGAGCGACGCGCCGCCGATGGGCTGGTCATTCGTGAAGCGCCGCATGAATGCGGAGCTCGGCGCCGACTGGCAGCGGAAGTTCTCGAGCTTCGAGCATCACCCGGCCGCCGCCGCGTCGCTTGGGCAGGTGCACCGCGCCGTCTCGCTGGACGGAACGGCTCTCGCCTGCAAGCTGCAGTACGCCGACATGCAGTCGGCCGTCGAAGCCGATCTGCGCCAGCTCCAGGTGCTGTTCGCCATCCACCGGCGCATGGACCCCGTAATCGACACCACGGAGATCTACAAGGAGATCAGCGCACGCGTGCGCGAGGAGCTCGACTACCGGCGCGAGGCAAAGCACGTCGCGCTCTACCGTTCGATGCTCGCAGGAATCGACCTGATCCGGGTGCCGCGCGTGTGGCCGGACCTCTCGACCGGCCGCCTGCTCACCCTCAATTGGTTGGAGGGGGGCAAGCTCCTCGATCACAAGAACGCCGGGCTCGAGGTCCGCAATCGGCTCGGCACCGCCATGTTCAGCGCCTGGTGGTTCCCGTTCAGCCGGTTCGGCGTCATTCACGGCGATCCGCACCTCGGCAACTATACGGTCTTCGCCGTCGACGGCACCCCGCACGGCATCAACCTGCTCGATTACGGCTGCATTCGCATCTTTCCGCCGAAGTTCGTCGGCGGCGTGGTCGACCTCTATAACGGCCTTCGCCAGGGTGACGACGACCTGATCGTCCACGCCTATGAGACCTGGGGGTTCAAGCGGCTGAGCCGCGACCTGATCGAGGCCCTCAACATCTGGGCGCGGTTCATCTACGGGCCATTGCTGCAGGACCGCGTGCGCACCATCGCGGACGGCCTCAAGCCCTCGGAATACGGACGGCGCGAAGCCTTCCGTGTGCATCAGGCGCTGAAGCAGCGGGGCCCGGTCACCGTGCCGCGAGAGTTCGTGTTCATGGACCGCGCCGCGATCGGCCTCGGCGGGGTGTTTCTGCATCTGCGCGCCGAGCTCAACTTCCATCGGCTGTTCAACGAGGCGATCGAGCAGTTCTCGGTCGCGCGCGTGGCCAAGCAGCAGGCCAAGGCATTGGCCGCCGCAGGACTGGCGCAAACGGCGTAAAGGAGGATTACCGGCCGGCGCGGGGCTGCCGCCGTTGCCCGGGGCCGGCAATTGGGCTAATCCGTCGCGCGACGGCTCCGATATCTGGAGGACACGATGGCCGACCATGCCGAGGTCGAGTACGCGACTGCTGCAGGCAACGACCATGCCGAGCACGAGGCGACCTATCTCAGGTTCCTGCATCTCACGGTCGTGCTCATCGTTAACATCGTCAACATCCTCCTCGGGCTGGCGATCGGCGGCGTCATGGGGCACTGGCTCACCGCGCTCGCAGTTTTCCTCATTGCGTCGGGCGCGACCGGTCACGGCCTGGTGAGCGGCTCGAAGACGTCGAGCATGGTTGCTCTGGTGCTGTCGCTGCTGGCGTTCGCAATTTCCGCGACCGGATAGGACGGGACGGAAGTGAATGCGCATTGCCATCGTGCGTGAAGCCGGAGCGGGCGAGGCGCGAGTCGCCGCCACGCCGGAGACCGTCAAGCGGATCAAGGGCTTGGGCGCTGACGTCGTGGTCCAGTCGGGGGCCGGAAAGGCCTCCGGCATGCTCGATGCCGAATATGAGGCGGCAGGGGCCAGCATCGCCGGCACGATTCAGGAGGCGGTGCGCGAGGCGGACATCGTCCTCAAAGTGCGGCGGCCGACGGAGGCGGAGGTCAAGAACTACAAGAAGGGCGCGCTTGTCATCGCCATCATGGATCCGTTCGGCAACGAGGGCGCGCTGAAGGCGATAGCGGATGCCGGCGTGGTCGCCTTCGCGATGGAGCTGATGCCACGCATTACCCGCGCGCAGGTCATGGACGTGCTGTCCTCCCAGGCCAATCTCGCCGGCTATCGCGCTGTCGTCGACGCGGCGGCCGAATACGGCCGGGCGGTGCCGATGATGATGACGGCGGCGGGCACGGTCCCGGCCGCCCGCGTGTTCGTGATGGGCGCGGGCGTTGCCGGCCTGCAGGCAATCGCCACCGCGCGCCGGCTCGGTGCCGTCGTCACCGCCACCGACGTGCGTCCGGCCGCCAAGGAACAGGTCGAGAGCCTGGGCGCGAAGTTCGTCGCGGTGGAGGACGAGGAGTTCAAGGAGGCCGAGACGGCCGCCGGCTACGCCAAGGAGATGTCGAAGGAGTACCAGGCAAAGCAGGCCGAACTCGTCGCCGAGCACATCAAGAAGCAGGACATCGTGATCACGACCGCGCTGATCCCGGGCCGGCCGGCGCCCCGCCTGATCTCCGCCGACATGGTGAAGTCCATGCGGCCCGGATCCGTGATCGTCGACCTGGCGGTCGAGCGGGGCGGTAACGTCGAGCCGGCGAAGCCCGACCAGGTGGTCGAGGTCGACGGAGTCAAGGTGGTCGGCCATCTCAACGTGCCGGGCCGCCTTGCCGCCACCGCTTCGAGCCTCTACGCCAGGAATCTCTACGCCTTCCTGGAGATCCTCATCGACAAGAACGCCAAGGCACTCGCCGTCGACTGGAACGACGAGATCGTGAAGGCGACGGCGCTCACGCGCGACGGCGCGGTGGTCCATCCGGCGTTCCAACCGAAGAGCGCCGCATAGGGATGAAGCGCGCCTTTCGCGTCGTCGTCGCCTCGCCGGCGTGCGGCGCGAAGGAGCGAGCTTCGCATAAGGAGAGCCGATATGGAGCACATGGCTCAGGCCGTCGATCCGTTCGTGTTCCGCTTCTCGATCTTCGTGCTGGCCGTCTTCGTCGGCTACTACGTCGTGTGGTCGGTGACGCCGGCCCTGCACACGCCGCTGATGTCGGTGACCAATGCGATCTCGTCAGTGATCGTGGTGGGGGCGCTGCTCGCGGTCGGGGTCGAGCTTGCCGCCGACGACAACGGCCCGATCTGGGCGCGGGCGTTGGGGCTGATTGCGTTGAGCTTCGCGTCGGTCAACATCTTCGGCGGCTTCCTTGTCACCCAGCGCATGCTGTCCATGTACAAGAAGAAGAAATGATGGCTGCGATGCAATCGGTCCCGTTGGCGTCTTCGTCCGCGCACCACCCAGGAGAGGGCGTCGCCGCATGAATCCCAATCTCGTCGGGTTCCTCTATCTGGCCGCTGGGGTTCTGTTCATTCTCGCGCTGCGCGGGCTGTCCAATCCGGAAACCAGCCGGCAGGGCAATCTGTTCGGCATGGTCGGCATGGCGATCGCGATCGTCACTACGCTGGCGGCGCATCCGCCGGCCGGTGCCGGCGCCTGGGGGCTGGTCGTGCTCGGTCTCGCGACCGGCGGCAGCCTGGGGGCGTTGATCGCCCGGCGGGTGCCGATGACGGCGATGCCGGAGCTGGTTGCGGCGTTCCACTCGCTGGTCGGCATGGCGGCGGTACTGGTGGCGGCGGGCGCGCTGTACGCACCGAGCGCCTTCGACATCGGGACGGTGGGGGCCATCCACAAGGCGAGCCTGGTCGAGATGTCGATCGGCGCGGCGATCGGCGCCGTCACCTTCACGGGCTCGGTGATCGCGTTTCTCAAACTGTCGGCGCGAATGAGCGGCGCACCGATCATCCTGCCGGCGCGCCATGCCATCAACATCGCGCTCGCGGTCGCGCTCGTGCTGCTCGTCGTCGTGTTCGTGCCGACCGAGAGTCATGCCGCATTCTGGCTGATCGTGCTCGTCTCCTTTGCCCTCGGCGTGCTGATCATCATTCCGATCGGCGGCGCCGACATGCCGGTGGTGATCTCGATGCTCAATTCCTATTCGGGATGGGCGGCCGCCGGCATTGGCTTCACGCTGGGCAACACCGCGCTGATCATCACCGGTGCGCTGGTCGGCTCGTCCGGCGCCATCCTGTCGTACATCATGTGCAAGGGAATGAACCGCAGCTTCGTCTCGGTGATCCTCGGCGGTTTCGGCGGCGAGGTAGCGGGGCCGGCGAGCGGCGCCGAGCACAAGCCGGTCAAGCAAGGCTCGGCGGAGGATGCGGCCTTCGTCATGAAGAATGCCTCGAAGGTGATCATCGTGCCCGGCTACGGCATGGCGGTGGCGCAGGCCCAGCACGCGCTGCGCGAGATGGCCGACAAGCTCAAGGGCGAAGGCGTGGAGGTAAGATACGCGATCCACCCGGTCGCCGGCCGCATGCCCGGCCACATGAACGTGCTGCTGGCGGAGGCCAACGTGCCCTACGACGAGGTGTTCGAGCTCGAGGACATCAACTCGGAGTTCCGCACCGCCGATGTCGCTTTCGTGATCGGCGCCAACGACGTCACCAACCCGGCCGCGGAGGAGGATCCGAAATCGCCGATCTACGGCATGCCGGTGCTGGAGGTGTGGAAGGCCGGCACCGTGATGTTCTCCAAGCGCTCGCTCGCCTCCGGCTATGCCGGCATCGACAATACGCTGTTCTACCGCGACAACACGATGATGCTGTTCGGCGACGCCAAGAAGATGACGGAGAACATCGTCAAGGCGCTGTAAGCCCGGTCGCAGCCGTCAAGACCGCGGGCGCGGGACCGAGCCGATGCAAGCCGTATCATCCGGTCGAGATTGCGTCCTTTCCGGATTGCCCGGGCCGCGGCGCAAAGCCCGTTGCCCATGACCTTGCTCCGATGGCTTCTCGCGGCTGCCATGATGTACGGCGCCTTCGTCGTGCTGATGTACGCGGCCCAGCGCAAGCTGATGTATTTCCCCGACGTCACGCGCTATCCGCCGGCTGCGGCCGGCTTGCCCGAGGCCGAGGAGATCGTGCTTGCTGCCGCTGACGGCGAAAAGCTGATCGCCTGGCATGTCCCGCCACGCGACGATCAGCCGGTCGTCGTCTATTTCCAGGGCAATGGCGGTGGCCTGAATCTCCGCGGTTGGCGCTTCCGCCAGATCGTTGCCGAGGGCGTTGGCCTCCTCGGCCTGTGCTACCGCGGTTACGGCGGCTCGAGCGGGTATCCGAGCGAGCAGGGCCTGCTGCAGGATGCGGCGGCCGCCTATGGGTTCGCGACGCGGAATTATCCGCCGGAGCGCATCGTGCTGTGGGGCGAATCCCTCGGCACCGGGGTCGCGGTGGCGCTGGCGGCGGAGCGGCCGGTCGCCCGCCTGGTCCTGGAGTCGCCTTTTACCGCGGCGGTCGATATCGCCGCAGCGGCCTATCCTTTCCTCCCCGTCCGGCTGCTGATGAAGGACGAGTTCCGCTCCGATCGACGAATCGAGAAGGTGTCCGCGCCCGTGCTCGTCCTGCACGGCGAGCGGGATAGCGTCGTACCCATCCGCTATGGCGAGCGGCTCTATGGGCTGATCCATGCCCCCAAGCGGTTCGTGCGCCTGGCCGGGGCAGATCACAACGACCACGACGAGCACGGAGGGTTCGAGGCGGTACGCGGGTTCATCGCTCACGGGTTGGCGGAGCCCTGAACGCCCGGCCGCTTGAGTGCGGCGGAGGGGGGCCGGAAAAGCGGCAAATATGTGGCTCCGGTGTCGTCGCGCCGCTGTAGTGAAACAATCGCGGTCGGGACGAAACCATTTCTCGCAAGGGCGAAAAACAGGCGAAACGCCCCCTGGTTATCCCTCCCGGCAACAAAAAAGTACTTTGGGGTCGCGCGGCAGGAGGGGAGACCCATGCACGGCGACTATGCGCTTACCGGGGCCGCGACGGCCCAGGCCCCTGCTGCCGCAAGCGGGCCGATATCCGACGAAGCCCTGCTCAAGAACATCGCCCGCGGCGACAAGCGCGCGATGCACGTACTGTTCGTGCGCCATAATGTGCGGGTCTATCGCTTCGTCGCGCGGTTGGTCAGCGACGAGGCGGTTGCCGAAGACCTGGTCAGCGAGGTCTTTCTCGAGGTATGGCGCAAGGCCGGGCACTTCGAGGGACGGTCGCAGGTCTCGACGTGGCTGTTGGCGATCGGCCGCTACAAGGCTCTGTCGCATCTGCGTGGCCGCGCGGTCGATCATCTCGACGAGGCGACCGCGGACGCGATCGAGGATCCCGCCGACAATCCGGCGGTCGTTCTCGAGAAGAAAAGCCGCAGCGAGCTGTTGCGCCAGTGCCTGACGCAATTGTCCCCGGCCCATCGCGAGGTTATCGACCTCGTCTACTACCACGAGAAGTCGATCGAGGAGGTGGCCGCCATCCTCAACATCCCGGACGCAACCGTGCGGACCCGGATGTTCTATGCGCGCAAGCGGTTGGCGGAGCTGCTCCGCGCCGAGGGCGTCGAGGCCATCGACGCGGCCTGAGCGGGCGTGACGCTCAGAACGGCTGATAGGCTTGGCCGACCTTGCCGCCGACCCGGGCAAAGCCTTTGCGGGCAGGCCCATCCTCCCGGTTGATGTTGAGCGCCCGGGCGTAGGAGCCGGCTGCCTTTTCCTTGTCACCCAGGCGCTCGTAGGCGAGCCCACGCGTCGTCCACGCCTGCAGGTTCTGCGGCTCGGCCTGTACGGCGTCGTCGAGATCGCCGACCGCCGACTGGGGGTCGTTGTTGGCAAGGTAGCTCAGGGCGCGCGCCACGTGCGCATCGACCTGCTGTGGCGCCAGGGTGACCGAGGTGGTGAAGTCATCGATGGCGTACTGATTCTGGCGCTGTGCCTGATACAGCAGGCCGCGGTTGTAATACGCCTGCGGGTTGTCGGGTTTGAGCTCGATCGCCTTGTTGAAATCCTGGAGCGCCTGCATCGCCTGTCCCTGCTGGCGATAGACCATGCCGCGGCCGAGATAGGCGACCGCATAGGAGGCATCGATCTCGATGGCCTTGTTGTAGTCGGCGAGCGCGAGCTCGTATTTCCTCATCTGGCGGTAGATGAGCCCGCGGTTCGCATAGGCCTGGGCAAAGCCGGGATTGATGCTGACTGCCTTGTTGAAATCGGCGAGCGCCTCCTCATTGCGGCCGGCACGGCCGAGCACCGCGCCGCGCACGTTGTAGGCCTGAGGATCGCTGGGATTGCTCTGGACCACCTCGGTGAGCGAGGCGATGTTGGTCGAGGTCGCGGCCACGCTCGCGTCAGGATCGGCTACCGGGCCGCTGAGCCCGCTGCATCCGGCGAGAGCGCCGGCAGCGATCAGCAGCAAGCCGAGGCGGCCGTTCATGGTTCGGGTGTGCGGGCTCGTCATCGCCGGTTGTCCGCGAGTTGCGTTGATTATTGCAGATCAACCCCGACTTGTCGCGCTTCCTGCCCATGCGGCGGTCGGACGCAATCCGCCCGGCCGGCAAAAAAGCAACGGCGCGCGCGACCTGGGGCCGCCCGCGCCCGCAAGCGTTTCAACCTTCGTTCAGCGCCCGCCGCCGAAGCCGGTGCGCACCGGCTTGGGCTTGCCCGGGATCAGGCCCTCACGCTGCGCCCGCTTGCGCGCGAGCTTGCGAGCGCGGCGGATCGCCTCCGCCCGCTCACGTGCCTTCTTCTCCGATGGCTTCTCGTAGTGCCCGCGAAGCTTCATTTCGCGGAAAATGCCCTCGCGCTGCATCTTCTTCTTCAGCGCCTTGAGGGCCTGGTCGACATTGTTGTCGCGGACGAGAACCTGCACGCGTCGTTCCTCTTCGATCGAGCGCCCGAATCGAGCCTCGGCAAAATCCAGTAAGCGCCTGCGGCGCGGCCAAGCGCCGGCGTCTAGCAGAATGGCCGCAAAAAGTCCACCGGCGGCGGCTATGGGTGGCTACTCGGCCGCGGTGAGCTGGCGCTCGACCCAGGGCACGACGATCGCCTCGAAAATCCTGCGGTCCGGCCATTCAGCCGACCGGCCCATGTGGCCGCCGGCGGGGTTGACCCAGGCCTCCTTGGGGCTGCCGTTGTGGAGCAGGATGTCGAGGTCGACGATGGGCACTTGCGTGTCGCGCTCGCCGTTGACCAGCAGCATGGGCGCGCTCGGCCTTCCGATCAGCCCCCGCGCCTTCAAGGACATGCGCGGACCGTAGGCGAGGAATTCCTCCAGCGTCTCCACCCCGTAGACGGAGGCCCGCGCCGGGAACAGGTCGAACAGGTACTCGCGGGTGCCGAGCGCCTTGCTCTGCCATTCCGGCTGGAAGTAGTGGTCGATCGGGCCGCCTTGGACGACAACGCCCTTGAGCCGGTCCTTCTCGATCACCCCCAGCACGGCCGCCCAGTAACCGCTCCAGCTGCCGCCTTTCACGACCACGCGCTTGGGATCGACCTCCCGGCGGGTTGCCAGATAGTCGAGGGCGCGAGAGTACATGCGCTCGGCGCCAACGTCGATCTTGATCGGTGCCTGGCCGGTGCCGGGCATGTCGAGGGAAAGGACGGCGATGCCCCTTCCGATGAAGGCATCGCTCTGCTCGACGTTGTCCTCCTTGCGGGAATCGAGGGCGCTGATGGTCAGAACTACCGGGGCGGGCCGCGCTCCCTTCGGCAGTCGAAGGTAGCCCACGATCTCCCGGCCCTCGAACGGAATTCGCACGACCTCAAGCGGCGGGTCGAGATAGTGCGCGTATTCGGCAAACGCGGCGAGCGCGGATGCGTATGCCTTCTCCTTGCCGGGAGAGTTGGTCACCGGCCACCGGGCGAAGGAATAATAACGCCACGCCTGCAGGTAATCGGCTTGCGCCTCCTTCTTCCTGCCGTCGGCATCTTCCGTCTTGGCTTTTGCGGCATAGCGCTCAGCGCTCGCGCTCCAGGCGGCGGCCCATTCGTCGCGATCGAGACTGTTAATCCGGGCGAGCGCCTCGCGCGCGTCGTCCGGCCGAAGACCGGTCAGCGGATAGGCGTTGCGATCGGCGCGCGCCTGCACCTCCGCCTTGAGCTCATCGAGCGTACGTGTGGGGGCGACCTGGGCGCCGGCTGCATCGACCAGCAGCAGGCTCGAGGCTGCCGCAGTCAGGAGCGCGAAACCGCGATGCAATGTGAACATGGCGATCCTCCGCGCGTTTGCGAGCATGCCAGCACGTCCGCAAAGGGCCGGCCGGGGTGCCGGAATGATCGCGCCATGATTTCACGACGCGGCCCGACCGGCAATGACTCACTTGGAGGCCGGCATCATGCGTCCCGGTGACTCGGCTGCGTGCGGCTCTCACCACGGAAGTGGATCGCGACACCGCAGACCGTCTATGCTTCTCCCGGTCGGATTCGCGAGCGGGCGTGAAGGCAGCGATGCCGAAGCAGGAGAAGCTGCCGGGACGGTCGGCGAAGGTTGCCGGCCCGCGTCCGGTATCTGCCGGGCGCCGCCCGAACCGGGAGGGCGAGCGCCTCGACCCAGCTCCGCCGGCGGGCGGTGCGGCCTCCTCGGCCATGCGCCTTGTGGCGGAGGTCGAGCGGCTTGCGACCGAGCTCGCGGCTGCGCGGGCGAAAGTCGCCGAGCTCGAAGCCAAGGTCGACATCGATCCGCTGCTCGGCATTTTCAACCGGCGGGGGTTCGAGCGCGAGCTCAAGCGCGCCCTCGCCTACGTCCAGCGCTACCGCGTGCAAGCCGCGCTGGTCTATGTCGACCTGGACGCCTTCAAGCCGATCAATGACGCCCATGGCCATGCGGCGGGCGATGCAGTCCTCGAGGCGGTTGCTGCGACGCTGGCGCGCCAGGTGCGCGCGTCCGACAGCGTGGCGCGGCTCGGCGGCGACGAGTTCGTCCTGCTGCTGTGGAACCTGAGCGAGGCCGATGCGGCCGCCAAGACGGCGTCCCTGGAGCAGGCGGTCGCGGGGATGCGCGTCGAATGGAGCGAGGGCGAGCTGTCGGTCGGCGCTTCCGCCGGCTTCACCGCGCTGTCTCCGGGCGACGAGGCGGCCGCCGTGCTGGCCCGCGCGGACCGGGCCATGTACGCGCGCAAGGCCGAGCGCAAGCGGCCGCGATGATGAACCTTCACAGGCCCTCGGCATAGACGAGATAACGCAGCGGGCCGGCGGTCTTCGCGTTCAGCGGCCAACACGTCGTCAGGACAAGGTTGCGGCCGGGGGCGAAGGGATCGATGCCCGAAGCATCCCAGCGGACTACCGCCGTTTCCCTGACGCTGAAGCGCGCGACGGCGCCGTCGCGGCGCCTCACGCGGATCTCGTCGCCGATACGGATGTCCGCCAGGAAGGCGAAATGGGTGTCGCGATGGGCCGAATAGACGGCCGTGCCGGGCTCGCCGGCTTCGGGCGTGAGCTCCACGTGGCCGGGTCCGAAGGCCAGCGCCTGTCCACTGCTGCCGTGGAGCACGATGACGCTTCTGTGCAGCCGCGACACCTCGATCCGCGCTACCGGCCAGGTATCGGCCCATGACCATGGCTTCACCTCGCGACCCGTCGCCAAGGTTTGCGCGAAAGCGCGGTCGAGCAGAATTTGGGCGACCACAGCCTTGGCGTAGATCCAGCCGCCCTGGCCGAGCAGCACAAGACCCGCGCATGCGACCGCGGCGGCTGTGATGATGACCCGCGGCGAGCGTCGGCGTCGGGACGCTTGCGCCGTACCGACCGACGGAATTGCCGGCCGTTGTGCCAGGAAGGTTGGGAGGAGGGCAGCCCCAGACCCCGGCGTTTGCGGCTCTCCCTCCTCCCTCTCCCTTCCCGTCGCGCGGAAAGGGAACCAAGATGCACCCGCCGTTCGCTCGACCACCGCACTGGCTCCGTCCGTGTTCATTGGTGGCAACCGCCGGGAGATTTGGCGCGCACGCCGTCGGGCAGACAGTGGCGGCGTGCGCGCCGGGGAGGGGCGGCGGTTGGCAGACCGCCCGCTCCCTTCGCGCTCCGGGTTAGCTCCGGAGGGGCGTGGAGCGCGGTCTGCCGGCTGCGGCTGCCCGGCGGCGACCGACTACCAGGAACGCGATGCTCAGGCCGAGGAGCAGCAGTCCGCACCAGAGCCGCAGCTCCGCATCGGTCGCCGTCTGCGGCAGCCGTATTCCCTTCACGGCCGCGGGGTCGGAAGGCCGCGGCAAGGAGGACTGGGCGACTGCGCGAAACGCGGCATTGGAAAGCTGGGCAACCGCTGGTGCATCGCCGCGCTGCGCACGCCGCGTGTCCACGGGCCGCGTCGGCGGCAAGGACGGGCTTTCACCGAACACCTTGTCGAAGTCCCAGCCGGCCGGAAGGTTGAGCGGAAGGTCGGCGCGGCTCAGTCGCGCTCCCTCGGGCCGGGTCGGCGTGTGGTCGACGGCCACCAGGCTGGTCAGCCGGGTGACGAGATGGTGATCGAGGGCGAGCGCGAGGATCACGGCGTCGGCCTCTTCCGGCTTCAGGCGCCGGAGCGTGCGTCCGACTTCGGCATCCGTCACCTTGCGGCGCGCCCACAGCTTGGAAAGGCCCTTTCCTTCCTTCGCACTCGCGACCGGCAGGGTAACGGCCCAGGGGCGGTCCCCGACCCGTCCTTTGACCTCCAGGGTCCCGGACAGCGAAGCCAGCTTGGCGGTCAGCACCACCGGATCGCCGCGGTAAAGGTCGGGAAGGAGTGCCGGGGTCACGTCCGCCTGGGCATCCGAAAAGGTCGCCATCAGGTTGGTGGCGGCGGGGCTTTCCAGCTTCTCGAACAGCGCCCGCATGCGCTCCTCGACCTGCTCCACCGAGCCGATGTGGGTGAACGTGCCGCGTCCGATCTCGGCGGCGCGTGTCATCAGGAAGGTATTGGGTGCCGAGCCGATGCCGACCATGAACAGCCGAGAGCGCCCGCGCATGACGCCGACCGTATCCAACAGCTGCTGCTCGTTGCCGATCGCACCATCCGTGAGGAAGACCACCTGGCGCAGATAGGCGGCTTCGCCTTCGCGCGGGTCCGTGAGCGCAGCCTTCATGGGCGGCACCATCTCGGTCCCGCCTTGTGCCTGGAGCGCCGCCACGAACGCTTTCGCCTCCGCCACGTGCTCGGCATCGGCCGGCA
>Ga0066903_100001002_pt1 | contig 19616 bp, 11 predicted proteins | sample PanSoiMetaGPlot1_FD_67491 | JGI IMG/M metagenome (GOLD analysis project Ga0066903, IMG submission 67491) | Tropical forest soil microbial communities from Panama analyzed to predict greenhouse gas emissions - Panama Soil - Plot 1 (version 2) | ecosystem: Environmental > Terrestrial > Soil >... | reverse complement strand
CTTGGCCATTACGCGCTGGTGCTGGCGCTGGCGATCGCGCTGATCCAGTCGACCGTGCCGCTCTACGGCGCGCGCCGGGCAGACGCGGTGCTGATGGGCGTCGCCGAACCGACCGCGCTCGCGCAGTTCGGCTTCGTCGCGTTCTCGTTCGGCGCGCTGGTCGCCTGCTATGTGACGTCCGATTTCTCGGTCGCGACCGTGTTCGAGAATTCCCACTCGGCCATGCCGCTGATCTACAAGTTCACCAGCGTGTGGGGAAACCACGAGGGCTCGATGCTGCTCTGGGTCCTCATCCTGTCGGTGTTCGGCGCCATGGTGGCGGCGTTCGGCAGCAACATTCCGGCGACCCTGAAGGCGACCGTGCTCGCCGTGCAGTCCTGGGTGGCGGCGGCGTTCTACCTCTTCATCCTCGCCACCTCGAACCCGTTCCTGCGCCTGCCGCAGGCGCCGTTCGAAGGCCGCGACCTCAATCCGATCCTGCAGGATTTCGGCCTCGCGGTGCATCCGCCCATGCTCTATCTCGGCTATGTCGGCTTCTCGATCTCGTTCGCGTTCGCGATCGCGGCGCTGATCGAAGGCCGCATCGACGCCGCCTGGGCGCGATGGGTGCGGCCGTGGACGCTGATCGCCTGGATCTTCCTTACCCTCGGCATCGCGATGGGCTCGTACTGGGCCTACTACACGCTCGGCTGGGGCGGCTGGTGGGGCTGGGACCCGGTGGAGAACGCCTCGTTCATGCCGTGGCTCGCCGGCACCGCGCTGTTGCATTCGGCGCTGGTGATGGAGAAGCGCGAGGCGCTGAAAGTCTGGACCCTCCTGCTCGCGATCCTCACCTTCTCGCTGTCGCTGATCGGCACCTTCCTGGTGCGCTCGGGCGTGCTCACGTCGGTGCACGCGTTCGCATCGGATCCGATGCGCGGCATCTTCATCCTGGCGATCCTGGTGCTGTTCATCGGCGGCGCGCTCACGATCTTTGCCTGGCGCGCACCGGTACTCAAGCAGGGCGGCCTGTTTGCGCCGATCTCGCGCGAGGGCGCGCTGGTGCTCAACAATCTGCTTCTGACGGTGACCTGCGGAACCGTGTTGTTCGGTACGCTCTGGCCCATCGTGACGGAGGCGTTCGGGTACAAGATCTCGGTCGGCCCGCCGTACTTCAACTGGACCTTCGGGCCGCTGTTCGCGATCCTCCTTGCCGTGGTGCCGTTCGGCCCGCTGCTGCCGTGGAAGCGCGGCGACCTCAGGGGCGTGACGCAGCGCCTCACCGCGGCCTTCGTGCTCGCGCTCGCCGGCATCCTGGTGGTCTGCGTGATGGAAGGGCGGCCCGTATTGGCCGCGTTCGGCGTCGGCATCGCGGCCTTCGTGATCGTCGGGGCGCTGACCGATATCGTCGAGCGCACCGGATTATGGCGTGCGACGTTTCCGATTGCGCTGCGGCGCGCCGCCGGCCTGCCGCGCTCGGCCTGGGGCACCACATTCGCGCATATCGGCCTCGGCATCACGCTGCTCGGCATCGTGGGCGAGACGCAATGGGGCAGCGAGCAGATCGTCTCGCTGCGCCCGGGCGACAAGGTCTCGCTGCGCCATTACGATTTCACGTTCGAGGGCACTGCGGCGCGCGCCGGGCCGAACTACCGGGAGCTCGCCACGAGGTTCGCGGTGCGGCGCAACGGCGAGCTGATCGGCGAGATGGTGCCGTTGAAGAAATCGTTCCAGGCGCGCGGCATGACGACCACGGAAGCCGCGCTGATGACCCGCGGCGTGAGCCAGATCTACGTCTCGCTCGGCGACGTCAGCCAGGACGGCGCGATCGCGGTGCGGCTCTATCACAAGCCGCTGGTGCTGCTGATCTGGCTCGGCGCCGTCGTGATGGCGATCGGCGGCGCGTTCTCGCTCTCCGACCGGCGCCTGCGCGTGGGCGCGCCCAAGCCGGCGAAAGCCCGCGCCGCGCTGCAGCCGGCGGAGTAGGGGGATGCGCGTCGCGAGACTGCTGCGCGGTCTGGCGCTTTCGGCACTGCTCTCGGGTTCGGCTCCCGCGCTCGCGGTGACGCCCGACGAGATCCTGCCCGATCCGCAGCTCGAGGCGCGGGCGCGCGCGCTCTCGCACGAGCTGCGCTGCATGGTGTGCCAGAACCAGTCGATCGACGATTCGGACGCTCCGCTCGCGCACGACCTGCGCGTACTGGTGCGCGAGCGGCTCAAGGCCGGCGACAGCGACTCCCAGGTGCTCGACTTCCTGGTCGCCCGCTACGGTGAGTTCGTGCTGCTGAGGCCACGCTTCGAATGGTACACCGCGCCGTTGTGGCTGGCACCGATCGGCCTGCTGCTGATCGGGGGCATAACGGTGCTGGTGGCGGTGCGCAGCAGGCGCGGCATCGCGGCGAAGGCGGAACCGCCCGCACCGCTCAGCAAGAGCGAGCAGGCGCGCCTGGCGGAACTCACCAAGCCGGGCCGTGGGTGAGGCGGGCAGCATCGTTCTGGTCGCGATTCCAATCGAACTATTCCAGCTAAGCTGCTGCTCCGGCGACGTTTTCGCCGCGGCCCGAACCTTACCAATAGTTAATTTTGCGGACATGATGCGGAAAGGCTCGGCCTCCCATCTTGCGTGGCGAAACGGCGCGATGACGCGCCCTGCCAATGCCGATGGAGTCGACATTAATGTCGAGTGTATTGCCTCAGCGGTTGTTGTCCGGACGACGCCTTGCGCTGCTCGCGAGCGCGGCCGGCATCAGCGCTGTTCTCGTGTTCGGTGGCGGGGGCTTCGGCCTGCCGCTCTCGTCCCTGACCACGCCTGCCCATGCCCAGACGGCGCAGAAGCCGGTCGGGTTTGCCGACATCGTCGAGAAGGTGAAGCCGGCGGTGATTTCGGTCCGTGTCAAGATGAACGCCGGATCGCAGGTCTCCGAGTTCAGCGACGAAGACAATCCGCTTGGCCGTAACTCGCCGTTCCAGTTCTTCTTCCGCCGCTTCGGCCAGGAAATGCCGGGTCAGGTTCCGGGCCTGCGCGGCATGCCGCGGCGCCAGTTCACCACCGGCCAGGGATCAGGCTTCTTCATCTCGGCCGACGGCTATGCGGTGACCAACAACCACGTGGTCGACAAGGCCGAAAGCGTCGAGGTCACGACCGACGACGGCAAGACCCACACCGCCAAGGTGATCGGCACCGATGCGCGCACCGACCTCGCGCTGATCAAGGTCGAGGACGGGCGCGATTTCCCCTACGTGCGTCTCGCCGATCAGGCGCCGCGCATCGGCGACTGGGTGATCGCGGTGGGCAATCCGTTCGGACTCGGCGGCACCGTGACGGCCGGCATCGTGTCGGCGCGCGGCCGCGACATCGGCGCCGGCCCGTACGACGACTTCATCCAGATCGACGCGCCGGTCAACAAGGGCAATTCCGGCGGCCCGACCTTCGACGTTGACGGCAACGTGATCGGCGTCAACACCGCGATCTTCTCGCCGTCCGGCGGCTCGGTCGGCATCGCGTTCGCGATCCCCGCCGACACCGTGAAATCGGTGGTCGGCCAGCTCCAGGACAAGGGCAAGGTCACGCGCGGATGGATCGGCGTGCAGATCCAGCCGGTCACCGCTGACATCGCCGACAGCCTGGGCCTGAAGCAGGCGAAGGGCGCGCTGGTTGCCGAGCCGCAGGAAGGAAGCCCGGCCGCCAAGGCGGGCATCAAGTCCGGCGACGTGATCGTGTCGCTCAACGGCGAGGCGATTCCCGACGCGCGCACGCTGGCGCGGCGCATCAGCAGCATGCCGCCCGGCACTGCGGTCAAGATCGGAGTCTATCGCAACGGCCGCGAAGAGGTCCTGTCGATGGTGCTCGGCGAGCTGCCGAAGGAGCGCCAGGCGAGCCTCGACACCAACAAGCGCGGCGAGCAGCAGAGCGGCGATCTGGCGCGCCTCGGCCTGTCGCTTGCCCCGGCCGCCGATGTGGGCGGCGCCGGAGACCAGGGCGTGGTCGTCACCCAGGTCGATCCCGACGGCGCCGCTGCGGCGCGCGGCTTCAAGACCGGCGACGTGATTCTCGATGTCGGCGGCAAGGTGGTGAATGCGCCCGCCGATGTCCGGCGCGCGCTCGCCGACGCCAAGTCGGGCGGCCGCCGCACCGTGCTGATGCGAGTCAAGTCCGAGCAGGGGACGCGCTACGTCGCGCTCCCGCTCGGCGATGCCTGAGCGGGCGCGTGGTCCCGAAGGATCACGCACCGTCGAGATGGGGCGTGCCGCTGGCAACCGTCGCCCCCGCCAGCGGAACGAACCAGGGGACGGGTCGCAAGACCCGTCCCCATCTGCCCCGCTCGAACCGAAGTGGGTCGTGATGCCGGCATCCGTCGCCCCCGCCGGCAGCGCGGTCCGCAAGGGGACGGGCCTTGCGCCCGTCCCCCGTTATTCGTGAACCACGGGGTCTTGGCATCGTCGCCCCCGCCAAGGCCAAGCGGTCGAAGGGGCGGCGGGACCTCCCGCCGCCCCTTTCGCTTGGGAACGTGCGCCTCTTTGCGTCTCGCGCGACGCCGCAATAAACGGCTAATATTGCACGCGCGCACCGATGCGATGCGCCGACGGCTGTTGAGATGCGACTGTTGATCATCGAGGACGACCGCGACGCGGCCGACTATCTCGTCAAGGCGTTTCGCGAGGTCGGCCATGTGGCCGATCATGCCGCCGACGGCGAAGAGGGCTTGGCCCTTGCGGTCGACGGGGGTTACGACGTGCTGATCGTCGACCGCATGCTGCCCAAGCGCGACGGACTGTCGGTCATCGGCGTGCTGCGCGACAAAGGGATCGGCACGCCGGCGCTGATCCTGTCGGCGCTCGGCCAGGTCGACGATCGCGTCAAGGGCCTGCGCGCCGGCGGCGACGACTACCTGGTCAAGCCCTATTCGTTCGCCGAGCTGCTCGCCCGCGTCGAGGTGCTGGCGCGCCGGCGCGGCGGGCGCGAGGAGACCGTCTATCGGGTCGCCGATCTCGCGCTCGACCGGCTGTCGCACCGGGTGACGCGCGGCGAGGACGAGATCCTGCTGCAGCCGCGCGAATTCCGCCTGCTCGAGTTCCTCATGAAGCATGCCGGCCAGGTGGTCACCCGCACGATGCTGCTCGAGAACGTGTGGGATTACCACTTCGATCCGCAGACCAACGTCATCGACGTGCACATTTCGCGGCTGCGCTCGAAGATCGACAAGGGATTCACGCCGCCGCTCCTGCACACGATTCGCGGCGCGGGATACATGATCCGTGACGGCGCTCGGTAAGCTTCTCCGCACGACGGCGTTCCGCCTGACGCTCGTCTATCTGGTGCTGTTCGCGCTGTATGCGGCGCTGCTCCTGTTCTTCTTCGCCCTCAATGCGCGCCGCCTCGTCACCGAGCAGATCACCACCACGGTCAATGCCGAGGTCGCGGGCCTGACCGAGCAATACGAGCGCGGCGGCATCGTGCGGCTCGGCCAGGTGGTCGAGATCCGCTCGCGCCGCCCCGGCTCGAGCCTCTATCTCTTCGCCACGCCGCTCGGCCAGGGGATCGCCGGCAACGTCGCCTCGCTCGAGCCGGGCATTCTAAACCAGAAAGGCTGGGTCGAGGCGACCTACCGGCGGCTCGACGCGCCCGAAGGCAACGAGCATCATGCGCTCGTGCTGGTCTCGGAGCTGCCCGGCGGATTCCACCTGCTGGTCGGCCGCGACATCGAGGAGCGCCAGCGCATCTACGACATCATCACCACGGCCGGCCGCTGGTCGATGGCGGCGGTGCTGGTGCTCGGCCTCGGCGGCGGATTCTTCGTGAGCCGGCGCATCCTGCGGCGCGTCGACGCCATGACGGAGAAATCCCAGACCATCATGGCGGGAAACCTGTCCAACCGCCTGCCGGTCGCCGGCACGGGGGACGAGCTCGACCGGCTCGCGCTCAACGTCAACGCCATGCTCGACCGCATCGAGGGGCTCATGCGCGGTTTCAGGGAGGTGTCCGACAACGTCGCGCACGATCTCAAGACGCCGCTCACCCGGCTGCGCAACCGCTGCGAGGCGGCGCTGCGCAACGCCAAGACCGAGGCGGACTACCGCGCCGCCCTCGACTCGACGATCGAGGAATCGGCGGAGCTGATCCGTACTTTCGACGCGCTGCTGATGATCGCGCGCGCCGAATCGGGCGAGGCGGGGCGCGACATGGCCGAGTTCGACGCAGCCGAGATCGCGCATGGCGTCGCCGAGCTGTACGAGCCGGTGGCGGAAGAGAAGGGGCTGCGCCTCGTCGTCGAAGCGCCTGGGCCCGCGATGGTCCGCGGGCATCGCGAGCTGGTCAGCCAGGCTTTGGCGAACCTGGTCGACAACGCCATCAAGTATGCGGCGCCGGTGCCGCAGCTGGTCCCGGCCGGCGGCGGAGGAGGACCGGACCAGCCGCCGCCCGCCATCACGGTGACGGCCGGCGTCGCGGGGGACCACGTCGCGCTGACCGTCGCCGACCGAGGGCCCGGCATTCCCGCAGACCAGCGGGCTCACGCGGTCGAGCGCTTCGTGCGCCTCGAGCAGAGCCGCTCGCAGCCGGGCTCGGGCCTGGGCTTGAGCCTTGCGTCGGCGATCGCGCATCTCCATCACGGTGAGCTCAGGCTCGAGGACAATGCGCCGGGGCTCCGCACCGTGCTCGTGCTGCCGCGCGCGGGGCCGCAACGATCGGATTGACGCTGATGACAAGGGGGCAGGAGTTGCGGCCGGGTGCGCTGGCGCGCCGGCTCATGCGCGCCCCGCGCCTGGTGGATGCCGCGGCCGCGCGCAAGCGCGTCGCCGCCTGGCTGGCGACGCCCGCCGGAGCTGCGCCGGCGGCGCTCGTCGACGCGATGCCGCCTGTGCGCACGCTGATCGAGGGCATCGCCGACGGCTCGCCCTATCTGTGGGACCTGATCGAGCGCGACGGCGCGCGGCTGCTCACCGTGCTGCAATCCGATCCCGACGAGCATCTGGCCGCCCTCCTGGCCGCGACCACGCGCGCCATGGCGACAGCCACGCGCGACGACGAGGCGATGCGGCTGTTGCGGCAGATGAAGGCCGAAGCCGCGCTCTTGATCGCCCTCGCCGACATCGGCGGCGCGTGGGACGTCATGCGGGTCACGCATGCGCTGACCGAGGTTGCCGACGCGGGCGTCGGCGCCGCGGTCGACTATCTGCTGGCGGGCGCTGCACGGGCCGGCCAGCTCGTGCCGAAGGACCCGGCGCGCCCGTCCGAAAGATCGGGCTACATCGTGCTCGCCATGGGCAAGATGGGCGCCCATGAGCTCAACTATTCGAGCGATATCGACCTGATCGTGCTCTACGACCCGGCCGCCGCCGTCTTGCCGCCCGGCGCCGAGCCGGGCGCGCTCTACATCCGCATCACCCGCGATCTCATCCGGCTGCTGCAGCAGCGCACGCCGGACGGCTACGTCTTCCGCGTCGACGTGCGGCTGCGCCCGGACCCGGCGTCGACCCAGATCGCGATCTCGCTGCCGGCCGCGCTCGATTACTACGAGAGCCGTGGCCAGACCTGGGAACGCGCCGCGATGATCAAGGCGCGTCCCTGCGCCGGCGACCGCGCGGCCGGCGAGGCGGCGCTGCACGCGCTCGCGCCGTTCATCTGGCGCAAGCACCTCGACTTCGCGGCGGTCGGCGAGGTGCACGCGATGAAGAGCCAGGTGCACGCATTCCGCGGCCATGGCGCCGTCGCGGTCGAGGGCCACAACGTCAAGCTCGGGCGCGGCGGCATCCGCGAGATCGAGTTCTTCGTCCAGACCCAGCAGCTGATCGCCGGCGGACGGCATCCGCAGCTGCGCGGCCGCGAGACGCTGGCGACGCTGGCGACCCTGGCCGAGCGCAGCTTCATCGACGCGGAGGCGCGGGCGACCCTCGATGCGGCCTACCGCTTCCTGCGCGAGACCGAGCACCGGCTGCAGATGGTCGCCGACGAGCAGACCCAGACGCTGCCCTCTGATCGCGACGGCGTCGCGCGCTTCGCCCGCTTTCTCGGCTACGAGAGCCGTGACACGTTCGCGGCGGCGCTGCTTGCCCAGTTGAACGCGGTGCAGGGCCGCTACGCGGCCTTGTTCGAGAACGCGCCGGCGCAGGAGGCTGCGCGGCGCGGCCTCGTATTTCGCGCAGAAGGTGACGACTCTCAGACGCTCGAGAAGCTCGCCCTGATGGGTTTCCGCCGACCCGTGGAGGTCTCGGCGGCCGTGCGGCGCTGGCTCGCCGGCGCGCCGCGGGCATTGCGCGGCGAGGTCGGGCGCGGCGTGATCGCCGAACTGGGGCCGCTGCTGATCGACGAGTTCGCGCGCTCAGACAACCCCGACGCCGCCCTGGTCGCGTTCGACCGGTTCCTCGGCAACCTGCATGGCGGTGCGCGGCTTCTGTCGCTGCTGCGCGAGAACCCGGGCCTCCTGTCGCTGTTCGCGCTGCTGCTCGGCAACGCGCCGCGGCTCGCCGACACGCTGGCGCTACAGCCGCAGGTGATCGACGGGCTGCTCGACCCGGAGTTCTTCGGCGCGCTGCCCGATGCGCAGCGGCTCGGCGTGCGGCTCACCGAGTCGCTCGGCCAGGCGGGGTCGTACGAGGATTTCCTCGACCGTGTGCGCCTGTTCGGGCAGGAGCACATGTTCCTGATCGGCACGCGCGTTCTGTCCGGCACCGTGACGGCGCGCCAGGCCGGCCAGGCCTTCGCCAACCTCGCCGACGTGATCATCCGCTCGATGCACGGTGCGGTGAACTCGCAGTTCGCCGCGGTCTACGGCCGGATGCGCGGGCAGGCGAGCGCGGTGATTGCGCTCGGCAAGCTCGGCGGCCGCGAGATGACGGCCTCGTCCGACCTCGACCTGATCCTGGTGTACGATTTCGACGCCGAGCATCCGGAGTCGGACGGCGAGCGCAAGCTGCACGGCGCGCAGTATTTCGCCCGGCTCACCCAGCGGCTGGTCAGCGCCATGACGGCGCAGACCAACTACGGCAAGCTCTACGCCGTGGACATGCGGCTGCGCCCCTCGGGCCGCTCCGGTCCGGTCGCGACCTCGATCGCGGCGTTCGAGATCTATCAGCGCGACGAGGCGTGGACGTGGGAGCACCTTGCGCTCACCCGCGCCCGTGTCGTCTCGGCGCCGCCCGATCTCGCCCGGCGGATCGATGCGGCGATCCGCACCGTGCTGTGCGCCGAGCGCGACGCCGCGCTGATCGCCGGCGACGTGGCCGAGATGCGGCGCGCGATCGCGGCAGAGAACTCGGACGACCGGCGCTGGGACCTCAAATACGCCGCCGGCGGGCTGATCGACCTCGAGTTCATCGCGCAGTATCTGCAGCTCGTGCATGCGGCGGCGCTGCCGGACATCCTCGACACCTCGACGGCGGGCGTGTTCGACCGTGCGGCGCGGCTCGGCGTGCTGTCGGTCGAGGACGCCGAGGTGCTGCGGCCCGCGACCCGGCTCTATCATGACCTCACGCAGATTCTGCGGCTCTGCCTGCCAGGGCCGTTCGACCCGAAGGTCGCGGGCGCGGGCCTGCTCGGCCTGCTGGCGCGCGCCGCCGACGTGCCGGATTTCGCCACGCTCGATGCGCACGTGGCGGAGACGCAACAGAAGGTGCGGCGGTGCTTCGAGAAGATCGTGGGATCCGCATGACGTGGGCGTCCGCCCGGTCGGCGCCTGCGACGGGGGCGGTTTCAGAATCGCAGCCCCGATCTGAACACCTGAACCGCGTAGAAATAGAGCTCGGCGTCGAGCGTGCGCTGGATGTTTGCGGCCTGGCGGAATCCGTGCTGCTCGCCCGTCAGCAGGAAGAAGCCGACCGGAACGTTGCGGGCTCGCAGCGCGTCGACCATCTTCTCCGTCTGGTCCGGCGGCACGATCCTATCCTCGTCGCCCTGGAAAAAGATGATGGGCTTCGCAAGACGGTCGACGTGAAAGAGCGGCGAGCGCTGTCGATACAGCGCTTCCTCCTCCGGATACTTGCCGATGAGCCAATCGAGATAACGCGACTCGAACTTGTGCGTCGTCCTGGCCAGCGCGCTGACGTCGCTCACCCCGTAATAGCTGGCACCGCCTTGGAAGAAGTCGCGGAACGTCAGCGCCGCGAGCGTCGTGTAGCCGCCCGCGCTGCCGCCGCTGATGACGCAGCGGCGGCGGTCCACCAGGCCCTGATCGGCGAGAAAACCCGCGCCGTTGACGCAGTCGTCGACGTCGACGATGCCCCATTGGCGATGCAGTCGGTTGCGGTATTCGCGGCCGTAACCGGTGCTGCCGCGATAGTTGACGTCGAGGACCGCGATCCCGCGGCTGGTCCAGTACTGGATGCGAAGGTCGAGCGTGCTGCTCGCGGCGGATGTCGGTCCGCCATGGCTCTTGACCATGAGCGGCGGCTGTTCTCCCGCAGGTGCCGCATAATCCGGGTTCACCGGCGGATAGTAGAGCCCGAAAGCCGTGTCGCCGCCGGTCGTCGGAAACTCGACCGGTTGCGCCGGCGAGAAATATTTCGCCAGCTCCGAGTCGCGCGTGAGCTCGATCGCCTGCTTGAGGATTTGGTGCGTTGTCGCGCCGAGATCGAGGCGAACGATCGCGGCAGGAGTGTCGGGGCCGCCGCCGCGGAAGACGGCCAGATCGGCGCCGTCTGTGCGAACGTAGGAATAGTCGGTGAACGGGAGGCCGATCTCGGTCAGATCGTTCGACGCGAGCCCAATGAGCGCAAGGCGTCCTACACCCCTGTCGCCGTAGGCCGCGACGATGCGGTCCTGGCCGGCAAACGCGTAGGTGGACAGGCCGAACACCCATTGTGCCTGGCCGAACTCGGCTTGCCGGGGTGCTACGGGATCGACGGACCGGCGCGAAACATCATAGCGACACAGGTTCCACCAGCCCGTGCGATCGGACACGAAGAACAGCGCAGAGCCATCGGGTGACCACTGGGGCTGGAAGATGGATTCGGTCGCGCCGCCCGCGATGGCGGTCGGCCGGGCCGGGATGCCGCTGCGGTCGATCTCGCCGAGATACAGCGTCGTGCCGACCCACGGCATGTTGGGATGATCCCAGGCCAGCCACGCCATCCACCGGCCGTCGGGCGAGAGCCGCGGCGACGAGAAGAAGTCGTGACCCGACACCAGGACCGTGCCCGGATCCGGCTCGGCGCCCTGGAGGCTCACCGCCACGATCGTGTTCTCGACGCGCTCTTCCTGAGACCCGGCCGGGCCGGCGGTCGTGTGCTGTTGGCGCACACCGATCCAGCGCCGGCGTCCGCGGTCGATCGTGCCGTCGGCATATCGCCAGTCGGTATCGGGCGGACCGACGGGCGTGAGCGCCACCGGCGTCGCGCCGCGGCGATCGATGCGAAAGAGCCGGCGGTCGGGTTTTTGGCCGGGCGCGCTGCGGTCGTTGGAGAAATAGACCACGCCGTCGGACACTGTCCACGCGCCGCCGCCGTATTCATGCACGCGCGTGCGGGCGCTGTAGGGCGCCGGAAGAATGTCCTCCGCGCTCCCGCTCCGCGACCAGCGCACGATGGCGTAGCGGTTCTCCTTCGGGCGCTGCTCCAGCCAATAGATGTCGTCGCCGTCGATCATCGGCTCCGACAGGCCGATCGATTGCTCGGTAATGCGGCTCGACGTGATGGGCGACTTCCATGAGCCGTAAGGCGCCGTTTGTGGTCGGACGGTCGGCACGTGCGCTCCTGTTCGCGATCAGGCTTCTGCGCGTCTGGCAAAAGCGTTGGAGCATGATCTTTTCCGAAAACCGGCATCCACTTTTCGGGATCATGCTCGGATGCCGCCTATTTGAAGAGGCGGCGACGCGACTTCAAGCCCGGCCGCTGCCGGCTGACATGATCGGGTCGCCACCGAGGGCACCGGCGGACACGAAAAGCGCCGGCACCTTCTGCTACTCGACCAGCTTTCGCCACTCGATCTGGTAGCCGGCCTTATCCAGCTCGGTTGCCAGCTCCCTCCTCCACTTGGGACTGTCCAGCGACAGCCACACCATCCCGCCGATGTCGGAAGGCAACTCCAGGTCGCCGCTCATGATCGCGCACACACGGTCGCGCCTGAGCCGTCCCATGAAGAACCCGAGCTCGAAGATGACGTTCTGACGGGCACGCGGGCGCAATTCGCCGCTCTGAATTCCCCCGGCATCGTCGCGCCTCTGAATGCCCCCGACATCGTCGCTGGTCAGCAACACGACCGCGAAGTGCACATCCGAGTTGTCCTCGAACTTCTCGATGACCGTCTTGCCGCCGCTGTGCTGCTCATCCAACACGATGACATCCATGCCCATCCTTTCCAGGAAAGCCATGACCCGCTCGCGCGCGGCGTGATCGTGACCGTGCGCGAGGAAGATCCTCCGCGACGAGGTGGCTTGCGGAATCGGCGGGGGTGGCGGCGCGGAGCGCGCCCGCGATGATCTCGCTGCCGCAAGACGGCCTCTCAACTCCCCGAGATCGATCGAGAAGCGGCTGGATCCCAACTGTTGCTGCACACTTTCCACGGCGCCTTCATCCTGGAGCAGATGCAGCAACTCCTCGCCGGTCCGGGTCAGCCGCAGGACCATGCGGAAAGAGCCTCGCCATTCGATCAGCCTGGCCTTGATGAGCCGTTCCCCGATCTCGTTGATTTCGGCTCTCTCGCCATACGACCTGCCTTCCGCGAGCGCGTTCAGCGTCGTCTCCCTGCGCCGGATCGCGGTCAGAATGTCCCGTATCAGAGCGAGGTTTTCGGACATGCGGCGAGCGTTCTCACGCGACGGGAAGTGCCAAGATACCCTTCGCGGAGAAAGGTTTGCAAGGCAACGCCATCGAATCGATGCGGTTGCGCGCCGCAAGTCCACCGACGCCCGATCCGGTTTTGCTGCGGGTGCCGGCGCGCCGGCCGACGGCTTATCGCGGCATGGCCAAGTTGCTAGTGTGTGGGTTTGCACATGCTCAGCCATGGATTGACCGGTGTCACTCACGCTCACCCTGTTCGAAGACACCATGTCGGCCGGCGCGGCGCTCGACGAGCCGTTGTCGGCGACGCCGCGGATGGTGTTCGTCGTCCACGGCGCCGCGACGATTGGCGGGAACACATTCGCCGACGGAGAGGCTTGGTTCGGCGAAGGGGCGGTGATGCTCGCGCCCGGCAAGGCCGGCGTCACCTGCTGGCGCTTCGAGCTCGCGGCGGGCACGGCGGCGAGCGGCGCGGCGCGCGGCCGCGGCATCGTCTCGCGCGAGAAGCTCGCGGCTCCGCTCGAGACGTTGCCGGCCGGCGATCTCGTGATGCGCGGCGACAGCGTGGCGTTTCCGCCCGGCGGGTGCGCCTACCTGCACACTCACCAGGGGCCCGGCATCCGCTGCCTGATCGACGGCGGCATCCGCATCGACACGCACGGGCGCTCGACCTCCTACGGCCCGGGGGGCGCCTGGTTCGAGTCGGGGCCGGAGCCGGTGTTCGCGCAAGGCGCCGACCGGCCGACCCGTTTCATCCGGGCCATGGTCCTGCCGCGCAGCTTGCTCGGCAAGAGCTCGATCGCCTACGTGAACGAGGACGACAAGGCACGGCCGAAGTCGCAGCAGTACAGGATCTTCGTGGATGCGCCGATCACGCCGCCGGCCTGATCGCGCGGTCGCCGCCGGATTTCGGCGCGGCGGGCCGGGAACCTTTTCGTCTCCCGACGCATCCAAGCGGGACGATGGCGAGGAGCAACATGGCTAGACCTGCGAGAACCAACCGGCCTGCGAAACGCGGCGACGGCGCACACACTGGTCGCGGGCACAACCGGCCGACGCGCCAGGAGGCCGAAAGCGCCGTGCGCACGCTGATCCGCTGGGCCGGCGACGACCCCGACCGCGAGGGGCTGCTCAGCACGCCGTCGCGGGTGGTGCGCGCCTACGAGGAGTGGTTCGGCGGCTACGACGAGGATCCGCGCGACTACCTCAAGCGCACCTTCGAGGAAGTGGCCGGCTATGATGAGATCGTGCTGCTGCGCGACGTGCGGTTCGTCTCGCACTGCGAGCACCACATGGCGCCGATCATCGGCCGCGTCCACATCGCGTACCTGCCGCGCAACCGGGTCGTCGGCATCTCGAAGCTCATCCGGCTGGTCGACGCCTATGCGAAGCGCCTGCAGGTGCAGGAGAAGCTCACCGCCGAGATCGCCTCCTGCCTCGACAGCGTGCTCAAGCCGCATGGCGTCGCCGTGGTGGTCGAGGGCGCGCACGAGTGCATGACGACGCGCGGCGTGCGGCGGGCCGACGTCACCATGGTGACGAGCCGCATGCTCGGCGTGTTTCGCAGTCAGCCGCAGACACGGGCGGAATTCCTCGCCGCGATCGACCTGCGCTCGGCGGCGCGCGTCGGCAAGAACTGACGTTGTTTCAGGTGGCGGTGCGCGGTCTCAGGCCGCGTGGCGCGCGTCCAGCGCCTGCGCGGTGCGCGGCAGGCGCACCACCACGATCGTGCCGTCGCCGATGCGCGAGCGGATGCGCATGAAGCCGCCGTGCAGTTCGACCAGCGATCTGGCGATCGCGAGGCCCAATCCCGATCCCTGGTGGCTCTTGGTGAGCTGGCTCTCGACCTGCTCGAACGGCCGGCCAAGCCGCTTGAGCGCGTCGTGCGGAATGCCGATGCCGGTGTCCTCGATCGCAATCACGATCCAGTCGCCGCGCAGGCGGCCGCGCACGTCGACGCGGCCGCCGTCGGGCGTGAACTTCACGGCGTTGGACAGGAGATTGAGGATGACCTGCTTGCAGGCGCGGCGGTCGGCTTCGAAGGCGATCTCGGCCTCGGCGTCGAGCGCGAGGGCCAGCTTCTTTTCCGTCGCCTTGCTCGAGACCACGCGCAACGCATCGGTCAGCATCTGCTCGAGCTGGATCGGTTCCGGGGCAAGCCGCATGCGCCCGGCCTCGATCTTCGACATGTCGAGCACGTCGTTGATGACCTCGAGCAGGTACTGCCCGCTTGAATTGATGTCGCGGCAGTATTCGTCGTAGCGGTCGGCGCCGAGCGGGCCGAACATGCCGGAAGCCATGATCTCCGAGAATCCGATGATGGCGTTGAGCGGGGTGCGCAGCTCGTGGCTCATGTTGGCGAGGAATTTCGACTTCGCCTGGTTCGCCTCCTCGGCGCGGGTCTTCTCCTCGGCGTATTTCTCGGCGAGCTCGGAAAGCTGCTGCGCCTGCGTCTCCAGCGCCTGCTGCGACGCGCGCAGATCGGCGACCGTCGCCATCAGCCGCCGTTCGCTGTGGATCAGCTTCTCCTCGTGCAGCTTGATGTTGGTGATGTCGGTGCCGACCGACACGTAGCCGCCGTCCTTGGTGCGGCGTTCGCTGATGTGCAGCCAGCGCCCGTCCTCGAGCTGCGCCTCGAACGTGCGCGCGCCGGGCGAGGGCTCCGCGTCGTGGTTGCCGGTGGTGTGCACTACCGGCTTGCGTCCGGCCGCCACCACCTGCTCGTAGGCGGTGCCCGACTTGATCGCCTCGTCGGGAAGATCGTGCAGGTCCTGGAAGTTCGAGTTGCACAGGACCAGGCGGTTGTCGGCGTCCCACAGCACGAAGGCCTCGGGGATCGTCTCGATCGCGTCGCGCAGGCGCAGATCGGCCGCGATGGTCTTCTCCATAAGGTCCTTCTGCTCGGTGATGTCGACCGCGATGCCGATCAGATGCGGGTCGGCGCCGTCGCGCTGGCGGATGATCTCGCAGCGCGCGCGCAGCCACACCCAGTCGCCGCGCGCATGCCGCATGCGGAAGGCGCGGTCGATCGACCGGCTTTTGCCGTCGGCGAGCTGGATCGCGAGCTCGTAGAGATGGATGTCGTCGGGATGCACCAGCGCGCTGACCTCGCCGAAGGTGAGGAGGTCGTCGCGCGCATCCAGGCCGAGAATGGCGAACATCGAATGAGACCAGAAGATGCGTCCGCGCGCGAGGTCCCAGTCCCACAGCCCGCAGCGGCCGCGGTTGAGCGCGGTGTCGATGCGGCCGCGCACCGTGTCGTAGATCGCATCCGCCTCCCGCGCGCGCGTCGCCTGCCAGTGGAACGCGAAGCCGAGGATGAGCACGACGAAGCCGGTGGTGGCGGAGAGCGTGACGGTGAGCGCGGTGTCGGAGCGCCACGGCGCGAGCGCGACGTCGCGCGGCTGGATCACCGCGATCTGGCCGAGCGGGGCCGCGAGCCCACGCACCGTGGCAAACGCCTCGCTGCCGTCGCCGAGCGGCGTCTCCATCACGCCGGCGCTGGCCGCGAACGTGGTGAGCGGCTGGGCCGGGCCGAGCACGTCGAGCAGCGACCGGCCGGCGTATCGCATGGGCGCTGACGCGACGATGTTGCCGTCGAGATCGCTGATCAGGATCTGGCGGCCGCCCTCGGTGGCGCGCGTGCCGAGCGCGCGGTCAAGCAGCTCCTGGGCGCGGCGCGGCGCCTCGTTTCGGGTCGTCGCCGTCGCCTGGTCGAGCCGCAGGGCGACCAGATCGGCGATCGAATCGATGTCGGTGACGATGGTGGAGATCGCCGCCCGGCGATGATCGTGCACCTGCACGCCGGCGCCGACCGCCATGGTGACGAGGAATGCGATGATGAGAACCGGGACCGCCCGGCGCAGCGCCGGCTCGGCGACGAGGAGGCGGCGATACGCGGGCTTGGCGATCGATTGAGCCAGCCCCTTGATCGAATCCGTACTCGCTGACGCGCTCGCGAGAGCGGGCGCCATGCCAGGCCTCCCCGTCCGGATTGTCCCCGTCATCCACGAGTCGGTCAGGATGTGCCGCATCTCCGCCCGAATCACTTCGATTTGAATCGATCGGCGAATCTTTGTCGAGAGTCCGCGAATCAAAATTTTAAAAATTTGTTACCAACGCCATGTTGCGCAGAAATACCCGAGAGATACGGGGGTTCTTGCCCGGCCCCAGGTGTGGCGGAAGACTGTCCACAATGCGACTTATGCGGATCGACAAGGGTGTCGGGCGCGCGCTGCCGGCGCCGCGGCATCATGGCTCGGCGAGCGAGCGCTCGACGATGTCGCGCACGTCGGTCGAAAGCGATGACGCGGTCGCGACCCGCCGCAGCTCCGCTTCCGCCTTGCCGCGCCGGCCCGGCTCGAGCGCCCGCCAGCTCTTGAACGCGGTCATCAGGCGCGAGGCGACCTGCGGATTATGCGCGTCGAGCGCCAGCACGTGGTCGACGAGGAAGGCGTAGCCCTCCCCATCGGCGCGGTTGAACTGGGTCTGGTTCATTTGCGCGAAGGCGCCGATGAGCGAGCGCACGCGGTTGGGATTGCCGAGCGAGAACGCCGGATGGCGGGTGAGCTCTCGCACGCGGTCGAGCGCGGCGGCCTCGGGGATCGCGGCCTGCAGTGCGAACCATTTGTCCAGCACCAGCGCATCGTCGCGATAGCGGCGGTAGAAATCGTCGATCGCGGCCTGGCGCTCGCGCACCGGATGGAGCGAGAGCGTCGTGACGGCGGCCATGCGGTCGGTCATGTTGTCGGCCGAGGAGTACTGGCGGGCCGCCATCGCGATCGCGGCCGAGCTGCCCGAGGCGGCGAGCAGGTCGAGCGCGACGTTCTTCAGGGCGCGGCGGCCGGCGCTTGCCGCATCGGGGCTGTAAGGCGCACTGTCGGCGAGGCGCCGGTAGGCATCGCGCAGTGCCGCGCCGAGGCCCTCGCCGACCGTCGCCCGCAACGCGTTGCGCGCCGTGAAGATCGCATCCGGATCGACGTCGCGGCCGAGCTCACGCGCGATGTCGGATTCGGTCGGCAGCGTCAGCGCACGCGCCACGAAGGCGGGCTCGAGCCGCGGGTCGGCGAGGATGGTCTCGAGCGCCCTGACGAGGCCCGCGTCGGTGCGCATCGGCTGGCTGGCGCGCAGGGCCGTGACGTTGTCGATGAGCAGCGTGACGGCGAGGGTCTGCAGCGCCTGCCAGCGATTGAATGCGTCGCTGTCGTGGGCGGCGAGGAAGCGCAGGTCGTCGGGGGTGAGATTGGCGGTGAGCCGGATCGGCGCCGAGAAACCGCGATTGAGCGAGGCGACGGGCCGCGCCGGCACGCCGGCGAACACGTAGGTCTCGGCCGGCCGCGTGAGGGTGAGCACGCCGCGCTCGACCATGCGGCCATCGGCGAGCCGCAGCGGCAGGTCGCGGCCATCCGGCGCGACGAGGCCGAGCGTGAGCGGGATCACCATCGTCTCCTTCACCGGCTGGCCCGGCGTCGGCGGCAGCATCTGCGCGATCTCGAGCGTGCAGGTCGCGGCCTTGGCGTCGTGCCTGACCGTGACGGCGACCTCCGGCGTGCCGGCCTGGCGGTACCAGCGCATGAACTGCTCGAGGTCGCTGTCGGTCGCGTCGGCGAAGCAGGCGACGAACTGCTCGACGGTCGCGGCCTCGCCGTCGTGGCGCGCGAAGTAGAGGTCCATGCCTTTGCGGAACCCGTCGGCGCCGAGCATCGTCCTGAGCATGCGCACGATCTCGGCGCCCTTCTCGTAGACGGTGGGCGTGTAGAAATTGTTGATCTCGCGATAAACCTCGGGCCGCACCGGATGGGCGAGGGGGCCGGCGTCCTCGACGAACTGGTGCGCGCGCAGCACGCGCACATCGGCGATGCGCTCGACCGCGCGCGAGCGCTGGTCGGCGGTGTATTCCTGGTCGCGGAAGACCGTGAGGCCTTCCTTGAGGCAGAGCTGGAACCAGTCGCGGCAGGTGATGCGGTTGCCCGTCCAGTTGTGGAAGTACTCGTGGGCGATGATCCCGTCGATGTTGGCATAGTCCTCGTCGGTCGCGGTCTCCGGGCTCGCCAGCACGTACTTGTCGTTGAAGATGTTGAGGCCCTTGTTCTCCATCGCGCCCATGTTGAAGGCGGAGACTGCGACGATCATGAAAATGTCGAGATCGTATTCGCGGCCGAACGCCTCCTCGTCCCAGCGCATCGCGCGCTTGAGCGCGTCCATCGCGAAGCCGGCGCGTCTCTCCTTGCCCGGCTCGACGTAGATGCGCAGCGCGACCCGACGGCCCGACATGGTGACGAACTCGTCCGCCACGTGGCCGAGCACGCCGCCGACCAGTGCGAACAGGTAGGACGGCTTCGGGAACGGATCGTGCCACACCGCGTGGTGGCGCGTGGTTCCGGGAATGTCGCCGGCCTCGACCAGGTTGCCGTTGGCGAGCAGCACCGGCGCCTCGGACTTCTCCGCCTCGATGCGCGTGGTGTAGACCGCCATCACGTCGGGCCGATCGGGGAAATAGGTGATGCGGCGAAACCCTTCCGCCTCGCACTGGGTGCAGTAGGTGTCGCCCGCGCGGTAGAGCCCGCTGAGCTGGGTGTTGGCGCTCGGGTCGACTTGCGTCTCGATCTCGAGCACGAATGGGTGCCGTGGCGGCTGCGCGATGCTCAGCCGGTCGGGCGTCGCCGCGTAGCTCTCGGGCGCGAGCGGCGCGCCGTCAAGCTTGATCGAGCGGAGCGTCAGCCCGTCGCCGTCGAGGGCGAGCGGCGCCGCCGCGGGCGCGGCGGGGTTGGGCTTGAGCCGGAGCGTCGCGCGCACGCGGCTCGCGGTCGGATGCAATGACACGTCGAGGTCGACGGTCTCGACCAGCCAGTTTGGCGGCTGATAGTCCTCGAGGCGGACGGGCTGGTCCTGGTCGGTGCGCATGGGGTTCCTGGGCTGGGCGAGCA
>Ga0066903_100000999_pt1 | contig 19623 bp, 18 predicted proteins | sample PanSoiMetaGPlot1_FD_67491 | JGI IMG/M metagenome (GOLD analysis project Ga0066903, IMG submission 67491) | Tropical forest soil microbial communities from Panama analyzed to predict greenhouse gas emissions - Panama Soil - Plot 1 (version 2) | ecosystem: Environmental > Terrestrial > Soil >... | reverse complement strand
ATCCGTCTGCCTCCTTCCAGCCGGCCTCTTGTCCCAGGGGAATTGCCGCGCATGACCAAGTTCATCTTCGTGACCGGTGGCGTCGTCAGCTCGCTCGGTAAAGGGCTGACGTGCGCGTCGATTGGCATGTTGCTTGAACGCCGCGGCCTGAGTGTCCGGCTCCAGAAATTCGACCCCTATATCAACGTCGACCCGGGCACGATGAGCCCGTACCAACACGGCGAGGTCTACGTCCTCGACGACGGGGCTGAAACCGACCTCGACCTGGGCCATTACGAACGCTTCACCAACGCCCCGCTCAACCGCGATTGCAACTACACGACCGGCAAGATCTACCTGTCCGTGATCAATAAGGAACGCAAGGGGGACTACAAGGGGCGCACGGTCCAGGTCATCCCGCACATCACCGACGAGATCAAGGCCTGCATCAAGAAGCTGGCGACGCCGGAAGTGGACGTCGTGATCACCGAGATCGGCGGAACGGTCGGCGACATCGAAGGGATGCCGTTTTTCGAGGCGATCCGGCAGTTCGCCCTGGACGTCGGCAAGAACAATTGCCTGTACATCCACCTGACGCTGGTTCCGTACCTGAAGGCCGCCGGCGAATCGAAGACCAAGCCGACGCAGCACTCGGTCGGCGAGCTGCGCAAGATCGGCGTGCAGCCGGACGTCCTCATCTGCCGGACCGAACGCGAGCTGCCAAAGGACGAGGCGGAGAAAATCGCCCAGTTCTGCAACGTCGAGCGCCGGGCGGTCATCGAGGAGCGGGACAAGGAGTACACGATCTACGAGGTCCCGCTCAGCCTGGTGAACAACAAGCTCGACGACCTGGTCGTCGAGAAGCTGAACCTGACCAAAGCCCACCCGCTCGTGATCGACGACTGGCGGGAAATGGTCGAATCGATGCGAAACTGGGACCGGGACGTCAACGTGGCGGTCGTTGGAAAGTACGTCAAGCACCACGACGCGTACAAGTCCGTGTACGAGGCGCTCGTGCACGCGGGGATCGCCAACCGCTGCCGCGTCAACATTCGCAAGGTCGAAGCCGAAAAAGTCGAGCAGGACGGGGCCGAGAAGGCACTCGCGGGAGCGGACGCGATCCTGGTCCCAGGCGGATTTGACCGCCGCGGCATCAGCGGGAAACTCGAGGCGATTCGCTACGTCCGCGAGCGGGGGATTCCGTTTTTCGGGCTTTGCCTCGGGCTGCAATGTGCCGCGATCGAGTTTGCCCGCAACGTGCTAAACCTGCCGGAGGCGAACTCCACGGAGTTCAATCCGACGACGCCCGACCCGGTCGTCTGCCTGTTGGACGAGCAAAAGAAGGTGACGCAAGTCGGCGGGACGATGCGGCTCGGGACCTACGACTGTAAGGTCAAGCCGGGAATGAAGGCCCATGCCGCCTACGGGGCCGACGTCGTCGCGGAGCGGCACCGGCATCGGTTCGAGATCAACAACGACTACCGGCCGCGATTCGAGCGGGCCGGGATGGTTTTCTCGGGCACGACGATGGACGATTCTCTGGTCGAGGTGCTGGAGTTGCCGGACCACCCGTGGTTCGTCGGCGTGCAGTGCCATCCCGAGTTCAAGTCGAAGCCGACGAAGGCACACCCCCTCTTCCGCGACTTCGTCGCGGCCGGGCTGGTCTACAAGGCCGAGAAGAGGGCCGACCCCGGTCGGAGCCGGGGACGCGAGATGGTCGGGGCGAGTTGAGCCAGTCCGTTGCTCCGAACTCTATCGCACCACGCGACCGGCGGTCAGCTTTAGTGCTATTTCCGTCGACGGGCTATGCCGCGCGGATCGGGACGTGTCCGAGCCGATTCGCGACACGGCCCGCTGGGCCGACGAGCTACTTCTTCCCACTTCCCTTCGTCGCGATCTCTGCCGCCCACTTCCGGATCGCCTTGGCCCGGGCCTCGTCGTCCCGAACACCATACACGGTCATCGGGATGTTGTCCTTGCCGACGGGCGGGAAGAAGTACTGCTTGGTGCTGGTCAGGCCGTAGTCCTCGACCTTTTTTCCATGCAGGATCAGGGATGCGGCCAGGGCCTGTTCTCCAAATCGGGGGCCGTCTGGGCCGTCCGGCCCCCCGAGCCGCAATATGACGGTCGCGTCGGGAACGAATTCGGCCAGCGCGGTTGCCGCGTCCTTGCCGCCGGCGGCTCCAAGGGCCTCAATCGCCAAGAGGCGCAGGATCAATTGCCGGTTTGCCGTGTCCTTGGCCAGCGTCGCGAGGACCGGGACTGCCTCGGGGAATGGCTTTCTGCGCGCTAGCTCCGCGAACTGCACCTTCGCCACCGGGCTGTAGGCCGGCTGTGCCTCGAGCCAACGAATCAGGAGCCGGCGGACCGCCGGCCCGGTCTCCGCCGCGTCGAATGACTCCGCGATGCCGGGATTCTTGAGCAGGTAGGCCGGCACGCTCTCGGACGTTGACACCCCAGCGGGGCTCAACGCATCGACGAAGAGTACGGCCGCCAGGCTGCCCAGTTCGGCCTTGCGCTGACCCCCGGGGCGGCGCACCAGATTGAAGATGGCCTCGGACCGCGCCGCGCAGATGGCAGCGGCCTTCTCGCGCTCGGCCGCCACTTGGTCCAGGAAGTCGCCGTCGGTCTGGAGGATGTTGGCGAAAAGCTTCCGACTCGCGGCGTCCGACTTACCGATCAACTTGTTCCAGTCGGCCAGCAGGGGCAGGTCGTGCTTCTCCTCTGGCTTTGCTACGAGGGCTTCGGCCAAGCGCTTCCATCCGGCCGCCTTCGCCTGGGGCAGCAGGGCGGAGCTGCGGGACCGGACCTCCTGGTCGTCCGCCTTGGACCCTTGCCGCAGGGCCGGGGCGGCGGCGTGTCCCATTTCGACGAGCTGCCTGGCCGCGGCCTCGCGGACCGGGAATCGGGGGTCGCCGAGCTGCTTCACTAGCCCGGTCGCCTTCTCGAACTCCGGCGTCCCCTCCTCGCCAGGCTTTGGGCCAGCAACAACGGCCCCAGTGGTAACAAGCAAAAGTGCAACAAGGACGCAGCGCATGTCGACCTCGGTCGCCCCGGTGCGTCGGTCCCGGGGCGGCGTTCCGCACGTTCACACGGGTGGCTGGACCCATTACGCAGTATGACTGTCCCGGGGCGTCGGATCAACACACTCCTTCAACACACTCCTAAGGTGGGTCGAGAGTTCGAGGTCCACCTCTCGGGCGTGGTGGGCCTCGAAGACTCGGCCCACCCTACAGTCAACTGCAACACTCGCTACTCTTTCTTCTCCGGCACCCTCACCTCAAACGTCCGCGTCTCGGTCACCTTCGGCTTCACCGTCAGCGCCTCGCCGAAGCGGTCTTCCTTCATCGCGGTGAACACCCCTTCCTCGTGCCAGACGAAGATGCGGAGATCGCCCACCGGCACCTTGGGGATTTCGAACTGACCCTTCTCGTCGGTCAGCCCGAAGTATGGATGGTCGAACACCTTGACCAGGGCGAACATCCAGCCGTGGATGTGGCACTGGAGCTTCATGGCATACTTCTCGGCCTTCAGTTCCTTCACCGTGTACTTGCCGCCGTCCGTCTTGATCGACTCGTTGAAGGCCCCATTCTTGTCGGAGTCCCACTTGGCGTTGTGGGCGAAGCTGGCGGAGTTCTTGATGTCCAGGTCGTCTCCCTCGCGGGCGAGGAGAACGTGAGGGATGAACCGGCAGCAGGGCTGGTCGATCGTGTGAGTCTTCGGGGCGGGCTTTTGCAGGTCAGGGTGAATCTGGGCGGGCTTGAACGACGGGAACTCTTTGAGCCGGTTCGCTGCCGTGGACTTGAGGCGCTTCCAGTCATCGGCCGTGGGCTCGGGGACTAGCCAGACGATCACGTTCTTGACGGCCTTGGTCCTCGGATCGACAATCCACTCCTCGGTCAGGAAGTCCTTGTCCATCGCGGCGCACGGTGGCAGATTGGCCCCCTTTGCTCCCGGCGGCATGACGCGTTGCGGGATCTTTTGCTTCGAGTCGTCGAACACCACCTTCCCCTTCACGGTGGACCAGTTGTCCTCGTCGGCCGCGAGGGAGAACTGGGCAGCGAATAGCGCGAATAGTCCGATGGCGACGGTGTGGCGCATTGGTTTCTCCAGCGAGATCGGTCTGCAATCGCGGGTCTTCGAACACGGCGGTAAGCCCGACGCGGCGGAGGCCGAAGCGAAGCGAGGCAGCCGCGAGGGCGACCGGTTGGTGGCCGGCCCGCGACCTCGCTGCGCTTCGGCCTCCGCGGGCCGGCCACCGACCGGTCGCCAAGAAGTCCTGACGCTGCCGAATTCCAAGACGACTCAGTTTCCGTGACAATGGCCCAGGGATTATCTGCGGCGGGATCAGGCAAATCAATCGCCGGGTGGAAACAAGCGGGCCCCGGCCTTCAGCCGGGGCCCTCCAGTATCAGGTCTGGAAGCAGTCTCAGTCGCCCACCTTGAACTTGATCTCCTTCAAGTCCGTCGTCCCCGGCTTCACATCGATTACCTGGCCAAACCGGCCGGGCTTGCCGCCGCTCATCCCGTTCTCCTGCCAGATGAACATCCGCAACTTGCCGGTCATGACCGGGGCGTTCTTGATCTCGAAGTTGCCGTCGTCGTCGGTCACCGCGAAGTACGGGTGATCGAAGACGCGCACCCACGCTTTCATCCAGGGATGGATGGAGCAGCCGATCTCGATCGGGTAGCGCTCGGCTTTCAGATCCTTGACCGCGTGTTGACCGCCCGCAGGGAGCAGGGGATTGATCTCGCCGTTCTCGCGCGAGACCCATTTGGCGTTGTGCGGGACGGAGGCGCTGTTCTTGATCACGATGTCCTGCCCGGCGCGGGCCGCGACGACGTGCGGGATGAACCGGCAGCAGGGCTGATCAATCTCAACTTCCTGCTTGGCCGGTTTGGCGAGAGACGGATGAATGTCGGCGGCGGCAAACGAGGGGAAGACGAAGGTCTTGTTGTCCTTCTGCGCCTTGTCGAGGGCCGCGGCCTTGTCACCGGCCGGTTCCGGCGTCAGCCACACCACCACGTTCTTGATTCCGCCGGTCTTCGGGTTGACGACCCAATCCTCGGTGTTGAAGTCCTTGTCCTTGGCGCAAACTTCTTCGTCCTTTGTCGCCTTCACTGGCACCTGTTTCGGGGCAGCGCCCTTTGCGGTGTCCCAAGCGATCCTCCCCTTGATGGTGACCCATTTGCCATCGCCTTCCGCGGGCGCATCGGCACGAACCGGCGTGGTCTGAACGGCCTTTACTGGCTCGGCACCGGCTGCGATCGGCTGTGCCGTCGGGCCGCCATTCTGTTGGTTGCACCCGGTCGACGCGAGCAGGCAAGCGGCAACGAGTGAGAGAAGCTTGAACATCGGGAGTCCCTCTGGAACGTGTCAAAGTCGAAATGGGCACCGGCAGGAAGGCTACGATTCACTTATTTTCGCGGGCGAGGCATTGAATTCAATAGTACAGCCGCCCGCAAGCCAGTAATCGTCCGCTATTTCAAGAGCACCAGCGCCGCGTCGTGGACGCGGCCGTTGGACGCCACGCAATCGGGCCGCGTCAGGTCCGAGCCGCCGTCCCAGTCCGTGAAGCGCCCGCCGGCTTCCTCCACGATCACTTTCAGCCCGGCGATGTCCCAGATGTGAACGCCGTAATCTACCATGAGTTCACATGACCCCTGGGCGACAAGGACAAAGCCGTAGTAGTCCCCGAATCCGCGGGCCTTGTCCACCGCCCGCATGACGTTGACGAACTGGCGCTCCTTGCCGCCTTGCAGGTAGTACTGGTAACCGGAGTAGCAGCTCAGGGCTTGATCCAGAACGGCGACGTCCGAGACGCGGACGCGATGATCGTCCTTGTACGTGCCGTCGCCGCGCAGGGCGCGGAACAAATGGCGATCGGCCGGAGCGTAGGCGACGCCGGCGATCATTTCCCCCTTGTACTCGAGTCCAACGAGCGTGGCCCAGTGCGGGATGTTGCGAACGAAACAGCGGGTGCCGTCGATAGGGTCGATGATCCAGCGGAAGCCAGTTTCGCCGGGCGTGTCGCCGAACTCCTCGCCGAGGAAGCCGTCGCCGGGAAACGAGACGGCCAGTGCCGCCCGCAAGAGTTGCTCCGCCTTCCGGTCCGCCTCGGTGACCGGGCTCTGGTCGTGCTTCCATTCGACGGCGACGTTCCGATCGAAGAACTCGAGCGCCGCATCCCCGGCGGCGCGAGCCGCCTGGACCATCACTTCGTATCGGGCACGCCACTCAGGATTCATCGGGTGATTGTACGGCCCGGGTTAGCCGCGACGCGGAGCGCACGCCTGGCGAACGGCCTTGCGTAAGCGGGCCGAGGAAACCCGATGCGGCCGCGACCTGTGTCCTTGCCCCGGGACGGATGACGTTTCCTCGGCCCGCTTACGCAAGGCCGTTCGCCAGGCCAGCACTCCGCGTCGCGGCTAACCAATTAGTCGCGGGCGAACCTGTCTTTCGCGTACGCAGCGGCACCGGTGATCCCCGCGTCGTCCCCGAGCGCTGCCATGACGCAACGGACGTTTTCGGCGGCGCGCGGCAATGCGTAGCGCTGTGCGATCTCCCAGATCCGTTCGATGAATGGAGCGCCCAGCGCCTTGGTCATCCCGCCGCCCACGACAATCACCTCAGGGCCCAGCAGGTTAACGACTGTCCCGACGCCCGCAGCGAGCGCGCGGGCGGCTTCATCCGCGAGGTACGACATCACCGGTTCGTTCTTCTCGACGTAGTCCGCGATCTCGGAACTCTTGAAGCCGGTCGGGTCGAGTCCCTTCCACCCCTTGCGCACGGTCTTCGGTGCATCGGCGATCACTTCGCGGGCCCGGCTCATCAGGTTGCGCCGGCCCGCGATCGCCTCCAACTCGATGCCCTTCCTCCAGCCGATGATGATGTGGCCGACTTCTCCGGCGTGTCCATTGAAGCCGTGATAGAGTTCGCCGTTGAGGATGAGTCCGCCTCCCACTCCGGTGCCGGGAAAGATGCCGAAAACGTGCTTTGCCCCTTTCGCGGCGCCGTGCTTCCATTCGCCGTAGGTGCCCATCCGCACGTCGTTCTCCACGACGACCGGCCAGGTCCACTTGGCGGGGAAAAGCGGCGCCAGGTCGAAGTCCCGCCAATTCAGGTTCGGCGCGTAGCGAACAACTGTCGATCGCGGTACGACCTGACCGGGCACCGCGAGCGTCATTCCCTTCACTTGAGACGGTTCCACGTTGCCGGACTTGAGAACCTCATCCACGGCAGTGACAATACGAGCGAAGATCGCGGGGCCGCCTTCTTCATAGTTGGTCGGTTGCTTGGCACGGGCGACAACTTGAAAAGTGTCGTCATGGAGGCCGACGAGGATCTTGGTCCCGCCCAGGTCCACGCCGAGCCAGTGCGAGGCAGCCATGCGGTCTCCGAAGAAGCGGTAAGCGATTGGATCATGATAGCCCGGCCGGTCGGACTGACTTGGCACCCGTCCCGCCGTCAGAGTTACCGAACCGCGACCATGACCCGGGCGTAGCTGGGATATACCGGTCGCGGGACGAGAATCCGCCCCTTTTTTTCCCGGACCCGGTCGCTACAACTCATTCATTCGACGGACTATCGCTCGCCGAGATGATCGGCCAATAGGAGGGTAATTGTCGTGACGCGTTTGCGCCTGCTGGCCGTCTCCGGCCTTGCCGTTCTGCTCATGTCAGCCGTTGTCGCCCAGGACAAGAAGGACCCGGCCGCCGATCCGAAAAAGGACGAGGCCAAGAAGACGGACGCGAAGGCCGCGGACGTCAAGAAGGACGAGACCAAGAAGGACGAGACCAAGAAGGACGAGACTAAGAAGGACGACGCCAAGAAGGATGGGACTCCAGCCGCGGACAACCCACTCTCCATGAAGTTCGTCAAAGACACCCCGTTCTGGGAGGAGATGACTACCAAGACGATCCAGAACATCAAGGTGCAGGGACTCGACGTCGGCCAGAACCAGGAGCAAACCTTCACGTTCAAGTTCGAGCCGAAGAAGCAGGAGGGGGACAAGTGGATCGTCACGCAGACGATCGAGGCCGTGAAGATGAAAATCGATATCGCGGGAAGTCCGGTGTCCTACGACTCCGCGACGGAGACCGCGGCTGGCGGTACCAACACCGCGCTGAGCGAATTCTTCAAGGCACTCAAGGGGTCGCAGTTCACCCTCACGATCGGCAAGGACTGCACCGTCGAGAAAGTGGACGGCCGCGAGGAGTTCATCAAGAAACTGATCTCCGCCAACAAGAGTCTTGAAACGCTGCTCAACAAGATCCTCGGCGAAGAAGCGATGAAGCAGATGGCCGATCCGTGCTTCGGCGTCGTGCCGTCGGCACCGAAGAAGCCGGGCGACAAGTGGAACAAGGTGGTGAAGCTGAGCCTCGGGCCGTTGGGCTCGTACGAGAACACTTACAACTTCACCTACACCAAGCAGACCGTTGACAATGCAGAAATCGACGTCACGGTTGATTTGAAGTACAGCCCGCCCGCGGCCGATCAGGGAGGCGAGACTTTGCCATTCAAGATCAAGGGTGGAAAGATCGAGCAGGTCAAGGACGATAAGAGCAATCGCGGCAAGATCCTGTTCAACACCAAGGCCGGACGAGTGGAATCCGTGGACGTGTCGGTGAAGATGACCGGCACGCTGAGCCTGGAAATCGGCGGGACCACGACCGAAGTCAGCCTGACCCAAGATCAGAACACGGTGGTCAAGACGTTCGACAAGAACCCGGTTCCGGACAAGAAGCCGTAACCGAAGACGTTTGCAGATCGTGGGCGATCGTGTGCGCCGCCGGTGAGCCGACAAGGCCCGGCGGCGTCGTCGTTTCCGGAGGCGGGCATGCGAACCGCGGTGCTCGGCGCGGCAGGCCAACTTGGCCGCGACCTCTGTTCGCGACTCGCGGGCGAGGTCATCCCGCTCGGCCGCGCGGATGCCGATCTGACCGACCCGGTGCGACTCCGCGACACATTGAGCGGCACGCGGCCAGAAATCGTGATCAACTGTGCCGCGTACAACTTTGTCGACCGGGCGGAGTCGGAACCGGATGCGGCGTTCGCGGTCAACGCCCGGGCCGTTCGCGACCTGGCGACGATCTGCCGTGATCTCGATTGCACTCTGGTTCACTTCAGCAGCGATTACGTCTTCGGTCTCGATGAATCCCGGCAGGTTCCGTACGCGGAGTCGGACGCGCCTGGGCCGGTGAGCGCCTACGGCATCAGCAAGCTCGCGGGGGAGTACTTCGTCCGCGCGATCTGTCCGAAGCACTATGTCATCCGGACATGCGGTCTGTACGGCGTCTGGGGGAGCGGAGGGAAGGGGGGCAACTTCGTGGAGACGATGCTGCGGCTGGCGGGTGAGAAGAAGCCGATCCGCGTCGTGAACGATCAGCGTTGCACGCCGAGTTTCACCGCGGATGTGGCCGTGGCGACGGTCGACCTCATTGGCAAGGGCCAGTTTGGGCTCTATCACGTCACGAATGGCGGCGATTGCACGTGGTTCGAGTTGGCCCGCGAGGTGTTCATGGCAGCCGGGGTGTCCGCGGACCTGACTCCAATCACCTCGGCAAAGTTCGCAGCGGCCGCCCGCCGGCCCGCCTTCAGCGTGCTGTCGAACGAAGCACTGAACAAGGTGGGTGTTTCGCCTCCCCGCCATTGGTCCGGCGGGTTGCGAGCGTATTTCCGGGCAAGGGCGGTAACGGATCGTCACTCCACCTGAGACTTCACCACATTTCCGGAACCAGCCGCTTGACCGCGACGTCCAATTCATGTAGAACTAATTGAGATTCAGTCTCAATAACTCTCCCCAGCCGCTCGATGCCTCCCGACGCTGTCGTACCTCTGGAATTGCTTCGACCTGGCGAATGGGCCGACGTCGCCGATGTCGGTGGCGAACCGTCGTGGGTCTGCCGCATGGCCGAACTCGGGTTGCGAGCCGGCTGCCGCGTCCAGATGCTTCAGTCGGGCGCGCCGTGCATGTTGCGCGTGGCCGGCTGCCGGCTCTGCCTCCGCGGCTGCGATTCGTCGCAGATCCTCGTGCGCCCGGTGCCAGTCGGGGCGGAGCACGCCTGATGGCGACCACCCTGGATCAGGTCACGCCAGGTCGAACCTGCCGGATTGAATCGCTGAAAGGCGCTGCGAGCCTCGTCCAACGACTCCTGGAACTGGGGATGATGGAAGGCGAGCAGGTGACCGTCGTCAACAAAGCCCCCCTCGGCGATCCGATTGAAGTGGAATGTGCTCTGACGCGACTCAGTCTGCGCAAGAGCGAAGCCGCACAGATTCAGGTGAACCTTCCGGACTGAGACGACCTCTCAGTCCATCGGCATTTCTTCATGGTGACTCGCACGCTGACCGTGGCCCTGGCCGGGAACCCCAACACGGGCAAGTCCACGCTTTTCAATGCGCTGACGGGTCTGAGGCAACACGTCGGCAACTACCCCGGCGTCACCGTCGAGAAGAAGACCGGCTCGGCCCGCGTCGGCGAGATGGACGTCCACATCATCGACCTGCCCGGGACTTACAGCCTCGCGCCGCGAAGCCCCGACGAAATGATCTCGGTCGACCTGCTCCTCGGGCATGTGAAAGGCGAGGAGCGTCCGGACGTGGTCGTGTCAATCGTGGACGCGACCAACCTGGAGCGGCATCTCTACCTGACGACTCAGGTGATGGAACTCGGTGTGCCCGTGGTCGTCGCGGTGAACCTGGTGGACCTGGCGGACAAGCACGGGCTGGCCATCGATTTTTCCCAATTGGAGCGGAAGCTCGGTGTCGCGGTCGTTCCGGTCCAGGCGAACCGCGGCATTGGCCTCGATTCCCTCAAAGCAGCCATCGCCAAGGCAGCTGAGTCGGGACGTGTCCCGGAACGAGTCCCTTTCCCGGACGTATTCCGGCGCGAAGTGGACGGGCTCGTCGAAGCCCTTGGCGGCGAGATCGAACCGTTCCTCGCCGAGCGTGCGTTGCTGGATGTTGGCGGGTATACGGAGAAACAGCTCGCGGAACGTTTCGGTTCTGACCTTCCGAGACGTGTCGCGGAGGCGCGGACGCGGCTAACGGCGGCCGGCTGCCCCGTGCCGGCTGTCGAGTCCAAGACGCGCTATGCCTGGATCCGGCAGGCGGTGGCCGGCTGCGTGCGCCGTCCCAACCAACGCGTCCTGACCTGGGGCGATCGCCTCGACAAAGTGTTCACCCACAAAGTGTGGGGAACGCTCATTTTCCTCGTGCTGATGTTCCTGGTCTTCGAGGCGATCTTCGTCTTCGCGAAGCCGCTGATGGACCTGATCGACTCCGGGCGTTCGTGGCTTGCCGAGAGCGTTCGTGGCGAGATGGGGGCGGGGCCGCTCCGGAGCCTACTGACCGACGGCGTCCTCAAAGGCGTCGGCGGGGTTTTGGTGTTCCTGCCTCAGATCATGATCCTCTTCGCAGTGATCGCGGTCCTCGAAGACTGCGGCTACATGGCCCGCGCCGCGTTCCTCATGGACAAGCTGATGGCCAAATGCGGCCTCAACGGAAAGTCGTTCATTCCGCTGCTGTCGTCCGTGGCGTGCGCAGTGCCGGGGATCATGGCGACGCGCGTGATCGAGAACCGGCGCGACCGCCTGGCAACGATCCTCGTCGCGCCGCTGATGAGTTGCTCGGCCAGACTGCCGCTCTACATGCTTCTCATCGGGACGTTCCTGAGCGAACCCTGGTGGCTTCCCGGCGTCGCCCTGTTTGGCATGTACATGATCGGCTTCGTGACCGCGCCGCTCGTGGCGCTGGTGCTGAAGCGAACCCTCCTACGCGGCGAAACACCACTCTTTGTGATGGAAATGCCCGCGTTCAAAGTGCCTCAATTACGCGCCGTGCTTCGCCGGATGCTGAGTGCCGGTTGGGCCTTTGTCTACCGGGCGGGGACGCTGATTCTGGCGTCGATGATCGTTATCTGGGCGCTCTTGTACTTCCCGAGTCGAATGCCGGACGGTCGGCCCTACGAAGAAGCCACGGACGAACTGCGCGACACGGCCGAACAGATGCCCGCGGGCGACGCGAAAGATGCAAAGGAACGCGAGGCAAACGAACTCTACGGCGAATGGAAACGGCAAAGTTGGCTCGGGCAGGCCGGTCAGGCCCTGGAGCCCGTGTTCCGCCCGCTCGGCTGGGACTGGAAGATCGGCATGTCGGCACTTGCCAGTTTCCCGGCCCGCGAGGTGATCGTCGGCACTCTCGGAATCGTTTACAATCAGGGAGAGGTCGACCCGAAGGCTGTCCTTGAGAGGCAAGATGGCGACGCCGAAGCGAGCGACGCCGGCTCCAAGCTCGGCAGAACGATTCAGGACGAATGGTCGAATGACCCGAGAATTGGCAAGTACCGCGTGGCGGTCGCACTGAGTTTGCTCGTGTTCTTTGCGCTCTGCTGTCAGTGTGCTTCGACGTTGGCGGTGATTCGTCGTGAAACGCGATCGTGGCTATGGCCGGCATTCACGTTCACCTACATGACGGTCCTGGCCTATGTCGGAGCCTTGGTGACTTTCCAGGTCGGGCGGTTGATAATTGGGTGAGGGGTTCGGCGTGGATTTGCAACTCGCGGTAACCGTGGCAATTGTGGCACTGGCAGGGCTGTACCTGCTTCGGGCGATCTTGCGCCCCATCCTTGGGCGAGGGAAATCTGCCTGCGGGCCGGCATGCGGCAAGTGTGCGACGCAGGAAGCCCCTCCGACTCCCGGCCGAATCGGTCTGCCGCAACTGCCGTCAGGCGCCTGAGTGCCAGCTCAGCTCGCGGAGCTCCGGGTTCGTCAACTCGCGTAGGAATTGACAACCCGCCGCCCATTTTTCGTCCGCCCGATCCGTCACATACACCACACACGCGAGCATCGATTGCTCGGACTTGTCATTTCCGCGGTGCAGATTGAGACTGAGCGCTGAACCCGCTTCAAGTTTCTGATCAACGAGCAGACCGACTCCGGCCGTCGACAGGTCCACCACTTCGGCCTTGTGAAGTACCCCGTCTTCCGGCAGGAGTCGAAAGGAAATGAGCCCTTTGGAGGCGGAACTGACCCAAGGCCGCTGGCCGTTGACGCCGTTGTCGGTTTTTTGACCGCCGAAGAGCCGCATTTCTTCGGGAGATAGCTCGAGAGAGAACATGCAGCCAATGGCCCATGAGCTGGAACTCAGCTCGCGCGAGTGCATGACACAGGCCAGGATCGTCGTGTGCGGCCCACCCGGCGTGCCGGGTACGTTTACCCGGACCATCGTCCCTTCCGTGAGGAGATGGGTGACGATCAGATTTGCCCCGGTTTGCGACACGTCGCGAACGCGCGCTGGCAGGTAAAGATCTCCAGCGAGTGGCTGACAGACCGTTGGAACTGCCGACGGCTGCCGGGGGAAATCCCGGCGGTTGTCGGATTGCGACGCGGGGTCTTGAGTCGCCTTTCGCTTGCGCCCTTGCACGAGCCGCTCCGCGCATCAGTCGAAATGCTCGTCGTCCGGGTCGAAGGCCGGCACGCTGAACACAATGGTTCGTACGCCGTGCTCGCTCACGAGCCGGTGCCGGGTCCCCGCCTCGATCGTGATGATCGTCCCGGGACCGACCACCACCGACTCGTCATTCAGTACCATGCGCCCGGTCCCGTCGAGCACGTAGTAGATCTCGGTGAATCCGCGGTGGTAGTGACGGACGGAGTCGCGAATCTCTGTGACGTGCAGGCTGCAGCCGAGGCCGTCGGTTCCGGTGACGATTCGCGAACTTTGGCCGCAAGGGCAGGGGACGCTCGGGGCGTCCTCCGCTCGGCGGATGCTGTAGCCGGGACGGGTTGCTGTGGTCATCGGGACATCCCTCCGGTCGTTCCGTATTCAGCATAGAAGACGTTCAGGTCAACGGCGCAGGAGCTTATGGGATGCGTGGCCGGCGGTTACTTGTGCTCGTTGTCGTAACCGCCGTGCTGGTCTGGCTGATGCGAACCGGGCGGACCCCGAAGCCGCTCCATGATATTCATGAAGCACCCAATAGCTCACCCGACCTCGGATCCGCGTTCGACCCGGCTCGGTGCGGGACTGTTAAAGGCACGGTCCGCTGGGTCGGGAGTCCGCCGACGGTTCCCACAATCTCGCTAACCCAAGTCCCTAAGCCTCCGGACGGGAAAAACCAGATCGGCAATCCGAACACACCGCGAGTCGCGACCGACGGGTCGCTCGCAGGTGCCATTGTGTTCCTTACTGGTGTTGAGACGAAACGCTCGAAGCCGTGGGATCATCCCCGCGCGAGAGTGGAGGTGACGCGTAGCACTCTCATTATTCGCCAGGGCTCAGCGGAGCAATCTTGCGGAGTCGCGCTCGCGGGGAGTGCTGTGAACCTGCTTTCGCGCGAGCCGGCGTCTTCCGAGCCGGCTTTACATTCGATCCGCGGCCGCGGGGCCGCGTTCTTTACGCAGATGCTGCCGGTGTCCGATCGTCCGGTCAGTCGGGTGTTGAGCGAACCGGGAATTGTCGAGCTGAGTAGCGGTTCGGGATACTACTGGCTGCGGGCATACCTTGCCGTGAGTGAGCACCCGTACGTCGCGGTCACGGGGGCCGACGGGGCATTCCAATTCGAGCAGATGCCGGATGGCGAGTATGAAATTCACTGTTGGAAAGCGAACTGGCACATCGATCGGCTGGAACGCGACCCCGAATCACTCGGCCCGGTCCGGCTGTATTTCCGGCCACCGGTCGAACGCCGGAAACGCGTGACGGTGAACGCTGGTAAGAGTGAATCGATCGACTTCACCTTGACCACGACTGACTTTGAGCCGTCCGGAAAGTGATAGATTCATGTAGCGGAAGTCGCCAGACTTCCGTTAGGGTGCCCGAACGGAAGTCTGGCGACTTCCGCTACACTCGACGCGAGGCGCTAAGGTTTCGGCTTGGAAGAGGCCGGGCGCTCGAATTCGAGCGACTCCTGCACCTCGCGTAAGAGCGCCGGCTCAGAGGCGGCGACCGTCTTGATGAACGCGGCCGCGGCCTCGTCGGGGCAGGTCAGTGCATAACGGATGATCGCGTTCTTCACGAGCGGGGCGCCGTGCGTCGGCTGGTTGTATTGAGCCACGACGTGCTTTGTCAGGTCCCACCACTTCCAGCGTCGGAGGTCTTCGATCGCCATGTCGGCCATGTCCCCGCGGGCGACCACGGCCACCATCCCGGCCAGGATCGGTTTCCGATATTGCTCCGGCTGATAGGCGTGGAAAAACCGAAGCGTGCCCAGGGCCGCGAGCTTGTCCTGGTACGGCCGCTTCGGATCTTCGATAAGCGCAACGGTGCGTTTCCAGCCGACTTCGGGCCGCATTTCGATCAGCCCGCCAAGCACTCCGCTCAGCGCACCCGCCGTACGGTCATCGCTCTTATCCACCATCGCCGCGAGGGTGTCCGCGTCCGCCTTGGTCCCGCACGAGCCGAGCAGGAAGGCGAATACTCCGATTCGCTCGGAAGGAGTCTTCGGATCCGCGAGGAGTTTCCGCAGCTTGGCCGGGTCGAGCTTCGGCCCGACGGCGCCGATCTCCTGGTCGGTCGCCTTGGCGAACTCGAGGAACGCGTCCGCGGCCACGTCCGGATCGCTGCTGTCGAGATGGCGGAAGTAGTAAAGGAGGGTGGCGACACGATCGCGGTCGTCGAGCGCGAGGCCGCCCCGAACGTACTCCGCAGTACCGCTACCCCGCAGGGTCACACCCCGGAACGGGTCGAGCTTGCCCTCGTAAACGTCGAAGAAGACAATGACCCGCGGCGGCTTCTTGGGGTCCACCGGCGTCCACCGCGGCAGTATTAGAGTCCTTTGCTTGCCCAGCGCGGGATCGTCTTTTACGACTTGCTCGACGGCCAGGTCGGTGTAGCCGTTGTCGCCGACCAGCCGCGGGTTGCTCAAGCTGCCAATCACGACGAACTTGGACGTCCGCGCCTCTTGTCGAAACGTTTGGAGTTTTTGACTCGACGGGTCGCAAATCGAGCAGGCAAGGAGGGCCGTCGGACAGATGATGGCCAGAAGTGCGGCAATCCGGCAGTTCATGCGTACTCCCTCACGCACGATTAGGTTGAGTGGGGATCATACCCGACCATCCACATCCGAGATAGGCGAACGGCCACGCGTCAGCGGGCCGAGGAGGCTCGGCACATTCGCAACCTTGCGTCGTTGGCAGGTTTCCTCGGCCCGCTGACGCGTGGCCGTTCGCCCGGGCGCTGGCGTGGCCGTTCGCCCGAAGACGATGAGGGCGCGATTCTATGGCGCCTTCTTCGACGTGGCCGGTTTCGGCTTCTCCAACTCCAGCAGCTGTTCCAAGTCGCGCACGCGCTCGGCTTGCTTCTCATCGGCCCGCATCCGGGTCAAGAACGCGGCACATTCCTTGTTCTCGGCCGGAGCGCAGAGGGCATACTTGATAATGCTCCGCTGGATAATCGAGACGTCGTGCGACGGCCGGTCGAACAACTCGACGACCTTCGGGGCCAGTTCCCACTGCTGCCACTTGCGTAGGTCTTCCACCGCCAGATCGACGATATCCGGTTGCTCCAGGAGCGGCTTGATGGTGTCCACGATCGCCGACTTCTTGAGCACGTCTTCGCGGTACTCCCAGAAGAAGCGCATGCTCCGTAGGGCGGCGTAGCGGACCAGGAAGTCCTCCTTGGTGTCCTTGATCAGCCCGGCGACATAAGCGAGGCCGTCCTTCGGATCAAGAAGAATGTACCCCGCCAGCAAACCATCGAGCCCGGTCGCTTGCTTGACCTTCGGGTCGTCGATGAACTGCTTGAGGGCCTTTCCGTGCGGTTCCTGCTTGCCGCAATGACCGAGGATCAGCCCGAGCAGACCGTAGCGGGCAATGGACGTGTTCGGGTCCTTGAGCATCTTGAGGACCTGATCGGGATTCATCTTGGCCGCGGCCGCGTGCACGTCCTTGTACTCGGCGTTGCTGAACTCCTGGAACGCGTCCCCGGCGATCGACCAGTCGGGCGAATCGAAGTGTTTGAAGAAGTACTTCAGCCGCGTGGGCATGTCCTTGTCCTTGAGCTCGATCGCCCCCTTCAGGTATTCGGCGATCTTGCTGTCGGTCGGAACGGCCTCGCCGCGGTACGGGTCGAGCTCGCCCTTGTAAATCTCGCAGAAGACCAGGTACTTCGACTTGTCCTTCGATTCGGGGACATAGCGGGGCAGGGTGATCTTCTTTTTCCCTTTCAGGTAGTCGTGGTCCTTGACCACGACCTCGATGTCCATGTCGGTGGTCCCCTTGCCGAACTCGCTCGGGTCGCGCTGAGCGTTCGAAAGGCTGCCGAACACGATCAGGTGCGCCTGGTTCGTCTCGCCGAGCAGCGTCTGTCCGGCGCTGGGGCAGAACGGGCAGGCTTTGGCCGCCGTCGGGGCCGAAAGGATTGCAAAACCCGTGGCCACGGCCGAAAGGAATCGTCGGAGGGACATCGCGGCAGCCTTTGCGTGAATGGCGGGCAGGCATTCCTGCGGTTTCAGGTCAACGTGAAGACATTATCCCGAAAGGGCAGGGCGAAGGGCAAGCGCCGGAAGGACGATCGCGGCAAATAACCATTTGAGGGTTTGAAGGCGTATTACCCCGCCTGGATCTCGGCGAGGAGCTGGCGAACGAGTTCCATGGGCCGGCGGGCAACGGGCGGAAGGTCGCGTTCCAGAGCGGCGAGGTACTTCGTGGATCGGTCAATATTCCGTTGTCGCTGCGCCGGGCTCAGTTTTCGACTATCGGTGAGGTTGTCAAAGATGTCGGCAAGTTTGGCGACTTTCACCCCAGGATCAGCGGCCGCGAGAGCGGCCATGTATGCGGCCTCGCGGTCGGCGTCCGGGAGCCGTTTGTCCTTCGTCAGCGCTGCCACCCACCCGGCGACCTTCGCGCCGAATTGCTGCTCCAGGTCGTCGAAGTCGGTAGTCGTGTCTTCGATCGTGTCGTGGAGCAGGGCAGCTGTCAGAGCGTCCAGATCGTCGATACCAAATACGTGCCGGACGATGAGGCAGACGCGGAACGGGTGGGCCGCGTAGGGCGTCTCCCCGTCCTTGCGGAGTTGGTGCCGGTGGGCTCGCGCCGCGAAGCTCGCGGCCTCGAGAACCGACCGCATTCGATCAAAGTCGAACTCAGGCATCGGCGCTAGAACGCATCGGTGTTAGTCGTCCCCTCGGTTTCCCGGATGTCGTCATTGCTCTTGAGCGTGATGACCGGGACCCATTTGCCCTTTTCGTTCTTCTGGAAGGAAATGATCCCCTCGACCTGCACCCACTGGTTGGGGGGAATATTCACCGGGTCCGGCGCTATGATCCGCGTCTCGAGGAAGACGGCGTCGGCGGCACAGCAGGTCATGTTGACGCGGAAGAGCGTGAACTCTCGGTCGCTGCCCGATTTCACCGGGGAGAATTGTCCACGCAGAACGCCAATGTCCCCGTCGTACACCTCGTGTCGGTTCGGAACTGCCGCAACGGCGGCCAGCTCCTTGAAGCGCAACTCCAATCGCCGCGGTTCGGGCTTGCGATAGGCCATGCCGCCGGCGAGCAAGGCAAGGCTTTTGCGCAGCGAACCTTGTTGCAGTTCGCCCGCCGACAACTCCCGATCTTTTCGGATGTCACTGAATCCCGCTCGCGGCAAGTCGAGAAAATACAAGAAGACCGGAATGGCCAGAACCATGTAACGCCATGGGGCCCAGCCGTGGTCGTGTCCGTGATCGTCCTCGCTGTGATCTTGGGCGTGAGCATGCGCGTGGTCGTGCCCGCCGTTTTTTTCGCCGTGTTCGTGACCGCAATTGTCGTGGTCATGCGAGTGGTCGTGGGAATGGCTATGGGAGTGCGAATGCTCGTGGTTGTGGTCGTGGTTGTTCGAGACAGCAGTCTCGTTGCGCCGCGCGCCGGCAAGTTGCCAGACGGCAATCGCGCGGATGGTCGCGAGTACCACGAGGGCAACCCCTCCAAGCAGCACCCAGATGAAGAACATGGGCGCCAGGATCCGGCCGATCATCCCGGTCTGGTACATCAGGATCGCAACCACGCCGACGGCCCCGCAACAGAGGATCGTGAACAGCTGGTCGAGAAAGTACGTTCCCTCGCCGTCACCGTGGCTGTGAGCGTGAGCATGGGCATGTCCCATATCGCACCTTCCTTATCCGCCGGGTGAGGCGAACGGGTCGATGTATCGCCAGAGGTAATGCACCGCCAACGAGTAGAAGAACACCTGGATCGAAACGGCCAGGATGATCGTCACAATCAGCCGGCGCCGGAACACGCGGGTGAACATCATGAGCAACTTGAAGTCGAACATCGGCCCCAGGACCAGGAATGCGATCTTCGCGGACGGATGCAGGGTCGTGAAACTCGCAGCGACAAAGGCGTCGGCCTCGCTGCACAGGCACATCACCACCGCCATCACCATCATGCCGAGGATGGTCAAGCCCGGATAGCCCTGGGAAATGTTCTCGATCATGTCGGGCGTGAAATACCCCTTCGCCAGGGCGGCCAGGCAGGCGCCCAGGGTCAGGAAGACCATGATGTCGATGAAGTCGTGCAGGGCGGTCTCGGAGATGTTCGCGATGCGCTGGGCGATCGGCCGCGATTCGCCGGCACGCTGTTCCGACGGGTGGATTTGCGGCTGACCATTTGTTTCCGCGGTGTCGTTTGTCCGGGCGGGCTGCGGCGCGGCCAGGGGCGT
>Ga0066903_100000998_pt1 | contig 19641 bp, 30 predicted proteins | sample PanSoiMetaGPlot1_FD_67491 | JGI IMG/M metagenome (GOLD analysis project Ga0066903, IMG submission 67491) | Tropical forest soil microbial communities from Panama analyzed to predict greenhouse gas emissions - Panama Soil - Plot 1 (version 2) | ecosystem: Environmental > Terrestrial > Soil >... | reverse complement strand
CCACCGGACAGCCTAACGCGGATGAGGCGGGAGCAAATGCCCGCAAGATCAAACAACGGGGAATACCGAAATGGCAAAGCCTCCACCGGAAGAACGGTTTCGCGTCGTATGCAATCATGTCGCCAAGGAGAAACTCGGCGACGTCATGGCGGCTCTGGCGAAGCTGGACATCAATGACGTCAGCTTCGACCTCGTCACCGACGTTAAGATGTTCAACAAGCGGATCACGCATGATCTGAAAGCGGAAGATTTTCTTAAGCAATGGATCGCGGACGGCCACGCCGAGTTCAAGGCGAGCGATGCCGTCACCTATTTCGACCTGCACAATCGCACAGCTGGCGCGGCCTATACGGCGCTGCGCACACTCGTCGAGAAGAAGGAGCTGCGCAAAGTCGGCAAGGCCCAGTACGGGCCGCCGCTGAAGTTGCTCACCCACCACAAGCCGAAGAAGGCGAAGGCGACCAAGAAGCAGGATCGCAGCGCGCCGCGTCACACCACCTCCAATGCGGCCTACCTGATCTCATGGGCGAACAAGTTTCATGGTGGCGTTATCAACCGCGCCAAGGCGATCGGTGCCCTCAGGCAAGCCCACCGCAGTTCAGCTGGTATCTCCAGCACCCTGCGTGATCTGCAGGCGGATGGCCGCATCGAGCGCATGGAGGAAGGCGTCTACAAGGTGCTCAAGAAGAACGGCAACGGCGCAGCTGTCCCTGCTGGCGTAGATGAGGCGCAACCACATGCCTAAGAGCTGGCTGACGCGGTCATACAATTTCATCGATAAAGACCCCGAGATCGATAAGTTTAGAACGATCTGGCAGAAGGAACACATCAAGGAGAGCGATCTCGCCATGCTCTCGGGCCTGTCGGTCTCCACCGTCAAGAACATGTTCGGCGGCGAAACGCGGAGGCCGCAGCACGCGACCTTCGCCAAGATGGCGGGTGCCATGGGCTACGCCTACGGGCTGGTCCGTGACGACGCGCCCAACTACCAAGAAGAAATCCCGAAAGCGCGTGCAGAGTACAGGGCTCACAAAGAGCAGCTCGCCGCCAAGCGCGACCGCGCTGCCAAGCGGAGGAAAAAATAGGCCATGGGCACGTCAAAGAAGAAGGCGCAGTTGGACGGCCAGCGGGCCGCCAGCGAGGTTGACAAGGAGATCGGTCGCCGGTTGCGGCTGCTGCGCGTCGATCGCAACCTCAGCCAGCAGGAGCTGGGCAAAGTGCTGGGCGTCTCGTTCCAGCAAATCCAGAAATACGAGAAGGGCGTGAACCGGGTCTCAGCCGGGCGGCTGGTCGAGATCGCGACCAAGCTGGAGACCGCGCCACACGAGCTGCTCGGCTGGCTCGACAAAAAGACCATCACGCCGCTGATGGACGACGACACCTACAAGCTGATGCGGGTGTTCTCCAAGCTGGAGGACAAATACAAGACGCCGATCCGCATGCTGATCACCAACCTGATCACGCTGGAGACATCATGAGAGAGCGGATCGCGATCGACACCACGCCCAACGAGGCCCCGATCACCGAGCTGTTCGCGTGGCTGTCGACCGACGAGACCGGCGACGGCATCATCGCAAGCATCATCGGCGGCATGGCCATGCCGATGGTGACGTCGAAGCGGCGTGTCGCTGAAGCGATGCGCCCCTTCGTCGAGGAAATGGGACGGCAGGCCAAGCGCAAGGTGACGCTGGTGAGGTTCGTGCGTGAGACCAACGATGACCCAAGCATCGATCCCGACTGACCCGGTGGCGCTGATCCACCGCCTGCAGATCGAGGCGCGCGATCGTGACGCGCTGCTGATGTTCACGGTCTACGATCACCCGCTCGACTTTCCTGACAGCTTTGTGGCGCGCTGCTTCGCGATGTCCAGAGGCGCGGAACCTGTTCCTACCGCCCATGTAATACGGGGAAAAAGCCTCACGGTGCTGCGCATGGTCTTGCGCTATGCCGGGCTCACGCCACTTGCTCGCAACGACGGGGATGACCCCAAGATCGTGGAGACATGGCTATGAGAAACTCAGCCGAGTTCGAGAGGTTTGTCGCCGAGACCGAGGCCGAGCTGGTCAAGCAGGGCAAGATCGTCGCGGGCGGCTTTGCCGGGTATCGCATGCTGGTGATGGATGTGGACGCGCCAGAGGATCAGGTGCGCGAGTGCATGCTCGCCTTCTTTGCCGGTGCGCAGCACCTGTTCACCACGCTGATGCGGATTATGGATCGCGAGACCGAGGAGCCGACCGAGGCCGATCTGCGCGCCATGGACCAGATCAACGCCGAGCTGCAAGACTTCACCGACAAGGTGCTGGAGCCGATGCACGCCGCCAGCGTCAGGACGCGAGGCAACGCATGAGCACGCTGCTGATTGGAGAGAAGGAGCGCCGCCACATTGCGCGCGCGAAGGCCACCGCGGCCCGGCACCCGACGACGCTGAAGGCGTCGATGGACATGCAATTTGCAAACCCCGATGTCACCTCGCCGAAGATGCTGAAAGACCGCCCGGCAAACTACGATCCCAGCAGGATGGGCCCGGTGGTCGAGGTGAAAATTCCGGTCGGCTATGTCGCGAAGTATTCGGTCGAGGAGCAGCCGCCCGGCCTGTGCGCGCACCTGTCGATCGGCGTCGAGGGCCGCAAGAAGAAGGGCATGATGCCGAGCGAGGAAGCGGTGAAGATGATCGCCGAGGAGTTCGGCATCCCCTTCCCGCCCAACGCCAAGATGTGGGTCGAGGAGTACGAGCCGGGCGAGTTCGCGATCAACCTCGTCCACCTGCTGCATGAACCAAAGGGGGGAAGCGCTTGAGCAAGATTTTCACCGTCGCCTACGTACCGGAAGGGCTGGAGCAGAAATGGCTGCAGCATCTGCGAGACTTCGACAAGGCACACCCGCAGTGTCATTTCGAGGTGATGGCTGAGTGCCCCAATAAGCCGCTGGCCGAGATCGTCGAGATGATCCGGCTCAACCCCGCTCTCGACTTCACGACGATACTGGAGCGCAAGCATGAACCTGCTCGATCTCAGACAAATCAAAACACTCGTGCGCGCCATGGTCAGGCTCGCGATCAAGGGTGAAGTGCCAAAGCACCGGCTCTGGGAGATCGTCAGTCAGGAATATGACGACGAGCGCAACAATCACAAGGACGGTCAATGACCAAGTATGTGATGGTCGCGCTCGGCTTTGCCAACGGCAGGTTCTGCCCGCACGAAGGCCAGTACCTGAGATCGTTCGACCACGAGCACGACAACGGCATGGGCTGGGGTGAGTTCACCAGCAACATCGCTCGCGCGAAAAAGTTCGACACGCGCGAGGAGCTGTTCGAGTTCTGGACGAAGGTGCCGAAGTGTCGACCGATCAGGCCTGACGGACAGCCCAACCGTCCGCTCACCGCGCTGTCGGTGACGGTCGAGCCGATCGAGTGACATCACGAATTGTTGCAGCATCGCTGAAGCACTTTGCGCGCATCACACTCGCGATCTCGCGCTCGCGCGCACTGCATTTTCCGAGGCAAGAGATTTTTCCAGTCGCGATTTCTGCGCGACGTCATAGCACATCACAGTCGTAATCAGTGCGATCTCGCGATTTGGCGAAAACCGATTTGCTATAATCACCTCACGCGCGGGCAATAGTGCGCGCGCGGGCTGTTTGACAATGTGCAAGGGGAACTACAATGACCACACTCTACGAGTGGGACATCGAGACTGTCGATGCCGAGAGCGATGACATCATCGACCACAATCATCGCGATCGGCTGGCAGAGTTCGGGACCGAGGAGCTGATCCACGCGATCAACGAGGACACCGAGCCGGGCGGCACCTTCACCCGGCTGGTGCTGGTCCGCGATGTCGGCAACGACATCGAGGGCCTGATCGATCGGCTCTGGTGCTACGTCAAGGACGGCGAGCTGCCGGAATACTTCTCCGACAGTCTCGGCGGCCTGACGGCGATCCGGGTGCCGAAGCGCTTCATCGCGGAGTTCAACCGATGAGGCCGATGTCAGGAGAAGAACTACAGGCGGCCCGGAGACGGGCCGCCGAGCGGTTCACGGCAATCGCCATGCTCTACGTGCCGGAAGGCTGGACGGTGCAGTATCGCAAATCGCTGTCCGGTCGCGCCTTCTACGTCTCGAAACGGATCGAGGCTCCGAGGCCGGTGACGCGGAAGTCGCTCTACATCTTTCTGCACGAATGCGCTCATGCTCAGCTGCATCAGCCCATCTATGCCGAGAGCAAGAGCACCTACAAGCGGATACCGAAGCACGTGATCGAGCTAGAGGCCGAGCAGTGGGCACACGCGAAGATGCGCGAGCATGACGTCGCGGTGCCCAAGGACATGACCAAGCGCGCGAAGGAGTATGTCGGGCGCAAGATCAGGCAGGCCGGGCGACGTGCCAAGATCAATCCAGCAGCGCGCCGCTTCGCCCAGACATGAAAAAAGGCCCGGCCCCCGCGAGGGAGCCGGGCCTTAGTCTTGCGAGGGGTCTCAACATCCACGGCAGATCGACGGCGGCGGTGGCGGGATCGGCGGCATCACATCGATGCCGCTCACCGGACGCTGATCTTGGGGAAATGCAGGTTGCCGCCACCTCCCGAGAGCAGCGACAGCAGCGCGATCACGACGAGGATCAGGACGATCAGCCAGACCGCCTGCTCGACGCGATCAGGAATCGCAATCGACATCACCGAGCGCAGCACGTAGAAGCACAGGTAGATCACCGCGCAGATGACGATGACGCCGATCAGTATCCACAGCAGGCTGATTGCGATCTCGATCATGGTGTCCTCCTATTTCTTTTTGCCCCCGAACCAGTAGCTCATCTGCCGATCACGGTTGCGCTGCTTGTGCGCTGGCAGCTTGCCGGGCTTGTCGGAGGCGACGAACTCTTTGCCGACGCTCTTGGGGATGCCGAGCGTCGACTTGCCTTCGGCAGCGGCGTACATCGCGCCGCGCTGCGCCTGCGAAACGATCGGCATGGCTCACTCCCGATCCGGCAGTTGCACCGGGTAGACGATCTCGACCTCGTCGTCGGTCTCAAGACCGAGCGCCGCCATCAGGCCGGGCGAGATGTCGGCAACGCGATCGGTGTCGACGTGCGGTCCCCAGTCGGCTGGCCGCGCCAGAAAAACCGGCCCGCCCTCGACCGAGCGGATCGCGGCGACCAGACCCTGATCGGCCAGCATGTCCTTTGGCGTGACGTCGTAGTCCCAGCGGCAGGCGACGTAGAACGCGTCCGGGTCGAGCCGCCGCGCCAGCCCCGTGGTGCCAGCTGGCTGCTCGTCGAGGAACAGGGTCGGCGCATCGTCGACGTCAAACAGGAACGCCAGCCCCTCGTCAGGCGACACGCCCGTATCGTCCGGGCCGCCGAACCAGCTGCACTTACCGATGAAAGACAATTGCTCGCTCATCTGCATTTCTCCACCAGTTGAGTCAGCAGCGCATCGCGCCGCACGCCAGCCTCGCTCACCGCGTTGAGGACATGCACACCCCACGCGAGGAACAGCAGGTTGATCACGACAAGCGCAAGCGCCAGCGGCGAGGCCTTCAGGCCCTCCGTCACCGATGCGATGATCTGCTTCACGGGATCATTTTCAGGATGGCAGACTTCTGCGTCGGCGCTCCGCTGTCATAGGCGAAGATCACCTGCCCCGTCGCGCTCTGCGCCGCCTCGACATCCTGCTTGGTGATGTCGGTGCGCGCGGTGGGCTGCGCGAAATAGCGATCCAGCATCGTGGGGTCTTGGACGAGCCAATCGTTGAGAGCCCGAACATCTTCCAGCAGCGCTGCCAGCGCCTGCATGTGGCGAGCGTAGGTGTCCACAAAGCTGGTTGGATTTGACATCGTGTTCTCCGCTCAAAATTTGAATGTCGTCACGCGATAGGATCGTATCTGCGCTTGGTTGTGATAGATGCCCCAGTTGCCGCCAGCGATCCCCATTGTGGTCTGACCCGCCGAGGGCGTCGGCGTTGCCGCGTTCGGCACGACGAAGATGCCGCCAGTGGTGCCGCCGATGAACGTGGCGATCACGCCGCCTGTGCAAAGATAGAGCGCGGCATGACCGCTGACGGTCTGCTCGACGATCAACACCATGCCGAGCGGGTTCGCCCCGACGGTGGTGTTGGCCGCGCCAGCCGCCACGTTGAAGGCAGGCGCGCTCGCCGTGTCGAAGTGCGGGGCAACTGCCGCTGACGTGATGCTTTTGAGGCTGCCGCCGTTCATCGTCAGCGTGCCGGTCATGGTGTCACCGGCTTTGTTCACCGCGTCGGTGATGCCATAGCCGCCGAGCGTCGAAGGCTTGCTGCCGATCTGCGCAAACGTGTAATCGTTCGCCTGCGCGACGACCGCGCCCGCGCGACCAAACACCGACGACACCGCGCCGACGATGCTGCCCATGTCGGAGAGCTTGATGCGGAAAAATTGCTTGCTGACGCTATCCCAGATCACAACGTAGTCGTTGGCGGCGCTGCCGATCGCGGCTTCCTGCAATTCCGCATAGTTGAGATCGACGGTGTAAATGCCGTTGGCCTTGCTCACGACAAGGCCGACGCCGCCGATCAGATTGGCCGGGAAATGCGGAAGGGTTTTCAGTTTGATCCCTGCCATCAGTTCACCCGCGCGTTGGCCTTGATGTCGCCCATCGAGGTTGCCGCCAGCATCAGTGTCTGCCGGTTGAAGGTGCAGCCGGAAATGCTGATGAAGTTGGAGCCGGGATAAGGCGACGACGAAGCGTTGAACGATGCCGTGCCGGTTTTGGTCGCGGTTGCCACGAAGGGTTGCTGCAAATTCCATTGACCGGAGGGAGGAACACCCGATGTTGTGAACGTCGCGTCGGTGAACGGATGTGTGATGCCGGGTGCCCCTCGCATCACAACCGGCGTATTCACAAAAATGCTCACGCCATCGACGCTGGCAGCGCCGGATGGACAACCACAGACCACGGAGACAAAGCCAGTACCGATGCCTACGAAATAGCGCTGCACCAAATAGAGTTCAGCGCCGGGCGGGCGCATGATGTAAGGCGAGCGCAAGGCGCTAGGCGCATCGGAGCCTGCCCAGATACCAAAGCCGGTGATGCACACCACATTGTTGTTCGACGCAAAAAAGTTCGTGGTCGAGGACGTGCCGACCTTGCCGTCCGCGTTCCAGCTACCAGCCGCGCCTTGGTTGTTCGCGCCAGCCGCAAGACAGACACCGACCCACGCGCCGCGACTGCCGCCGACAGGCCAAGAACTTGGCCCTCCTACTGTGTCACCGGGGAACGTGACCGTTTTGTATTCCCAAGTGTTCGGGCTGTTGATGGTGAAGTTGACCGGATAGGTGCGATTTCCAACTCCACCTTGCAGGAACGCGGTCGCGGTCCCAGCAATCGTCGCATAAATCCAGAAGCCGATGGTCACGGCGGTAGCGGCGGCGTTGCCGAACGACATCGGTGCCCAACGGACGCCCTCGATGCGCTGCCCGAACGAGACGACGCTCGCAGCCGCGAGCGTGACTGCCGTGGTCGATTTGATCTGCGTGCAGTTCAGAAAGGCCGTGCCGAAAGCAGGCGAACCGGGCGGCGTGACTTGCTGCACGGTCGTCACGCCAGCGCTGACATTGTAATCGAGATGCCAAACGTCGCAGGACCAATTGACGACGCCGCCGCTCACGGCCGTGAGCGCGTTGGTGCTGTTGTCTTGGCTGATGTCCATCGAGCCGTTGATCTGGAAGCCATTAAAGTTCATGGCATCCAGCGGCGCGGCGTAGATGTTCTGTCGCGCCTGCAAACGCTGCGGCTCCGAAAGCGCCTGCGCGATGTCATAGCGCACCACGCCACCGGGCGGCGTGATCGGGGTCCATCCCAATGACTGCCGCCCGTATTGCTGACCGTCGTTCGGTGCTTCCGTAACACCGTTGAACAGAACAGCCATATCGCTGATCTTGATGCGGAAAAATTGCCCGCTCACATCATCCCAGATCGCGACCCAGTCGTGCGCGGCGCTGCCGAGCGCTGCCGCCTGCAATTCTTCATAGTTGAGGTTGATGGTGTAGATGCCGTTGGTCTTGCTGACGACGAGGCCAACACCGCCGATCAGGTTGGCAGGAAACTGCGGTCGCACCTTCACCTTGATCGCACTGTTCTTCACCGACAGGAACGGGATCATTGCTGGTCGATGCCCTCCAGCACCTCGACGGTGGCGATCACCAGCTGCGCGGTGCGGTCATCCTGCTTGATGCGGACGCCGATCTCGTACTGCAGCTGACACAGCCCGCTCATCTGGGAGGCGGTGAACGTCCACATGAACGTGCCATCTTCGGGCAGCGTGATCTCGCCGCTGTCGGTCGAGCCGGTCAGAACAGGTGCGACGGTCAGGTTGCCATACCCGTCACTGCGCAAGTCCGCGCGCTTCTGAAACGCGCGCACCGTCAGCGTGATGTCGCAGCCCGAGATGTCAATCAGCTCACCAGTGTCGGCATCGACAAGCGTGATCGCCTGCTGCCAGTCCTCGCGATTTGAAACGGCGGGAAGCGATCCGACATACATGGCTACAGCTTCAGGTAAATGGTGGCGAGCATGGAGGGCGGCATGTTGGCGTGCGGCAGGCCGCCGCCGCGCTGTGCGGTCTTTTTGTCGTTGCCGTGCAGCGTCGAGCCGATGGTGATGTTGGCGCTCTTGGTGTCGGTGTTGCCTGCCGGGAATGTGCCAGCCTGAAAGAAGAACGGCGTGCCGCCGCCAGAACTGCCGAACACGCCACCAGCGTTCATGTTGGTGACGTTGTGGAAGTGACCCGTGTCCTCCGCAAACACGTCATGATCGTGCGCCGGGACGCGCGTGAGATCGAGCAGATTGCTCTCGGCACCGCCGCTCTGGCCGAGCACGATGCCGTTGCCGCCCCAGTAGCTCGTGGTGAGCCGACCGGCTGCGACATTGCCCATGTCGTCGAGACCGCTAATCGTGCGCCCGCGCCAGTCTGGCAGCGTGAGCTGCTTGCTCGCATTGTAATCGTTGAGCGCATTGCCAGTGCGGCCACCGGACACCGCGAGATTGATGTCGGCGGTGTAGAGAAAAATCCACAGTGCTTGCGTGTCGGCGTTGGCGCGCTCGGTCGCGCCCGAGCCAGCGTTGCCGATCGTACGCGCGTTGGCGCGGACGAAGCCCGCAACCGGGCCCGTGCCGTAGAACACCGACAGCATGCCGGTCTGGATCAGCGTGGTCGGGTCGACCGTGCCGCCGCCACCGCCGCCCGATGATGGGCCGATCACCAGCACGCCATCCTGCGCGCGTTGCTGCACGCCGTTCTTGTCAACCAGTCGGAACTTGATGAAGCCGTCAGCGACAAAGAATTGCGGGATGCGGCCCGCGGCATCGAGCGGGATCGGATTGGGCTGCAGGATCGTAAGCCCAACGTCCTGATAGGGCTGCTGCGGCGTTGCGACGGTGCCTGCCTGAATGATGTAGAGCAGGCCGCCCGACAGCGGTTGGCCGAACTCATCGAGCTGCTGCGTCAGTGAGAGCGGGATCGTGCCTGCCATGGTCGCCTACTGGTTGCTGGCTCCGGTGAAGCTGCGGGCCGGGTTGATGTAGGGAGCAGCTCGCGCAAAGCGCCGCTGCAGCGCGCCGAGGCCGCGGGCCGTCTCGCCGACAATGCGCGGCGACGTCGCTGCCAGCGCCGGAAGCATGGCGAGCGAGCTGCCGCCGCTCGGGATCGCGGTGGCGAGGATGCCGAGCAGGCCGCCGCCAGCCGGGACACCTGCAAGCCCACGAGGCGTCAACGTGTTGAGAGACGCGCCCGCGATCTTGTTGCGCAGATGCGGCGCGCCCGCCGCCTGCAGCTCCTCAGCCAGCCGCGCGCGCTGGCCGAAATTGGTGTTGACGTTGTTGCGCATGATCGACGTCAACTTGCGCAGCGCGGTGTCGGTGGTCGCCCTGCTCGCCACACCGAGCGTGCGCTGTATCTCGTCCAACTTGTCGGAGAAGCGTGCATAGTTCGCCATCGTCTTGGCGTAGCCGGGAGCCTGCGCCATGATGGTGTTCTTCACCGCGTCGGTGGCCTGCTTGATGACCAGCCGGGCCTGCTTGTTCTCGAACGGCACGTTGTTGGTGATGTCGCTGATCGATTTCTTCAGCGCGTCGAGACCTTCCGGCGTGTGGTAGCGCGCCGGGTCTTGTGCCTTCCAGAAATCGATCTCGTTGATGATGCGGTTGCGGATCGCGTCGGTCGAGCGCGAGATCGGGATGCCCTCGAACGTCGCCACGTCGCTCATGTCGCGGACAGCCTGATCGATGTCCTTGAAGCTGAGCACGGTCTTGTCGCGCGCCAGCGCGCGCATGTCGCTGCGGTAGGAGGCCTGCGCCGATCGCCGCATCGCGTCAGCCGCGGCGTTGGCGTCGGCGACGATGTCGGCAGGCTCGACGCGCCCGCGCATCTGGTCGCGCACGGCCTGCGAGCCCTCGACGCTCTCCTTGGCCGCAACCCGCGCCGTCCTGATCGCTTCGGGGCCGACGCCGGTCAGCGGGCCCGCCAGCGTCTCAGCGGTCTTGAAGGCCGCCGCAGCGGGCGCGCGGACGGCGTAGGTGAGCGGATCGGTCGCCAGTGCCCCAACACGCGCGACCTTGGCGGCCTTACTGGCAACGCCCGGAAGCCGCGCCAGCGCCGTCTCGCCTCCGGTGAACACCGTCGAGATGTCGCCCATGACGCCGACAGGATCGCTCGCCAGCGCCTTCTTGAAGCCCTCCATCGAGCCATAGCGGTCGACGAAATACTGGCCCACCGCTTTCGCCTTGCCGATGTCCTCCGTCCCTGACGTCACACCCATCATCTGCGCGATGCCGTTGCCAAGATCGAGGATGTTGGTCGCGGTCTGGATCGGGTGCAGGATCGGCTGCACCAAATCGGAGCCGAACTGGTAGGCGCTGCCCGGCAGGTTCTGCACGGCCTGCGAGCCCACCTGTCCCCATGTCAGCGGAGCCTCCTCGCCGGTCTGACGGCGCTGCCCGGCAGCGAGCAGCGCCTCCGGGGTGAGTTCGGCTTTGTTCGGATTTGGCGGCGTCAGCGCCGACGGCGGCGGCTTCTGATTGTAAGCAGCGAGCAGCTGCTCGGTGCTCATCGAGCTGAGATCGGGCTGCTGCTGGTTGTAGGCCGCCAGCAGCTGCTCGGTGGGCACCTGAGAGAGATCAGTCACTGGATTGCACCTCGCCTGCGCAGCTCACGCTCCAGCGCGGCCCGGTCAAACGTCTGCGTCGGCGGCGGCGCGCTCGGCGCGGTCAGCGGGTTCTGACCACCTCGCCCCTGCCCGATCACTGCGCCGATGTGCTGGAAGTGGCGCTCCAGCGCGTCCATCTTCGACTTGATGACAAACGCGGTGTCCTTGGCGCGCAGCCGATACTGCTCGGCGTTCTGCGTTGCTTCTTCCTTGCTCATGCCCGCGCCGGTCAGCATGCGGATCAGCGCCTCAGCACCGGCATCCATCATGCGCTTGGTCTCGCCGGGCGTGCCGAGGCCCGACATCGCCATGCCGTGGTTCTTGACGTTGCTCTGGCCCATGCTGTCGACGAGGCCGACGTCGCCGCGATCAATGCGCTGCCTGATCTCGGGCAGCGTCGAGAGGAACGATTGCGCGAGGCCGACGCGCCCAACGATCTCGTCACCGATCTTGGCGTGCTGGCCACCGGGCACCGGTTCGACGCCGAGCGCCTTGTTGTTCGGGTCTTTCCAGCGCTCACCCGGCTGCGGCTTGCCGTAACGATCCTTGTCGCTCGGGCCGCCGCCGTCGATGTAGGTGCGCGTGCCGGTGTCGAACAGGCGCTTGTCCTCGCCGACCTCCATGATCTTCGGCAGCTTCTGCACCGAGTAGGTGCCGTCGCGCTTGTTGTAGCGGACGATGTTGTCGCCCTCGACCTTGAAGTCATAGACGTCGGGCGAGAGCTGTTTCTGCAGCAGCGCGGCGGCGAGCGGTCGCGTGGTCTCGTTCTTGTACAGCGCCGCCAGCTCCTTCGGCGTGAGCTGAGCTGCAGCGGCGGGCGCGCCGGTCTGCAGGTTCTCCATGGTGCGGTCAAACGCCAGCGCCTGCGAGGATTGCTGACGCGGTCGCGACGTGCCCGCGGTGATCTCGGGCGGCAGGCCCAGCTTGCGGCTGAAGTCATCGGCATAAGCGGTCGGCGTGGTGCCGAACGCATCGGCCACGTTGCGGTTCATGCCGCCTTCACCGCCAAGCCACGCGCGGGCCGCGCCGTTGAGGCCATACTTCTGCGCATACTCGCCGAATTTGTAGCGCGCGACCGCGTCCTGCGCTTCCTTGCTGCGCAGAAACTCATCCGGCGTCAGCTCGCGACCGAGCGCCGCCTTCGTCCACGGGCCGACGTTGAAATCCATCACGCCGTAAGCGCCGAGCGCGCTCTGCGGCCTGCCGGTGCGCGGGTTGGTGGTCGTGGTGACGTTGGCGTAGTTGCCGCCGCTCTCCTTCTGCCGGATCACACGCAGCGCGTTGTCGAGACCGGGGACGCCTGCTTCAGGATAAGGCGTCGGGGCTTGCGGCGGCTGCGCGACTTGCGTCGGCGGCGGCTGCATCGCGCTCGGCACCGGCTGCGCCACTGCGCCGGGGATCGCCTGATCAGGCGGCGGTGCTGCGATTTGCGGCTCGGGCTGGATGGTACCGGTCGGGCCCGGCTGCAGCGCAGCGGTGCGCGGCGGGATTGCACCGGGGATGATCTGGCCCGGAGGCGGTGCAGCGATCTGCGGCTGAGGCGCGACCGGCAGGCGATCCGCTTTCGCAAGCGGCGGCTGTTCGGGCGGAAGTCCAACCTGCGGCGCGCCGGGATATTGCTGGAAGCCGCCAGCCACACGCTGGTTCGGCGTCTCAAGCGGCGGCGGCGTCAGCTTGGCGATGTCGATCGGCGGCTGCTGGGTTGCGAGCGGAGGAGCTGCAGCGCCCACTTGCGAGGGACGAAACGGCTGCTGAGGCACTGCAGCGGGCTGCTGCTGCGCCTGCGCGCGCTCAAGCGCGTTCTGCAACAGCTTCGCGCCTTCCTGCTCCTCGAACTGCTTCTGCAGCATCTCGCCGAACTTGTAGAGCGGCGTCCAGTCGACACCGCCACTGTAGGCCTGCGGCTGCGTGATCTGGATCGGGTTGATTGCCATGTCACCTGCCCATGCTGGTGAAGCCGGTGAAGCCGCCTGCTGGCGCGAGCGCCTGACCGATCAAGCCGCCTGCGCCGCTGATCAGGCCACCGCCGAGGCTCATGCCGCCGCCCATCGGCAGCGACAGTAAACTGAGACCAGCGCCGAGCAGGTTCTTCGCACCAGCTGCAGCACCCGCCGCCTCCAGTTTGTTCGCGTCCATCTGGCCCGACAGCTCGTTGCCATAGACGCCGGTCTGGCTCTGACCGTACTGCTGCGCGAGATTGGCGAGGTTGGTGTAGCCGCCCGCCTGCCCCGCTGCAGCGGCTCCCGTGTACTGGCCGCCCATCCCGGCTGCGGTCTGCAGGCCCTGCATCCACGGCTGATATTGCGTCTCGTAGAGGTTCTTGGTGATCCAGTTGGCGGTGTCCTGATCGGCGTTACCGCTCGCGTACATGCCGCCGATCGCGCGCCTGCGGTCGATCGCGTCGAGCGCCGCGTTCTGCGTCAGCTGGTAGCCGGGCGTGGTCTGAAACTTTCCAGCCGCCACCGATGGATCGGTGACGCCGAGCGCGCTCATCCAGACGTCACCGGCTCGGTTGTATTTCTGGCCAAGCCCGGCGAGCGGATCGTAGGCGCTGACCGCGCTCTGCCCGTAGCCGGTGCTCTGGCCGTAGGCATCCTTCAGCGCGCCGAGCGACTGCTGGCCGTATTGCGCAATGGCCGCACGGTTGCGGTCAGCAGCTTCCTTCTCGGCCCCGCCGCCGAATAGCGTGTCGAAGAAGCCTGCCATGTTGTTGTGTCCTGTCAGTAAGGAGCTGTTGGTGGCGTGAAGTTCGCCGTCCACCGCGCGATGCCGACCGAGAGACGAAACTCATCGATCCAGCCGTTCCATCCGAGATCGGTCAGGTTGCCCTGTTCACCGACGCCCCATTTCTCATTGCCAGCGATGATGCTGCCGCCTGCCGGGAGCGCGAGTGTCGCTTGCTGCGCGCCATCGAGATAGACCGCGAGCGTGTCACCGCTGCGCACCGCCGCGTAGTGATGCCAGCCCGAGCCCGCGGCAACGGTCGCACCGCCGAACGCAATCTGGTTGGTGCCGCCGATGTTGACCGCACAGCGCAGCACGTTGGTGTCCATCACGTCGCAGACGATGCAGTTGAAGCCACCGCCCTGCGTCTGGCCGCCGAGGCGACGAACCGTGCCCGCGCCCGCGAGAATGTTGAACCAGCAGTCGACCGTGAACGGGCCGCTGCCGAGTAGAAACGCCGCGTCGTTCGGCGTGGTGATGAAGCCCTGCACCGTGCCACAGCGCAGCGACGTCGGGCCGAACTTTTGCGCCGTGTTGGTCGTGACCGCCGTGCCGCTCGCCGTCCAGACGCGCGCCGGGTTTGCCTCGTCGCGAAACACCGTGCCGCCGTCGGCACCGTCCATGTGCAGCAAAATCTTGGTGTAGGCGTCGACGCCGTAGCTGGAGCCGAAAGCAAACTGCGTCATGGCGCGAGGTTGCCGAACAGCCGCCACACATCGGTAGCAACCTTGACCAGTGTCGCGGCGGCATATTGCGAGGCCAGCGACTTATTGCCAGCCACCGACTGGATGTTCACGCCACCAGCTGGCGAGAGCGTCACCTTGCCTGCGCCTGCCTGCATGAGATCGATCTGCGCGCCAACCGGAAACGCTATCGAGGCGTTGGTCGGGACCGTCACCGTCACCGCCGAGGCGCTGTTGAAGTCAATGATGTTGCCCGCGTCCGTGAGCTGCAACGTGTAGCTGGTGCCGACCTGCGTGTTGATCGTGCGCGTGACGTCCGACTTGCCATCAGCGCGCAGCGCACCACCGGCAAAGCTAAGGCCGGGCCCAAGCGTGACGTCCGTCTCTGCAGCAGGCGATCCGGTCGGGTTGCCGCGCAGCGTGTTGGCACCGGATGGCGCAGCTGGTGTCGTCACCGTCTCGATCGCGCGCAGCGCCTGATACCAGACCGGGTTGATCTGCCCGTCGTCCAGCATGATCGGGACGTTCTGGCCCGGCAGGTTGATCTTGACCATCAGCGCAACACGTCCTGCTGCTGGCCTGCCCCCATGAACGCGAAGTCGAGACCGGCGCTCTCCTCGAACCGCCAGCGCACGCCCTGCACATCAGCCTGTCCCCAGATCGACGAGCGCACCCGGCCATTGGTGATCGACTGCTTGCCGATCTTGAGCACGCGCGGGTTACTCCAGTCCTGCCCGCCATTGCGCGAGATCGAGACCGAGATCGCCGCGTCCGTCTCCTGCGGGTCGAGGCCTGTGGCATCGCTCGCACCCTTGGTGAGGTAGACTTCCAGCTCGTTGATGCGGATCGCGTTCGGGAAATTGCCGAACGGCCCGGTGTCGATCCTGATGCTGATCGGGTCGCCATAGACGCCGGTCGCCGTGTGCGCGATCGAGACCGCGGGTGAGCTGCCGCCCGTGAGCGCGCTGATCGCCGTCATCACCGGTTGCGGCTTGGAGCCCATGGCATCCTTGAACCGCACCGAGACCGGCGTGCCGGGCAGCGGGCCGCCAACAACGTCGATGTTGTTGCTGGAGCCGATCAGCCCGAGAGCGGCGAGCGCCGCGGCCACTGTCGAGGCCGTCGCGTTGAACGCGATCGGGATCGTGATCTGGCCGCCGAAGTTCAGCGTGAAGGTGCCGCCAGTCGGCGTGCCGCTGATCGTGATTGTCTGGCGATCGTTGACGCCCAGCTCCTTGCGCACGTTGGCATCGATCACGGCGAGGTTTGCTGCATCAGTGTCGCCGCACAGCCACCTGCCGAAGGCGTAGACCGGATAGAGCATGCGGCAATACTGCTTCAGGTACGACAGCCGCTCGTGCCAGCTCGACAGCGTGGTGTCGAAAATCCAGCACCAGTTGGTGCCCTGCACGATGACGAAGCCATGGCCGCGCGAGTTGAACACGCCGACGCGGATCGAGGCCTTGTTCGGATCGCGCTCGATCAGCGTGTCGAGATCGCTGTTCGAGATCGGCGTCACCTGATAGCCGTCGATGCGCGAGACCCGGAAGTCATCGCCGACGACATAGAGGCCCTTGCCGAAGCCGTCCTCAGCGCCTGCAATCGCTGCTGGCCCGATGACGCCGCGCGCGATCGTCGCGATGTAGGAGAACGGGTAGCCGCTGTCGTTGTTGCCGCCCCACACTTCCATGGTCGAGGAGCCGCATAGCAGCAGCTGGCCGTTGCCGAGCGGCACCGGGCGATAGAGCGTGTCGGGCTTGCTCTCGGCAGTCGCGCTGTTGAGCAGGTTGATCGTCGTCGAGTTGACGTTCGAAGCGCGCGTGACGCCATTGCCGTAGGTGAAGATGAAGAAGCCCTTGTGGAACACCACCGAGTTCGGCGAGCCCACATTGGCGTCGGGATAGGCCACGACCTGACCCGAGCCGTTGATCCAGAACGCGCCGTCGCTGCCGCTCGGCAGTGAGGGGCCGCCCGGAAACGAGGCCGCGACGAACACCACGTCAGGCGTGGCCGCGTTGTTGCGCACCGCAAAGACCGGGCCGCTCCCGGCAACCGCGCCGATCAGCGCGGTGCCGTCGCCGCCTGTCAACGACCACGAATAGACCGTGGTACCGAACACGCCGTAGAACGTCGTGCCGACCAGCACGCCGCCCCGGAAACGGCCACTGGGCGTGATGCCGAACACGCCGAGCCCCGGCACCCGAAACCACCCGTAAGGCTTCCCAGCGGTCGCTGGCAGCTTCTCAGGGTAGGTGTTGAGCAGCCGACCACCTGCGAGCTGAGGCTTCAGGCCGGGCGCTGTGAGCAGGGGGAACGGAACATCGGTCATGTCAGAAGTGGTTGGTCGCCAAGACTTCGTAGGTGGGCGTCGAGGCGATCAGGTAGCGCAGGCGCTGCTCGTGCGCCTCGACGTCAGCCATCGGCAGCGGCGTGTTGTTGAACTCCGAGGCCGCGTGCAGCGCCGTCAGGCGCGCAATCGTCTCGAACAGCAGCGCCGGGATTTCGTCGCGGTCGCCGATGTCGACGATCTTGGCGATCTCGGCGAGCACGTCGCTGTAGGCATTGTCGATCGTCTGGTGCTCGACGTCGCCGAGCGCCTCGCCCGGCACATACTTGCCGAGGATCGCAGCCGCCTTGTTGATCAGCTCCTCAGCCGTGCGGGTCTCGGCCATGGCATCATGCCTTGTTGAGCACGATCTGGAACTGGCGATCGGCAGGCTGGATGATGGGACGGTCGCGCGTACCCGAGCGGAATTTCACCCAGCCGACCGACTGCGAGAAAATCGAGCTGACGAGTACGGCGGCCTTCGCCGCGATCTGGTGAAACTTGAACTCGGTGCCGTCGCGCTCGAACACGTCCCAGTAGGCGACGTTGTCCGCCGACACCTGAAACGTCAGATCGGCGACGAGCCAGTCGAGCGGCATGTTGATGCGGACAATGGTGCCACCTGTGCAATCGACAGCCGACGACAGGCTCTGCCCTGCGCGGATGATCGGCGCGTTGATGAGCTGCAGGATCGGTACGGGCATGGTGATCTCCCCAAAGAAAAAGGCCGCCTAAGCGGCCTTCCCCTTGTGCTTGTCGTCGTGCTCGGGCGGTGGTGCCTTCGGCGGCGGCGGGCTGTAGTCGCCGATGCCCTCGACCTTGAACATGCCGCCGCTGTCAGAGACGGCCTTCAGGCGCTTCATCAGTGCCTCGTCGCAGATCAGCGTGTCAGCCTTGCCGCTCACCAGCGTCACGCCACCGATCTCGACGGTCTTACTCTCACCGGCAGGCGCGGTGTACGTTACGGTTGCTTTCTTCATGTTGACTCCCTTTGGTGTACGTTCCACGTGAAAAAACGCCGGGCCTAAGCCCGGCGTTCCTCTACGGTCCCATATAGCCTTGCAAGATGATGGCGGCGGTCGGCGTTGCGCCGATGATGCCGCCAGCCGCACCCGCCGTCGCGTTCAGGATGATGTCGGTGTCATCCGTATACTGGAAGCCGACCGTGGCGGGCGGGGTGAGCGCGACGGTGCCACCAGCGCGGCACGTGGTGTTGGTGGCGAGCAGGCGCGCGGTGTTGCCGACGTCGCCGACCGACATCGAGAGCGCCGCACCGCTGTCGCACGCGCCCCAGATGATGCTGCCGCTCAGAACGACAAAGCCCTTGGGCACGCGGGCAATCGCCACCTGCGCGTTGAGCTGAACGTCAGCGGTGACGAGGGTGATAACCGGGCCGCCGAACACCTTCATGGTGCGGGCGAAGCCCTGACCGCCAGCCTGCGGCTGACGATAACCAATACGCGGGGCCATGATCATGATCTCCCGTTAGAGAAAAATCAGCGCGGGCGGGTCCGTCCGCACTGTCGCTATTGAAAGAGCAATTAGTTGGTGGCGACGAAGCCGGTCACCATGCCCCAATCAACGAGATCGCCGACCGTCGCGCCGGACACCGCCTGCGGTGCCTTTGCGATCTTGCCGATGCCGTACTGCGCTTCGATGCCGAGGCCGGTCACGAAGTCATAGTCGCCGTCCTCAAGCTGCGTCGGGCGCGGCATCTGACCCATGGCGTAGGCAATCGCCGCCTGACCGCACAGGAAGAATGGTTCAACGTTCGCCGATGCGGTGCCGATGGTGCCGAGCGTCAAGCGCTGCGTGATCTCAGGAATGTTCTTGTAGAGGATGCCGTCATAGAGCAGCGCCCCGCCCGTGAAGATCGGGTTCGTCTTGGTGGGGTTGCCCTCGCGTGCGCGCGCATCGCGGTTGGCCTGATACATCGTCGGGTCAGCCTGCAATGAACGGAACGCACCGTCACCGAGGAAGCAGACATACATTTCTTCGTCCAATTCCTCGATCTCGTAAGGCGTGATCTTCGGCCGCCCGTTATAGACACCCGGGTTGGACGATGACACACCGGACTGCTTCGCGCGCTGCTTGGCGAGCGAACCAACGGCAGCGGTCATGATGTCGTTGGTGGTGTCGAGCAGAAGTGCCGCCGCCGCGAACGTCGAGGGGATCGACGCAGGCGGGACGGTGCCGAACTGCACGCGATCAAGGTTCGCGTTCATCCAGCTATCTTTCTGGCCGGACGTTGCCGCGCTCCACCGGATGCCGTTGACGCGGTTGCCGGGGGATTGCAGGCGGTTGGCCTGAATAGCTGAAGTCGGGATCGACAACAGGCTGTCCGTCATATCGTCGCGGATCACGCGGCGAGACCAGCCGCGCAACAGATCGCGCGCGGTGCTGCGCACGTTGAACGAACTTTCCTTGTTCGATGCGCGATTGTTGGCAACCGCGTTGCGTGCCCAATCGCACCACATCGGGAAGCCATAGCTGTCAAGCTGTTCCTCCGAACCGCGAAGGGTACCGGCACCGACGCCATCGCCGGTCATTTGGTTGACAAGCGGGACGTTGACCTGCTTGCCATCGCTTTCGAGATCAGCCAGTCGCACGATGACGTTCGTGGAAGCCTCGCCCATAAAAGGGTCAAAGCGCGACCGCCGCAGGAAGTCAGAGATCACCTGTCGGCGAAATTTGATGACTTCGTTGTTGACGTGGTTGGTGGTTAGCATTGCCGCT
>Ga0066903_100000997_pt1 | contig 19645 bp, 14 predicted proteins | sample PanSoiMetaGPlot1_FD_67491 | JGI IMG/M metagenome (GOLD analysis project Ga0066903, IMG submission 67491) | Tropical forest soil microbial communities from Panama analyzed to predict greenhouse gas emissions - Panama Soil - Plot 1 (version 2) | ecosystem: Environmental > Terrestrial > Soil >... | reverse complement strand
GCCGCGGTCAGCAGCCGGAACGAGCTCCCGACGGCGAGGTGGTGCCCGTCGGCGAACGACTTCCGCACGATCGCCTCTCCACGGCCGAGCGTGCGGGCGTCGGCATCCGATCCCTGCGACCACTTGAACCGGTACGGCCCGACGATCGTGGCCGGCTGCACGCCGCTCACGTCGACGTTCGTGCCGTCGAAGTGGGCCCGGTCGCTGACCACGCTGGTCGCGGACCGGATGTCCGGCGTCCGGCTGACGGCCTGTCCCGCCGCCGCCGGGAGGTTCTGCCAGTCGCTCTTGCTCGTCACGACGTAGCTCGTGTCCAGCTGGCTGCGGACCGCGTTCTGGTCGGCGCTGCGCAGCCCCTGGGCGAACGCTGCGACGAACGTCACGAGCGCGAGGCCGATCATCAGCGCCGCCGCCGTCGCCGCGGTCCGGCCGGCATTGCGGACCGTGTTCTCGCGCGCGAGGCGACCGGCGACGCCGAAGCTCGCGGAAGGCCGCCCGACGAGCCCCGCCAGCAGCGGGACGAGCCGCGGCGAGAGCACCGCGACCCCGATGAAGAGCGCCAACGTGCCGAAGGCGATGGCCGTGATCCGCACGGCCGTCGCGACACCTCCGCCAAGTAGCCCGTAGCCGAGCAGCGCCGCGGCGAGGGCCGCCAGGGCGCCGCCCGCATATGGCGTCCAGCGGCGCGGCTGCGAGACGATCGCGCCCTCGCGGACGGCCGCGATCGGCGGGATCCGGGTTGCGCGCAGCGCGGGGGTGAGGCCCGCCAGCAGCGTGATCAGGATTCCGATCGCCAGCGAGACGATCACCGTCCGCATCGCAAACACGGTTCCGGACTGCGGGAGCGCGAGTCCGAACGTGTCCATGAGCGAGGCGAGCCCCTTGGCCAGCCCAAGCCCCAGGAAGAGCCCGACTACCGAGGAGACGATGCCGAGCGCCACCGACTCGGTGAGCACCGTTCGGAGCACCTGCCTGCGGGATGCGCCGAGCGTTCGCACCGTCGCGAACTCCCGCGTCCGCTGCGCGACCGTGATCGACAGCGTGTTGAAGATCACGAACGCACCCACGAACAGCGCGATCGCGCCGAAGGCCAGCAGGAACCAGCGAATGAACGAGATAAAGCTCTCGACACCGTTGGCCTGCTCCTGCGCGTAGGCCTTGCCCGTCTTCACCTGCGCGCTCGACGGGACGGTCGAGCGCAGCTCGCGCACGATCTGCGCCTGCGCGACGCCGGGCCTTGCCGCGACTGCGATCGCGTCGTACCCGGGCTTGTGAAGCAGCGCCTGGGCGGTCGGGAGGTCGAAGACCGCGATCGTGGCGCCGCCGAGCGTCTTCACGCCGCCGTAGGTCGCGATCCCCGTGATGCGGAATGTCCGCGTCGGCCCGTCGGCCGACACGCCGATCGGATCGCCGACATGGAGGTGCTCCTTGTTGGCCACGGCGGCGTCGACGACCACCTGGTGCGAGCCGTGCGCCCACCGGCCCTGCGTCAGGCGCAGCGGGTTGAAGCGCGGATACGAGGGGTCGACGCCGAAGCCGAAGGTCGGATTGCCGCTCGACTCGATCGCCTTTCCGTCCTTGACGAGCTTGGCCTGCGTCGAGTTCCCATTCAGGTCGAGCACCTGACCGGCGGCGGCCTGGACGTCCGGCATCGACCGGATCTTCTTCAGCAGCGCCGGCGAGACTGTGGCGTTGCCGCCCGACGAGTAGTCGACGATCTTGCGACCGCTGACGACCGCGTCGGTCTTGTCGTACGACGCCGCGAAGATGTTGTCGAACGCCTTGGAGATCGTGTCCGTGAGGACGAAGCTGCCGCTGACGAGTGCGACGCCGAGAACGATCGCGAGCGCCGTCAGGATCGTGCGGAGCTTCCGCCCCAGGAGCCCTCTGAGCGCGACGGTCGTCATCGCCCGCTCACCTCCTCCATCGCGGCCAGGATCCCGGCCTGCGAGCAGCCCTTCATGTCACGAACGATCTCCCCGTCCGCGAGGAAGAGCACGCGGTCGGCGGAGGATGCGGCCCGGGCGTCGTGCGTGACCATTACGGTCGTCTGCCCGAGCTCGTCGACGGAGTTGCGGATCAGCCGCAAGACCTCCTCGCTCGTCGCCGAGTCGAGATTTCCGGTTGGCTCGTCGGCGAAGAGCACGGTGGGGCGGGTCACGAGGGCGCGTGCGAGCGCCACGCGCTGCTGCTGCCCGCCCGACAGCTGCGCCGGCCGGTGCCGTCGGCGGTCGTCGAGGCCGACCGTCTCGAGCAGCTGGTCGAGCCACTCACGGTCGGGCTTCTTTCCGGCGAGCGACAGCGGGAGCACGACGTTCTCCTCCGCGCTGAGCATCGGCAGCAGGTTGAAGAACTGGAAGACGAAGCCGATGTGCGTGCGGCGCAGCTTCGTCAGCTGGTCGTCGCCGAGTCTCGTGATCTCCGTGCCCGCGATCGAGACGGTTCCGGAGGTCGGCCGATCGAGCCCGGCGAGGATGTGCATCAGCGTCGACTTCCCCGAGCCCGAGGGCCCGACGACCGCCGTGAGGCGCTCCGCCTGGATCTCGAGCGAGACGGCGCGTAGCGCGTCGACGGCCGTGTCGCCTTCGCCGTAGCGGCGGCCGACATCGCGAGCCTCGATGACTGCGGGCTTCTGGTCGAGCAAGACGTGTTCGTCTGCGAGCGCGACTGCTGGTTGCATGACTGCTCCTTTCCTTGGCGAGTTCATGCATCGACGGTAGGAGCCGCCGCGCGCCACGTCGTCGGCCGAGGCATCGATCCCGTGTCGTTCACGGGGACGATTCGAATGTCGTCCGCGCGGACGACGCGGTGAGGCGGAATGTGGGGTACGTTGAGGTCGTGACAGAGCGGCTCGGAGCCTGGGCTCGGAACTACGGAATCGACGTCGCCGCGCTGGCGCTCGCCATCGGCGCCATCGTCGAGGCCCCGTTCATTCACAAGTCAAACGCGTGGATGGTGGCCCTGTGTGGCCTCGCTGCGCTGGGAATCATCGCGAGGCGGTGGTACCCGCTGGGAGGGCCGCTTGTGCTCCCGCTCTCCTTCGTGATCGGAGCGATCGTCGCCCCGGCCGCGCTGAGCGCGTCGACGTCGCCGTTCTTTGCTGCTGTCCTCGCGGCCGGCGTCATCGGCGCCTACAACGACCTTCGACATGCTGCGGCCGGCCTCGCGGTGATCCTTGCAGTCCTGGTCTTCGTCGACCAGCGCTTCCCCGACACCTCGGTCGGCGACTACGTCTGGCCGGGGGCGTTCTTCAGCGCGGCGTGGTTTGTCGGCGTCCTCCTCAACCAGCGCAGCATCAAGATGCGCGAGCTCAGGGCGAAGGCCGAGAAGCTCGAGAGCGAGCGTGAGGAGCGTGCGCGCACGGCGGTGGAAGAGGAGCGCGCCCGGATCGCTCGGGAGCTCCACGACGTCGTCGGTCACAGCGTGAGCGTCATGACCGTGCAGGCGTCGGCGGTGCGGCGGCTGCTGAAGGAGGACCAGGAGAAGGAGCGCGAGGCGCTGCTCGTCGTCGAGCAGACCGGCCGCGAGGCGCTCGCCGAGATGCGCCGCCTCGTCGGCGTCCTGCGCCGCCCGGAGGAGGCTCCGGCGCGCGCCCCCCAGCCGAGCCTGGAGCACCTCGACCGCCTGGTCGCGCAGGTGCGCGACGCCGGGCTCCCCGTCGACCTGCACGTCGAGGGCGACGCGCTCAAGCTGGCGCCGGGCGTCGATCTGACCGCCTATCGCGTCATCCAGGAAGGGCTCACGAATGCCCTCAAGCACGCGCGGGCGAAGCGCGCGGACGTGCTCGTGCGTTACGGCGGCGAGCAGGTGGAGCTCGTCGTGGCCGACGACGGCGAGGGCAACGGCGCCGGCGGCGAGGGGGGCGGCCACGGGCTCGTCGGCATGCGCGAGCGGGTTGCGGTCTACGGTGGAAACCTGGACGCCGGTCCGCGGCCGGGCGGCGGCTATGAGCTGCGCGCCCAGATCCCGGTGAACGGCGCGTGATGAAAGTCCTGATCGTCGACGACCAGGCGCTCGTGCGCACCGGGTTTCGCATGATCCTGGAGGCGGAGAGCGACATCGAGGTCGTCGGCGAGGCCGCCGACGGCCATGAGGCGATCGACGAGACGCGGCGGCTGCTCCCCGACGTCGTCCTGATGGACGTTCGCATGCCCGAGCTCGACGGCATCGAGGCGACCCGCCGCCTGCTTGAGCGCGACGGGATCGAAACGAAGGTCGTGATGCTGACGACCTTCGACATGGACGAGTACGTCTACGAGGCGTTACAGGCAGGCGCGAGCGGCTTCATGCTCAAAGACGTGCCGCCCGAGCACCTCGTCACGGGCATCCGGGCGGTGGCTTCCGGCGACGCGCTTCTCGCGCCCTCCGTGACACGCCGAGTGATCGAGGAGTTCGTGCGCCGGCCGCCCGCCTCCGTGCAGCGGCCGCCCAAGGAGGTCGAGGAGCTCACGGATCGCGAGCTGGAGGTGCTGAAGCAGATCGCCCGCGGGCTCTCGAACGCGGAGATCGCCAAGGAGCTCTTCGTGAGCGAGACGACGGTGAAGACGCACGTCGCGCGCGTGCTCATGAAGCTCGGATTGCGCGATCGCGTACAGGCGGTCGTCCTCGCGTACGAGTCCGGCATCGTCCAGCCGGGCGCCGCCTGACCGCCGGCGGCCACCTCCCCCGTCATCCTCGAGGACGACCCCCCGTAGACCCGGAGGACGACGTTAGGGGTGATCCCGAGTCACCCTCTGAGGCGAGCGCAAATCGCCCCTCCGGCCGACGACTTCGGCCGGGCGGCGCCGTACGGTGGAGGCGAATGAAACGAAAGCTCGTCATCTCACTGTTCGTCGCCGCGTTGATCCTCCTCGCACTCGGCGGGTGGGCGGTTGACGCAACCCGTAAGCTCCCGTCTCCCAGGTCGCGCCTGACACCACGGCCGACCTGATGGCAGTCAGGGAAGCGATGGACACCGACGCCGAGCACGCGTTATCGACCTCGTGGGTCGGGATGCGCATGGGCGTCGACCCGGTGCTCGTCAACGCGATGCGGCGGGCCGGGGAGCTCTACGCGGTTCGGCGGCCGGGGTCGCAGGAGTGGCTCTATCCCGCGTGGCAGTTCGGGTCCGACTGGAAGCCGCGGCCAGACGTCCAACGGGTGCTGCGGGCGGCTCACGAGGCCGGTCTCGACGAGGCCGGGCTCGACGAGGTGCTGAACCGGCGCGTGGGCGTGGTGGGATCGCCGCGCCGGTTGCTCGACCTGCTTGTCGAGGGTGACGCCGAGCCCGTGCTCGCGGCCATCCGCGGGCGCTGACCGTCACGCGGACGGTCAGCCGATGATGGTGGTGCCCGTGCCGGTGTCGGTGGTGGTCGTCGGCTCGTTCGGCACGAAGTTGACGGAGACGCTCGTCGCGTCGTTCATCGTCACCGAACACTGGTCGCCCGCCGTTCCCTGACACGCGCCGCCCCACTCGACAGTCGCGTTCTCGGGCGCCGCCGTCAGCGTCACCGGGGTTCCCGACTCGTAGTTGGCGGTGCAGATCGAGGGGCAGACGATGTTGCCCGGGTTGCTGGAGACCCGGCCAGGACCCGTGGCGAAGACCGAGAGCGTGAACACAGCCGTGGTCGTCGAGGTCTCGGTTGTCGCGGTCGTCGGCTTCGTCGTCGGCTGCGTCGTGGTCGTCGACGAGGAGCTGTCGCTCCGAGTAAGGAAGTAGGCGGCTATCGCGCCGCCGGCGAGCAGGAGCAGCGTGACGATGATGGCGACCACGACCGGCCACCTGCTCCGAGGCGGCGGCGGAGGAGGCGGCGCAGGGGCGAGGAGGTCGAGGTTGTGGCGCGTGACCCGGGTGCCGTCCACGTCGCCGATCTGCTCCCGGATGCGGAGCGCGCGGGTCAGGTGATCGCCCGCCGCGTGCGCGTCCTCGGCGGCGAGCCAGAACGTGCCGAGCTCGTGATTCGCCCAAGCCTCGCCTCCGGCGTCGGCGAGCGCCTGCGCCGACCTGACCGCGATGTGAAGGGACTGGGCGAGCGCCACCCAGCGGAGCAGCAGCGCGAGCAGCGGAGAGGCCGCGCGCGCGAGGCGGAGGGCGTCACGCTGGCGCCCGTCGCGGTCGAGACGCTCGAGGAGTCCGAGAAGCGCATCGGTCTCCCTCGCCACCGCCTGAGGGTCGAATCCGCGCCCCGAGGCGACGGTGTTGAAAAGGGTCATCGCGCGCTCGACCTCGGCCGTCACGGTCCCGGCGTCGGTGACGGCGCGCTCGACCTCGTCGACGGGGGCGTGCCCCGGCTGACGGAGCGCCTCGTTCAGCGGCCGCGGGTCGTTGCGCGTCGGCTGGGGGGCGAAGTCGGCCCGGGTGCCCGCGGCTGCTCCGACCTCGAGCACGTAGCGGCCGACGCCGACGGTGGCCGTGGTACTTCCGTACATGGGGTAGTCGGACAAGACGCGATCGTCTTGTGTGCCGCGCGGGCTGTCAACCGGGAAGCGCCAGTGGCCGGTAACGGTTCCGCCGGTTCGATGACGCTACGCTGGCCGGATCTGCAGCCTGCGCTAGGACCCCGAGCACCTTGCTCGCTGGTACGACGACTATGGCGAGCGGGAGTGGGCGCGGTTGGAGGCCCCGGCGAGGGACCGCGCAACTTCGAGGCGATCGGCTGGCATGATTACGCGCCCGTGAGCTACGCCGTCGCCCAGCTCGACGAGCTCGACGAACTCGCATACAGCGATTGCCGGCTGCGGCCCGTCCGGCTCCACTTCGGCATCACCGCGTTCGGCGTCAATGCGTGGACGGCTCGCGCGGCAGGCGATCGCCTCAACCCCGAGCACGACGAGTCGGACGGCACCTCGCCGGAGGAGCTCTACGTGGTGGTCCGGGGCCGCGCCAGGTTCGAGCTCGACGGCGAGCGCGTCGACGCGCCTGCAGGGACGCTCGTCTTCGCTCGTCCAGGCGTGAAGCGGACGGCGTTTGCCGAGGAGGCGGACACCGCGATCATGGCGGTGGGGGCGACGCCCGGCCGGGCCTACGTCCCGGCAGCCTGGGAGGTCTGGGGCCCGCTCTACCAGGCCGGCGAGTACGGCGAGGCCGCGGATCGGGTGCGCGAGCTCATCGACGCACACCCGGAGTACGCAGGGCAGCCCCGGTATGCGGTGCTCTTCTACAACGCCGCCTGCTTCGAGAGCCTGGCCGGGCGCCGCGCCGAGGCGATCGAGCATCTCCGGCAAGCCCTGGAAGCGTCGGACGACCTCCGCGAGCTCGCGAAGACCGATTCGGACCTCGATCCGATCCGCGACGACCCGGCGTTCAGCGAAATCGTCGGAAGCTGAGCGGCGGGTCCCAGCAGGGCCGGCGTTCGGCGGAAATCCGCCGCTGAATCGGCGGGCCGCCCCCTTTCTACTCCGCCTCCGAAGGCGCCAGGCTGAACGACACAGATAACGCGCCTCGGATTCGGGGCGAGGCGAAAGGAGCACAGCATGTTCGGACCGGCGCTATCGAAGACGCGCAGATTCTTGGTGGCCACCGCGATCGGCGCGACGGTCGTGTTGGGAGCCGTCCCTGCCGCGCAGGCGGCAAACGTCGCCCCGAACTGGGCGTTCGACAACAACTGCGCGGGAGTGCCGTGCAACTGGTCGCCGACGACCGGCGTGACCTTGCAGTACGACACTTCGGTCAAGCTCAGCGGCGCCGCGAGCATGAAGGTGACGACGACCGCGCCGCAGGGCGGCAATGGCGCGACCAGCGATTGCGTGCCTGTGGCTCCCGGCCCTCTGACGAGGTCCTTCTGGTACCGGACAACGGATGCAGGGGTCGCAAGCATCCAGCGCGTGGAACACTTCTACGCGTCCACGAACTGCGCGCTCGGCAGCTACATCGGCGGCTCGACGCTGAAGACGACGCTCCCGCCGCACGACACGAGCTGGCACCAGGTCAGCGACACCGACACCGCGCCCGCCAATACGCAGGCAGTGGACATCAACCTGCTGGTCAACATCGGGACGGCAAACTTCGACAACGTCCTGCTCGACGGGACGCCCCTGGCGGTCACGCTCACGTCGTTCCGCGCCGCCCGCTCACACAAGGGCGTCGTGCTCCGGTGGCGGACGGGAACCGAGGCGGACACGCTCGGCTTCAACGTCTACCGGCAGCTGGGCAACCGGCGCATCCGCGTAAACCGGCGGCTCCTACCGGCACTCGGCGCCGTTGCGGGCTCGTCGTACTCCCTCCGCGACTCGCGGGCTCCACGGCACCGGGTGGTGCGCTACTGGCTGGAGGACGTCAGCACGACCGGCGTCCGCACCTCGCACGGACCGGCGCGCGTCGCTGCTACCGCGTGACGACGCGCCGGTAGCGCCACGCGGCGAGCGGGGCGAAGACGACGATGATGCCGATCGTCCAGACCACGGCGAGCCAGACGTTGTCTCCGGCCGGCACGCCGAGAAAAAGCGCGCGGGCGGCGTTGACCATGTACGTGAACGGGTTGTGCTCGGCGATCGGCTGCAGCCAGCTGGGCATCGAGTCCACCGGCACGAACGCCGACGAGACGAACGTCAGCGGGAAGAGAATCGTGAACCCGTAGGCGTTCGCCGCCTCCGGCGACGAGGCCATGAGGCCGATGAAGGCAAAGACCCAGGAGAAGGCGTACCCGATGAACAGGAGCAGCACGATCCCGGCGACGACCTCGCCCACGCTGCTCGAGAAGTTGAAGCCGACGGCGAGCCCGACGCCGAACATGACGATCAGCTGGAAACTGTTCGTGACCACATCTCCGAGTGTCCGTCCCGTCAGCAGTGCCGAGCGGGTCATCGGTAACGATCGGAACCGGTCCATGAGCCCCTTCTTCAGGTCGTCGGACAGCCCGAGCGCCGTCACGAACCCGCCGAAGACGATCGACTGGACGATGATTCCGGGAATCAGGAAGTCGACGTAGTCGAAGCCGGGCGTCTGGATCGCTCCCCCGAACACGTAGACGAAGAGCAGGACGAAGAGGATCGGCTGGACCGTGAAGCCGACGAGCAGGTCGGGTTGTCGCGGGATTCGCAGCAGGCTGCGCTTGGCCAGAACGAGCGTGTCTGAGACGCCGTAGCGAAGCGCCGTCACCGCGTCTGCACCTCGGCTTCCTCGACCTCGGACTCGGCCGCGCGACCCGTCAGGTTCAGGAAGACGTCGTCGAGGGTCGGTGTACTGACCGAGATGTCGTCGATCGCGATCCCGGCGTCGTCCAGCCGGCGGACAGCATCGGCGATCGTTCCCCGGCGCTCGGCTACGGGGACGCGGACCGACCCGTCCTCCAGGAACGGGCGATCGCTTGCGATCGAGGCGAGGGCGGCGACGGCATCGTCACCGCGCTGGCTGTCGCACAGGTGGATCTCGAGCCGCTCGCCGCCGACCTGTGCCTTCAGCTCCGTCGGCGTTCCCTCCGCGATGACCAGCCCCTGGTCGATTACCGCGATCTGATCGGCCAGCCGATCTGCCTCGTCGAGGTACTGCGTGGTGAGCAGCACGGTCGTCCCCTCCGCCACGAGCCCTTCGATGGCGTCCCAGAGCCCGATCCGACTCCGGATGTCCAGACCGGTCGTCGGCTCGTCGAGGAACAGCACGGGTGGCCGGGCGACGAGCGCCGCCGCAAGGTCGAGGCGGCGACGCATCCCGCCCGAGTACGTTCGAACGAGGCGGTCGCCGGCATGCGCGAGGTCGAACAGGGAGAGCAGCTCCCTCGCCCGCGCCCGCGCGCGCCCTCGCGGCAGGTGATAGAGCCGACCGACCATGTTGAGGTTCTCGAAGCCGGTCAGGTTCTCGTCCACGGCGGCGTACTGGCCCGCCAGCCCGATCCGCTGGCGAACCCTCGCCGCGTCGCGGACGACGTCGAGGCCCACGACACGCGCCGAGCCCGCGTCGGGCTTGAGCAGCGTGGTCAGGATGCGGACGGCCGTGGTCTTGCCGGCGCCGTTCGGGCCCAGAAGCCCGAAGACGCTGCCCGCGGCGACTTGCAGATCGACACTGCGAAGCGCGTGGACGTCGCCGTAGCTCTTGCGCAGGTCGGTCGATTCGACGGCGGTCTCGGCCGGCACCCTCGTACGCTAGCGGCCGCTTCTGCAGCTACGCGCGTGCTTCGTGCGGCGGGCCGAGATACGGAAACACGGCTGTTCGGGGTGGCTACCGCGAAGTAGCCACCCCGAGGCGCCTGTCAGGGCGCGAGTTCCGTGCAGAGATTGACGAGGTTCCCGCTGATCTTGATCGACGTCGCGTTTCCGTCCGCGTCGAACCTCGCGGCGACGTGGCCGCCGTTCAGATACCAGATACCGGGCTCTCCGGTGGCGTCGCTCGGGATGTAGCCGTGGCCCGTGATCGAGACCGATCCCGAGCCGTCGGGCTCGAGCCGAAGCTGGAAGAGCCCGGCGTCCGAGAGCGTGATCGACTTGCCCGTATCGAGGTTGGTCCAGGTGGACGTCTGGCCGGGGAAGACGCCCATCCTCTTGACGAGGTTGCCCGCCTTGTCGAGGAAGTCCCAGTTGATCTCGCCGCCGTCGATGTGCAGCAGGATCGGAAAACCACATTGATCGGCGGGGATGGGCATGTCGCCTGTCGCCGAGAAACGGAAACGGTCCGGCTGGCCGGCGGCTGCTCCGGCCACTACCGTCAGCGCCACGAGAACCGTCGTGATGAGAAGAAAACCGCGTCGCATGAGCACTCCTTTCTGAAGGGCACTTGTCAACTAGGACGGTGCCGCTTCGCCGCGCCCAGGACGATCCCCCGGGCAGACCCACGTGGCTTGCGCCAGGGGAACAGTTTCTGACCGTTTGGTAAGGGTCGCCCGCGCCGACGGAATCAGTGCGCGGGCCACTCCGGGCACGTCGCGCGATAGGGCGTCCCCGGCGGCAGGAAGAGCTTCCACTCCTCCCGGTTCAGGTTCCGGCCGGCGATCGCGCAGGCGCGCTGTCGCCAGACCGCCGGGTCGACGTTCCACAGCATCGCGCGCGAGTGGAGGCCTCCGGTGGCAAGCAGCTTGCCGTCCGGGCTGAACGCGTTCCGCACTCCGAGGAACGAGGAAAGGTTGATCGAGGGCGTGACCGACTCGGGGCTCACGCTTTCAAGCTCGTCGCCGTAGCCGAGACCCGTGCTCGGGTCCCAGAGCCGGGTCGCGCCCTCGATGCTCGTGGTGGCGAGAAACGAACCGGCCGGGTCGAATGCCGCTCCGGTAACGGGCTGGGTGTGGCCGGAGAGCGACGGAAACGCCGGTTGCTGATCGTCGACGCGCCACACGCGCACAGGTCCGATCGCGCCGCCGCCGGCGACGAGCCGGCCGTCTGGGTCGAATGCGACGCTCGCTAAGCCGTCGTCCACAACCCGCATGGGCTTGCCATGGTGGGCCTGGGTGGCCACATCCCACAGATCGAGCCGCCCCGCGTAGCTTCCCGTCGCCAGCAGGGCGCCGTCCTGACTGAACGCCAGCGAGAGCACCGAGCCGGCGCCCGGTGCGATCGTCCGACCCACGCGACCGCGTGACCCTACGGCCCAGAGCTGCACCTCGCCCTGCCGCTGCTGGGCGTTGTAGCCCTTTACACCGTTCCGGTCGACCGCCACCGCGAGCAGCCGGCCGTCGGGGCTGAAGGCGACCTGCCACACCGGCAGGCCCCTCTCGTCGAGCGGGCGACCAACCGCCGCTCCGGTCTTCGGATCGAAGAACCGAACGTGCCCGTCGATCGTTCCGACGGCGATGAGCTTCCCGTCGGGGCGGAACGCGACCGCGGTGACAGTGGAGCCGCCACCGATCCGCAGAACCGGTCGTCTCGTTGCGGCGTCGTAGACGACGGTGTCGCCTTCGAACCGCCCCGCAGCGACGCGCTTCCCATCGCCGCTGAACGACACGTCCGTGGTCAGTTCGGTGGGTCCGCCGAGCGGCTCCCCGATCGCATGGTCTCCGTTCATGTTCCAGACGACCGCAGAACGCAGGTGCGAGCTGACGAGCGTCCGGCCGTCCGGACTGAACTCGACGTCGTTGAGAGGGCTCGTGTCGGCCGTCAGTGGCGACCCGTAGGGCGTGCCGGTCTTCACGTCCCACACGAACACCGCCCCGCCGTAGGACGCGACGGCCAGCAACCGTCCGTCCGGGCTGAGATCGAGCGCTCCCGCGAGTTGGTTCCCGACGGACAGCGGCGGGCGAACCGGCCTTCCCGTTCCGATGTCGACAAAGGACACGGAGCCGGAGTCGTCACTCGCGATCAGCGTCCGGCCGTCCCTGGTGAAGATCGCCTCCGCCACGTCATCGCTCCCGATCGCGAGCGGGTGTCCGACCCGGCGACCCGTGGCGACCTCCCAGATCCCTACCGTCCCGGGGGCGCCGGGGACGGCGATCCGCTTCGAATCCGGGCTGAACGAAATCGACTGCGCGCCGCCCGTCCCCGGCGGATTGGTCGTGATCGGCCGGCCGATCACGTGCCCGCTCGCGGCGTTCCATAACGTCACGTGATTCGTCTCTTGCGGGCCTGCGGCGATGACGCTGCCGTCGGGGCTGTACCGAACGACCGAGAGCATCGGCAGACGGGGTGCGGCAGCCGGATCCTTCAGTTCCCGAATCTCATCTCGCGATGCCATGTCCCACAACTCGACGCTGCCGTTTCGGCTCGCGATTGCGAGCGTCTCCCCGTCCGGGCTGAAGTCGACTCCCTCCCCGCCGCCCTGCGACGACAGTAACGGCCTCCCGCTGCGACGCCACGTTGTCGTGTTCCAGAGCGTGGTGCCGTTCTGCGTCGTCGTCGCGAGGAGCCTGCCGTCAGGGCTGAACGCCGTAGCGTTCACAGGGGAGCCGAACCCTTGCAACCACGCGCGTATCCGCGAGGCGTGCTCGAGCGCTCCGAGGAGCGCGCCGTGGGAGTCGACCGAATCGTCGAGGCGGCCGGCCTCGAGTGCGAGCAGGAGCGCCCGGTCAGGGTGTTTCGGCGCCTCTTCGCGCGACTGCGCGGCGAGCCTGCCTGCCTGCGCGACGGTCGCCGAGTGCCGCGCGTGGCCCCGCTGCACGTACGCCACCACGCCGGCCGCAATGGCGATGACCAGGGCCAATGCGGCCGTGACGAGCATCGCCCGGAGGCGGCGGGCCCTCCGACGGACCTCGCGAAGTTCCCGCTCCTGTTCGGCGCGACTCGCGTCCAGGAAGGCCCGCTCCTCGACGCTGAGCTCCGCTCCCTCTCCGGCCCAGTCGAGGGTCGCGACGAGGCGCGCACCCCGGTACAGCTCGCCGGGATCCCTTCCCATCGCCTCCCACGCATGGGCCGAACGGGTGAGGTGTCGGTGGAGGAGGAGGCCCTCGCGATCCTCGTTCAGCCAACCGCGCAGCCTCGGCCACTCACGGATGATCGCCTCGTGCGCGAACTGCACGGTCCCGTCGTCGGCGGTCACCAGCCGCGCCTGAACCAGCTGGTCGAGGAGGCCGTCCATCGCTGCAGCGGCCTCCGGTCCCGCGCCGAGCTCCTGCAACGGCACGCGGCGCCTGGTGTCCTCGGTTCCCTCGCCTGGCTCGGTCAGCCGTAGGAAGGTCCGCCGAAGGAGGCTCTGCTCCGACTCGTTTGCACCCTCGAAGCGCTCCTCCGCGGTTCGGGCGATCGCTCCGCGTACGCCGCCCGCATCCCGGTATCCGGCCAGCGTGAGCGTGCGCCCGTCCCGCCGAGCCCACGTCTCCATGAGCGCGTGCGATAGCAGCGGGAGAGAGCCGGGCTCCCCGGCGGCGTCGCGAACGACGAGTTCGACCAGTCCGGGCTCGAGTTGGAGCCCTTTGGCCGCAGCAGGCTCCTCGATTGCCCCCCGCATCTCACTCGGTGTCATCGGCCCCAGCAGCACGTTGTTCGCCGACACCTGGGCGGCGAGCTCTTCGTGGGCCGCGCAGTGGCCGAAGAAGTCGGCTCGGAGAGAGGCGACGGTCTTGCCACGTCTCTCCAGAACCTCGTCGAAGAACCGGGCTCGCTGCGACTCGTCGTCGCACAGGGTGAAGGCCTCCTCCAGCTGATCGATGACGAGGAGTTCCGCCGGGTCGTCCGGGTTCGCGGCTGCCAACGCCGTCAGAGGATCCGGGCCGGGAGTGATCAGGACCGTGCTCTTCACTCCGGCGACGCCGCCTCGCCTGGCGGCCGCTATGACTCCCGCTCGGGCGAGCGACGACTTCCCGGAGCCGGACGGCCCGACGATCGCGACGAAACGGCCCGCGGCGACTCGTTGCACGACGTCGTCGAGCACCTCGTCGCGGCCGAAGAACAGGTCGGCGTCATCCGGCTCGAACTCCAGCAGGCCGCGATACGGGCACTCCGCGGGAGAGGGCACCGTTCGCAGCGACGGCGCCGACAACGCGTACACGTTCTCCGGGCGGTCGAAGCCGCGCAATCGGTGCGTCCCCAGGTCGACGAGACCGAAGCCATCGGGCAGACGTGGTGCGAGAAGCCCCGCCGTCGCTGCGGAGACGAACACCTGCCCTCCGTCCGCCAGGGCGCGAACCCGGGCGCCCCGGTTCGCCGTGGGCCCGCGGAGATCGCCGGGCTCCTGGAGCTCGCCGGTGTGCAATCCCACCCGGACGCGAACCCGGATGTCGTCCGGCCACGGCTCGGCGTCCATCTCGCCGACGAGCTCCGAAGCAGCGCGGGCCGCAGCACGTGCGCCGGTGAAGATCGAGACCGTCGAGTCCCCCTCGCCCATTGACTCGATGAGGCGGCCGCCGTGGGCCTCGACCACCTGCGCGACGATGGCATCGTGGCGGACGAGGACAGCGCGCATCTCGCCTCGATGCCGCTCCCAGAGATCCGTCGAGCCTTCGATGTCGGTCATGCACACCGTGACCACGCCGGTGGGAACGTCGGCCTCCCAGCCGGCACGAAGGCGTTCGACCAGCTCTCCCGCCGAAGAGGGACGCCTGGACGGATCGGTTGCCGTGGCGAGCCTGATCGCCTCCTCGAAGACACGCCGCCGCTCGGGGTCGAGTCCGGGCGGCCACTCGGGTGCTCCCCCGCGAGGAGCGCTTCCCGTGAGGAGCGTGAAGGCGGTCATCGCAAGCGAGTAGATGTCCGAGGCGCGCGTCGGCGGTTCGCCCGCCGCTACCTCGGGCGCGACGAATCCGGGGGTCCCGGCCCGCGCAACCCACTCGCCTCTCGACGCGATCCCGAAATCCACGAGGACGATCCGGCCGCGCTCGGTGAGGATGAGGTTGGCCGGCTTGACGTCGCCGTGGACGACCGGCGGGTCGTGCGTGTGCAGGAACGTGAGCGCCTCGGCTGCCTGGGCGACGCAGCGTAGAACGGTCGAAGCCGCCAGCCCGGGGGTGCCCTGTTCGGCCAGCAGACGTCCGAGATCGCTTCCTTCGATCCAGTCCATGACGATCACGTACTCGTCTTCGTGGAAGAAGTCGTCACGAACGAGCGGCAAGCTTGGTTGGGGCTCCAGCGACAGGAGGACCCGTGCCTCGCGCAAGAGGTCTTGCCGAGCAGCGCCCGTCCCCGCGGGCCGGACCTTCAGGGCGACGACCCGGTCGTGCTGCCGGTCGAGCGCGCGCAGCACACGTCCTTCGCCCCCCGAGCCGATGATCTCGAGCGGCTCGTACCGGCTGCCCAGGAGCTCCGTCAGCACAGGCTCAGCCGCGAGGCCGCAGGTCGCTGACCTTCACGGCTCCCGTGGAGACGGCCGCGTTCGCCAGCTGGACCCGCCGGCGCTCTCCGTGCCTGCCGACGTCGAACTTGTCGTACAGACGTGACAGGTGTTGCTTCACTGCCGCCTCGGAGACGACGAGCTCCGAGGCGATCGCCCGGATCGACGCGGGCTCGGTGAATGCATCGCCCGTCAGCAGCGGGCGGCACAGGGCAAGGAGCACATCGCGCTCGCGCGGAGTGAGCGCCGGCGACTCGGCGATCGCGGCCGTCTCGTTGCCGGCCGATGGGCCGCGGAAGAGCAGTCGCAACCGGCCGAGGCGGATCTCATCGCCGGAGTGAAGCGCCTGCTCGCCGATGACCCTTCCACCGTTGACGAACGTGCCGTTCCGAGAGCCGAGATCGCGGACGCACCAGCTGTCGCCGAATCGCTCGAACGCGGCGTGCACGCGGGAGACGCCGTCGGCGTCCACGACGACGTCGTTCGACTCGAGCGTCCCGACGGTCATTCGCTCGGAGTCCAGCGCTCGCAGCTCCCGTCCCCCCTGGCCCCAGACCTCGACGTAGCTGCTCACACGAAACCTCCACGCTAGGGAGCATCACACGAGTCGTCAACCATGAGAAGGGGCGCAAGCTGTGTGGCTTGACCTCGAGCAACGCGTGCACGAGGATCCTCCGGCTGCCAACCGGCGGGGAGAAAGGAGAGACATGCGGAACGTCATATCGCTGTTCGTCGGCGCGCTCGTACTCGGGCTTGTCGCGGTCAGTACCGCGGGGGCCACGTTTCCCGGGAAGAACGGGCTCCTGGTCTTCTCGGGCGTCGACACGAACTCAGCATCGGTACAGGTCTTCCGAATCGCCGGCGACGGCAGTGGGGGCCCGACGCGGCTAACGCCTGTGGTCCCCGGGGTGTGGAACGAGTCCCCGTCATGGTCGGCGGACGCCAAGCTCATCTACTTCGACGTCTTCGACATGAACGCCGGAACGACCCGGATCTACCGGATGGATGCGAACGGCGGATCGCGCACGCTTTCGGACAGCACCACGGATGCGGCGCATTCCGCCCCTTCGGTCGACCAGACCGGCACGAGGGTGGCGGCGGTGGAGTTCGGCGCGTCGGGTAGCGCGGCCATCATCAGGCAGCGCCCGGACGGCAGCAACCGCGTCGTCGTCGCCGCGGGCAGCGACGCGGTGAGCAACTTCTCGCCGCAGTACGCGCCCGACGGCCCGCGGATCATCTTCAACCGAGTGACGTTTGCGAGCGGCGGCGGGATTCAGAGCTCCGACATCGTGATCGCGAACAACGGCGGGCATCTGAAGACGATCACGCAGCGCAGCGACGACCAGTTCGACTCGCCTTCCTGGGCGCCCGATGCGAAGACGGTCCTCGCCGTGCGGGACCTTCCGCAGTCGGATCAGATCGTGCGGATGACCCCGGGTGGCACGAACATCGTCGTGCTCCTGACGCTGCCCGCGGCCCAGGGCTTCCTGGCGCTTCCGACGTTCTCGCCGGACGGCAAGAAGATCGCCTTCGAGCGGTGCACCCCGATAAACCCGCAGGCGGGCGGCGACTGCGGCGACCCGGCGAACCCGAGCGCCCTCGGGTCGCTCTGGGTGATGAACGCCGACGGCTCGAACCCGACGAAGATCCTCGACCAGACCACGACCGGCGTGCAGCCCGACTTGTCGACCCTCAGCTGGGGCGTCGGCCAGTAGGACTTCTCGCGGCGGCGGCGGGCTACACGGCTCGCCGCCGCGCATCGTCGAGTTCGCACGCGGTCCTTCGACACGGGCCGCGCGTGCGGCGATGATGCGCGCATGCGAGTGGGGAGACGCGGGGCCGCCGTCCGCTGCTCGACTTCCGTCGGCGCTGCCTGTCTCATGCTGGCCGTTGCGGCCGCGCTCTCCGGCTGCGGCACCCGCTCCACGTCGCCGGCGGCCGGGACGTTCACGCCCGCGACTCCCGGCGTCTTGACGGTCGCGACGAGCGACGTGCCGAGCCCGGGTTTCTGGGAGGGGACGCCGAGCCATCTCACCGGCGGCTTCGAGTACGAGTTGGCGCTCGCGTTGGCGGACCGGTTCGACCTCCGGTCCGTGCGAATCAAGGTCGTTCCATTCCACCGGGTCGTGGCCGGTGACCTCCACGGCGCCGACCTGGCACTCGACCTGATCACGCCAACCGAAGCGCGCCAGGAGTACCTGGACTTCTCCACCCCCTACCTGAATGAAGCTCCCACCATCGTCGTACGCAGCGGCACCTCCGTGCCCGACCTGGCGACGGCACAGGGCCTGCGGTGGGGGGCGATTCGCTCGACGACGTTCGTGGACATAATCGGCGACGAGATCGCGCCGGACGATGCCGTCCGGATCTACGACGACCAGCATGCGGAGACGGCCGCGCTGCTCCGCGGTCAGATCGACGCGGCGATGTACGACCTATCTTCGGCCGTCGCGATCGCCGGCAACTCGCACGGACGGCTCGACGCAGCCGCCCAGCTACCCAAGCCCGAGAACATCGCGGCGGCGCTGCCGGAGGGTTCAGACAACGCCCAGGCCGTCGACTCGGCGATGCGGGCCTTCATCGCGGACGGAACGGTGCACGATCTGCTCGACCACTGGGTCGGGTCGGACGCCGCGAACGCGTCGAAATCGATCCCGCTGCTGCACACGACGCTCTCATGAGTCACCTCCTGCCGACGCTGCCCTTCGCTTCCCTCTCGGTCAAGTCGCCGAGCGGTCCGGCCTGGGAGTTCCTGATTCTGTTCCTGGTGGTCATCCTCGGCCCGCCGATCGTCCGGCGGTTCCGAGGCCCGGGAATTGTCGGGCTGATCGTCGGCGGCTACGTGATCGGCCCCTACGGACTCAACCTGATCGGCGCCGGGGATCAGACCATTCCCGAGCTCGGCCAGCTCGGGCTTCTGTACCTGATGTTCGTGGCCGGCGTGGAGCTCGACCTTGCCCTCGTGCGCATCCACCGCAAGGCCGTCGCCGGCTTCGCGGCGCTCACCTTCGCGTTCCCGCTGACATTCGGCTACCTCGTGGGCTTCAGCCTGGACTGGAACGTCTCCGCGGCGTTGCTGCTCGGAGCGCTTCTCTCTTCCCACACGTTGCTTCTCTACCCGACGGTTCGCCAGGCCGGCCTATCGGCCGAGACCGGGGTGGCGACTGCGGTGGGCGCCACGGTGCTCACGGACACGGCGGCGCTCGTCGTGCTCGCGTTCGTCTCGGGGTCCGAGGTCGAGGGTGGCTCGGGGGCGACGATCGCGCTGCAGGTCGTCGTCGGTCTGTCGGTCCTCATCGGCTTCTGCCTGGGCGTTCTTCCGCTGCTCGCGCGCATTGCGTTCCGGTATCTGGGAACCGACCGTGTCGTTCGGTACCTCCTGGCCTTTGCGTCCTTTCTCGCGGCCGCGAGCCTGGCCGAGAGCTTCGGGATCGAGCCGATCGTGGGGGCGTTCTTCGCAGGGCTCGGAATGAACCGCCTCGTACCCAACGAAGGGCCGCTGATGGAGCGCATCGACTTCTTCGGCTCGGCCGTCTTCGTCCCGATCTTCCTGGTCTCGGTCGGGATGCTGCTCAACCCGAGCGTGATGATCGAGGGCCAGACGTTGAAGCTCGCGGGACTCTTCATCGTCGCGGGCATCGGAGGGAAGGCGGCGGCGTCCCTGGTCGCGCACCTGACGATGGGCTACTCCCGTCCGCAGGCGACGTTAATGCTCGGCCTCACGATCCCCCAGGCCGCGGCCACGCTCGCGGCGACGGTCGTCGGCTTCAACATCGGCCTCTTCGACCAGTCGGTGGTGAACGCCGTCCTGGTGCTGATCCTCGTCTCCATCATCGTGGGGACGCTCCTCGTCGAGCGGTCGAAGACCAAGGTGGCACCGCCCGTCGCGGCCGGGCAGCGCCTCGGCAAGCGCATCCTGGTGACCCTCGAGGATCCCGCGCAGGCGCCGCTCGGCTTCACGATCGGCGCCCGAGTTGCGGCGCCCGACACCGGCATCGTCCGGGGCCTGCTCACGAGCTCACCGAATGACGCACACTCCCGGAGCCG
>Ga0066903_100000996_pt1 | contig 19651 bp, 17 predicted proteins | sample PanSoiMetaGPlot1_FD_67491 | JGI IMG/M metagenome (GOLD analysis project Ga0066903, IMG submission 67491) | Tropical forest soil microbial communities from Panama analyzed to predict greenhouse gas emissions - Panama Soil - Plot 1 (version 2) | ecosystem: Environmental > Terrestrial > Soil >... | reverse complement strand
AGCCTCGACATTGCCGTCGTCAGCGGCAAGCCCGTTGGCCGGCGCGGTGGACGGCTGTTTCATGAGGCGCAGCCACGCGAGCGCGGCGCCCGCTCCCGTGGATAGGAGCAGGCTTCCGGCCACCAGCCAGGGAAGCCAGCGCCAGTGGCGACGGCCCGTGACCCTCATCGTGGTGGCCGCTGGTGTCGCGATTGCTTCGACCGATACGGGGACCAACACCGACGGTTCGGTCGTCGTGTCGTCGGAGATCTTCCGGATGCGGGCTAAGTCCTGGAGCAATTCGCGGCAGGTCTGGTAGCGGTCGTCCGGCTTTTTCGCCATCATCTTGTGGATGACCTGGCAGATGGCCGGAGGCAGATCGGCGCGAACCTGACTCAGCGGCTTCGGCTCGGTCTGAACGTGCTGGAGCGCCACCTCGAATGCATTCTGGCCGCGAAACGGCGGCTGACCAGCCAACGCGTGGTAGCACGTGACACCGAACGAATAGATGTCCGAGCGCGGATCGAGTGGTCGTCCCTCGACCTGCTCCGGGCTCATGTAGAGCGGCGTTCCCATCGTCACGCCGCTCTGCGTGAGGTTGAGGGGCTGGGCGTCGGGCACAAGGCAGCGCGACAGGCCGAAGTCGGCGACTTTGACTTCGCCCTTGCGGGTCAGGAGAATGTTTTCGGGCTTGATGTCGCGGTGGACGATTCCCAGTTCGGAAGCCCGCTGCAGCGCCGACGCGGTCTGCCGCATGATGCTCAGGGCCAGCGCCAGCTCGGGTGGTCCCTTTCGCGACATGTAGTCCCTGAGGGTGCGGCCGTCGACGTACTCGAGGGCCATGAAGTGCAGCCCGTCTTGCTCGTCGATGGCATGAACCTGGACGATGTTGGCATGCGTGACCCTGGCGACGGCTTCGGCTTCGTAGCGAAAGCGGGCCACTGAGCTCGGGTTGGCGGCCAACTCGGGCTTGAGGAATTTGAGAGCCACCTTGCGCTTTAACGAAATCTGTTCGGCAAGGTAGACAGCCCCCATCCCGCCCTGGCCGAGCTTGCGAAGAATCCGGTAATCGCGGAAAGTTCGGCCGGCTAGATCGACTTCGGGAGGCGCGGGACTCCACCGAGGGTCGACCGAAGGAGGGCTGGCATCTTCCATCGTGTCCGCTCGCGGCGGCGGCCGGGCGCGGCCTGGACATCGGCAATCGTAGATGAATCGGCCCGTTTCCGCAAGCGGCGCCTAAACGAGTGCGCGAACGCTCCCCTTGGGAAGGGGAAGCTCCGAGCAGCTCGCGTTGCCGTTGCCGGTATAGAGAGAAAGGCCATCCGGGGCGAAGCAAACGGAGGTGACCCGCGTGCCCAACGAAGCTACCCAGAATGCGCAACCGGCCGCGGTGTCCCAAAGCCGGACGGTCCGGTCGTCCCCGGCCGAGACGAGCCAGGTGCCGTCGGGGCTGTAGGCGACGCGGCGCACGGCGTCAGTGTGACCCGTCAGTTCCCCGACCAACTGTCGCCCGGTCAGGTCCCAAATCCGAAGCGTGCGATCGAGACCTGCTACGGCAAGCCAACGCCCCGTCGGATCAAACGCGATGCTGGTAGCACCGCCTCCGAGGAGTGACTCGCGCCGGCGCGTCGTGATGTCCCAAAGGACCACCGCCCCGTCCGATCCGCCGGCCTCGTACCAGTCACAGCCCGCTACCGCAAGTACGGGGCGATTGGGTTGAAACGCCATAGCTTGCACCACGCCGCAAGGAATGGCATCGGGAATCATCAAGACCGGCTCACGGGTCCGAATGTCCCAGAGCCAGATGTCTGCGGACGCGCTGCTTCCCGCAGCAACGATCGGCGTGGCCGGAGCGAACGCCAGCGCAACCACGGAAGAGCCGGGCCCTTCGGGCAAGAATTGTCGCTTGCCCGTGGCCGTGTCGAGCAGTTCGACACCGTGACCGCCGAGGGCCAGCAGCTCGCCGTTGGTAGCATACGCAACCGTCCGCAGCTCCGACTCGCCGCGCTCGTCGAACGCGATCGCACCGGAAGCGACGTTCCAGGCCCGAAGTGTCTTCCCGTGGACACTAACCAATTGCTTGCCGTCCGGACTCAACGAGATGTCGGTGGCCGTCCCTGGCGTGTCGGCCGTGCCGCCCAGAACCTTGCCCGCGTGCGCGTCCCAAACGTGGAGCGAGCCGTTCGCGCCTCCGGCGGCCAAGAGCACACCGTCGTCGCTAAAAGCCACGCAGCGCAGTTCGGCACTGGCGTCGTGGAGAACGTGCCGCGACTCGTAAGTCCGAAGGTCCCATACGTGAACGGCATTCGCCGAATCAGCGCAGGCGAGCCAGCTTCCGTCTCGGCTCAGAGCCAGAGTCGTCACTTGGCTGGCATGGCTATTCAGGAGAATGATCGGCTCGAACGTTTCCGCATCCCAGATGCGGACCGTCGTGTCCCACCCCGCCGAGAGAATGCGCCGGCCGTCCAGATGCCAGGCCAAGGCCGGAATGCGGTCCGTGTGTCCGCCGAGAATACCTTCAACCTGGCCGTTCTCCACGTTCCAGACGAAGAGGAGTTTGTCCTCGCTGGCCGAAACCAGCTTGGCGCCGTCGGGGCTGAACGCCAGGGCGCTTACCGGCCGGAGGTAACCGCGAAACTGACGGACGAGTTGGCCGTCGGCAGTATCCCAGAGACGGATCACGCCGTCGTCGTGGCCGGTGGCGGCAAGCTCCGAGCCGGGCGCGAATGCCAGCGCCGTAACCCACGTTTCCTGGGGAATCACGATGCGACGCCGGCCGCTCAGGAGGTCCCACAGAATCAGGTCGAGAGATGCGCCGGCCAGCACCTGCCCATCGGGCCGGAAGCTCCACGACGTCTCGTCTTCGTCCAGGGATTTCCAGCCGAGTTGACGTCCGGAAGTCGCGTCCCACTGGCGGAGAGCGCCTCCCTCCTCGATGGACCAAAGTCCACCTGGGCCAAACGCCACGGCCATCACGTCCGCGTCGGTCCGATAGGGTATTTCCCCGAAGATGCGGCACGCGGGCCACGAACCCGGCGCCGGGGTCGGAGTCGTAGAGTGAGGGGGGAATAGCGTGGCGCTCATCGCCGGTTTCCCTGAGGCAGGCGCGGGGATTCTTCCCGTTTGTACCCGTGCCCATTCCGCCCCGCTCTGAGATTTTACAACAGTTTTCCGTCGCGTGCTGAAAAGACTGCAATTATGTTCGAAGAGGGGCGTGCCGAACGGCTTCAAACGGGTGCGAAGCGACGAAATCGTGAGCGAGTTTACCTACATCGATTGGATTCGCCGGCAAACGCCACACTACCCGCACGTCCTCGTCGGCCCCGGCGACGACGCGGCCGCCCTCCACTGGCCGTCGGGCCGGCCGCTGCTGGTCACCACGGACATGCTCCTGGAGGGAAGCTGCTTTCGTCTGGCCGAGGCGGGGCCGCGACGCGTCGGAAGGAAGGCGATGGCCGTCAATCTCAGCGACGTGGCGGCCATGGCCGGCAAGCCCGTCGCCGCCGTCGTGAGCGTCGGGCTGCCGCGGCTCGGCGGGCTGGCGCTCGCGGAAGAGCTGTATCGAGGTCTGCGGGAATTGGCGGATGCCTACGAGACCGCCCTTGCGGGGGGCGACACGAACTCCTGGGACGGCCCCCTGGTGATTTCAGTCACGGTCTTCGGCGAAGCGACCGAGCGCGGCATCGTAACGCGCAGTGGCGCTCGGCCGGGCGACTGGCTCTTCGTGACGGGACCGCTGGGCGGCAGCGTTCTTGGCAAGAATCTCGATTTTACGCCTCGCGTCCGGGAAGCTCTCGCCCTGCACGCCGCCGTGCCGCTGCACGCGATGATCGACATCAGCGACGGCCTGGCCGCAGACGTGAATCACCTCTGCGAAGAGAGCCGTTGCGGCGCGGTCCTGCGCGCGGAGAGAATCCCCGTAGCGGCGGCCGCACGGTCGATGGAAGATGGCCGTTCGCCGCTGGAGCACGCCCTCGGCGACGGCGAGGACTTCGAACTGGCCTTCGCGGTGGCCCCCGACGACGGTCGGATGCTGCTTGCGACACAGCCCGTGGCGGGCGTAACGCTCGTTCATGTCGGGGAGTGCGTCGAGTCCGGTTTGTGGCTGGAAGAGTCGGGTGTGCGGCAACCGCTAGAACCCAAGGGATACGTTCACGAATTGCACTAAGAGCCTCTAAGAAAATGAGGAAACCAGTTAAACAGGAATCAGACACCGAGGGTTTTTTCCTGCCTTTCTGGTTTCCTCATTCATTCTTTTAGGCTCTCTAAATCGGATTGCTCTTTCGAAGACAGTCCAGAAGTTGCGAGCGGGGGAAGGCAATCAGTCCTCGTCGTCCTCTTCCTCGCCGTAGACGAAGCCGCAGGACTTACAGACGAGAAGCTGCTGGCATTCGGGGCAGAGAACTTGCACGTCGGGCTGGTAGGCGGCAACGAGCGTCTCGGCGCCGCGAGGACGGAACGGCCGGCTACAGGCTTTGCAAACCAACGCCGCCTCGCAGAAGCTGCACTTCACGGGAGTTCTCCCGGCTTACTTCGGCAGCACGGCAAGCGCGCCGGCTTCGGTGACGTAGATCCCGTTGCCCGTGTTTTCGTCCCTGAAGACTTCGACGCCCCACTTGCGGGTCTTGTCCGTGAAGTCCTTTTCGCCGCCGCGGCGCACGCGCACGTCCTGGTCGTGCATCCAGGTCGGCTTCTTGGTTTCGGCCGGCCGGCTAAACGCCCCAGCCGGGACCACGGCCAGGTCGCCATTTTCGCCGATGTAGATCAGCATGCCGGCCTTGTCGTCCTTGAAGACTTCGACGCCCCACTTGCGCGTCGCGTCTGTAAAGTCCTTCTCGCCCGCCTTGCGCACCTTGAGGTTGAGGCCAAACATCCAATCGGGTTTCTTGGCCTCGCCGCCGCCTGCGATGGGACCGGCGGGAACGACCGCGATGGCGCCGGTTTCCGAGACGTAAACAAGCGCGCCGCCCGCCTCGTCCTTGAAAGCTTCGACGCCGAACCTCTGCGTCTTGTCCGTGAAGTCGCCCTCGTTGCCCTTGCGGACGCGCAGCTCGTAGCCGTACTGGTGCTGCGGCCCGGCGGTGGACGTGCCCGCTGGTCCGCCTTTCACGACGGCGACGGCGCCAGTTTCGGAAATGTAAATCCGCGCCCCGGTGTTCTCGTCGAGGAAGACTTCGACCCCGACCTTCTTGGTCGTGTCGCTGAACTTCGCATCTCCGGCCTTCCGAACCGACAGGTTCATGCCGGTGAGCCACTTCGGTCCCTTGACGTCCTTGGGCGGAGCAAAACCGGCGGCCGGGATGGCAGCGACGTTGCCGGTCTCCGTGAAATAGAGGAGGGCCTTGAGCTGGCCGTCGACGTACGCTTCGCCGCCGAAGTTGCGCGTCTTGTCCGAAAACTCCTTCTCGTCCGCCTTGCGGGCCTTCAATTCCAGCCCGTGCGTCCACGGCCAGGCCTTGGCGCCCTGAGCGATCGCGGGGTTGCTCCCCTGAAGCGAGACGGCCAGGACGAACACGCAAAGGACAAAGGTGCGCTGGAGCATTATTTTACCTCGAAGACGGCGGCGGATTGTCGCCCTGTCGATACGAACTCCGGTGTGACGACTCGACTCCGTCAAGCTAACGCAGCACGCCGACGAGGGAAAGAGAATTCGCCACGACCATGCCCACGCAGACGTTGGTTGCCGCGCGCGTCTTCCCTGGGCGAGCCACTCGGCACGTCAACGTATTCGACGAAAACTTTGGGAACCTGGGGTTTGTATTGACCCCGGCGATGCGGTAAACTCTCGGGACGGTGCGTCCCGAGTCGCGTTCCCTAACACCTCGTGGTCTATGGTCGAGATGCAATACCGCCTGCTCCGGATCAACGCCGAAGAGGACGTGCTGGTGCTGACGATCACCGAGTCCCAGGTGGAAGGTGACGCCGTTGCCCAGTCGCTCCAGCGCGAACTGCTCGCGGCCGTCACCGCCGGGGACGCAAAGCAGGTGATCGTCGATTTTCAAAACGTCCGGTACATCTCCAGCGTGGCCTTTGGTCCCTTACTGGCGCTGCGCCGCCAACTGAACGGCTCCGGGGGGCGGCTGGTCGTCTGCGGTCTGAACCAGATGATCGGCGACATCTTCTACACGACGAAGATGGTCAGTCCAGACGGGACGTTCGTCGCCCCGTTCGAAATGCAGCCCAACGTGCCGACTGCGGTCGCTTCTTTCCACGTGCCGCCACGTGCCGAACCGAGTCCCGCCCCCTAATGTTCGAACGCTCGAACGGATCGCGGGGGGCAAGCATCTCGGGCGTGGGCTTCCGGCTCGTCACGTCGCCGGCCCAAGCAAGCGCCGCAGGAACTTGACACCGGCGACCACGTCCGCGAGGCGATTGTCGCCCGACTCCTGTTCGATCACGATCCAGCCGCGATACTCCAGTTCCTCCAGGACACCGACCAGCTGCAGCCAGTCGATATCTCCGTGGCCGACGGGAACTTCCTGTGCAGCCCGGCTGGCACGGGCGGAGCGGGCGTCCTTGGCATGGACGTGGACGATCTTGCCGCGCAAGGCACGACCGCTTTCGTAGGGATCGAAGCCGTGCAGCAGGAGATTGGCCGGATCGAAATTGACGCCGAGGCCACCGGTGTCGAGGAGGCCGAGAAACTGCCCGAGCGCCGCGCCGAACTCGAGGCCCGTTTCCAGTGCCAGCGTCGTACCAGTGCGGTCGCCTTGCTGCCCTAGGGCGCGCAACGATTCGCTAAGAACCGCCGCCCGCGGATCGGCGGCGTCCTCGGGAATCTTACCGGCCTGGACCACGACCAGCCGCGGGCCCAGGTCGAAACTCAGGCTCAACACCTTGCGTACGTGCTCGATCCGCGGCTGCTGGTCCTGGATCGTATCGAGACCACGGCGCAGCGGGCAGCCCAGCGCCGTCAATTCGACGTCGTAGGAGCGCAGCAAGTGTTTGAATTCGCGCCGGCCGGTCTGCGACAGCCGGTTCGGGGCCAGGTCGCCGACGGCGTCGACTTGCACGCCGGTCACGCCGAGGCGCTGGACTTCTTGCAGAGCGCGACGCAGCGGGACGCCGAGTGACTCCAGTCGAATGCCGAGTTTCAGACGATTCATGGGGGTTGGATCCACTAATGACACGAGTCGTCACGAAGGTTCGATTCGCGAAGATTCGTGTTATTCGTGGATGGTTAGAACGGGCAGTCTTCGGTTGCCAGTCCCTGGGTGAAGTAGTGAAACGGCCGGACCAGTTCTCGAAAACGAGCGGCAGGCAAGTGGACCGTGCCCCATCGCGGGCTACGAACGTGGACGTGGCGGCGATACGTGTCGGCCGGGACGGCTCGTAGGAGATAGCGCCGGCCGCGCCATGTCCACAGGTCATCGGTGTCTTCCGGCAGGTCGATGCCGGGCATAACCTGGTAGGCAAATACGAGCACGCCTCGATAGCCGGGGCCGAACAATGTTGCCCAGCGTTCCAGCCCGTCGAGGTCGTCTTGAGTGGACCAGCATTCCCACACGCGGCGCGGCTGTTGGCTGCCGGACGGAAAGCGCCGGCCCTTGACGTCGACGAGCAGCCGGGCCTCGTTTTCGCCGTAAACGAGAAAGTCGAGGCTCTTGATCCGCTCCTCGCCCAGCATCGACCGACGCGTTTCGTCCACGGCGACGTAGCAGAGCCGGTGCCATTGCAAGTAGGCCTCGAAGGCTGCCTCGTAGTGGTTGCTGCGATCCATCGTTTGGCTTTCTCGAGAGTCTCACGCACAGACGCGAAGAAGCCGTACCATAATCTCAGTCTTCTTAGCGCCTGTGCGACTTTGTGTGAGGCTCTTGATTTTCTACAGCATCGCTCGAATGGTTTCCAGGACTTCGCCGGCTGCGATCGTCTGCTCCTCTCGCTTTGCCAGGTGCTTGATTTTCCAAACGCCTTTCTCGAATTCGTCCGGCCCCGCGATCAAGGCAAGTGCGAAGCCGCGGCGTTCGGCGTACTGCAACTGTTGGCCGACTTTTTTCGGTTCGGGATAGACCTCGACGCCGATGCCCCCGGCTCGCAGTGCCCGTGCCATCTTCTGGTAGGCGCCAAGCCTGTCAGCGGCAAACTGCACCATCAGCACCGGCGCGGGCGTGGCCGTCGCCGGCAACATCTTCAGCTCTTCCATCGCCGCCAGCAGGCGGTCGAGGCCGAGCGAGGCGCCGACACCGGGCAACACCAGCTTGGTATACAGGCTGGCCAGGTTGTCGTACCGGCCGCCGGAACAGACGCTGCCGATGCCGGGCAGGTCGGTCAGGAACGTTTCGAAGATCGTGCCCGTGTAATAATCCAGGCCGCGAGCGATGGACAGGTCGATTCGGATTCGATCTTCAGGAACACCAGCGGTTTTGGTCGCTTTCAACAGCTCCTTTAGCCTGAGGGCACCTTCTTTGATTTTCTCGTTGTCTCTCGCGTAGGACTGCAACACAAGAAGGAGAGTTTTTTCATTCACGTCGGTCCCCGTCGCCTCTGGAACTTCGGCCAACCAAACGACAGTGTGAGCTTTTTCGTAAGGAATGCCAGCTTCCTGCACCATTTCATGAATCACACTTTCGCGGCCCATTTTCGGTAGTTTGTCGAGGGCTCTTAGGATCGCCACAGCTTTGTGCGCAAGGCCGTGCTGTTCCAGGTAGCCATTCAAGATGAGGCGGTTGTTAATCCTGATTTCAAACCGCTTAAACCCTATTGCCTCGAAGAGATCATTGATCACTAGGACTGTTTCGATATCTTCAGCGTTCGAAGTGGTGCCAATGGTGTCAAAGTCGCACTGCCAGAATTCGCGGTAGCGGCCGCGCTGCGTGTTCTCACCGCGCCAAACCGGTCCCATGTGGTAGCGCTTGAACGGCGTGCCGAGCTTGCCAATATGCTCGGCGGCGAAGCGGGCGAACGGCACGGTTAAGTCAAAGCGCAGGGCAACGTCGCGGCCGCCGTGGTCGGTGAAGCGATAGAGCTGCTTGTCGGTCTCGTCGCCGCCCTTACCGAGCAGGATCTCCGTGTATTCCAGGGCCGGCGTGTCGATGGGCGCGAACCCGTACGAGCGATAGACCCGCCGCGCCTGCTCCAGCAGCAGCTCCCGGGGCATCATCAGCACGGGTGGGTAATCGCGAAAGCCCTTCAGCGTCCGTGGCTGGATGAGATCGGCCATGAGAAACAGGGGTCAGGGGTCAGGAGTCAGGAGTCAGGAAGTTCCACACTACTAACAGTAAATACTGACACTTGACACCTGATTCCCGTTTACTGGCGGTTCCGATACCGGTCGCTGGCTCGCTTGAGGAAGCGGCGTTCCTCGTCGGAGAGGGCGGAGAGGCCGTCTCGTTGCACTTTTTCCAACAGCGCGTCGAGCCGGCGCTCCTCGGCTTCCCGCGTCTCCTGTTCGTGGATCATCTTTTGCTGAGCACGGCGCTGCCGCCAGCGCTGAAACCAGCTTGGCCGGCGGCGCTGGACCGGTGCGGCGGGCTGGTCGCGCTCCAGGCTCGTGTACCCTTGGGAGAAGTCGTAGCCGAAAACCGAATCCTCGCCGCCCATCTCCAGCACGATCCATTGATGGCGGCAGGAGACGTAAATAAACAGGGCCAGGAAGCCGAGCAGCAGTTCGTTCGTGGCGATGGCGCAGATGCCGACGACCAGTGCCACGACGAAGCCGACCATTACGGCAATCATCGTCGCCCGCTGATAGCCGAGGTACTTCCAGAGCGTGCACTGAAGCACCCGGCCGGCGTCCATCGGGAAGGCGACGACCACCATGTTGAATAGGAACAGCCACCAACTCACCCAGAAGAGCCGGGCGAGGATCAACCACTGGGCGGTGGAGGTCAGGTACCTCTCGCCGCTCCAGGTGTAAAGGAGGATCTGCCCATCCTCGATCACCCGCAGCGGATTCCAGAGCGGGTTCCACGTCGGTCGCAGCGTCGGGTCCGACAGGCCAACGATGGCGACGGCGCACACCAAACAAATGACCAGGTTGACGGCTGGTCCACCCAGCACGCAAATCAAGTTGGCCCGCGGAGTGTGCGGCACGTCGCAATAGGCCAGGCCGCCCAGGGGCCAGAGCAAGACTTCGTTGGCGTCTCCGTCAACCCAGCGTGCGGCAAAGCAGTGGCCGAACTCGTGCAACACGACGCATACGAACGCCAGCACGAGAACCATGACCAGGTCGATCCAGGACCCGGAGACGAAGTCTTTCTGGTAGGCAACGCGCAGCACCATCCCGACTGCGACGATCGGGAGCATGACGTGCACGCGCATCTGGATGCCGAACAACCGCCCAATCGGGATCGACCAGCTCATCAAATCGCGCATCGCGGCGTCTCGATCAATCCGGGATAGCGTTGCCTCACTCCCGGTGCGATTCTATCATCGAGACGGAAACCGTGCAATCGCCGAACCTCGGCTGCTAGCCAGTGAATAGGAACAGGAGCTAACAGAGTAAGCAGAGAAAGACATCTCTGTTTCCCCCGTTGCCTCCCGTTCTCACGCACTTTTCGGGAAGTTGACTATGTCGCGACGAATCGTGCATCGAGGAAGGAAGATCCAGGTCGCCGTGGAGTCCAGCGCATCGCCCGACGGGCGGACAGTCGAGCGCGACGTGATCCTGCATCCGGGCGCGGCGGCAATCCTGCCGCTCGTGGATCGGGAGCACGTGTGCCTGCTTCGCAATCGTCGGCCCGTCGTGGATGCAACGCTCTGGGAGATCCCAGCCGGCACGCTCGAGCCAGGCGAGGCTCCCGAAGTCGCGGCCGTTCGCGAGTTGGTCGAAGAAACGGGCTACACGGCAGCGACCTGGCGCAAGCTGACCGAGTTCTATCCTTCGCCCGGGGTCTTGACCGAGATCACGCACGTCTACCTCGCGACGGACCTGACGGCAGGCTCGTCGAAGCCGGAAGCGGGCGAAGACCTGGAGCCGCAGGTCGTCGCCTGGCGCCAAGCGCTCAACTGGGCCTTGGATGGCACCATTCGCGACGCGAAGACCTTGATAGCGCTCTTGCTCTGGGAGAGGCTGCGCAACCGCTGAATCGGCTTGGCGTGCCCACCCGAAATCAAGCAGGAATCCGGCAAACTTGCTAAACTGATGCTGCCCTACAGGCATCTGCCGAACCCCGTGCGAGTCACGTTCCGCCGTAGGCATGCAACCATGAGCCACGAAGCGATTCCGTCCCCCGCCGGTTTTCCTATCGTCCGTCCCCGCCGGCTGCGGCATAATCCGCTACTCCGCAACCTGGTCCGGGAGACGACGCTGACTCCGAACGATTTCGTCCTGCCGCTCTTCGTCCGGCCCGGCCGCGGGGTCAAGAAAGAGATTCCTTCGATGCCGGGCAATTACCAGCTCAGCGTCGATCGGCTCGTGGACGAAGTCGGCGCCGCTGCCGACCTGGGCATTCGGGCGTTCATCCTGTTCGGCATCCCCGAACGCAAGGATGCCAGCGGGTCGAGTGCCTGGGACGACGGGGGCATCGTCCAGGAGGCGCTGCGAACGTTGCGTGCGGCGTTCAAGGACGGCGTGCTCTTGATGACGGACGAGTGTTTTTGCGAATACACCGACCACGGCCACTGCGGCGTGCTGAGCGATCACGGCGGCAGGCTGGACGTGGACAACGACGCGACGCTGCCAAACCTGGCTCGCCAGTGCGTCAGCCACGCCAGGGCGGGGGCCGACGTGGTCGCGCCCAGCGGCATGCTCGACGGCATGGTCAAGGCCATCCGGGAAGGGCTAGATGCAGCCGGTTTTCCGCGCCTGCCGATCGTGAGCTACGCGGCCAAGTACGCCTCGGGCTTTTACGGTCCGTTCCGCGACGCGGCCGAGTCGCCGCCGCAGTTCGGCGACCGCAGCAGCTACCAGATGGACCCCGGCAACGGCGCCGAAGCGCTCCGCGAGGTCGCGCTCGACCTGGCCGAGGGGGCCGACGTCGTGATGGTCAAGCCGGCCCTCGCTTACCTGGACATCGTTCGCCGGGTGAAGGAGCGATTCGAGGCGCCGGTCGCCGCCTACAACGTCAGCGGCGAATTTGCCATGGTCAAGGCGGCCGCGGCGAAAGGATGGATCGACGAGCGCCGCGTAGCCCTCGAAATCCTCACGTCCATTAAACGCGCCGGGGCCGACGTGATCCTGACTTACTTCGCCCGCGACGCAGCCCGGTGGGTGAAGTAAAATCGTAGTGACCGGTGGACAGTTGTTGGTGGCCGGGAAGATCGTCCTTGCCTCTCCCTGCCGTTCGCCACGCTCTGGTGGCCACTCGCGGGAACTCGCGACATGCTGATCGGCCAGAAATTTGGTCCGTTCCTGATCGACAAGGAACTCGGCAGCGGGGCCATGGGCACCGTCTACCGGGCGACCTTCGAGAAAACGGGCCAAATAGTGGCCCTCAAGGTGATGATTCCGGGCCTCTCGGGCAGCGGGACCGCCCACGCCCGCTTCGAGCGCGAAATCGAAATCCTCAAGCAGCTTCACCATCCCAATATCGTCCGGCTCGTCGGCGGCGGCCGGTCGAAGACGCACGGCGTTCGTTATTACGCCATGGAATACATTGAGGGTGAGCCGCTCGACAAGGTGGTGCAGCGCCGCGGCAAACTGCCGTGGGAGGAACTCGTCACGCTCGGGCAACAACTCTGCAGCGCCTTGCATCACGCTCACCAGCAGGGGATCATCCACCGCGACTTGAAACCCTCCAACCTGATGATGCTCGACGACGGCACGATCAAGCTCACCGACTTTGGCATCGCCAAGGATCTCGACGTGACGCAGCTGACGGCGGCCAACTGCACCGTGGGCACGGCGGCCTACATGTCCCCCGAGCAGTGCCGCGGCGACAAGAGCATGAACTTCAAGTCCGACCTCTACTCGCTCGGCATCGTGCTCTACGAGTTCCTGACCGGGAGGAAGCCGTTTCAGGCCCAGTCTCCGATGGACATGTTCTTGCAGCACATCAAGGGCACGTTCGAGCGCCCGTCACGGGTGCAATTGGACGTTCCCATCTGGCTCGACACGCTCGTTTGCCAGCTCCTGGAGAAGAAGCCGGAGCATCGTCCCCGCGACGCCGCCGCCGTCGCCGAGGCCCTGGGACGCATTAGTGAAAAAGTGACGGCACAGCGAAGCGCCGGCGTGGAGTTGGTCGGAGCCCGAGCCGTCGATCGGCCGGCGCGGACTCGAATTGGCGTTGAGGACCGCGAGACCGCGCGAGCGCTACAGACCGCGGTCACCGGGCGGCAGCGAAAACGCCGGCGTACGCCGATCTACCAGCGGGGGTGGTTCATCGCCGCGAGCATCGTGCTCGTTCTGGGCATCCTGTCCGGATTGATCTACCTGGTTGCCAAGCCGGATAGCCCCGAGACCCTATTTGCCAGGGCCGAAAAACTCATGGCCTCGGAAGATGCGGACGACTGGGACCGGGCCATCGACCCGCGTTCCGGCCCAGTAACAGAATACCTGCGCCGCTACGGTACGTTCCCGGACGGTCGGACCGCGCAGGTACAACGATGGTCGGACCTGGCCCACGCTGCGCTGAAAGAACGGCAGCTCGCCAATCGTCTCAAGTTTGGCAAGGATCCGGACGACGACGCCGAGCGCGCTGCCCAAAACGCCGTGCGTTCCGAGGAGTCAGGGGACCTCGCGGCCGCCCGGACGTATTGGGAAAACGTACTGAAGCACCAAGAGGATACGGCCATCGACGGACCGACTTGGGCCTTGGTGGCCCAAAAGCACTTGCGCGACCTGCAGGACGTAAGTAACGAGCTTGCGCGGTGGCAGCGACAAGTCAACCAGGCTCGGCGCGAAGGCAAGCCCTACCGGAACGAGGACGAGAGGGAACTGATTGCTCTCCGCGCCACCCACTTCGAATTGTTCGGCGACGAGCAAGGCGCGCGCGAAGCTTGGGCCGCTCTCCGGCTGGTGGCCCCCGAGGACAAGTCCAACGAACGCCGCTGGAAGCTCCTCAAGGCCCGGAATACGTTTCGTGCCCGGGACCTCGCTGCGTCGAGCAAGGAGCAACGTGTCGAGCACGCTCGCAAGCAACTCGAACGTGCCGAGGACTTGGCGGATTCCGACCCCATCCAGGCGCGCACGATCTACCGGGACTTGGTGATGCTCTACCGGGACGCGCCCGAGTTTGCAGACGTCGTCCGGCAAGCGCAGAGCCACTCGCCGAAGGACGAGAACTAACCCGCGCTTGGCTTGCCGGCAGGACAGCCACTCGGAGAACCGCGAGCGCCGGCGCCGCCTGGTTAGAGATTATCCATCGATGGGCACGCTCTGCGCAGAGCCTGCTTTTCCTGTTCGTCGCCACACCGGACTCGGACCGCCTTTAGGTCCCGGCACGGCCTTTGCCCTTGGTCGTGGTAATTTGAAAGAACTCGGCGCATTACGGTGACTGGCACGTCGATGCTGCGGTTTGCGAACCCGGTCTTCCTGACCCTGCTCTTGGTCGTGCCTCCGCTCGTTTGGCGGTGGCTGCGTCGGCGGCGGTCCGCACTGCGTTACCCGGATACGGGTTGGCTGTCGGGATTGCCAGCCGGGCGCAGCCTCTGGGCGGCACGCTGTGGCGCCGCCTTGCGCGGCGCCGCCCTCGCCTGCCTCGTCGTCGCCCTGGCGGGACCGCGCTGGCCGGATCGTGGCAGTCGAATTCCGACTGAAGGCATCGCCATTCAAATGGTTGTCGACGCCAGCCCCAGCATGGGCGAGCGCGACTTTGACTGGAGCGGGTTGCCCCTCACTCGGCTCGAAGCCGCCCAAAAGGCCTTCCGGTTGTTCGTGGCCGGCAACTCAGACATCACAGGAAATGACGAACCGCGCTTCGAAGGCCGGCCCAATGACTTGATCGGATTGGTGACGTTCGGCGACCGACCAGAAGTTGCGTGTCCACTAACGTTAAGCCACGCCGTGCTGCTCCACCTGCTCGCCAGGGTCGAGCCTCTGCGCGTATCGGAAACCAACGTGAGCGACGCACTCGTCCTCGGGCTGCACCGTCTCGGGGGCGCGCGTCCCAAACGAAAAGTGCTGATCCTCCTCAGCGACGGCGAACACAATTACCTGGCGCCGCGCTCCGAGTGGACGCCGCGCCAGGCCGCCCAAGTGGCGGCGAACCTCGGCATTCCGATCTATGCGATCGACGCGGGCGGCGCCCCCGGCGCGGCCGACGACGCAAACCCCGTGCGCGAGCAAGGCATCCGCACGTTGAAGGACGTGGCTCGGATCACCGGCGGCCAGTACTTTCAGGCCCGCGACGCCGACGGACTGCTCGCTGTCTACCGCGACATCGACAAACGCGAGCGCGAAGAGATCGAGAGCTTCCAGTATCGCCGGTACCACGAAGGATTCACCTGGTTCGCCGTAGCGGCGTTCGTGCTGTACGTCACCGCTTGCGTATTGGAGCGAACGGTGTGGCTCAGGGTTCCGTAGTTTCGCGGCGCTTGCTTTCGCGCCGCCTCGAGGGCGGCTGCTAAACCGCGTAGTCTGTCATGCGACACTGGTTCTCGAATCCGATGGGTCTCTGGCTGCTGACGGTGCTGCCCGCGCTTGCCTTGTTGGGCTACCTGGCACGGCGTCGGCGGCGGGCGGCCTTGCTGCGCTTGGGAACTATTCCGGCCGTGGGCACGGTGCTCGCAGTGCGTGACCGGCTTGCGGGAGTCCGCGGTGCGTGCCTATCCACTGGCATCGCGCTGGTTGTGATCGGCATCGCGGGGCCGCAGTGGGGACGGGAGCGCATCGAAGCCGCGCCGGGACGCGACGTGGTCGTGGTCCTCGACGCCAGCCGCAGCATGCTTGCCGAGCAACCGAGTCGCTTCGAGCGTGCGAAGGCGGCACTGGTGGACCTGAGCTGGGACGTGCAACGGCGGGGCGGCCATCGTCTGGGACTCGTCGTCTTTGCCGGCGGGGCGAAGATCCAGTGCCCGTTGACGCACGACTACGATCACTTTCGCGACGTTCTGGAACAGCTCGATGCCGACGAGCCGCCGGAAGAACTGCGGCCCGAAAGCAGTCGCTCGGGAACGCGCATTGGCGCGGGCATTCGCGAGGCCGCCCGCGCCCACGACCCGCGCTACCGAGGCTTCCAGGACATTCTCCTCATCTCGGATGGCGACGACCCGGCGCGCGACGAGGAGTGGCGCGAGGGCATCGACGCGCGCCGCGAGCTGGCCATCCCAGTCCATATCGTAGGCGTGGGTGATCCCGATACACCCAGTCCAATCCCGACCGCCAGCGGTCCACTGCGCCACGGCGACGAAACCGTGATGACGAAACTGGTGGAAAGACCGCTCGAAGAAATCGCCCGCCTGACCGGCGGCACGTACGTGCCCGCTCGCACCAAGGCCGTGCCGCTCGGTGAATTGTTCCGCACGCGCATCGAGCCCCGCTCCGGTCACGGCGACGCCGACGGCCACGAGGACCTTCAAGTCTATCGTCCGCGTTACGCGTGGTTTTTGGGGCCGGCTCTGGGCTTGTTGGCGCTCGACGTGCTGCTCGGCCGCCGCGGCCCTCCGTCCGGGATCCCAACGACGGAGGGCATTGGGCCGTGACGCGCCCCCTGCTTCTAGCCGTGCTGTCTATCCTGGCCGCCGGCTCGGTGGTCGAAGATCTCGTGCGCCGGGGCAACGTCGCCTACGAGCGCGGCGACTACGACGGCGCGACAGCAGCCTACACGGAAGCAGAGACGCGCATCGCCGATCCCGGACTGGCAGCGTTTAACAAGGCAGCTGCGCTGTACGAGAAGGGGCACTATCGCGACGCCGAATTGTCGTTCCGATGTTGCCTCGAGGACGCCGCCGGGCCGCGCCGCACCTTCGCGCTGTACGGCCTCGGCACGGCGCTCGTGCAACAAGGACGCGAGCGCGGCGCGGAAGCCCTGCGCGAAGCAATACGCAGCTACGAGGAGTGTCTCCGGCAACCGAACGTATCGGCGGAGCTGGCCGACGACGCTCGCCACGATATCGAGCTGGCCAAGCTGCTGGTATTGAGGGCTCCTTCGAAACCGAGCGACAAGCCCGAGACCAAGGCCGAGAACGAAGAGGAAAAGCCCAAGCCCCCGGAACGCCAACAAACCCCCGACCCAGGATTGGCCCCCTTCGGCCAGGGCAAGGCTGACGCCCGCGGCGACAAGCAGCGCGTGCGGCGCGAGCAGGCCAAGGATGCCCAACAGAGTGAGGAAGGATCGACCGGGGCTGGTACCGAGCTACCGCCCGTGCCGGACGAGGCCGACCGAATGCCCATGACCAAAGAGGATGCGGCCGAGCATCTCAAGCGGGCGGCGGCGCGGGTGTTGAACGAACAGCGTGCCCACCAAAGACAAAGACGAACGCAGGGCAGCGAGGCAAACGGGCTGGATTGGTGAGATGATCCGGAATTCTACGCGGCTGACCAGGTGTTGGAAACTGTTCGTTCTCGCGTGGCTTTCCCTCTGCGCGGCGGGGCCGGCGGTCCGGGCAGACGACCAGGACGGAGACGGCCCGCGCTTGCCCGTGGTGGGGAGGCCGGACTTTTTCGACGACGAGGATGGCCCCATCGGTTCGTTTCAAACGCCGGCTGTTCGGGTCGAACCCCACGAGGTGCAGGTCGAGGATCCCGTCACGATGACCGTCCGCGTCGGGGCAGCCGGTCGGGTGCTGCGGCCGCCGCGACGGCTAAGTCTGGAAAAGATCCCCGGAATTACTGACCAGTTTTACATCGAATATCCGAACGATCCCGTGTTTCGTCGCATCGACGATCAGACATGGGAATTCACCTGTACGCTCAAGCCGCGTAACACGGGCGTCCAGGCCGTGCCGAGCTTCCCCTTCGCGTTTTTCACTCCCGGTCTCGTGCCTCCGGAGCGTGGCTACCAAGTTCATCGCACGGCCAGCATTCCACTGGTCGTCCGACCCCGTGCGGCTGTTCAGACGAGCGAATTGAAGGGCGGCATTGACTTCCAGTTTGTGCCAGACTCGATACTGCAGGCGACGGCAGGGGCCGATGCGATGCGACGAGCGTCAAGGTGGTCCAACGAGCCCCTGCTGGCTTTCGGCGCGGCAGGGTTCCTGCTGCCCGTGTTGGCTTGTTTGGGATGGTGCTTTGCATGGCGTCGGCTGCACCCGGACGCAACCGGACGGGCTCGCCGGCAGCGGAGTCACGCCGCCCGGCGCGCGCTCACGAAGCTACGAGGCTTAGAAGGGAACGAGGATTCCAGCGGCCGGGCTGCCGCAGTCGTAGCCAGCTATCTTCGAGAGCGTTACGCCCTGCCGGCGGCCGATCCTACGCCCACGGAGGTGGGACGACACCTAGAGAAGACGGGCCTCGACGCTGGCGTTACCAGGCAAGCAATTTCGTTTTTCGGCGCGAGCGATGCCGTACGCTACGCCCACCTCCCGCCGTCAGACTCCCTGGCGTCCGCGGCCCGACAACTCGTTCTTCAACTGGAGGCCGACACGTGCCCGGTGGATGCTTCCTGTTGATGTGCTTGCTACCGACGGCCGAAACGGTCGCGCTCTCGGATGAACAGCTTCTCGTCGAGGCTACAACCGCATTCCACGCTGCTCTGGATCACCGCGGCGACCGGACCCGAGCGCAGGCTTCGTTCCTCCAGGCAGCTAATATCTACGAAGAGCTGCACCGCCGCGGAGCTGATAATGCCGAGTTGCATCGCATTCGAGGAAATGCCTTTCTCCTCGCCGGCGACCTGCCGCGGGCCATCCTCGCGTATCGCCAGGGACTTCGCCTTGCCCCCTCGGATAGTGATCTGCAAGAGGGCCTGGCGTTCGCGCGCAGCCTGGTCGTCTATCCGCCGGGCAGCACGTTGGGCCGGCCGCCCGTCGAACAGCGCCCACCATGGCTGCCGCGCTTGGCGACCACCTGGTACGTCGCCATCGTATTCTGCTCCTACACCCTCGGATGCTTAGCAGCCGCGCGCTGGTGGATGACCCGGCAAGGCCGACTGCTGGCCCTTTCGTGCACGGGATTTGCCGTTGCCCTCCTCTCGCTTGCCAGCATGGCGGCGGAGGAATGGCGCGACGCGGATTTCGTGAATCGGCCGGTCGTCGTAATCGCGGACGACGGCGTGCTGTTGCGGACCGGCAACGGCTTGCGTTATCCACCGCGCGCCGAAACTCCACTCAATCGCGGAGTCGAAGCCCGATTGCTCTTCGTCCGTGGCGAATGGTACCAGGTCGAATTGGCCGGCGGCGAAGTCGGCTGGGTGCCGCGGGAATACGCGCTCGTCGGGCAACCGCAATCCGATTGAGAGGACTGGGTTGCCCCCTCGTCTTGGTCCCGTCGCCTCTCGTCCTTTACAATAAACCAACCGCTGGCGGGAGTTGCTCCCCTGTCGTGAGGAACACGTACCGTGTCCGCCGACCGCATTAGCGAATACTTGGCTCAGTTCGCCCAGACGCGCACGCAGATGCTCGACCAGCTCCGCCGGGTCATCGTCGGCCAGAGCGACGTCATCGAGCAGATTCTCGCTGCCATCTTCACGCGCGGCCACTGCCTGCTCGTCGGCGTGCCCGGGCTGGCCAAGACGTTGATGGTCGCGTCGATCAGCCAGATTCTCGACGTCTCGTTCAAGCGCATTCAGTTCACGCCGGACCTAATGCCTTCGGACATCACCGGGACGATGGTCCTCGACGAAAACGAAGCGGGCCGACGCGAGTTTCGTTTCGTGAAGGGGCCCATCTTTGCCAACATCCTGCTCGCCGACGA
>Ga0066903_100000994_pt1 | contig 19670 bp, 16 predicted proteins | sample PanSoiMetaGPlot1_FD_67491 | JGI IMG/M metagenome (GOLD analysis project Ga0066903, IMG submission 67491) | Tropical forest soil microbial communities from Panama analyzed to predict greenhouse gas emissions - Panama Soil - Plot 1 (version 2) | ecosystem: Environmental > Terrestrial > Soil >... | reverse complement strand
AGCGTCGAGAAGCTGCTCGAGCTCGACTTCGACATGCTCTGTCTGTCGCACGGCGGCTACATCGATTTCGAGCCGAAGATCGAGCTCGCCGGGCTGCTCGAAGACGAATGAGCACGACGTACTGGCTCGAGGATCCCCTCCAGGAGCGAGCGGATCGGCGGCGCGACGGGCCGGTGGACGTGGCCGTCGTCGGGGGCGGAGTCACGGGCTGCGCCTGCGCGCGTGTGCTCGCCGAGGCAGGACTTTCGGTCCGGCTGCACGAGGCGCGGCGGATCGCGGAGGGGGCGAGCGGGCGAAACGGCGGCTTCGCGCTGCGCGGAGGCGCCGCGCCGTACGACGTCTCCGTGGAGGCGATCGGCCGCGAGCGCGCCGCCGTCTACTGGCGCTCGACCGAGCAGGCGCTCGACCGGATCGAGGCCCTGGCCGGCGACGCGTTCGCCCGCACGGGCAGCCTCCGGCTCGCGGGCGACGTGGAGGAGGCCGAGCAGCTCCGCCGCGAGTACGAGCTGCTCCGAGAGGACGGCTTCGCCGTCGAGTGGCGCGACGAACTGGCCGATCCCGTCCGCCGGCTCTTCGCTGCGGGGATGTTCCACCCCTCCGACGCGGCCGTGCAGCCGGCCCGCTGGACGCGTCGCCTCGCGGCGCTGGCGACGGACGCGGGTGTCGACATTCGAGAAGAGACCCGCGTCGAGTCCCTCGACGAGCTCGAGGCCGAGCACGTGGTCGTGGCGACCGACGGCTACCCGAGCGGGCTCCTCGGCCCGCTCGAAGGCCTGATCATCCCCACACGCGGTCAGATGATCGCGACCGAGCCCCTTCCCGAGCGGCTGTTCGACTGCCCGCACTACAGCCGCCACGGCTTCGACTACTGGCAGCAGCGCGAGGACGGACGCATCCTCGCCGGCGGCTTCCGTGACACGGCGCTCGACGACGAGTTCACGACCAGCGAGGAGACCACGCCGGCCATCCAGAGCTCGCTCGAGAGCCTGGTGGCCGACCTGGTCGGCTGGCCGCTCGTCCCGACGCATCGCTGGGCGGGGCTGTTCGGCTTCGTGCCGGACTTCATGCCCGTCGTCGGCCGCGTACCCGACGAGGAGCGGTTGTGGGTGAGCGGCGGCTATTCGGGCCACGGGATGGTGCTCGGGTTCATGTGCGGCGAGCTGGTCGCGGACGCGGTACTCGGCCGCGAGGCGCCCGACCTCGACCTGTTCGACCCCGCCCGTCTGCTGTAGGGCTCGGCTGCTCTAGGGAACGGTCACGTCGGCGGCCGTGAACGTGCGCCGCGCGTGCCAGAGGCCCCAGATGACGAGTGCCGCGAGGACCGGTGTCCCCGTCACGAACGACACGACGACGAAGCCCCCGACGCCGCTGGAAAGAAGGGCCCAGAGCCGAAGTCCCGCCCGCAGCAGGCAATAGACGCCCCAGACGAGCGACTGCATGCCAAACTCGCGCCGGTAGACCGCGCTCGCCCGGAACTCGGGCGGGAACGGGTACCAGGCGCGCGCGAACGCACCGATCAGCGGCTTCCCGATTGCTACAGAGACGAGATAGGCCACGCCCCAGAGCGCGCTGAGCACGACCGGCTGGGCCAGGTAGACCGTCGCGCTGTGCGCTGCGAGTGCGACGACGGCCTGGATGACGATGAAGACGAAGGTGACGCCGGCGAGCGCGACGTCGTAGCCGCGCCGGACCTGCCAGAGGACGATCGCCCCGCCCACGAGCGACGTGACGACGACGGCCGGCCCGAGCCCGGCCTCCCTCCAAACCCCGTAGAAGACGAGGACGGGGACGAGCCCTTCGACCGCGAACATCGGCAGCCCGCGCCCGAGCAGCATGCGCCAGGTGGGCTCCGGAAGCTCGGTCAGGCGGCCAGCCGCAACCGGCGCTCTTGACGATCGCACCATTCGATCCCCCATTCGCAGTAGTCGAGCCCCCAGCGGTAGACGAGGTCGACGAAGTCCGGGTCGGGCCCGGTGCCGTCGTCGAGGCTCTTCAGGTACTCGAGCATCTGGCGGTAGCCCTCGCGCCGGCCGGCGAGGAGGCCGAGTGCGTAGTCGCGCGGGAGCGTGTCCGCGAAGAACAGCCGCAGCAGGGACTCGTCGCGCATCTCGATCCTCGTCTCGCGCCCCGCCAGCCAGCCGCGCAGCGCCTCCGTGCCTGCGTCCGTGATGCGGTAGACGCGCCTGGCGCGGCCGCCGCGCGGGGCGTCGTCGCCGGCGATCCAGCCCGCCTCCTGGAGCCGTTTCAGCTCGGGGTAGATCTGCCCGTAACTCGCCGCCCAGAAGTGCCGGATCGACCTGTCCACGACGCGCTTGATGTCGTAGCCGCTGCGGGGGCCAAGCGCGATCAGCCCCAGCACCGCCCAGGTCACCGCGTTTGCCTCGTACATACCGCGTGAAGATATATCAGAACGATGTATTTGTCAAATCAGAAGAGCCTGACGTCGAGGGCTTGCTGTGGTCTTCCTAGGGGCCGCTCGCCGCGAGGCGAGCCGCCGTCAGGGCCGGGCCACGCGTGGGTCGAAGACGCTCGCCGCCATCGGCCGGCCGGCGAGGCGCCGCGCCACGCGTCGGCCGCCGGACATCGACGCGAGGAAGCCGACGCCGTTGCACCCGAGGTTGTAGAGCAGACGCTCGTGGCTCGGATGGGCGCCGACCACGCGCAGCTTGCTGCCGTTGTAGCCCATCAGCCCGTGCCAGTGGAAGTCGTACGGCTGGCCGGATCGTCGCTTCGACCCGGCGAACGGGCGCACCTCGTCGTCGATCGTCTGCAGGAGACCTCCGGGGAACGGCGCGTCACGCTCGTAGATCGGGTCGTCGTGTTCGCATTCCGGCCCGCCGATGCAGGTCAATGTCACCGTGCGTCTGCCGTAGTCGTAGGTGCGTCGCGTGACGTAGGCGTACGGTGTGTCGCCGCCGATCACGAGGTTCCGGATGTAACTCATGGCGGCAGGTGGACGTGGAGCGTCCTCGACGAATGCGGCCAGGTGGGCGACCCGGCCGGCGATCTGCTGGTCGCGGGCGAGCCGAACGGGCGACCCGGCCGCGTCCTCGACAACGTGATCGACGAAGCCGTTCGTGCAGAGCACGACGTGGCCGGCGGTGATCCGGTGACCGCCTGCGTGCAGCACCGCACTCTCCTCGTCGACAACCACGCGTTCGACGTTCGTGGAGTCCGCATACACGAACCTGTCGGCGTGCATCCGTCGCAGGTGGCCGAGGACCCGCTGACAGAGCAGGCTGCTGTTCGCCCAGCCGGCGGGAGCCGAGAGCACGGCGCGGTAGCGGTCGTCGTCGATCTCGAGGAGCTCTCGCACGGTCGCCTGGGGCACGACCGAGTACAGGCCGGACAGGTCTGCGGGGATATCGGCGAGGAACTCCGCGTCCTCCGAGACGACGCATGGGCGTCGACCGAGGCCTGTCTGCTCGCGAACCTGCAAGGAGCGCAGGTGCACGTCGAGGTGATTGCTGTTGAACATCCCCATGTGGCCGGTGCCCTGCTCGACGCGGACGCCGGCGCCCGTCTCGGCCACGATCAGGTCGAACAGCTCGTAGCCGTCCTCGAGCTCGCGTTGGGCGGCGCCGGCTGCCTCACGCCCGAACGCAGCTGCGATGTCGCACAGCGGCCGCTCGAAGTAGGCCTCGAGCTGGCCCGCATTGTGACCCGTTGCGCCGCGCGCCACACGACCTCGCTCCACCAGCAGCACGCTGCTGTCGGTCTCGCGCAGGACGAAGAAGGCCGTGGCGATGCCTGCGATCCCTGCGCCCACGACCACGACGTCGGCCGTCGAGTCGCGGTCGAGCGGCCGCGGCGGTCCGTCGTCCGCCAGTTGTGCCGTCCAGGGCGACCGGTTCTGCTGGTCTGCGTAGACGCGAGGCGGGCCTGCCGTCTCCACGTAGGAGTTATCGCAGGTCAGAGGTCGATCTGTGGAAGGTCGAGCAGCCCGGCGACCTCGTAGGCGGCGAGGGCGATCGCGAGGTCCTGGATGGCGAGGCCGGTCGAGTCGAAGGCGGTGATCTCGTCCGCAGACCGGCGCCCAGGCGCGTCGCCAGTGAGCACGGCGCCCAGTTCGGTCGTGTTCTCTCTCGCGACGAGTCCGGCCTCGACGGCGTGCGCGAGGTCGCCGGCGTGACTCGCTTGCTCCCAGTCGTCGCAGAAGACGCGCACGCGCGCGAGCTCGGCCGACGCGATCTCGGACTTGTCGGGGCCGTCCGCGCCCATCAGGCTCACGTGCTGTCCCTCGCGCAACGAGCCCTTGGCGAGGAGGACGTGCTTGCCGGGCGTGACCGTGGCGACCACGTCCGCGCCGAGCGCCTCCTCCTCCGAGGCGGCTGCGTCGGCGCCTAGCTCGTCGGCAACGGCAAGCGTCCGCTCCGGGTCGACGTCGAAGATCGAGACCCGTCGGCCGCGGGCGAGAAAGGTTCGCGCGACCGCCCTGCCGTTCACGCCGGCGCCCACGACGGACACCATCTCGGCGTCTTCGCGAGCCAGCGTCTCGGCGGCGAGCACTGCCGCAGCACCGGTTCGCAGCGCCGTCAGTGAGGCCGCGTCGAGCATCGCCAGCAGCCGCCCGTTCGAGGCGTCCGAGAGCAGCACCGTCCCCATCACCGTCGGCAGGCCCTGCACCGAGTTGCCCGGGAACGAGCAGATCCACTTGAGGAGCGCGTAACCGCCACCCTGCGCGGGCATCGCCCGGAAGTCCCCGGCCGGGTAGGCCGGCACGTAGACCTTCGGCGGCATCGTCCACTCGCCCCGCGCATAGGCGACGAAGGCGTTTCGTACCGCCTCGAGCGCGCGCTCGGGCGAGACGGCTTCGTAGACGTCGGCGGCGCGGAAGAGCGGGACGCCCACGCTAGACGGACTTCACGGCGCTGACCAGCTTCTCGACCGAGGCCTTCGCGTCGCCGAACAGCATCACCGTCTTCGGGTCGACGAACAACGGGTTGTCGATGCCGGCGAAGCCCGGGTTCATGCTCCGCTTGAGCACGACGACGTTGTGCGCGTGGTCGACGTTCAGGATCGGCATCCCGTAGATCGGGCTCGACGTGTCGCTGCGGGCCGCCGGGTTGGTGACGTCGTTGGCGCCGATCACGAGCGCGACGTCGGTCTGGTCGAAGGCCGGATTGATCTCGTCCATCTCCTTGAGCTGGTCATAGGGCACGTTGGCCTCGGCGAGGAGAACGTTCATGTGGCCGGGCATGCGCCCCGCGACGGGGTGGATCGCGTACTTGACGTCGACGCCGCGCTTCTCCAGCTCGGTCGCCAGCTCACGGACGGCGTGTTGCGCCTGCGCGACCGCGAGGCCGTAGCCGGGGACGATGACGACTCGCTGCCCGTAGGCGAGCATCACGGCCACGTCCTCGGGCGTGGTCGGCCGGACGGCGCCGCCCGCGGCCTCGACCTCGGCCGCCGTCACCTGCAGCGTGCCGAAGGCGCCGAAGAGGACGTTTGCGACGGAACGGCCCATCGCTCGGGCCATCATCAGCGTCAGCAGGGTTCCCGACGCGCCGACGAGCATGCCGCTCACGATCAGCACGTTCTGGTGCAGGACGAATCCGGTCAGGGCGGTGGCGACGCCGGTGAACGCGTTCAGGAGCGCGATCACCACGGGCATGTCGGCCCCGCCGATCGGGAGGACGAACAGTGCGCCGAAGGCGAGCGACAGGACGATGATCACCACCAGCACCCACAGGTGCTCATAGCCGGCCACGATCGCGATCCCGAGCCCTGCGATCACCGCGATCAGGCCCAGGTTGCCGTACTGCTGGCCGGGATACTGGATCGGACGGCCGCCGATCAGCTCCTGCAGCTTGGCGAACGCGACGAGGCTGCCCATGAACGAGATGGATCCGATCAGCGCGGAGAGCACGACTGCGATCGACGTGCTCAGCGCCAGCCGGTCAGGGGCAGGCGCACGCTCATGGAAGTCCGCGAGCGAGATCAGGGCCGCCGCGCCGCCGCCGACGCCGTTGAACAGCGCCACCATCTGCGGCATTGCGGTCATCTTCACGGCGCGTGCCGCGTAGGCCCCGATCGGCGCGGCGATCGCCATCACGATGATGATCGAGGCGATGTTCTTCAGGCCCGGCTGGAAAAACGTGGCCACGATCGCCACCGCCATGCCGAAGGCGCCGATCCAGTTGCCCTTGCGGGCGTGCGCCGGGTCGGAGAGAAAGCGCAGCGCGAGGATGAAGCAGACGATCGTGACGATATAGGCGAGCGAGATCCAGTCGGTGCGGCTGATGCTCGCCAGCGGCAGCGCGATCACTCCGGCTTCTCCGCCTCGTCGGTCGGTGTCGGCTTCCGCCGCTTGAACATCTCCAGCATCCGGTCGGTGACGACGAAGCCGCCGACGACGTTGCCGGTCGCGAGCGCGACCGCGGTGAGCGTGACGATGCGCAGCCAGACCGGCTGGCCGTGGATGCCTGCGACGATGATCGCGCCGACGATGACGATGCCGTGAATCGCGTTCGTGCCCGACATCAGCGGCGTGTGCAGCAGCGTCGGCACCTTCGAGATCACCTCGACACCGAGGAACGCGGCCAGGATCAACACCGTCAGCTCGATCAGGAACGACACGCTCACGCCGTCTCCTTTCTGGTCACGCAGGCGCCTGCGGTGATCTCGTCGTCGAAGTCGAGCTTGAGCTCGCCCTCGGGGGCGAGGTGGGTGAGCAGCGCCGAGACGTTGCGCGCGTAGAGCTGGCTCGCATGGGCGGGCATCGTGCTCGGGAGGTTCGTGAAGCCCACGATCCGGACGCCGCCCTCGTCCGTCTCCTCGCCCGGCTTCGTCAGCTCGCAGTTGCCGCCGGTTTCCGAGGCGAGGTCGACGATCACCGATCCGGGACGCATCGCGTGGACCGCCGAAGCGGGGATCAGCTTGGGCGCCGGCCGGCCGGGAATCGCTGCCGTCGTAATCACGACGTCATAGTCGGGCAGGCGCTGCTCGAGCTCGGCCTGCTGCTGCGCCTGCTGCTCCGGCGTCAACTCGGTGGCGTAGCCGCCGGCCGTCTCCTCTCCACGGACGCCGAGGTCGAGGAACGTCGCGCCGAGCGATTCGACCTGCTCCTTGACCACGGGCCGCACGTCGAAGCCGGCCACGACCGCGCCCAGCCGCCGCGCCGTGGCGATCGCCTGGAGGCCGGCGACACCGGCGCCGAGCACGAGCACCTTCGCGGGCGGAACTGTGCCCGCCGCCGTCGTCAGCATGGGGAAGAACTTCGGCAGCCGGTCGGCGGCCAGGAGCACGCCCTTGTAGCCGGAGACCGTCGCCTGGGACGAGAGCGCGTCCATCGGCTGCGCGCGCGTAATCCGGGGGATCGACTCCATCGCGAAGGCGACCACGCCGGCTGCTGCCAGCCGGTCGATCCCTTCCTTGTCGGTGAGCGGCTCGAGGAAGCCGATCAGCAGGTCGCCCTGGCGCAGCTTCGCCGCCTCGTCGGCGGACGGCTTCTGGACCTTGACGACGCCCTCTGCCTGGCCGAGCACGCCGTCGACGAGGCTTGCGCCCGCCCCGGTATAAGCGGCGTCCGTGAACGAGGCCGCCTCGCCCGCCCCCTTTTCGACCAGCACGTCGAACCCCGAGCCGGTCAGACGGGAGACGACTTCGGGGACGAGCGCCACGCGCCGCTCGCCCGGCGCAGTCTCCTTCGCGACGCCGATGCGCATGCCGACGGCAACTCTATTCCAGCGCATCGGACGCCCGGCGAGGGAAGGAGCGGGGCCTGGCGGAGAGAAAACAGCCGGGCCATGACGACGCTCGTCGCGCTGTCACAGGCCATCGAGGCCAGAGATCCGCACTCGTCCGGCCACGCTGTTCGCGTGGGCGTGATGGCCGAGGTCGTCGCCTCGCGTCTGGGCTGGGACGAGGCCGACGTCGAGATCCTGAGGCTGGGCGCGGCGCTGCACGACGTCGGCAAGGTCGTCGTCCCCGAGCGCATCCTGCGCAAGCCGGGACCGCTCGACGCGGACGAGCTCGCGGAGCTTCGCCGGCATCCCGAAGAGGGCGCGCGGATGGTCGCGCGGCATCCCGCGCTGCAGCTCGTGGTTCCGGTCGTGCTCTACCACCACGAGCGCTGGGACGGATCCGGCTACCCGGTCGGCCTCGAGGGCGTGGCGATCCCGGCCGAGGCGCGCGTGCTGGCCGTCGTGGACGCGTTCGACGCCATGACCACGGATCGCTCGTACCGGCGGGCGACCACCGAGGAGGCGGCCGTCGCCGAGCTCGAGCGGTGCGCGGGCGCTCAGTTCGACCCCGAGATCGTCCGTGTCTTCGCCGATGCCTGGCGCGACGGCCTGTTGACGGACGCGACGCAGGGCCTCGTGCGAGCGGTGGGCTAGCTCAGAAGCTGCCGGTCAGGACGGGCAGGCAGTTGCCGCCGCCCGCGTTCGTGTCGCAGACGTGGAACGAGCCGGTGGAGGACAGCAGCTTGGACGCCGTCGTGGTCGGGGTAAACGTCCACGTTCCAGTGGCGTTCGACTCCGTGGGGCTCGTGACCCGCGCCCCGATCGTGATCGTGAGCGTCCTGTTGCCGTTGCTCCAGACCCAGGTCGCGTTCCACCGCTCATTCTTGTTGAGCGAGCCGCCGGTCAGCGTCCCGAGACTGTTCGCCTCGCCCGCCGCACAGGCGCCGGTAGTCGCGGTGGCGCCGAGCACGATCGTGTCGGTGGACCCGGCGAACGTGCAGACCGTGTTCGTGCCGCCGGGGCCGGTCGCGGTGTTCACGGCCTGGTCGAAGTCGATCGTGATCGTGTCGCCGGTGTCGAGCTTCCTCGCCTGGCCTCCGTTCGCGGCGGCCCCGGTCGATGCGACGAAGCCGAGCTGGGCGGCGGCGGTGGGGTTGGACGTGACGCTCGTCCACGACCCGTAGGACGTCTGCACCTGGTAGCAGTAGTACGTCCCTTGCGGGGTGAAGCGGCCGGCATCCGTGTACGTGGTCCCTACCGACGAGCCGATTGCGGCATAGGTCGCGCTGCCGCAGTTGGAGCTCGAGCCGTTGGCGGCGCCGAGAACCGAGTAACCGTTGCCGTTCGTGCCGGCGGTCCACCCGAGGGCGACGTCGTCACCTGCGGACACCGCCGTCAAGGATGACGGGGCGTACAGCGAGGTGAAGCTCCAGACGTTGCCGTTGTTCGCGGTCTGCGCGTTCAGCGAGGCCGACGAGCTCGCAAGCAGCCCCGCTCCCACGGCGACGACGGCGACCGCCGTCATGGCCAGGAGCCGGACGCTGCGTCCGACTGACATCAGGCGCCCTCGGCCGCCGGCTTCCAGATCCGCAGGATCGCGAAGATGCCGAGTCCGAGCACGATCAGGCCGAGCAGGGCGAAGCGCAGCGCGGGCTGCCCCCGCAGGGCGCCGACGGGGTAGCCGGCGTAGGGGATGTTGAACGAGTACCGCCAGCCCGTCCCCTTGGCCGGAATCCGCCAGGCGTCGCGTGCTCCGTTCGCGTCCCCCTTCGTCACGAACATGCGGCCGCGCGGGGTGTTCTCGATCGCCGCGATCCGGTGGATCACGACTCCGTGAAGGGTGCCCGGATGATGGAAGGCGATGATGTCGCCGACGTGGAGGTCTGCGGGGTCGACCGGACGGAGAAAGGCCTCCGAGCCGTAGGGAATCGTCGGCACCATGCTGCCGCCGTCGACGTCGTACGACTGGAAGGGCAGGACCCGAGGGCCGACCGCGCAGACGACGACGAACATCATCGTTGCGGCAGCCGCAGTCATGCCAGCGACTGCGAGGAGGCGGAGCGCGATGCGGCCGGCCCGGCCCGTCCGGGAGCGGGAGGTGTCGTCGACGGGATCCGGGTCGGCGACGTGCGCGGGCTCTGCGGTCTTTGCGACGGTGGTCACCGGCGCGGGGCCCCAGTCCTCGAAGGGGTCGTCCTGCCGGTCCCCGTCCTCCTCCTGGACGGGTGCCGGCTCCCAGCCGTGGAGCGTGTCGTAGCCGGGCCCCACCTCGACGTCGACGTCGTCCGCCCGTGAGACTGCCTCCTCGACCGGCTCCTGCTCGAGACCGGCAAGCCTCATCACGAAGCCGAGCGGCAAGGCGAGCGCCCTCGTCGCCGCCCGCGTCTGCGCGGTCGCGCACAGCGAGTCGTCGTCGAGATCGCGCCGGCCCCATTCGCTGCGGAGGCAGACGGCGGCTGCGCGTCCGACGACGGTGCCGTCGCCGTAGACCACTTCGACGGTCGCCCGCCAGCCCGATGTCCCGTCGACCTGGATCGGCTCGATCGAGTCGAGGACCGGATAGACGCCGAGCAGCGAACCGAGCAGCGGCCATCCGTCCGCTGCAACATATGTGCGGCCGCCCTCCGAGACGACGAGGTCGTTGGCCTCGGCGGCGCACCGGAAGGCGACCGCGGCCTGGGTGGCGCGATCGAGGAACTCGAGTGGCTTGCTCTCGTCGGCGCGGGCGGGTTGGCGCGCGAAGGGACGTCCACGCCGCCGTCGGTCGAGCCCGACTGCCGCTAGTCCAACGTCTCCGTTCGTGCCGGCCCGGGCTGCAGAGGTGCCGTTGCCGACCTCACCACCGGTGTGGTCTCCCACGAACTGTGGCGAGGTCGGCACGGCAAGCGCCTCCGTGTGCTACTGGGCGATGTACCAGTCGAAGTTCTGGGTGGCCTGGCGGCCCTGCTGGTTGTTGCCCGTGCTCGACGGGGACTTGACCCCGATCGTGAAATAGGCGGACGAGCCGGCATTCAGACCACCGATGGACAGACCGCTCGCGGAGCTCGAGTAGGTCGCGGCGAAGTTGCCGAGCGTCTTCGAAGTGTCCGAGAAGTTGCAGGTCGAGCCGGTCGCGCCGCCGTAGACGCATGCGAGCGGCGTCGAGAACGAGCTGTCCGACCACTGCTGGACGTAGACCTGCACCACGCTGCAGGGATTGCCGGTGCCGTGGTAGGTCTCGCCCGAGGCGTCCGCGGGGGTGCAGGTCGGGGAGAAGACCATGAAGCTGGAGGCGTCCAGCGAGCCGACGTTCTTCAGCGTCAGGTTGACCGTGCCCGAGTCGCCCGGCTTCTTCACCGTCAGGTTGAAGAGCTGGTCGCAGTTTGGGTTGACGTTGGTGTCGGTCGAGCCGCCGCCTGTCGACAGACAGGCCGAGGCGCCCTGCTTCGTGTTCGAGAGCACGAGCGTGCCGTGTGCGAACACGTTGCCTGCGTTGTCGGTCTCGGCGTTGAAGGTCGCAAAGCTGCCGAAACCGAGCCCGGCTGCGAGGAGCATGAGGATGGCCGCGGTCAGAAGAAGCTTGCGGGAGACGCTCATTCCGGATCCTTTCGAGTGGGGAGGATCACGTGCCGCCGAGAATTGCCGCAGGGCGGCCGTGCCATTTGCAGCGGATCATCGGCAGGCCGATACCTGCATTTCTCCCCTGTTCGGGGGAGTGGCTGTGCCGTTCGCTACAGCGCGGACCAGATCTCGAGCTTCTGCCTCGTGCGGCGGACGACCTCGTCCGTGAACTCCGTCGACGCGGCGTGACCGCCGAGGTCGGCCGTGCGGCAACCGTCCGCAACGGCCTCGAGCGCAGCCTCGCGGATCGCCCGCGACGCCGGTTCGCCGTCCGGAACGTAGGAGAGCAGGGCCGCGCCGGCGAGGATCATCGCCATCGGGTTCGCGACGTTCTTGCCCCTGAGAGCGGGCGCGGTCCCGTGTGCCGCCTCGGCGAGCACGACCGTCGGCACGTAGTCCTCGCCGAAGGCGACGATCAGCGACTCGGAGCCTGCGATCGAGCCGAACAACGGGAGCACGAGGTCGGAAAGGATGTCGCCGTCGCGGTTGAGCGCCGGGATCACGAGCGGATCGCCGCTCGACGAGAGCAGGAGCGCGAAGGTCGCGTCGATCAGTTGCGGCTGGTACGTGACGTCGGGATGACGCGCAGCGGCCGCATCCATCTCCTCCTTCAGCAGTCCTTCGTAGACCGGGCTGACCGTGTACTTCGGGCCGCCGAACACGCGCGCGCCGGTCCGCTCGGCCTGGCGGAACGAGAACTCCGCGACCGAGCGGCAGATCCGCCGCTCGATCCGCTCCGTGCGGAAGGCCGCCTCGTCCTCGCCGTCACCCTCCCGCCACTCCTTAGCGCCGTAGGCGTCGCCGACGGCCATGCGCACGACGGAGATCGGCGCGTGGACGCCCCCGAGCGGTGCTATGCCGGGGATGCGACGGCCGGTGCGGACGATCACCCGGCCGCCGATCTCCTCCCGCAGGATGCGGTTCGGGCTGCCGACATCACCCTGCTGCTCGGGCGTGACCGTCGCGGCCTTCAGGCCGAGGCCGTGGTCGCGGACGGCGGAGGCGGCCTCGTGGACGACCTGATTCTGCGTCTCGCGACGGTGGTCGAGCGAGAGGTCGAAGCGCGGAAAATCGAGTTCGAGTCCGGTGACGTCGGGAGCCAGCACACGGAGCGCCTCGTCCAGCAATTCCTGGCCCGTCTCGTCACCTTCCAGAACGACGATCGTCTTCCCGTCCACGGGCGCCGATTCTACGCAGAGCAGACCGAAAGGAACAAGGCGTGCAAATCAGAGCGAAATGCATACGCCGCGTTGCGCATATGCTTTTCTCTAGTCTATGGAACCTCGGCGAACCAACCCAAGGAGGTAGAGCGTGGCCCGAAAGACGATCCTCGTATGCGACAACTGTGGCACCGAGGTCGGTGAAGGAAAGGGCGCGATGATGCGCTTGAATTACACGGACGCGCGTCGCGGGTCCAAGCAGGCCGACCTTTGCGACTCGTGTGCCGGGCAGCTTCCCGGCTCGGCGGTCGCCCGCCGCGGCCGTCGGCCCAAATCGGTCGCTGCGTAGCGAGGTGCGGAGGATCGCTGTTTCGGGCGGCTGACCGGCCGCCCGAAGCGTTTGTCGCACTTTCGGCGGTTCTTCGGGGGCCGCGTCGGAGCCGTCCCGCGACAGTCGTAGACTGGCGGCGATGCCGCTGACGCTGCTCGCGGGACCCGCGAACGCGGGAAAAGTCGCCCTGCTTCTCGATCGCTATCTGGCCGACATCGGCCGGGAGCCTGTACTGATCGTGCCGAACCGGGCGGACATCGATCGGGTCGAGCGCGACCTGCTCGGCCGTGCGGGCGCATTGCTAGGCGGCCGGATCGGCACCTTCGACGACGTCTTCGGCGAGATCGCACGCAGCGCTCTCGAAGCCCGGCCGGTTGCGTCCGACGTCCAGCGCGTCCTCGCGGTCAGGCGGGCGCTCGCCTCCGTATCGCTGAACGGGCTCGGAGCCTCGGCGCGGCGGGCCGGGTTCGCTCCGGTGCTGCTGGCGGCTCTCGGCGAGCTTCAATCGGGGCTGCTCGAGCCCGAGCAGGTCGACGGAGAACTCGGGCGGCTCTACGCGGCCTACCGGGCCGAGCTCGATCGGGTCGGGCTCTGGGACCGCGACCTGCTGCGGGCGCGGGCGGCCGAGCGGATCGGCAGCGACCTCGACTCCTGGCAGGGTCGCCCGGTCTATGCGTACGGCTTCGAGGACCTGACCGGCGCCGAGTTCGGGCTGCTGGAGTCGCTCGCCGGCCGCGCCGACGTGACCGTCTCGGTTCCCTACGAGCCGGGCCGGCCGGCGTTCGCAGCCGTCCAGGGGACGGTCGAGGACCTCGCGCGGCTCGCGGACGGCCGGATCGAGGAGCTGCCCGCACGTTTCGACGACATTGCCCACCCGGCGCTCGCCCATCTCGAGCGCGCCCTCTTTGCAGACACCCCTCCCCCGGCGGTCGAGATCGGCGGCGCGATTCGTTTCCTCGAAGGCGCCGGCACACGCGGCGCCCTCGAGCTGGCGGCGGACGAGATCCTCGACCTGATTCGCAGCGGACTCGCGGCCGAGGCGATCGCCGTCGTATGCCCGAGCGTCGACCGCTTTGCCGGCCCGTTGGAGACGGCCTTCGGCTCCGCCGGCGTCCCCTACGCGCTCGAGGGCCGGGCTCGCCTGTCGCGCACCGTCTACGGCGCCGCGCTCTGCGCGCTGCTCCGCTTCGCCTGGCTCGGCGCCGACCGCGCCGCGCTGTTCGCCTACCTGCGCTCGCCGTTCTCCGGCCTGCCGCGGCACCAGGTCGACTTCGCCGAGGGCCGGCTGCGCGGCCGCGCGATCAGTCAGCCCGAACGGGTGGCCGAGGAGATCGAGAAGCTCCGGCCAGGCGCGCTCCGCACCGTGGACGCTCTGCGCTCCGAGCCCGACCCGGTCGCCGCGGTCCGCGAGCAGGCCCGCAGGATGGCCACCGCTGCGCATCCGCCCGGCGAGCCGGCTGCGACCGAAGAGACGCGGCGCGATCTCCGCGCCTTCGAGGCGGTACACAGGCTGCTCGACGAGCTCGACGGGTGGCGGCGGCTCGGCGGCGAGGTGACCCGCGAGGAGGTGGTCGCTGCGCTCGAGGACGCCTTCGTGCCCGGTGCACGCGCCGGCGAAGCCGGCCGCATCGCAGTGCTCGACCTGGCGCGGGCGCGGACGAGGCGCTTCGAGGTCGTGTTCGTGCTCGGGCTCGAGGAGGCCTCGCTCCCGCGGCGCGAGCGCGAGTCGCCGTTCCTCGACGACACCGCTCGACGACGCCTGGGCGGTCGCCTGCTGCGCGCGGGCGCTGTCGATCGCGACCGCTACCTCTTCTACACGGCGTGCGCGCGAGCGACCCGCCGGCTGTATCTCGTCCGCGAGGCGGCGACCGACGAGGGCGCGCCGCGCGAGCCGAGCCCGTTCTGGGACGACGTCCGCGGCGTCTTCGAGCCCGACGACGTCGCCCGCTGGACGATCCGGCGCCCGCTGTCCGCTCTGACGCGGCCGCTGGAAGAGGCGAAGACCGAGCGGGAGCGGCTACGGGCGGTCGCCAGGCTCGACGCGGTCGAGCACGCGGAGGCGTCGGCACTCGCGAGGGCGAACGGATGGGAGCGCCGGCTGGGACGCGCACGCGGGGCGTTCGCGCGGCGCACGAAGCTGACGCACCCGCTCGTGCTCGACTCGCTCGGCGCGCGCGACTCCTTCGGAGTCACCGAACTCGAGCGCTTCGCCGACTGCTCGTCGGCGTGGTTCGTCGAGCGCTACCTCGACCCGAAGTCGATCGACGCCGAGGTCGACGCCAAGCTCAGAGGCAGCGTCGCGCACACGGCGCTGAACAGGTTCTTCTCCGGCTTGCCGAAGGAGCTCGGATCGGACCGCGTCGAGGCCGATCGCGTCGAGGACGCCGTGCGCCTCATGCGCGCCTGTCTCGACGACGCGGTAGGCGGAGTGCGAATGGACATGACGGACCTGCAGCGGCGCGAGCTCGACCAGACGCTCTGGCGGGACCTCGAAGCGCTCGTCCGTGCGGAGGCCGAGGCTCCGTTGCCCCTCGTTCCGAGGCGGTTCGAGGTCTCGTTCGGGACGGAGCGCTCACCGCAGGAGCTGCAGCGCGGCATCGACCTCGACGGCATCACGCTCTCGGGGAAGATCGACCGGATCGACGTCGACCCCTTCAGCGCCCGCGGGATCGTCATCGACTACAAGTCCGGCAAGGCGGCTCACTCGGCGGCGGAGATCGAAAAGGAGCTCCGGCTCCAGATCCCGCTGTACATGCTCGTGCTCCGCGATCTCGTGGGTATCGAGCCGCTAGGCGGCCTGTACCGGCCGCTGTCCGGCGCGCGGAAGATGCGGGGCCTCCTGCGTGAGGATGCCCGCGAGGACGGGCTCCCCGGGCTTGCCGACGGCGATTACGTCGACGACGACACCTTCTGGACACGCGTGGAGGCGGCCCGGGAGAAGGCGCGCGATTTCGCGGTCCGGATCCAGGAGGGTGACGTGCGGCACGACCCGAAGGGCGACGAATGCCCGGCGTGGTGCGACCTCTGGACCGTCTGCCGGGTGCGCAGGGCATGAGCTGGCGGCCGAATCCGGAGCAGCGGGCGGCGATCGAGGCGCGCGGAGAGGTGTTCGTCTCGGCGGGCGCCGGGACGGGCAAGACAGCCGTGCTGGTCGAGCGCTTCGCGCGCGAGGTCTGCGACGACGGCCTGGATGTCGACTCGATCCTCGTCATCACCTACACCCGGAAGGCGGCGGGCGAGCTGCGCTCGCGGATCCGCGAGGCGCTGCTCGCCCGGGGCCGGCCGGATGCGGCCCGTGCGCTCGACGGCGCCTGGATCTCGACCATTCACGGCTTCTGCAACCGGCTGCTGCGCGCCCATCCGTTCGCGGCCGGGCTCGACCCGCGCTTTCGGGAGCTGGACGAGGCGCAAGCCGCCGTCCTGCGCGGCGAGGCGTTCGACGACGCGCTGGCGTCGTTCTGCGCGGGCGGCGACCCGGATCGGATGCGGCTGCTCGTCGCCTACGGCGGGGCGCGGCTACGCGGAATGCTGATCGGCATCCACGGCACGCTGCGCGCGGCCGGCCGGCCGCTGGTGCTCGAGCTGGGCGAGGCAGCCCCGCTCGACGAGCGTGTGGACGACCTGCGCGAGGCCGGCCGCTGCCTCGCCGGGGACCCGGATGCTACGCCGACACAGCGGGAGAACTCGGCCGCACTGCTCGCGCTGCTCGACGGGCGGCCGCTACCCGACCGGTTGCTCGACCTCAGTGCGTTTCGGGCCCGCGGTGAGCGTGCCGCGAGCTACGAGGAGGCGAGGAAGCGGGTCGAGCAGGCTGCCCTCGACTCGGTCGCCGCCGGCGACCGGGAACTGCTGCAGGAGCTGCTCGACCGCTTCCACGAGGCCTACTCCGCCGCGAAGGAACGCGAGTCGGCGCTCGACTTCGAGGATCTCCAGCTCGCGGCGCGCGACCTGCTCCGCGACCACGAGGAGATCCGCGCGCGCGAGCAGCTGCGCTTCCGCTCGCTGATGGTCGACGAGTTCCAGGACACGAACCGCCTGCAGTGCGAGCTGATCGAACTGCTCGTCGACGGGCCCGGCGACAGGGAGGTGTTCTTCGTCGGCGACGAGTTCCAGTCCATCTACGGGTTCCGGCACGCGGACGTGGCCGTCTTTCGGGAGAGACGCGAAAGGGCGGGTGGTGGGCTCGCGCTGACGCGCAACTACCGTTCCCGCCCGGAGGTGCTCGCCGCGGTCAACTTCCTCTTCGGGGACGAGTTCGGGGACGAGTTCCAGCCGCTCGCGGCCTCGGGCGACTTCCCCGATCCCGTCTTCGGCCACCCCGTGGAGCTGCTCGTCACGGACAAGGTGAGCTACGCGGACACGGACGAGCACTGGCGGCGCGGGGAGGCGCGGCACATCGCGCGGCGGGTGCGGGAGCTCGTCGACACCGGCGCGGCCGAGCCGGGTGAGATCGTGCTCCTGTTCGCCGCGGGCACGGACGCGGAGTGGTACGAGGAGGAGCTGCGCCGCGCGGGGCTGCCGACGTACCGCGCCACGGGCCGCGGCTACTTCGGCCAACAGCAGGTCGTCGACCTGCTCGCCTACCTGCGCCTGCTCCACAACCGCTACGACGACCAGGCGCTGTTGACCGTGCTCGCGTCGCCCCTCGTCGGCGTATCCAACGACGCGCTCGTGCTCGTCCGCCGCGCGGCCCCGAAGCGGCCGCTGTTCACCGGGGTCGAGCTCAAGCTGCCCGCCGCGCTCGCGACGGAGGACGAGCGGCTGCTGCGCGCCTTCCGCCAGCGCTACGACCGGCTGGTCGCGGCGTCGACCCGCCTGTCGCTCGAGCACCTGTGCGAGCGGATCGTCGCCGAGCACGACTACGACCTCGCCGTGCTCGCACAGTGGGACGGCAAGCGCCGCTACGCCAATCTGCGCAAGCTCGCGCGGCTCGCGCGTTCGTACGAGGAGCTGCGCGGCCGCGACATCGAAGGCTTCGTGCGGTTCGTGCGCCAGCAGGAGGCGGTCGGCGCGCGTGAGCTGGAGGCGGTCGCAGAGGAGGAGGGCACCGGCGCGGTTCGGCTGCTCACGATCCACGCCGCCAAGGGTCTGGAGTTCAAGGTCGTGATCGTCGCCGACGCGGGCCGCGACCGGCCGGCGCCCGCCGCCGACGAGATCCTGGCGCTCTCGGACGGCCGATTCGGCTTCAAGGTCGCCGACCCGTACACGAGCAGGCGCCGAGGCGCGTTCGCCTACGACGAGGTGCGGGCGGCGCGCGAGGCCGAGGACCGCGCCGAGCGGCTGCGTCTCTACTACGTCGCCATGACGCGGGCCGTCGACCGGCTGATCGTCTCCGGGGCGCTCGATCCCGAGAAGGCCGACGAGACGCCGATCGGCTGGGTGCTCCGGCGCGTGGAGCCCGGCGAAGACCTCTCGCGCGCCTCGGAGGCGCCCGTGGAGCTCGAGCGCGGCGACGCCCGGCTGCTGCTCAGGATCGAGCGCTTCGCCCCCGGTGACGAGGCGGGGGAGCCAGAGCCAGCGGTTCTCGCCGAGTCCCCCGCGGAACCGGTCCAGCTCACGCTCTTCGACCCGGTCGACGACGGGGCCGTGGCGCTTGCCCCGGTGCTCCCGGCGTTGGAACCCGTCCCGGCCCCACCGCTCTACGAGGTGCGCAGCCTCTCGTACAGCGCGATCTCGCTCTTCGAGCGCTGCTCGTACCGCTTCTTCGCCGAGCGCGTCGCCGGCATGCGTGAGCGGCGGCCCGTCGGTGCCACCGGAGACGGCGGCCTGCTCGCCACCGAGCTCGGCGACGCCGTGCACCGGCTGCTGGAGCAAATCGATCTCGCGGCGCCCGAGGTGCCCGATCTCGAGCAGGTGCGGGCGTGGTACCCCGTCGCGGCCGCCGAGGAGGTCGAGCACATCGGTGCACTCGCCGCTGCGTACTGCGAGTCGGAGCTGGCTGAGCGAGTCGCGGGGCTGGAAGGCGCGCGCACCGAGCGGCCGTTCACGTTCGAGCACGACGACGTGCTCTTCCACGGGTTCCTCGACGTGCTCCACGTCGGCGAGGGGCGGGCGCTCGTCGTCGACTACAAGACCAACATGCTCGGCGAGCTGAGCCCGGCCGAGGTGGTCGAGGGCGAATACCGCGTGCAACGTCTCGTCTACGCACTCGCGTGCTTCCGGGCCGGTGCGGAAGAGGTCGAGGTCGTCTACCAGTTCCTGGAGCGGCCCGAGGAGACGGTGTCAGCCGGCTTTGCGCTCGCCGACGTCCCGGAGCTCGAGGAGGAGCTGTCCGCCGCAGTCGCGCGCATCCGCTCCGGCGTCTTCGTGCCGACGCCGGGCGAGTTCACGTGCGCGAGCTGCCCGGCGCTCGACGTCGTGTGCGCCGGGCCACGGCTACCCGGGCGCGGGCCGCGGCCGGTGCCCGAGCTCGCCGCAGCGCCCGGTGCCGCGTAGCTACCTGAGCGAGGCGCGCCGCCGTGTCGGGCCGAGGCGGACCCGCATCGGCCCGATCATCGAGCGGCTGAAGCGCGCGCACCCCGACGCGGGGATCGCGCTGCGCTCGCGCTCTGAGCTCGAGCTGCTCGTAGCCGTGATGCTCTCCGCCCAGACGACAGACGTGAATGTGAACAAGGTCACGGAGCGCCTGTTCGTCAAGTATCGCCGGCCCGAGGACTACCTTGCCGCACCGGTCGAGGAGCTGGAGCGCGACATCTACCGGACCGGCTTCTTCCGCCAGAAGGCGAAGGCGATCCGGGGGACGATGCGGATGCTGATCGAGGAGTTCGACGGCCGCGTGCCGCGGCAGATCGATGAGCTCGTCCGGCTCCCAGGCGTCGCGCGCAAGACTGCGAACGTCGTCGCCGCAGAGCTCGGGGACCCGCAGGGCGTGGTCGTCGACACGCACGTGCGCCG
>Ga0066903_100000993_pt1 | contig 19677 bp, 11 predicted proteins | sample PanSoiMetaGPlot1_FD_67491 | JGI IMG/M metagenome (GOLD analysis project Ga0066903, IMG submission 67491) | Tropical forest soil microbial communities from Panama analyzed to predict greenhouse gas emissions - Panama Soil - Plot 1 (version 2) | ecosystem: Environmental > Terrestrial > Soil >... | reverse complement strand
ACAGCGGCAGCGGGGCGATCAGAGCTGAGGCGCAGATCCAGGGCAACCGGGGGTTCGCGCTGGGCCTGACGATCCCGCCAGGCGCGGACTACACGTGGGTCAGCGACCAGTTCGGGGCCGAACGCCAGGCGTACGCCCGTCTGCTCCACGCCGACCCCAACCAGACCGTCCTGCTCGCCCCCGACGCCACCGCAACCGCCGGGTACCGCCAGCCCGCCGCGGCCACAGGCCTCACTTTCCAGGCCCAGATCACCTGGTGGAGCGAGGCCTACTCGGTGCTCGCGTATCTGGTCGAGGTGCTGAGCCAGTACGCGGTGGACAAGCGCACCCCCGGCTGGTTCAGCACGCTGTTCCTGCTATCCCGGTGCGCGGGCGACTCGGCGCTCGAGGTTGTGCGGACGCGGGAGCCGATCGACGCTGGGACCGTCGGTTCCTGGCTCCACTGCGTCATCACGGAGGCAACCGGGGAGCTGAGCTCTCCGGCCAAGGCCCACGCGGCCGCCCGTGACTGGCTGGGACCGAACGTGGACGAGCAGGAGGTCTCGGCGGCGACCAACGAACTCACGACGGTGGGCGGCAGGCTCCTCCACCTGGGCTGGATCGTTCTGCTGTGGCCGATCCTGCAGACGGCCGTGGACGGGCTCGCCGACGCGTTCGTCGGCCTCTTCAGCGGGGGTTCCAGCAACGTCGTGATACTCGACCTCCAGGCGCCCGTCCGCGCAGCTCCGCGCCCGGCGACACCTGCCCCCCAGCAGGTCGGCGCCACGCCGGCACCGGCCACCCCGGCGCCGGCAACTCCCGCGCCCGCACCGCCGCCGACGGCCACCCCAGCGCCGCCACCGCCGCCGGCCACCCACGCCGAGACGACCGGCGGCACCGCTCACACGTGGACGAACCCGGCCAGTGCCGGCGGCTACGAGGGGCCGGTGATCCCGGCGTTCGCGACCGTGCAGATCTCGTGCCGGCTGACCGGCCTCAAGGTCGCCGACGGCAACACGTGGTGGTACCGGATCGCGTCCAGCCCGTGGAACAACGCGTACTACGTGTCGGCGGACGCCTTCTACAACAACGGGCAGACGTCCGGCAGCCTGCGCGGCACGCCGTTCGTCGACCCGAGCGTGCCCGGCTGTTAGCGCTCGGCGTCCAGCTCCCCGTCCTGCTCGGCCTCCTCGGCATCGTGCTCGGCGGCGAGCTCAGCGAGGACCAGGATGGCGGGCGCCGGCAGCGCGGGGCACAAGCCGCGGACGAACTCGAGGGCGAGGGCCCGCGGATCAACGCCCCGCAGCCTGGAGCGACGATTACCGGCAGTTCGTATTCGCGGAAAGGCCGTTGCAGCCGTCAGCGGAAGCGGATGTCCTGCGGACTTTGCGACCGAAGGTTCGACTCCTTCCGCCCCAGCCAGACCCGCCGAACTCGATGGAGCGTCGTCCGGAGCGACGTTCGGAGCACTGGCCGGAGTCCCCCTGGCGTCACCCGAAGCCGCCGGGCGGATGTCCCGAGCGACGTCCGAGCACGCCTGCGGTGTCGCCAGCGATGAGCCCCCACCACGTCCTGTAGGATGCGAGCGCGCGCCCGCTGAGATCGTGGTGGTTTGGAGGACTGGAGACCGTGAGTGAAGGAGCTGTGGGCGACTCGAACATCGCATCTTCGACCACGCCAGCGCGGGGGGTGATCGCTGCGAGTCGCGACCTCGGCGGGGAGGCGGACATCTCCGTCGTCTCCGAGACGGAGATCCAGGAGCGGCGGCCGCTGGACCTGGCGGACCTCACCCGCCAGCTCGAGTCGGCCGAGGCCGAGGCGCAGGCGGCGCAGCTCCGGGCCCGGCTGGTCCGGATGCAGATCCAGGACGCGAAGCGGCGCCTGCGCAAGTCCGCGAGTGTGATGTCCTCCGGAACCCTGGGCCAGGTGCTCGGCGTCGGGGTCCTGGCCGGTATCGGCGCCGGGATCTCCCTCGCACTGTTCGTGATGGTCATGGACGCGATCCTCGGGGACGCTTTCCTGGATTGGCTGCGCTACAGCGCCGCGATCGCGCTGGGCAGCGCCGTGCTGCGTGACAGCTCGCCGCTGACCGTGCTGGTCGTCGGGCTCATCGTGCACCTGTCCCTCGCGGCGGTCTACGGTGCGACCTTCGCGGTGGCGGCGCGCCACATCGCGTTCCTCCGCCGAGACCTGCTCATCGCCACGACCCTGTTCGGACTGATCATCTGGGTCCTCAACTTCTACCTCTTCTCACCGTGGCTGTTCCCCTGGTTCAGCGACAGTCCCGATCTCGTGCAGTTCGTCGCCCACACGGTGTTCTTTGGAATGCCGCTGGGAGTCATCCTCCTCGAGTTCACGCCCTCGGGCGGCATCCTGGCGAGCAACCGGCCGAGGCCATGATCGGCGGTCAGCCGTATGCGCGCACGTTCTGTGGCGGGTACTGCCAGCGCTCGACCACGTACCTGTCCTCCGGCACGACCTCCGTGTCCGCCGTCTGGATCTGGTAGAGCACGCCGAAGTTGCCGTGCGGGACGCCTCCGAGGGACCGAAGCCGTTCGAACCGAGCTGCCAGCTCCCGCCAGCGCGTCAGTTCGCGGATCGCCGCGATCGTCGCTCCCGTCGACGTGCCCGCGCATATGAAGATGGTCGTCCCGTTCCAGTTCGTGATCCGCTCCAGGATCGCGTACTCGATGCTCTGACCGTTCGGCAGGCGCTCGCGCTCGTGGTCGTGCTGAAGCGGATTGTCGTCGCGGTGGTAGAAGTTCTCGACCCGGATCGTCCGTCGTCGTCCCCCGTCGGCCGGACGACCACCTGTGAACCGAAAGCGCGATGGGCCGTGGTTCATCACGTAGCCGGTCAGCAGGTTGTAGAGAGGCTCTCCGATGAGGACGAAGGTGCCTTCCCTGAGCCGTGCGTTCAGTCGGTCTCGCAGCTCGACGTCGTTCTGGAAATCGACCGGCGTCGCGCCGTGGTGCGGTTCGCTCATGCGGATGTCGCAGATGACGGACTCCTCGAAGGAGGAGTCCGGGGCGTCGCGCAGGGCTCGGAGGACCCTGGTGATCGGTTTCACCTGCACGGACCGTGCCAGCCCGAGCGCGTACCGGTACTCCAGCTCCGACATTGCGGACCCCGTGAAGGGCTCGATGACCTCCTCCGTCCCTGCGCAGCCGTTGCGGAGCACGTTGAAGCTGGACAGCCGCACCGAGATCATGCCCCGCCCGGGCCGCACTCCGAAGAAGTCGTGGACGTTGCGACGCCACACCAGGCTCGAGAGCGCGATCGCACCCGCTCCCAGCAAGACGGCCAGGGCCAGATCCGCCACGAAGTTGCCGAGCGCCTGTTCGATGAACTGCTGTACGTCCGACGAGGACACCAGGTGGCTCAGCCCTCCCCCATGGCAGACACAGATGCGATTATCTCCCCTGGCGGGACCTCCAGATGGCGCGCTGCGTAATCGTCTCCAACCGCGGCCCAGTCGTGCAGCGGCGGGAACCATCCGGCGCGATCGCGGAAGGGCCCAGCCCCGGCGGCCTGGCCACCATGTTGATCGGCGCGGCCGGCGGCCTGGACGCGACGTGGGTGGCGGCCGCGGATCTCGACCACGGCGCGCGAGACCGGCAGCTCCGTCTCGCGCTGCCCGGGGGAGAGGTCACGCTGCGCAGCCTGCCTATCGATCGGGACGACTACCTCGACTACTACGACCGCGTCTCCAACGGGATGCTGTGGTTCCTCCACCACCACCTGCCGTTCGACCCGACCCACGAGGGACGCTGGCCGGCCTACCGCAGGGTGAACGAGCGCTTCGCGGCCGCCTGCGCCGACGAGGCGGCCCCGGGCGGCGAGGTGCTGATCCAGGACTACCAGCTGTCGCTGGTGCCGCGACTCCTCCGAGGCCGCCGGCCAGACCTGGCCATCGCTCACTGCACCTCCTGCCCGTGGGCAGAGCCGGCATCCTTCGGCATGCTGCCGGCCGGCATCGCGGCCGCGTTGATCGACGGGATGCTCGGCGCCGACCTGGTCGCGTTCATGGTCGAGCGCTGGGCGGAGAGCTTCCTCGGCTGCTGCCAGAACCTCGGCTTCGACATCGACCGGCGCGACCGCGGCGTGCGACTCGCCAGCGGCCGCACGGTGCGTGTCCGCGCCGTGCCCGTCGGCTCCGACGCCGACGGGCTGCTCGCCCAGCTCAGCGGACCGCGCTGGGAGGAGGAGCTCCGCCACATGGGCGGGCTCGCGGCCGGTCGCCGACTGCTGGTGCGCGTCGACCGTGCCGAGCCGTCGAAGAACATCGTGCGGGGCCTGCACGCGTACGGGCGGCTCCTCGAGCGCGGGCCCACGCTCCGCGGGACCGTGGTGCACTACGTACTGGCGCACAGCCCGCGGGCCCGGGTACCGGAGTGCCGCGCCTACGTCGAGGAGGTCGAGCGCGCGGCGCGCGAGGTCAACGCCCGATTCGGCGGGGACGGCTGGCAGCCAGTCGAGTTGGACACGGCGGAGAACCGGCTGCGGGCGCTAGCGGCCATGGCGCTGGCCGATGTCCTGGTCGTGAACCCGCTGCGCGACGGGATGAACCTAGTCTGCAAGGAGGGGTCGATCGTCAGCTCGCGGGACGCGGTGCTGATCCTCTCCCGCGAGGCGGGCGCCGCGGACACGATGGCCGAGGGCGCGCTGATGGTCTCACCGGGCGATGTCGGCGAGCTCGCCGATTCCCTCGCGAGAGCGCTGGCGATGCCCGCGATCGAACGCCGCCGGCGGGCGGCCCTGCTCCGGGCGAGCGCGGCCGAGAGCCCTCCGAGACGATGGCTCGGCGAGGTCCGTAGGCACCTCGCCGAGGCCGCCGGCTCGTGAGCTGCCGGCTCCACCGATGTTGCCACGACACCAGGCCCGGCGGGCCGCTTCGGGCAGGACGACTGTGGGCGCTGCCTAACCGCACATAGTTACACGTACGCGCGACCCTCCCGTAGTTACATACGTACATTCGGTGGCACACCGCCGCCGCATTGCGAAGGGGGGAACGCCGTGAGATTGTCACGTTTGCTTGCCATGGGCGCGGCGCTCGCGGTGACGGCGCTGGCGGCGGGAGGGGCCGCACCGGTGGCGGCCGCCACCACACCCACACGGCCGGGCCCGTCCTCGGACCCGCGAGCCCTGGCCGCGCAGAGCACCGCCGCGCTCGTCGCCGCGCGTCCGGCCTACCTCGAGCCCAGTGCGAACGAGCAGTTCGTCCAGCACTCCGTCATCTCCTCGAGCGGAATGCAGTACGTGCCCTACGATCGCACGTACGCAGGGCTCCCGGAGGTCGGCGGCGACTTCGTCCTGGTCACCAACGGCGCCGGCCAGGTCGTCTTCCGCTCGGTCGCGCTCACACACCCGGTCGGGAGCCTCTCCACCACGCCGGCCCTGAGCCAGGGTGCCGCCCGGGCGGTCGCGACGAGTCAGCTCCGGTCCGTGAGCAGGGTCGAGGGCACCCGGCTCGTCGTGTACGCACGCGGCGCCACCGCTCGCCTCGCCTGGGAGTCCACGGTGGACGGCGTCGGGGCCGACGGGGTGAGCCGGCTGACGGTCGACGTGGACGCGACCGACGGGCGGGTGCTCGGCACCCAGGAGCACGTCGCGCACGGCAGCGGCACGTCGGCCTGGAACGGCCCCAACCCGGTGAGCCTCAACACGACCCAGTCGGGCAGCACCTTCTCGATGACGGACCCCACCGTCACCAACCTGAGCTGCCAGGACGCGGCCAACAACACCACGTTCACCAAGTCCACCGACAGTTGGGGCAACGGCGACGCGACCAGCAAGGAGACGGGCTGCGTCGACGCGCTGTTCGCCGCCCAGACCGAGGTCAGGATGCTGTCGCAGTGGCTCGGCCGGAACGCAATGGACGGCGCCGGCGGGGCCTGGCCGCTCCGCGTCGGCCTCGCCGACGAGAACGCGTTCTACGACGGCACCCAGGTCCAGGTCGGCCACAACTCCGTCAACCAGTGGATCGGCTCGCTCGACGTGGTCGGCCACGAGATGGGCCACGGCGTGGACGATCACACCCCCGGCAGCATCTCCGGCGGCAATACCCAGGAGTTCGTCGCCGACACGTTCGGCGCCTCGACCGAGTGGTTCGCCAACGAGCCTTCTCCGTTCGACGTGCCGGACTTCACCGTTGGCGAACAGATCAACCTGACCGGCAGCGGCCCCATCCGCAACATGTCCAACCCGTCCGCGCTGGGCGACGACAACTGCTTCTCCTCCAACATCCCGAACGAGGAGGTGCACGCGGCGGCCGGGCCCGGCAACCACTGGTTCTACCTGGTCGCCGAGGGCACCAGCCCCACCAACGGCCAGCCCACCAGCCCGACCTGCAACAGCAGCACGGTGACGGGCCTCGGCATCCGCAACGCCATCACGATCATGTACAACGCGATGCTGATGAAGACCACGGCCAGCTCGTACCAGATGTACCGGATCTGGACCCTCCAGGCGGCGAAGAACCTCGACGCCAGCTGCAACGAGTTCAACACCGTCAAGGCCGCCTGGAACGCCGTCAGCGTCCCCGCTCAGTCGGGCGAGGCGACCTGCACCGGTCCCACGGCGCTGACGCTCACCAACCCGGGCAGCCAGACCGCCACGGTCGGCACCGCCGCCAGCCTCACCCTCCACGCGACCGGCGGCACGACCCCGTACACGTTCTCCGCCACCGGGCTGCCGGCAGGCCTGTCGATCAACGCCTCGACCGGCGTCATCTCCGGCACCCCCACGACCGCGGCCACGTCCACCGTGACCGCGACCGTGACCGACAGCGCGACGCCCACCCACGCCACCGCCAGTCAGACGTTCAGCTGGACGGTCAACACGGCCGGCACCTGTTCGAGCCCGGGCCAGAAGCTGGGCAACCCCGGCTTCGAGAACGGGAGCGCCCCCTGGACGGCGACCGCCAACGTGATCGGCTCGTTCGCGGGTGAGACCGCGCACAGCGGCACGAGGTTCGCCTGGCTGGACGGATACGGCACCACCCACACCGACACGCTCTCCCAGTCGGTGACGCTTCCCTCCGGCTGCTCCAACTACACCCTCACGTTCTTCCTGCACATCGACACCGCCGAGACGACCACGACGACCCAGTTCGACAAGCTCACGGTCACGGTCGGCTCGACGACGCTCGCCACGTTCTCCAACCTCAACCACGCGGCCGGCTACAGTCAGAAGACGTTCAACCTGTCCGCGTTCGCCGGACAGACCGTCACCCTGAAGTTCACCGGCACCGAGGACGTGTCACTGCAGACGTCGTTCGTCCTGGACGACACCGCACTCAACGTGTCCTGACCTGACCTGGCATCGGGCGGTGGCCGCTTCACGGTCGAGGCGGCCACCACCCGTCCTCACGTGTCGAGAGGGAGGCCGTCCGTGCGGCCTCCCTCCGGGATCCGAGGTTCCGCTACCCCAGCGCGCTGATGAAGCCCGCCGCCGGCGTCCCGACGCCGGTCACGTCGTCGTAGCCGGGCGTGGTCATCAGGCTGAGCGTCTGGTTCGCGGTGCGCAGCCGGGTGTTCGTGCCGGCCGACGCGTCGACCGAGTTGTTGAAGTTGACGCGCACCACCGCGACCGGCGAGGCCGGCGAGACCACGTCGTGGAGCACGGCGCTGCCGTGCAGGGCGTAGATGGCGGGATTGGCGAAGCCGTGGGGAGTGCCCCTGGACTGGTCGGCCAGCGCCATGATGCCGGCGAAGATCGGGCTCGACAGGCTGGTGCCGCCGATCCGGTACTCGCTGTACCTGACCGTGCCGTCGGGGAACGTCTGGGTCTGTCCGACCAGGAGGCCGGTCTGCGGGTCGCCCAGGGCAGCGATGTCGGGGACCGCACGCCCGGTGCGGCCTTGCGCCTGGAAGAGCCCACTCGGCACGACCCCCTGCTGGTACGCCGGCTCCGCATAGACGCGGCTGACGCCGCCACCGGCGCCGTACAGCCAGGAGCCGGGCGGCTGCGGCGCCCAGGTCGTCCCGTTGAACCTCGCGTCGGTCGTGCCCCAGCCGGTCTCGAAGAGGTAGTCGTTGGCCCGGCCGACGGCCAGGCTGGTGCCGCCGACGGCGGTCACGAATGGGCTCGACGCCGGCCAGTCGGTGGTCGTGAACCCCTCGACCAGGGACTCGTCGGAGTTGTCGCCGGACGAGAAGTAGATGCCGATGCCCTCGGCGGCGCCCTGCACGATCGTCTGCTCGGTCGGCTTGACGAAGCCGGCCGGCAGCAGCTCGGTGTTGAACCCGTACGAGTTGGTCACGATCTGCGCCAGGTGACGGTCGACCACGTGGTTGAGCGCGGCGTCCAGGTCCTGGAAGTTGTTCGGCGCGCCGACGTACACCACGCCGGCGCCCGGCGCCATGCCGTGCACGGCCTCGATGTCCAGTGTCTCCTCACCGTACCAGCCCTGCGGGTCCTGCTTGTTCTTGCCACCGGACTCGGGGTGCCGGAAGGTCCCCGGCGCCACCACCTGCGTGAACTGGCCGCCCTTGAAGCGCGGGACGCCCCGGTTGGTGGACCACTGGTCGAGGTCCTGGGCGATCGTGGGTGACGCGTACGCGTCGATCACGGCCACGGTCTGGCCGCTGCCGTCGAACGGCGTGCCAGTCAGTCCGTATGCGCCGCGCACCTGCTGGGGCGTGTAGCCACAGGGCGCGTAGGGCAGCGCGCCCGCCCCGTACGGGTTGGGCAGCCCCGTCGCCGATTTCTCCGCCCAGAACGTCGAGCAGGGCGGGGCGTTGACGAATGCGGGCGACGGCGGCGCGCCGGGGTCCGCGGCGATGTGGTCCGTGTGGACGAGCGCGGCGCTCTCGTCGAGGCCGATCACCCCGGCCACGGCTGGCGCGATCGACGCCGGCACCGAGATGTCGCTGCCGGGCGCGCGCAGCACCAGTCCCTGGACCTGGAACTGGTCGATCGTGGTGGCGAACGCGGCCTCCGCCTGTGCCACGGTGCCCTCCGCCTCCACGTAGTGGTTGTTGGCGGGCACGTAGTCGATGGTGAAGCCCTGGTCGCGGAGCCAGGACGTGACGGAGCCGACCGTCTGCTGATCGGGCGCGAAGCGCTGGCGGAACTGCGCCGGCGTCAGGAACTGCCCGTAGGACGGGCTGGCGGGGTCGGATACGGCCAGCGCGAGCGCCTCGGCCCCGGCGGGATCGCTCCAGTTGAGGTAGACGCGGAAGCCGATCGGGTCGCCGCCGGACACGGCCGACTTGAAGTTGGCCGACGTCGCCCACGGCGGCACGTTGCCGGTCACGACCGCGCGTCCCGACGGCGCGGCGACGGCCGTGACGACACCGAGCGCCGCCAGGGCGGCGCCGGCGGCGAGCGCGACGAACCTGCGCAGCGCAGGGAGCCTGCTGGTCATTCGCAACCCCTTTTCAAAGATGCGGCCGGCATCGAGGGTCTCCCCCTCGACAGATGAGAACGCCGTCCCCGCCGCGTCTACCTGGCCCGCGAGGACGAGGGTGAGCCGCTCGCCCCCGGACATGGCGGCTCGGGGCTTCGGGTGTCGGCGCATCCCGGCCCGCCTCGCCCCCGGAGCCGCCGGCCTAACCTGATTGACGTGGACCTGCCCGTGATGCCGCCGGTCAGCCCGATGCTGGCCAAGGCCGTGACCGACATCCCGCCCGACATGTTCTACGAGGCCAAGTGGGACGGCTTCCGGGCGATCGTCTTCCGCGACGGCGACGAGGTCGAGCTCGGCAGCCGCAACGAGCGGCCGATGACCAGGTACTTCCCCGAAGTGGTGGAGGCGCTGAGGGCGAACCTGCCGCCGCGCTGCGTCGTCGACGGCGAGATCGTGATCGTGCGCGGTGACCGCCTGGACTTCGAGGCCCTGCTGATCCGCATCCACCCCGCCGAGTCGCGGGTGAACCTCCTGGCGACGGAGATCCCCGCCTCCTTCATCGCCTTCGACCTGCTCGCCATCGGTGACGAGTCGCTCGTGGAGCAGCCGTTCCGCGTCCGGCGCGAGCGGCTCGAGTCGGCGCTGGCGAGCGCTGCGCCGCCGGTCCACATCGCGACCGGCACGACCGACCTCGAGGCGGCGCGCTCCTGGTTCGCCGAGTTCGAGGGGGCCGGGCTCGACGGCATCGTCGCCAAGCCCTTCGACGTCACGTACCGGCCGGACCAGCGGGCGATGTTCAAGATCAAGCACGAGCGGACGGCCGACTGCGTCGTGGCCGGCTACCGCTGGCACAAGTCCGGCCCGATCGTCGGGTCGCTGCTGCTCGGCCTGTACAACAGCGCCGGCGCCCTCCAGCACGTCGGCGTCGCGGCCTCGTTCCCCCTCAAGCGGCGGGCGGAGCTGGTCGAGGAGCTCCAGCCCTACGCGATGGACGACTTCGCCGGCCACCCGTGGGCGGAGTGGGCCCGGGCGGAGGCCCACGCGGCCGGCCGCCTGCCGGGCGCACTCAGCAGGTGGAACGCGAAGAAGGACCTCTCGTGGACGCCCCTGCGGCCCGAGCTGGTCTGCGAGGTCACCTACGAGCACATGGAGGGCACCCGGTTCCGGCACACGGCGCACTTCCAGCGCTGGCGCCCTGATCGCGACCCCCGCAGCTGCACGTACGCGCAGCTCGAGGAACCGGTCCGGTACGACCTCGCCGAGGTGCTCTCCGCGGGGCGCCGGAAGAAGTGAAAATTCGCTCATCCGCGGGTGCGTTCACGCGCGAAACGCTGCGAAAATCCGACGGAGGTTGACACCGCCGAAACGGTCTGCTAGGTTGCAGGCGTTTCATCCATTCGCCAGCCTTCGCGTGGCGACTGATCAGAGGGGGGTAGACTCTGATGCAAGTCGACCGGCAGGCGCCCTCGCGCGCCGGCCCTGACTCGCTCGGATTCGCTCTGAGCGCCTGACGACTCAGCCGGTCTGAGCTGCGGCTCCGCGGGAGCTCCGGCTCGTCCGCGCACCCCGCACTTCCGCATGCGTGCGAGGTTGTGTCGACGTCGCCGTTGAGCTCTCGAAGTGTCCGTTTCGTCGTGCGTTTCCGTGCGCATTCGCGGCACGGTTTCGCGCGCTGTTTCGTGCGCTATTCATGGCCACAACAGAGCGCGGATATCGCATCGAAATCACCAACGAACGTGAAGCAAGGGGGGTTACGCAAACAATGAGACTCAAAGTGCTCTTCGTGGTCGTGATGGGGCTGCTGGGCGCGGTCGTCGCGCCCATGCCTTCGTCGGTGGCCGGCGTCCCGGTCGCCGCGCTGCCCGTGACGCGGCTCGCCGGCTCGGCGGTGCAGGCCTCGCCGTCGCCGCCCGTCCTCGGTGAGGAGCCCGCGGCGCTGCACCGGATCGCGGAGCGCTGGCACCGCCACCCGGTGCGTCTGCCCCGGCCGCCGAAGCACGGCGGGCCGTCGCCGTCGCCGTCGGCATCGCCTTCGGCGTCGCCCTCGGCCGCGCCCTCGCCGACCCCCAGCGGCACGCCGAACCCGCCGCCGCTCGACTGCGCCCTGATCGTGCCGGCTGACCCGCTCAGCGCGCGCGGTCTCGCCACCCCCTGGCAGCTCACCGAGGACGGCGCCGGCCCCTGCCGCGAGTCCAACTCGGACGTCTCGGCGTTCGTCGAGGGAGCCGTGCTGGACCCGGCGACCGGCCAGGTCTCGGTGTACGACCCGCTGGTCGTCGACCGCGGCGCGCGGCCGGCGATCGCGCCCACGGTCCCGACGCTGCCCGCCGGCGCGGTGGTCGGCCTCTGGATCGGCTACAACGGGAGCAACCTCACCCTGCGCGGGCCCGGAAGCGACGCCTGCGTCAACGGCATCGCGAGCTCCGACTTCGGTCAGAACTCCTTCTGCAACGCGACGGCGTTCTTCGCCGCCGCCAACCGGGCCGTCCAGAGCGGCAAGCTCGTGGTGCCCGCGCTGGGGACGGCACGGGACGGCAAGCCCTGCCCCACTTCGCGCGACTTCAGTGTGGTCGACCAGGACCAGTCCGACAACACCACCACCGCCTACCTGGTGACGTCCGGCGGCCGCCTGGCGCAGGACACGCCGGCGAACCTGGCCAAGCTCCAGGGCGCCAGCGTCGCGAAGAACGGGAGCGACGAGGGTCTGCTCGTCCGCGCGATCGACGCGGCGCTCGGCTGCACGCCCTGGACCGCGCCCGACCTGGCCGATGCCACGCACCAGCAGCGATCGACCTCGTGGCCGCTGAACGAGATCATGGCGTCCGTGCGGCAGGCGGCCCCGGCCGCGCTGGTGCCGGCCGGGGACCCCATGGTCGCCGACGGCAACGACCCGAGCCTCAGCAAGCTCAACGCGTACCGGGCGGGCGTCGACCAGCCGCAGGTGGCCTCGCTGGCGGCGGCGAGCACGAGGACCTACTGCCGCAACCTGCTGACCGCCGGTCTGCCCCGCATCGCGGCCGATCGCCAGTTCACGGGGCCGCAGGCCTCGCCGTTCCCGGCGGACGCCAGCGACCTCTTCAACTTCCTGGCGCTGCGCTTCAGCCAGACGTTCAGCAACGACGACGGATTCCTGCACTGCGAGCAGCTGCTCGGCGTGCGCAACCCCGTCACGCTGAAGACCAACGCCGACGGCACCGTCACCGACGCCACGATCGACCTGAACCCGGGTCGGCCGACCCCGGCGCCGAAGTAGCAGGGACGTCATCGAGGGAGCGGGCGGGCATCGTGCCCGCCCGCGTCCCCGGTCCGAGGAGCAGGGGGAAGCAGTTGCAACGCGTCGATCTCAGCAGCGTGTCGCGGGCGGGCAGGCGCCCGCGCGCCCGCGCTCGCGTCCAGGACGCCACCACCGCCCCGGTCGCGCTCGGGGCGGTCCGGGTGCGCCCGGTGGGGCAGGCCCCGGCGGCGCCGGCGGCGAGGGTCTCGGCGGCGCCGGCCTGGCGCCGGCCGGCCGGCGTCGCCCCGGGCGTCAGCAGGGTGCTGGCGGGCCTGGGCCTGTTCACGGCCTACATCGCGATCTGCCTGGCCCCGCTGGCCATCGTGTCGCTCGGCTCGCACGCGCCGCGCCGGCCGTTCCTGGTCGAGCTGTCGGTGGCGCTCGGGTACGTCGGCCTGGCGATGATGGTCCTCCAGTTCACGCTGGTGTCGCGGATCGGGTGGCTGTCCGCCCCGTTCGGCATCGACATCCTGCAGCGGTTCCACCGACACGTCTCGTTCGTGGCTCTCACCTTCATCCTCGCCCACCCGCTGCTGCTGCTGGCCCAGAGCCTGCCGACCTACCTGCCGCTGTTCGACCTCCGCACCGCGCCCTGGCGCGCCCGCTTCGCCGTCGCCTCGCTGGTGGCGCTCCTCCTGGTCGTCTCCGTCTCGCTGTGGCGGCGCAAGCTGCGGATCTCCTACGAGGTCTGGAAGGCGTCGCACGGCGTGCTGTCCGTGTCCGTCGTGTTCCTGGCGCTGGCCCACATGGTGGGCGTCAACCGGTTCACGAGCGGCACGGGCGGGAAGGCGGTCGTGGCCCTGGTGGGGGTCGCCGTCCTCGCCATCCTGGCCTGGAGCCGCCTGATCGCCCCGCGCCGGGCGGGCTTCCGGCCCTGGCGCGTGGTCGCCGTCGTCCCCGAGCGCGGGCGGGCGGTGACCGTGATCATGGAGCCGGACCGCCACCCCGGCTGGACCTTCCTGCCGGGCCAGTTCGCCTGGGTGACGGTGGGGGCCTCGCCCTTCAAGGTCACCCAGCACCCGTTCTCCCTCTCCTCGCCGGCCGAGACCGACGCGCGCGGACGGATCGCGATGACGATCAAGGAGCGAGGCGACTTCACGCGGGACGCGCGCTCGATCGCGCCGGGCACCCGCGTCCACCTCGACGGCCCCCACGGCTCGTTCTCGATCGACCTGCACCAGGCGCCGGGCTACGTGTTCGTCGCGGGCGGCGTCGGCATCACGCCGGTCTACAGCATGATCGCGACGATGTTCATCCGCGACGACACGCGGCCGGCGGTCCTCTTCTACACCAATCCCGACTGGGAGAGCATCACCTTCCGCGAGCAGCTCGAGGAGCTCCAGACCTACATGCCGAACCTGCGGGTGGTCCACGTGCTCAAGAACCCGCCGCCGGGCTGGGGCGGCCCGACGGGCCGGCTGACCGCCGACCTGCTGGCGCGCTGCCTGCCCCGGCAGTTCCCCACGTTCGAGTACTTCCTCTGCGCGGCCGAGGCGATGATGGACGCGGTCGAGGCGGCGCTGCTCGAGCTCGGCGTGAGCGACTACCGCATCCACAGCGAGCGGTTCGGGATGGTATGAGCGGGCACCTCTGGGCCAGCCGGCTCGCCATGGCGGTCTGCGGCGTGCTGCTCGCCGCGTGCGTGCTCTTCGCCGCCGCGTGGAGCGCGATCGTGCCCCGGTCGGACGCCGCGCCCGCCCGGCACGCCGTCCTGACCGCCGCGTCGACCAGCATGTTCCGCGACGACTTCGAGCACGACGCGGTCGGCGCCGTGCCGGCCGGCTGGACGGTGGCCGACGGCGGGTGGGACGGCGTGGTGGAGGACGGGAGCCACGTGGTGCGCCACGGCGCCGGCCCGCGTTCCTATGGCCACCTGGTGACCGGCTCGCCGGCCTGGACCGACTACGCCATCAGCGCCAGGCTGCGGCCGAGCCCGCTCAGCACCGGGTTCGCCGGTGTCGCCGCGCGATACCAGGACCGCGGCGACTACTACGCCTGCGGCGTCTACTACGGCACGGCCGTCCGGCTGTGGCGCGTCCGGGCCGGGACGATGTCGCTGCTGGACGCGAGGACCGTGGAGGTGGCCACCAACCGCTTCCACGACGTCCGCCTGGTGGTCAGGGGCAGCCGGCTGTCGTGCGTCTTCGACCAGACGGTGGTGCTGACCGCCGTCGACGCCTCGTTTCCCGGCGGGCGGATCGCGCTGGTGGCCGGCGCGGACGAGGTGGCCGAGTTCGACGACGTGATCGTCGGTATCTGAGGTACCCGAAAATACTGGCGAGTACGGAGCCTGATACCATCGCGCCCATGGGCCAGGCTCAGCACGCGGACCCGGCGGCGCCGGGAGCGTACCCGCCTCCCGTCCATCCGGTCGAGGAGTTCATCGCCACGCCGACCGACCCGCCCGGCGAGCGGATCGAGGTCGGCGTCGCCATCGTCGGCGGCGGGCCGGCAGGCCTCGCCTGCGCCAACCGGCTCATGCAGCTGCTGGCCGACGACCCGGAGCTCACCGAGCGGCTGGGCGACGTGCCGGTGGCGGTGATCGAGAAGGCCAAGGTCTGCGGCGCCCACAACCTGTCCGGCGCCATCATGCGGCCGTCGGCGATGGAGCTGCTGTTCCCCGACATCCCGCGGGACCGGTGGCCGACGTACGGTCCGGTGCCGGGCGAGGCCGTGCACCTGGTGGTCGACTCCAGGCGCTCGGTGCGGATCCCGACGCCGCCGCCCTTCCGCAACCACGGGAACGTCGTCATCTCGGTCAGCGAACTCTCGCGGTGGCTCGCGAAGCGCGCCGAGGAGGCGGGCGCCTACCTGCTCACCGAGACGTCGGCCACCAGACTGCTGGTCGAGGACGGCGTCGTGCGCGGCGTCCGGTCGGGCGACAAGGGCCGCGGCCGCGAGGGCGAGCAGAAGTCGAACTTCGAGCCGGGCTCCGACCTGGTCGCGCGGGCCACGGTCCTGGCCGAGGGCGCCTGGGGCCACCTGACCGGCGCCGCGGTCCAGCGCTTCGAGCTGGGGGGACGCGACCCCCAGGTGTGGGCGCTCGGCGTCAAGGAGGTCTGGGAGGTCCCCCGGCCGCTGACGAAGGTGATCCACACCCTGGGCTGGCCGCTGCGCACGGCCGCGAAGTACCACGAGTTCGGTGGCTCGTGGATCTACCCGATGGGCGAGGACAAGGTGTCCATCGGCTTCGTGTGCGGCCTGGACTACACCGACGCCACCATGTCGGTGCACGACATCCTGCAGCTCTTCAAGACGCACCCGCTGGTCCGCGGGATCCTGGACGGCGGCCGGCGCGTCTCCTGGGGCGCCAAGGCGATCCCGGAGGGCGGCTGGTGGGCGCTGCCGAAGCTCGCCGCGCCCGGCATGGTCATCTGCGGCGACGCGGGCGGCATGGTCAACGTGCCCGAGCTGAAGGGCGTCCACTACGCCATGCACTCGGGGATGCTCGCGGCGGAGCAGATCTACCGGAGCCTGCGCGACGACTCCACCGACCTCTCCGCGTACGACGGGGCGGTGCGCGACTCAGCGATCGGCAGGGACCTGTACCGGACGCGGAACATGCGGCAGCCGTTCGCGCGCGGCTTCTTCATGGGCGGCTTCCTCACGAACCTGATGATCGCGACCGGCGGCCGGTTCCCGGGCGGCCACTGGACCCAGCACCCGGACGCCGACGCGGCCATGTTCGAGGGCGGCCGGTCCCGGACGTACCCGCGGCCGGACGGGACCTACACGTTCGACAAGCTGTCCAGCGTGTACCTGAGCGGCACGGCGACCCGCGACGACGCGCCCAACCACATCAGGGTGCGGCGCAAGGTGCCGCGGGTCGTGGCCCAGACGTGGACGTCGATGTGCCCCGCCGGCGTCTACGAGATCGGGGAGGACGGGAACGGCGAGGACTCCGACCTCGTCGACCTGGTGGTCAACCACACGAACTGCGTCCAGTGCGGTGCGATCACCGCCAAGGGCGGGCGCCTGACGCCGCCCGAGGGCGGCGTCGGGCCCTCCTACACGAACGCGTAGCCGTCAGGCCGGTGGCGCGGCGGCGGGCTGACCCGGCCGGTCTCCCGCATGCCGGGCAGGATCGCCCGCTCGAACGTGTCCCACGGGTAGAGGACGGACGCCGCGAGCTGCACCCGCTCGACCCTGCCCTCGCCGTCGAACGCGTAGCGCACGCGCTCGCCGGGGGAGCGGAAGCCGATCGCCGACGAGATCGTCAGCTCGTCGGAGCCGGCGGCGGCCAGGACGGAGGCGGTGTCGAGCGCGTTGGGCAGGTGGGGCACGATCGCCAGCAGCTCGCCGCCGAACCTGACCACGTCGGTGGGCCCGGCGATGGACCAGAAGCGGCCGGTGAAGCGATCGAGGCCGTCCCGGTCGGGCGGCGCCGGCTCCGCCCGCTGGGCGCGGTCGATGATCGCCAGCATGCCGCCGACCAGCTCCGCCGCCGGACCGTCGCCCGAGTTCGTCAGCGCCACGACGGCCAGCTGCTGCACCGGGTCGATCTTCGTGTTCGTGATGAACCCCGGAAACCCGCCGCCGTGCCCGACCAGCCGCCGCTCGCCCAGGTGGCTGACGTCGAAGCCGAGCCCGTACGACATCGGCGTGCCCTCCGCCTTCCAGTGCTCCCGCTGCATCTCCCGCCTGGACTCGTCCGTCAGCAGCTCGTCGCTGCCCAGGAAGTGGGCGGCGAAGTAGCGGCACATGTCCTCCGCCGTCGAGTAGAAGCCGGTCGCGGGTGACATCGCCCCGGTCTCCTGGTGGACGACGGCGAGCCGCTCGAGGCCGTAGTAGTCGCCGGTGTAGCCGGTTGCCAGGTGGGCCCGGGCGTGGTCGTCGAGCTCCGGCCCCGTGTCGCGCAGGCCGAGCGGCTCGACGACGTGGCGGCGCACGTACGTGTTGTAGGGCAGGCCGGACGCCGCCTCGACGACCATGCCGAGCAGGCTGTAGCCGAAGTTGGAGTACTTGAACCGGACGTTCGCCGGGACGACGAGGGGCGTCGATGCCAGCGCGTCGCGGAGCTCGTCAGGCCCCGGGAACTCGCGCTCGACCTGCCAGAAGCCGCCGTTCTCGCCGTCGCGGATCACGCCGGCGGAGTGGCTCAGCAGCTGCTGCAGCGTGACGCGGCCGATCTCGCCCGGGCCGGCCGGCAGCCAGGGCAGGCGGTCGCCGGCGCGGTCGTCGAGCCGGAGCGCGCCCCGCTCGACGAGCTGCATGACCGCGGTCGCCGTGAACGTCTTGGAGTGCGAGGCGATCCGGAAGATGTGGCCCTTCGTCAGCGGCACGCCGTGGGCGACGTCCGCCAGCCCGTAGGCGCGCGAGAGGACGGTGCGGTCGCGGTGCCGGATGGCGATCGCGACACCGGGGACGCGCAGCGTCCGCTGCCGGAACTCCACCCAGCGGTCGATGTAGGCCAGGGCGTCCTGGAGCAGGCTCTCGTCGATCGGCTTCACTGCGTGGCGTTCCTCCCGCAGCCAGGATACGGCCCGGCGGGAGGGATCGAGCGCGCTGGGCGCCTCCGCTCCGGCGGAGGCGCCCAGGCGAGCTCAGGTGCTGATCTTGCCGGTACCGGCGCCGGCCGCGACGATGCTCTGCACCTGCGCGGTCGGGTCGAGCGTGAACGAGTAGGGCGGGTTGGTGAAGGTGCCGGTCTGCGTGATCTGGTTGGTGCCGCCGCCGAAGTCGTTGCCCGACTGGTTGACGAATCCGTCGACCGGGCTGTCGTTGGTGGTCTCGATCGGCGTCGTCACGCTGCGGAACACATTGTTCTGCACCAGCATCTGCGCGTTCTCGCGGGAGTGCACACCCGTGGAGCCGTTCTGGAAGAAGTTGTTGAAGACGTGGCCGGTCCCGAAGCGCAGGCTCGGGGTCCGGGAGTCGAAGTTGATGAACGAGTTGTGGTGGTAGGTCACGTGCAGGTGGCCCGTGTCCTCCGCGCCGTTGCTGTCCGAGTGGCCCACCAGCGAGACCTTGAAGTGGTCGTGGATGGTGTTCCAGGACACGGTCACGAAGTCGCCGGCGTGAGTCACGTCGACCAGGCCGTCGTAGAAGTCCTTGCCGTTGTTCATGTCGCTGAACAGGTTGTTGTGGTCGACCCAGATGTGATCGGCGGTCTCGATGTGGACGGCGTCGCCGTCACCGCTGGCCGCGGTGACCTTGGAGATGTTCATGTTTCGGATGATCACGTTGGATTCGTTCTTGACCTTCAGCCCGATGCCGATCAGGCCGGAGTTCGCGCCGACGCCGAGGATGCTCTTGTTGGAGGTCACCGTGACCTCGCCCGAGCCCGTGAACAGGCCGTTGACCCGGATGATCTCGGCGCCGCTCTTGCCGGCCTCGGTCTCCAGCTGCGCCAGGCTGGTCACGGTCACCGTCGGGCCGCCGGCGCCGCCGGTGGTCGGCCCGTGCCCGTCACCGCTGATCGCCGCGTAGCCGACCAGCCCGGAGCCGCCACCGCCACTGGGCGTCGGGGTCGGGGTCGGCGTCGCGGTCGGGGTGGCCGTGGGCGTCGCCGTCGGGGTGGCGGTCGGCGTCGGGGTCGGCGAGCCGATCGAGTTGACCAGCAGGTCGTCGAACGAGGCCGTCGCGTGGAACGTCGCGAATCCCACCGTCCCGCTGCTGAACAGCGAGCTGGTGCCGGAGCCGACCCGGGTCCCGTTGACGAAGCCGGTGATCGACGTTCCCGACACGTCGACCTCCAGCGAGTAGAAGGTCCCGGTGGACACCGTCAGGGCCGTCGAGCCGAGGACGGTGACGGAGCCGCTGTTCACCTCCTGGAGCTGCGCCTGGTTCGTGTCCAGGAGCGCGAGGCGGTACTCGCTGGTCGCGTTCTGGACCCTCGCGTTGAGTGCGACGAAGCGCGTGGCCGCGCCGAACGCCAGCGGCTTGACCCGCGCCTGCACCGTGTAGTCCGTGAACGAGAGGCCCGGCGTGTACCAGGCGCGAGCGTCGTTGCTGCTCAGGTTGGACTGCTGGAACACCTGGGTGCCGTCGGTGGCGACCGCCCAGGCGCCGCCCGACTTCGTCCAGCCCGTGGTGTCGCCCGTTTCGAAGTTGTTGCTGTACAGCGTCGCGG
>Ga0066903_100000992_pt1 | contig 19679 bp, 17 predicted proteins | sample PanSoiMetaGPlot1_FD_67491 | JGI IMG/M metagenome (GOLD analysis project Ga0066903, IMG submission 67491) | Tropical forest soil microbial communities from Panama analyzed to predict greenhouse gas emissions - Panama Soil - Plot 1 (version 2) | ecosystem: Environmental > Terrestrial > Soil >... | reverse complement strand
ACATGGTCGCGCGCAATGTGAACAACGGGCTCGGCCACCCCTTCAAGGACGGCTACGTCACCAGCGCCGTCGTCGGCCATTACACAGAGACGCCCGCGCAGCTCGAGGCCAAGTTCCTCGACCTCAATCTGATCGCGCAGCCGAATCAGTACTACATGGCCGATCTCACCTCGAGCACCATGCTCGACTTCACGACCTTGAAGGACAAGGACACCGGCGCGGCCTTTCCGGGCGTCGACGACACCGGCACCTGGCTGGTCGGTTTGATCTGCGGCAACTGCCGTAATCCCGCCCCCTGGTACATGACGATCCTCAAGCCCTGCACGCCCTGACCGGCGCCAGAGCTGGCGAGGGCGATGTTCGTCCCCAGGATCGGGGAGGGGGAGGTGCCACATGTTGAGGAACCTGATCCGGTTCGGACTCGCGGGCGCGCTTTCGGTCGGGGTCACGACGGCCGCGCCGATCGTGCGCGCGGACGACAACCCCGTCACGGACACAGCGAAGTCGGCGGGCCAGGCGACCGAGAACGCCGCCGGCAAGGCGGCTGACTCGACCGAGAACGCCGCCAAGGACGTCGGCAACGCGACCGAAGAGGGTGCCAAGAAGGCCGGCAGCGCCACCGAGGATGAGGCGAAGAAAGCCGGCAGCGCGACCGAGGACGGCGCCAAGAAGGCCGGCAAGGCGACCGAGGACGGCGCCAAGAAGGCCGGCAAGGCGACCGAAGACACGGCCAAGTCGGGCTACGACAAGGCCAAGGACATGACGAAGTAGCGCGCTGCTAGCGGCGGCGTGAGAGGAAGCGCGGCTTGACGAGCAGCAGCACCGACGGGAGGAACGCCACCGTCGCGGCGCTGCTCGTCACCATCGTCAGCGCGACCAGCACGCCGAGCAGCACGTGGACCTTGAACAGCGACAGCGCCAGGCATAGATAACCGCCCGCGACGGCGCTCGCGACGTAGGCGATCGCCTTGCCCGACGTGGTCAGCGCGGTCGACGTCGCCGTGCGCAGATCGCCGGTGCGTTCGAACTCCTCGCGCACGCGGAACAGGAAGTAGACGGCGTAGTCGGCGCCGATGCCGATCGCCATCGCCGAGATCGCCGCGGTCCCCATCGACAGGAGGATCCCGGTCCAGCCCATCAGGCCCAGGTTGACCAGCGCGGCCGTCGCGAGCGGCAGCAGCACCAGCAGGCCGCCGGTGAACGAGCGGAGCAAGACGGACGCGATCACAAGGACGAAGATCGAGATCTGGATCAGGTTCACGGTCTTGCCGTGGACCATCGTCTCGTTGAGGGCGATGGCGTTGGTGACGCCGCCGCCGACGCGCGCCTGCACGGGCAGCCCCTTGAACAGCCGGTCCGCCTCGGCCTGGGCGGCGTCGGCCATGGCCTTCATGGCGCGAAAGTCGTCGGTCTTGAGATAGGCGGTGATCACCGCCCGCTGGAAGTCGTGATCGACGAAGTGAGCGAGGTCTTCCTCCTCGCCGCCCATCGCGTAGAGAAGCAGAACCTGCGCGACTGCTTGAGTCGTGTCGGGCAGCTTGCCGCCGCCGGCGCGGTCCATGACCAGGCTCATCTGCCGGAGCAGATCCACCAGCGACACGACCTTGCCGACCGGCAGCGGCTGGTGGGCGATGAAGGTGCCCAGCCGGTCCATCCGATCCAGCACGTCCGGCTGCTTGATCGTGTCGGGCTTGTCGCCCTCGATCAGCACCTGGATCACGCGCGTGCCCGCCAGGCGCGCGTCCGCCATGCGGAAACCGTGCACGGGCGCGTTGCGTTCGAAGAACTGCGCGCCCAGCGTGTTCCCGGCTTTGAGGCGCACCAGGCCGCCCAGCGCGACGACGATGATGGCGGCGAACACCCAGACGATCGGCCGTTCCCGGCCGGCGCGGACGGTGCGCGCCAGCTTCTCCAGGATCGGGTCGAAGTACTCCTCGCGCTTCTCGCGGTCGGTCTGCTCCTGCGACGGCGGCGACATCAGCACCCGGATCGCCGGGATGAACGTCATCTCGACGGTCAGCGCCGCCACGATCCCGAACGCCGTGCAGAGGCCGAAGTTCTTGATGGTCGGCAGCCCGAACGCCGCCAGTGACGCGAAGCTGAGCGACGCGATCGTGCCGGCCGCCAGCATCACCACGCCGACCTTCACCGTCGCCTCGATCACCGCCATCCGGTTGTGCTCGGTGCCCGGCAGCTCGGGGTGCGTCATACGCGCGCGCGCGTACTCCTCGTAGTAGCGCTTGAGGATCTGCACGGAATGGCCGGCGCCGATCGCCAGCAGCAGGATCGGCGTCATGATGTTCCAGGGATCCATGGGCGCGCCGATCAGGCCCATCAGGCCCAGCGCCCAGACGACGCCCATGATCGCCGTGACCAGCGGGACGATCATCCCCTGCAGCGTGCGGAACGCGCGGTAGTGCAGGTAGCCGATCATCGCCAGCGCCAGCACGAACAGCAGCGCCACCCGCCGCGTGTAGATCATGAGCCAGTGCATGATGGTCGGCGCGCCGGCGGGGAGGATCTCCAGGCCCGGCTCGCGCTCGGGCGCGACGATCTCCTCCAGGCGCGGCGCCAGCTTGGGCGGCCCGCCCGCCTTGACGAAGTCGTCGAAGTCGACCAGCACAGCCGTCGATCGCCCGTCGTCGCTGACGAACAGGCTGGTCAGGAACGAGTTCGCCGCCACGCGCTCGCGGAAGGCGGCGACCTCGGCGTCGTTGGTCGGCACCTTCGCCGCCAGCGGCGTGATCTCCAGCGCGTCGTCGCTGCTGTGCACGTCCTTGACCCGCGGCGACATCAGCGACAGCACGCTGCCCGGCTTGACGCCCGGAATTTTCTCCAGCGCCTCCGTCACGCGCTTGACCTTGGCCAGCGTGCCCGGCGTGTAGATCGTCCCGGACTCGGAATAGAAGCCGACCACGGTCATGTACTTGCCGCCGAACAGCTTCTCGATCTTCTGCCCGACGACGACGTAGCGGTGACCGGGCGGAAGCTGCTGGTCGACGTCCAGCAAGACGCGCAGCCGCCCGATGAACACGCCGAGGATCAGCGTCACCGCGATGACCGCGGCGATCACGGCCTTCGGCCGCGCGACGACCGCGGTGACGTACTTCCGCAGCATGCTAGTGGGACTCGAACATCGACTTGAGCAGCGGTTCGCGGAACTCGCTGCCGGTCGCGAAGAAGCTGCCCAGCACGACCCGGCGGCCCTCGTGGCCCGGCTCGGTGCGATCGACCAGCACCTGGCCGGCGGGCGACACGACCACGCTGCGGACCGCGTCGGGCGTCACCGCGTAGATCAGGCGATCGCCCTTCTCGTAGCCGCGATCCTTGAGCGCGCCGAACCACTGGGGCAGCGAATCACCGACCCGCTGCTCGACGTCATGGGTGATGAGGCCGGCCTTGCGCGCCTGCTCGAGGCCGTCCTTGACCACCCCGATCCAGCGGTTCAGCGGAATGTCGCGCTTGAACTGCATCTGGACGATCGCGTGCCGGGCGTCGATCGCGGCCAGCGCCAGCTGGTGACCGAGATCGGGCGTGTACGGCTTGCCGGTGGCGAGCTGGGCGAACCGGCTCTGCGTCTGCGGATCGAAGCGGGCGTCGATGTCCGCGACGTTGATGTTGAGGATCGTCTTCTGCAGCAGCATGTGCATCGACGCCCAGGGCCCGCGCCCGAGGTTTGGCCCGTCCAACGACGGCAGCGCCGCCGCGAACGACGGCGCGGCGGCGGCCAGGAGCGCGAGAGCGCCCGCGCTCACCACGAACAATCGGTGTTTGCGAGGTGGCATTCGGTCTCCTTTCATCAGAAACGATAGAGTAGCGCGAGCACGAGGTAGTGGGAGGTGGCGTCGTAGGTCCCCGCGTTGACCACCGGGGACGTCTGGCCGGGTGCGAAGTGCGGGCTGCAATAGAGGGGATCGCCGGGGTTCGCCACGCAACCGCTGGCCGGCGCCTGCTGGTAGACGCGCGCGTCGGCCTCGGCCACGCTGACCTGAACCTGGCGGCGCAGCTGGTAGGCCAGCGCCAGCTCCCAATGCCCGAACCACAGCGAGCTGCCGATGCTGCCGCCGAACATCGGACCGCCCGGAAAATCGACGTTGGCGTACGCCGGGTCGGCCACCGCCGTCTCGTAGAAGGCGCCACCGCGCAGCGTGAGCCGGTCTGGGACCACCGCCCAGTCGCCCCCCAGCTTGAAGGCGACGGTGTCGCGCCAGTGCTTGGCGATCCCGATCTTGCCGAGCGGCACGGGGCTGCCCTGAAACGTCGCCGTCAGATCGTGGGTGTCGAGCGTGAACTGGTTGACGCGCGACCAGGTCTCGTATTCGACGTCCAGCTCGATGTCGAAGATTTCGCGGGCGCCAGCCAGGCCCCGGTAGCGCGCGCCGGCGCGCGCCATCAGAGGCAGCGGCAGGATCACGCTGACGTCGTTGGCCGGCTTCTGGTGACGGGTCAGCACGGGCGGGTCGGCCATCGTCAAGTTGACGGGCGTGATCGAGAGCGTGCTGTTCGTCTCGATGCTGGCCGGCACGACCTGGCCCGCCACGCCGAACTGCAGCGACCGCAGCGGCCTGAACCAGGCGCCCAGGATCGCGTTGAACGTGAAGTAGTCCGACCCCTTCGTCGTCGCGATCATGTCGAGATCGCTGGAGACGGGGTTGTTCGCATACTGGAAGGGCGACCCGTCGATCATCAGCGAGTAATTGAGCCGCGGCACCACGATCCATTCGGCGGTCGCGCCGAAGCCGAACAGGTCGTGATACTTCCAGGCGGCGCTGGCGGCGTAGTTGAGGAAGATCGCCTCGCGCGACAGCATCAGGTAATTCTGGCCGCCGTTATCGGGGAAGGTGTACTTGCTCACGCCGGGCGGCGCGAACGCGCCCACCGCGAACCCCCAGTCGTGCAGGCCGAGGTTGAACGCGACGATGACCAGCGGCTCCAGCCCCTGCCAGGGCGTGCTGTTGCGGACCTCGGCGAACGGCACGCGCGGCGCCATCGTCCCGGCCGCGTCCAGCGGGTGACCCCAGTCATCGGTCGGCGCGCGCGTGTAGGCGTACTCGTTGTACGAGACGCGATCGCCGACCATGACCATCGTCCCGTTGATGTTGGCGAGCCCGGCGGGGTTGTACTGCACCGCCGTCGGATCGTCGGCCCGCGCGGCGAACGCGCCCGAGCGGCCGGCCGCGCGCGCGCCCAGCGCGCCGCTGTAGTAACCGCCGTCGGCGGCGGCGGACGACGCGATCGCCGCCGCGCCGGCCAGCGTCGTGAACGCAACGGAGAGCTTCACGATCTCGCGTCGGTCACTGCGGCTGGAGGATCGTCATCACGATCGGCGCCGGCACCTGGCACTTGCTGCACCGGACGGCGATGGCCCAGGTGCCGCCCGTCTGCGTGAAGCCCGGGAACGCCGTGGTCCCGTCCGCCACCGACTTGGCGTTGACCAGGTCCACGTCGCGCGCGCCGTCGGCGACGTCGACCCGGTACATCGAGGTCGCCGTCAGCTCGATGTCCTTGAAGCCCGCCTGCAGGTCCGCCGGTTGCATCCCCTGATAGAAGCCGACCAGGACGTAGTCGATCTTCAGCGTCTCGAAGTCCAGCTTGTTGTTGAAGCTGTCGTGGGTCACCTGGCTCCAGTCGATGTGCCACTTCGTGTTGTCGGTCGCCGGGATGTTCATCGGCGCGCCGAGCGTCGCCGAGAAGGTCAGGACGTTGTTCGCGCACGCGTCGGGCGCGGAGACGGTCGTGACGTCCGATGACGACGATGGATTGAGAAACACCATCGCCTTCGACCCGACACCCGGCGTGGTGCCGGTCGCGAACAGCAGCATGTACGTGATCGTCTGGCCCGCGGCCGGCTCGACATAGTCCGTCGCGGGATCCAGGACCGTGCCGAGCGCGAACTGGGACAGGTTCGCGCACGTCGCGGTGCCGTTGGTGTGGAACTCGCGGTAGGTCGTCACCAGGTTCGGATCGAGCTGCCCGACCGCCAGCTTGTCTCTGACCTGCTTCTGGGTGACGTTCTTGATCTGCAAGAAGCCGACGTTGTCGATGCCGTTGTTGGGCTGGGCGATGGGGTGGCAGAGCAAGTCCTTCATCAGGCCGTCCCAGCAGACCATCAGATCGGCGCCCGCCTTGGTCGTTATCTGCGGCAGATTGTCCAGATTCGTGTTCGACGTGTAGTTGTTCGCGTCCTTGAGAACGATGTTGCCTTTCGGCCACTCGGACTTGGTGCCGCTCGAGCCGCAGCCGAGCGGCAGCAACGAACAGACGACGAGCGAAAGAATCCTACGAGCTCCGCGCATGCGTCGGATTAAAGCCCAAAGGCTCAACCGCTGCCAAGCGCTTCTCGTGCCGGAAACCGCATGGCGTTTGCGATCGATAACCTTCAAAATCGGCTCAAATTTCCGCTCTGGTCGCGCTGCGATTGAACGATTTTGAAGCGGCGCTTCACGCATCTCCTGTGGCATGATCGGAACTGCTTCCGTCGGGCCTATTGATTTTTGGCTTGCCGCGCGAGACGCGGACCTCCCGACCCCGAAAGGAATCAGACCGCCGCGTGTCATTGCCGGAACTGCACCTATCGAAACCGGGCGTTGAACTGCCTTCGGTCCGCGTCGACAACGCGGAGACGATCCGGCGGGTCCGCGCCGTCTTCAAGGGAACGGACGACGAGTTCGCCGCCATCGCCGCGGGGATCGAACACGTGCTCGGCATGTGCAAGACGCGCGTGCGCTACATCGAGCCGGACCCGATGCGCCCCGGCATCCTGGCCGACTACGCGGTCGCGGCGGCCAAGCAGTGCCTCGAGGTCAACGACGTGGCGCTGGACGAGGTCGACCTCGTCATCGGCGGCGGCATCGCGCGCCAGTACTTCGAGCCGGCGACGGCGATGGAGGTCGCCGCCAAGCTCGGCCTCAAACGGACGCACGCGTTCGACGTCACCGCGGCCTGCGTCGGCCACCTGGAGGCGATCGAAGCTGCGGCCGGCTACCTCACGCTTCACGACAACTACCGGACCGCGCTGGTCTTCACGTCCGAGCTGTCCGGGCACTTTCTGAGCTACGACATCCAGAGCCTCCGGGACCTCGCGACCAAGACGGCCGGCCTCACGATCGGCAACGCGGCCACCTGCCTGCTGCTGCGCAGAAAGCCGTTCCCGCGCGGCGGCATCAAGCTGCGGGCGATCAACACCTTCACCGCGCCCGACCACTGGGATCTCTGCCGGGTGCCGATCGACGGCACGCTGGTCTCGTCGTCCGTCGAGCTGATGCGCCTCGGCAAGTACATCCCGCCGTGGGTGCAGGAGCGGCTGGGCGCGCTGGGGCTGGCGCCGACCGACGTCGACCACTACATCTTCCACCAGCCGAGCGAGGTGATGGTCCGCAAGATCTTGACGGACATCGGCGTCGATCCCGAACGCGGCGTCTACACGCACGCCCTCTACGGCAACACCGCCAGCGCCAGCGTCGGCGTCACCTACCGTCAATTGCTGGAAGAACGGCGGGTCAAGATCGGCGACAAGATTGTTCTCGGAAGCGCCGCCGCGGGTTATTCAATGGTCATGGCGACCGGCGAATGGTCCGGACAGTCGACTTGAGGACGCCGCACCTTCTCGTCAGCGCCGTTCTGCTTCTGGGCGCGCGCGCGGTCCACGCGCAGGCGGACGCCGGAACGGCTGCACCGCCTCCGGCCACGGCCACGCCGGACGGCGGCGCGGCACCGGCCGCGCCCGCCGCGCCGTCGGACGCGCCGACCGAAACGGGCGGCGGGCTGTTCGAGCAGAGCCAGGCCGCGGCGGCCGCGCCCGCCAACGCCGGCCCCGAGGCTGCCGCCGCCAAGCCGCCCTTCACGCTGAACGGATACGCGCGCGGCGATCTGTTCGCGGGCAAGGTGCCGGGCCAGAACGCGGCGGAGATGAAGGCGGCGTACGGCGAGCTGTCGCTGCAGCTCCGCACCGCGAAGTCGACCTACGGAGACGGGTTCGCGGAGGCGCGCGTCCGCTACGGATTGCAGGGCGCCGATCACGGCACGTTCGTCGACCTGCGCGAGGCGTACGTCAACGCCTACCTCGGTCCGGTCGACCTGCGGATCGGCCAGCAGATCATCGTCTGGGGGCGGGCCGACGCGCTGAACCCGACCAACAACATCACGCCGGTCGACTTCCGGATCCGTTCGCCGCTGGAGGACGACATCCGGGTCGGCAACGTCGGCGCGCGCGGGTTCCTGCGCCTGGCGCCGCTGCCGCTGCGGCTCGAGGGTGTCTGGATGCCCGTCTACCTGGCGACAGAGCTGCCGCCCGTCGCCCTCCCGCAGTACGTCTATTTCGGAACGCCGACGTTTCCGTCGCCGGATCTGCGCAACGGCCTGGGTGCGGGCCGGCTGCACCTCGAGCTTCCGGCGTTCGAGGCGTCGGTCTCGTACCTGCGCGGCTACGCGCCGCTGCCCGGCCTGGCGCTGCAGAGCGTGACGTTCGATCCGAACAACCCGTCGGTCGTGGTGACACGAACCGCGTACCAGCAGCAGGTGATCGGCCTCGACTTTTCGACGGCGCTCGGCGACGTGCTGACCCTGCGCGGCGAGGCGGCCTACCGGCGGCCGAACGGTTACCAGACCGATTCGACCCAGAACCCGTCCTACCTGGCGCGGCCCGATCTGCAGTACGTGGTCGGTGTCGACCACACCTTCGGATCGACGACCGTGATCGCGCAGTACCTCGGGCGCTACGTGTTCGACTGGCAGAAGGCGATGGGCCCATCGATGAGCCCCGACATGCTGGTCGTCATCCTGAAGACGCAGAACCCGGCGGACTTCGGCGACATGGTGAACCGGGCGGTCAACTCGCAGCTCGCCAAGCAGAGCCAGATCCTGTTCGGGCAGACGGCGAAAGTGCAGCACATCGCCACGCTGCGCGTGGAATCGCTGCTGGCCCACGAGACGCTGTCGCTGTCGTCGCTGGTTTTGGTCAACTTCACGACGCAGGAATGGCTGATCACGCCGCGCATCGGCTGGCGGATGTCCGACGCGATGACCGCCTACGTCGGCGCCCAGGTTTTCCACGGCCCGACCGACACGCTGTTCGGCCTCATCGACGCCGATCTCAGTGCCGGTTACGCCGAGTTGCGGTTTACTTACTGAGAACCGAGGAGAGACCCCATGTGGAAGCCGAAGGCCCGATTCGTACTCGCCGCGCTCGCCCTTGCATCTGCGGCCGCGCCCGCGCAAGCGGCCGAACCTTCGGCGCGCGAGATCATGGAGAAGGTGACGGTGACCCGGAAGCTCGACGGCTCCGAGGCGGTCGTCAAGATGACGGTGATGGACGACAAGAAGCAGACGCGCGAGCGCGACATCACGATGGCCACCAAGCTGTACGACGGCGGCAAGACCGAGAAGCGCATCTACCGCTTCCTGTCGCCGGCCGACGTCCAGGGGACCAGCGTGCTGGTGTTCGACTACGAGACCAAGGCGGACGACGTCTGGATCTACCTGCCCGCGCTGCGCAAGACCCGCCGCATCGTCAGCTCGCAGAAGACGCAGAGCTTCATGGGCAGCGAATTCTCCTACGGCGATCTCAACATCCCGGCCATCGACGACTTCGACTACACGCTGGTCAAGCAGGAGCCGTTCGGCGGCGAGACCTGCTACGTGATCGACGTGGCGCCGAAGAACAAGGACGTCGCCGAGAGCGAGGGTTACTCGAAGAAGACCTACTGGGTCAGCAAGGACAAGTTCGCCGTCGTGCGCGGCCTGTTCTACGACAAGGACGGCAAGCTGCTGAAGGAGCTGATCACGGGCAACATCAAACTGCTCGACGCCAAGAACAAGCGTTACCGCCCGCTGCACATGGAGATGATCAACAAGCAGAACGGCCGCCGCTCGGTGTTCGAATCGTCCAAGGTGACGTTCGCGCCGAACACCAAGGACGAGTACTTCACGACCGCGTACCTGGAACGGAGCTAGCGGTCATTTCCGATCCCGAGGCCCGAGGCCTGGGGCCCGAGGCCCCTTAACAGGCCCGCTTGACACTAGAAATGTGTCTATTATAGTAGACACATCATGCTGGTCGCGCTGGTTGCCGTCGTCTCGTTCGCCGTGCTGGTCGTCCTCCCGCCCGTGTTCCTCGCGCTCGCCCTGCGCGCGTTCCGGCAGGACTGTCGCACGCCGCGCATGCGACTGATCGCTCCCGCGCCGCACCTGACGTCGCGCCGTCTGCGGCGCGCCGCGTGACGCCGTAACGGCGGGACGCGCGCCGGCGGTTTTCCGCCGCGCGTGCAGGCGTTCGCCGCCGCATGCGGCAACGGATCGCGGGCAACCGACCGCGCGCCGTCGTTGCAAACGGCTTCATTGTCGGATTGCCCGCGCGCGCGTACCAACGATCTGTCGGGGATCGTCCTCGGCAGACGGTGGGAGCGCCATCTGCCGAGGCGATCTACCGGCTCCCTTACTTGACGGCCGTCATCGTCGGCGCGGCCGCGGGCTTGGCGGCCGGCGCGGCCGCCGCGGCCATGTGCTTGCGCGCGCCCGCGACGATGCGGTTGACCTCCTTCTTGAACGCCGCCTTGTCCACCTGGCGGCCGTTCGCGATCGTGCTCCAGTGGCGGACCATCCCCGCCATCGCGACCGCCTCGCCGATCTCGCGATCGGTCGCGCCTTCCAGCTTGGCGAACTCCGTGTCGCCGATGACGCAGAACCGGCACGGGATCTGCGCCGCCACCGCCAGGCCGATCAGCGACTTGTACTTGCCCGGGATGGCGGTGCTCGGGTTCATCTCGAGATCGCGCATCTCGGTCCAGGCGCCCGCCAGCCCCTCCTGCGGGTAGCGGCGCAGGAACTCCGGCGTCATGCCGAAGCTCTGCTCGACCTGCTTGAGCGCGCCCATGCCGTCCATGACCGGCGCCGGCTTCGACGGCGGCGGCCCGCCGGCCGCCATCATCTTCTTCATGTTGGCGACCAGCTGCGCGATCTCCGACCGGTACTTGCCTTCGTCGGTCTGCACGCCGTTCAGCCAGGTGCTCCACTTGCGCGTCAGCGCGCCCATCGCCACCGCCTCGCTGATCTCGGCGTCGGTGGCGCCGTTCAGCTTCGCGAATTCGGTGTGGGCGTAGATGCAGTACTCGCACGGGATCTGCGCGGCCACCGCCAGCCCGATCAGATCCTTCATCTTGCCCGGCACCGCGGTGTTGGGATTCAGGTGCAGCGACTTCATCTCGGCCCACGCGCCGGGCAGGGCCAGATCAGGCGTCAGCTTCATGAAACCGGGAACGAAGCCGAACGTCTTCTGGATGTCGGCCCGGGCCGCGTCGGCCTCGGGTGTGGCGTGCGCCGCGCCCGGCGCGACGAGCGCCGCGCCCAACAGCACCATCAATGTCGTAACTCTGCCTGCAAACCTGGTCATGGCATCTCCTTGGTCTGGATTGTGGGAACGATCCGACTTCGGGAGTGCTACGCGCGTGCGACGCGCCGGTTACGGCGGGATCTTCAGAATGAATGCTCAGGCCGCGAGCGCTTTCACTTCCGCGACCGCCCGGTCGACCTCCTCGGGCGTGTTCAGCAGGCCGGGCGTCAGGCGCGCATACGACGTCGCGTAGGGGCTCGCGCTGGCGACGATCTTTTTCTCGAATAGCCGCTCGACGACGGTTTTGGGCGGCATCCCGTCGATCTCGAAGCAGTTGATGCCGGCCGACAGCTCCGGGGCCATCGGCGTGTGCAGCTTCAGCTTGCCGCCGATCGCGGCCAGGCCTTGCTTGCAACGCGTGGCCAGCTCGTGGATGCGCGCGGTCACGCGCGGCTTGCCGATCGCCAGGTGAAAGCGAAACGCCTCGGCGAGCGCCCAGCGGTGCTCGAACGAGTGGAAGCCGCCCGGCGACACGCGCGGACCGGGCGGCAGCGAATCGGGCGGTTTGCCATGCATCCAGAGCTCGAGCGCCGCCCACTCGAAGGCCGGAATGATGCCGGCGTGACCCTTCCAGGCTTCGGGCTTGCCCCAGACGATGCCGGTGCCGCGGGGGCCGAACAGCCACTTGTGGCAGCCGGCGACGAAGAAGTCGCAGCCGAGATCCGCCATCGAGTCCTGCTCGACGCCGAAACCGTGCACGGCGTCGACGCACAAGAGCACGCGATCGGCGTCGGCGCGCTTCTTGTTGACGTCCGCGATCGCGTCGGCCATCCGGCGGATCGGCAGCTTGACGCCCGTCGACGAGTGCACCCAGGTGCAGGCGACGGCGCGCGTGCGGGGCCCGATCCCCTTCACCAGGTTGCCGACGATCTCGTCGGCGGTCGCCTTCTCCGGGACGGCGTAGAGCGGGATCTTGCGGACGGCGGCGCCGGTGTGCACCGTGCGCTGCCGCAACGCCTCGTGGGTGACGTAGTGATCGTGGGTGGTGGTCAGGATCTCCTGTTTCGGTTTGAGCGGCATGCCGCCGTAGAGCAGCGCCAGACCGGTGGTCGTGTTGCCGGTCAGGGCGATCTCGTCGGGCTTGCCACCAAGATAGTCGGCGGCCGCGGCGCGGATGGCGGCATCCTGTTTGGCGAAGTTCGCCTCGCTGTACGAGACCGGGTTCTCGTCGAGCGCGCGGCGATGCCGCTCGATCGCGTCGCTCACGGCGCGCGGGTGCGAGGTCAGGAACATCAGCGCCATGTGGACGTAGTCGCGCGACAGCGGGAACTCCGCGCGCACGCCCGCCCAGGTCGACAGATCCGGTCCGGGCTTCGCCCGCGGCCCGGCCAGCGCCAGCCGGGCGCCGCCGACGGTGGAGAGCGCGCCGCCCGCCAGCGCCCGGGAGAGGAACCTTCGTCGGTCGATCGTCATGCGGTCGTTTTAAACGGGCGCCGCGGCGGTGTATAGGGGGACATGCACGCTCTCTGCGCCGCGCTGTTGGTGGCCGCTGGCCCCGCCCCCGCCGACGACGTCCTGCACCGCCAGGCGATCGTCGTCGACACCCACGCCGACACGACGCAGTTCATCGCCTATCGCGGCTTCGACATCGCCAGGCCGCAGCCGGAAGCGCAGGTGGATCTGCCCAAGGCGGCGGCGGGCGGCCTCGACGCGCAGTTCTTCTCGATCTTCGTCTTGCCGATGCGCTTCAAGCCGGCCGAGTGGTACGGCGAGGCGGTTCACCAGATCGACGCGATCGACAAGCTGGCCCGGGACAACCCGACCAAGCTGCGCGTCGCCCGGACCGCGGCCGAGGTCCGCGCCAACGCGAGCGCCGGCGTGATCAGCGCGCTCTACGGTCTGGAGGGCGGACACGCGCTGGGGCCCGGCGATCACGCCGCCCAGCTCGAGCACCTGCGCGCGCTGGCGGCGCGCGGCGTGCGCTACATGACGCTGACCTGGACCAACAGCAACGACATCGGCGGTTCATGCGGCGACGCGGGCGACATCCACGGTCTCTCGCCGTTCGGCGCCGACGTGGTGAAGGAGATGAACCGTCTGGGCGTCGTCGTCGACGTCTCGCACGTCTCCGACCCCACGTTCTGGGACGCGATCCGCGCCAGCACGAAGCCGGTCCTGGCGACGCATTCGTCGGCGCGCGCGCTGACCAACATCCCGCGCAACATGACCGACGCGATGCTGAAGGCTGTCGCGGCGAACGGCGGCGCGGTCTGCGTCAACTTCGGGTCGGCGTTTCTCGACGACGCGTTCCACACGGCGGAGGGCGCCGTCTGGGCCAAGAAGCGCACCGGCCCGCCCTGGGAGGCGTGGCGCCAGATCCGCGCCGACGCGCGCGCCATCGAACCGAAGGTACCGCTGGCGCGCCTGCTGGATCACATCCAGCACGTCGCCAAGGTCGCCGGCGTCGACCACACCTGCCTGGGCAGCGACTTCGACGGCGTGCCCGTCACGCCGGTCGGGATGGAAGACGTCAGCAAGCTGCCGGCGATCACGGCGGGCCTGCGCGCGCGCGGCTTCTCGCCCGCGGACGTCGAGAAGATCCTGGGCGGCAACGTGCTGCGCGTGCTGGAAGCGAACGAGAAAAAATAGCCGGCGCTACTTCAGCATCGAATCGGACCAGTCGTGGATCCGATACTTCGCGACCAGGCCCTCGAGCACGAACGGATCCCGCGCGACGAACGCCTCGGCGGCCGCGCGATCCTTGAAGATCCCCATCGAGCCCTGTCCTCCGCCCCCGAACGCGCCGATGCCGATCACCTCGCCGCGCTCGGCGAACTCGTTGATCAGCAGCTTGTGGCGTGGAAACACCGCCATGATCGCATCCATGGATGCGGTGCCCGGTTCGTAGATGATGACGGCTTTCATGCGGCTCTCCTTTGCAGACCGGCGTAACTGTACAATGACGTTCCATGGGCCGCCCGGCGCTGGTCGCGTTCCTCACGTCTCTGGCCACCACCGTCGCGGCCTTCGCGGCGCTGACCGTCGCGGATCGGCGCGGCCATCTGGACTTCCTGCACGGCGGCCACGGTGACGTGGAGGTGCCGTCGATAAATGGCGTGTCGGTCGAGCAGGCCCGCGATCTCCTCCGCTCGCGTGATCTGCTGCTGACGTTGCAGGCCGAGCGGCCGGATCCGGCGATCCCGGCCGGCAAGATTGCGGGGCAGACCCCGCTCGGCGGCTCGCGCGCGCCGCGCGGCACCGCGATCCAGGCGTTCGTCTCGACGGGCGCGGGCGCGGTCGCGATCCCCACGTTGACGGGCGCGCGCCCCGACGACGCGGTGGAGCAGCTGCGCAACCGGAAGTTGTCCGCCGGGCACCGGCGCGAGGAATCGAACGATACGGTCGCGGCCGGCCTGGTGATCGGCACAGATCCGCCCGCCGGTCGCGCCGTCGGTCCGGACACCGAGGTCACGCTGATCATCTCGACCGGACGCGCGCTGAAACCGGTTCCCAAGGTCCTCGGCCTCCGCCTCAGCAAGGCAAAGAAGGCGCTGGAGGACGCCGGCTTCAAGGTCGGCACGACCCGGACCGGATCGTCCGACAATTACGACGACGAGGTGATCATCAAGCAGGACCCGGCGGAGAACACGCCGACCCCGCCCGGCAGCGCCGTGAACCTGGTCGTCAACGAGTAGAAGAGACGAAAGGCGCTTTTTTTTCGATCCGAGGCGACGGATAGTGTCTACCAACGGGGTCGGGACCCGCAGGCGGGAACCCCCACCGAGGTGTCTTCCGATGACCGTTACGCTGGTTCGACTTTCGTCCGTGCTCGCGCTCTGCGCGCTGGGCGCGTGCGCCGGTTCCGCCGCGGCGCCGGCCGGCAGCGGCGGTAGCTCGACCGCGGGCAGCGCCGGTACGACGGGCGCGGCCGGAACGACCGGCGCCGCGGGCAGCGCTGGCTCGACCGGCGCGGCCGGGACGGCCGGCGCCGCGGGATCGACGATGGGCGCGGCGGGCACCTCCGGGACCGGCGGCACCGCGGGGACCGGCGGCGCGTCGGGCGGACGCGGTGGCACCACCGGAATCGCCGGCACGGGAGGCAGCGCGGGCACCGCGGGCGGACGGGGCGGCGCGGCCGGAAGCGCCGGCGACGGGGGCGCCGCGGGCGGACGGGGCGGCACCACCGGAACCGCGGGCACCACCGGCGCGGGCGGCTGCACGATCACGGCCACGTCCAGCGTGTCCACGTCGATCGCGACGGTCGGCATCGTCACGTTCACGACCAACCTCGCCAGCGTCGACAGCGCCGAGATCCGCTTCGGCCTCGCGTCGGCGGGGACGACGATGACCGCGCCCGTCGATCTCACGCAGCCGAGCTACCGGACCCTGCTGCTCGGCATGAAGGGAAGCTCCAGCTACGTGTTCCGCATCGTCGCCACCTCCGCCGCCGGCACGTGCCAGAGCCCGGACTACACGATCATGACCGGCGCCGTGCCCAGCAACATACCGAAGCCGACCGCGACGATCATGAACGCCGCCGCGCACGGCAAGGGCTTCATGGTCACCAGCAGCGGCATCAGCGGCACCGGCGCCTGGATCTACGATTCGGACGGCGCGCCGGTCTGGTGGGCGACCGGACCGAGCGGCACCAGCCGCATCGAGATGAGCTGGGACGGCACGAAGATGTACATGATGGCGCTCAACGTCCAGAACACCAACGCCGGGGCGGTCAAGATCGTCGACATGGACGGCGCCAACTCCACGATGGTGAGCGGCATGACCACGTCGCACCACGACCTGACCGCCATCCCGGGCGGCTTCGCGACGCTTCTCTGGAACCAGTCGGGCACCGACGCGCCCTGCTCGCTGGTCGAGCGCGCGGACAGCGGCACGATGACGACGGTGATCGCGAACATGAACACCGTCTACAACTCGAACACCTGGCACACGAATTCGGTCCACTACTACCCGTCGGACAACACGTACACGCTCGGCGATCGCAACCCGAACATGTACGTGAAGGTGTCGCGCACCGGTGAACTAATCTGGCAGCTCGGCGGCACCAACCCCAAGGACGCGGCCAAGTTCTTCTCCGGCGCCGGCACCTGGTCGGTCAACCACGGACACCACATGCTCGCCGACGGCAGCACGTTTTATCTCTTCAACAACGGGACGGCGTTGGGCGGCTCGTCGACGGTGCGCGGCTTCAAGCTGAACACGTCAACCATGACCGCCACCAGCTCGTTCACGTACATGGGCAGCGGCGCCAACAGCATGGTGCTGGGCGACGTCGAGCAACTGCCGAACGGCAACATCCTGGTCACCGCCTCGACGAGCGGCCAGATCACCGAAGTGACGATGGGCGGCCAGGTGGTGGCGACGTTCAAGACGAACGCGTTCGGCTACACCGAGTATCGCGATTCGCTGTACGGCCCGCCGCCGCGATAACCGCACCGCTGAATCTCGCCCCTGCGCCGCACATCGATTACGGTGGGCCCAGGAGGTCGAGAAATGAAGGTCACGCGAGCCATGGCCCTCGGAATCGTGTTCGTGATCGGCTGCGCCGTCGGGGGCGTCTCTTCGCAATTCATCGTGCCGCCCGTGCGGGCGGGGACGAATCCGACGCGCTGGGAGTACTACTGCCTGGAAGACACCGAGAAGCTCGTCGAGCGAAGCGACAAGCTGGGCGCTCAGGGGTGGGAGATGACGGCGGCCAGCGCGGTCGCGGCGCACAACGACCCGTACTTCGTCTGGTGCTTCAAGCGCCCGCTGCCGTAGGCGCTTCTCAGAACGGCGGCTAAGGCGCCGGCGAAGGTGACGGTGAAGGTGCGGCCGGCCGCGGCGCGTTCGCGAACGCGCCCATCGCGGCCAGCCGGCTGTTCGCCAGCGCGGTCATCTCCCCCTCCAGCGCCGCGCGATTGGCGAACAGGCTCCAGGCGGGTTGGTCGGCGTCGGCGGGCGGCGGATCGGTGGCCACGCCGATCCGGCCCACCCAGTCGATGCGCGCGCCGGGCGGCGGGTGGCTGTCGTAAGGCGACCCGGCGTCGCGCATGCGCTCGTTGAACCGCGCCTCCAGATCTGCCTCTCCGCCGGCCGCCGCCGCGGGCGTCGCGTAGAGGCTGGCGATCGGGCGGGCCTCGGCCTGCGCGCGGCTGGCCAGCACGTCCAGGTTGCGGTCGAACTCGAGGCTGCGCCGCACGATGTGCCGCAGGCCCGCGGCGAAGGCCTGGCCGCCGTAGGCGACCGCCGCGAGCTGGTCGGCCATGATCTCGCGCAGCCGGCTGGCCCCGAGCGTGATGCGCAGAAACAGCGCGTGGAATCCGCGCACGAAATGCCAGGCGGGGTTGTAGAACGTCGCGCCGCCGCCCCGGGCGATGCGCACCATCGACGCGAACAGCGACGACTGGACGACCGCCGGCAACCGACCGCCGGCCGTGTCGCGGTTCGAGAAATGGCCGTACTCGTGGGCCAGGATCGCGCGCAGCTGCTGGCGGGTCATCCCTTCCAGGGCGCCGACGCCCAGGATCAACGACCGCTTCCCCTCGTCGCGCACCCGCTTGCGCACCGAGCCGCGCTCGATCACCGCCACCTCCGTCGCCAGCGTCATGTAGACGGCGTCGACCGGCCGCGTCCCGACGCGCCGGGCGACCTCGCGCAGCAACTCCCACAGCGCGGGCGCCTCCGCCTCGGTCAGTGGCCGGCCCGGATCTTCGTCGGCGCCGCGGCGAACGACCAGCGACCGCAGCATCGACCAGACCGACACGATCGCGACGACGCCGACGATCAGCAGGAGCTTGATCGGGATCCGCCCCAGCATCATGAAGCCGTAGATGATCGCGCCCGCCAGCGCCACCACGGCTGCGATCACGATCGGCACCGAGATGTAGTAGTAGACGGCCGCCAGCCCGATCAGCGCGCCGTAGCTAGACCGAAACCGGCGCGTCGTTCGCGCGAAGGCGTCGCGATCCTTGCCGTCGAAGCGCTGGACGGCCGCCAGAGTCTGGCGGCTCATCGTCATCCCGAGCACGAAGATCAAGAACAGACCGCCCAGCCAGACGACCAGCGCGACGGCGCCGATCTTCACCCAGCGGGTGGTCGCCATGTGAGCAGCGACGCCTGACTTTTCTCGGAGGTCGGCCGCCTCCGCGGCCGGCATACCGTGCGCGACCGCCTGCGACAGGAACGCGTCCGCGGCGTCCCAGCGTTCTTCATACACGGCCAGCGTGAACTGGAAGTAATCGGTGCCGATCGATCCGGGGGCCATGCTCTGGAGGTCGTCGATGGCGGCGCGCAGGCCCGCAACGTCATTTCGCTTCACCGCCAGCAGGGCGCTGGTCAGGCTCAGATATTCGTCCTGGTGCTCGTGGCGCGCCTGGTAGAGCAGCGTGTCGGCCTCGTCGAGATCGCTGCGATCGTGACTCTCGTACATCAGCGCCTCGGCCAGGGTGCCCTTGGCCTGCCAGCGACCGCCGGCCGCGACCGCGGCGCGCGCTCTCGTGATCGCCTCGTCGCGGTGCCCGGCGATGCGGGCCAGCGTGGACAGCCGCCAGAGCGTCGGCGCGTGCCCCGGCGCCGCCTCGGCGATCTTCCGGAAGGCGGCCTCGGCCTCGGCCGGATGTCCCTGGTCCATCAGCCGCGTGGCGGCGGCGAAGGCCTCGGGCAGCTTCGGATCGACGCTCGCGAGCTCTGCCTCGTAGGCGCGCTCCTGGGCCGGATCACGGGCGCTGCGATCGGCGGCGCGCGCCGGCCCACAGACCGCCAGCCCGAGCCCGACCGCCAGAAGCCCGCACCATGAACGCCCGCGCACGGGCCAATCGTACATGAATCAGGATTTTTGTCCGCTCGTGTAGACGGCCTTCGACTGCGCGAGGGGCGGCAGGAAGGTGTCGTAGAAGAAGGCGCAGTCGCGCCGCACCTGCTCCTCGCTGAGGCCGAACTTCTCGAGGTCGTACTTGTGCTCCGACTCGTACTTGCGCTGCTTCTCGCCGCGCTTGGCGATGGTCTCGCGCAGCGCCGGCGTCATCTCGTGCCCGAGGAACCGGCACATCTCGTCCATCACGCCCTCGAAGTCGGCCATCATCCGGTCGTAACGGACGATGTAGACGCGGCGCTTGTCGATGAGACCGCCCATCCAGTCCTCGTGGAACTTCTGCAACAGCAGGATCCACGCCTTGTACATGCGATCCAGCCAGCGCTTGCGCACCGTCTCGGGCAGCGACCAGAAGCCGAACGCGCGATCCAGCACGCCCATCACCAGGCTCATCGAGCTCGGGATCACCGACAGGGGATCGCGCGCCATGTACAGGATCTGCGCCTCGGGGAAGCGCTCCATGAACTGCGGCAGCCGCACCGC
>Ga0066903_100000991_pt1 | contig 19686 bp, 22 predicted proteins | sample PanSoiMetaGPlot1_FD_67491 | JGI IMG/M metagenome (GOLD analysis project Ga0066903, IMG submission 67491) | Tropical forest soil microbial communities from Panama analyzed to predict greenhouse gas emissions - Panama Soil - Plot 1 (version 2) | ecosystem: Environmental > Terrestrial > Soil >... | reverse complement strand
TGCTGTTTTTCTCTCAAGCGCTGTACGGCATCCTCTACGCGATCACGCGCGATTCTCGTTTTGGTTTGATTGCGCCTGCTATCGCTCTCAACCGCATTGGCGACGCCATTTTCAGTTCGCCAACCAGCGTGCAGTTCTCAGTAGCGGCGGCGGGTGTGGCTGTCGCCGTGCTCATCCTGGTCTCAGCCCTGATTCTCGAGAAACGAGTTCGCGGCGTCGAGGTGGTGGCGTGAGCATCGTGGTCGCCGAGCACCTGTCGAAGTGGTACGGGCAGGTCATCGGGCTCAATGATGTGACGCTGCAGCTGCCGGCTGGAATTACCGGGCTGCTCGGTCCCAACGGGGCAGGCAAGTCCACCTTCATGAAATTGATTACCGGGCAGCTCGCGCCGAGCAAAGGGACGATCACAGTGCTCGGCGAGCCCATCTGGCGGAATCCCGGCCTGTATTTCCGCGTCGGCTTCTGCCCGGAGCAGGACGCCTTTTACGAGCGGATGACGGGGCTGGAGTGGGTCACCGCACTCATCCGCCTCAATGGGCTCGAGGAAGCAAAAGCAGGCGAGACCGCGCGACGCGCGCTCGAACTGGTCGATCTGTCTGATGCCGCCAATAAGAAGATCGGCGCATACAGCAAAGGCATGCGACAGCGCATCAAGCTGGCCCAGGCGCTCGCGCATGATCCGGAACTGCTGATTCTCGACGAACCATTGTCAGGAATGGATCCGCTCGCCCGGCGCAAAACCATCCGGATGATCAAGGAATGGGCGAAGGCGGGCCGTAGCATCATCGTTTCGAGCCACGTGCTGCACGAGATCGAGTCGATGACGTCGAACATTCTGCTGATCAATCAAGGCCGGATCCTCGCGGAGGGAAACGTCCATCAGATTCGCGATCTCATCGACGAGCATCCACATACCGTTCACGTCAAGGCCGCCCAGCCGCGTGCGCTGGCCCGTGAGTTCCTCGCGGAAGACAACGTGCTCAGTCTGCGGTTCGAGGAAGGCGCGGTTGTCGTCCAGACCGCCAGGCCGGATGCGTTTTATGCGCGGCTGACCGATGTCGCGGCGTCGGGAGAGTTCGGGGCGGTCCACGAAGTGACGTCGCCCGATGACAACCTGCAGGCGGTGTTCCAGTATTTGGTGAAGCAGTGACCCAATCGAACCAGACGCCATCGTTCATGCGGTCGGCCACACGAATTTTCGACCTGTCGCTTGGCCAGATGTTATGGTCGCGCCGTTCGATTTTTCTCGCGCTCGTCGTTGGCGGTCCCGTGGTGCTGGCCGCGACCGTGCGCATCGTCGCCGCCGTCGTCCCGGGGTCGTCTCTCAGAGTCAACGGGGCATTGGTCGGGGGGCCCTCGATTTTCGGCATGATGATGTGGCTCCTGTATGTGCGGTTCATCGTTCCCGTACTCGGGGTGTTTTACGGAACTGCGCTCATTGCCGACGAAGTCGAGGACAAGACGATCACGTATCTCTTCACCCGGCCGATTCCCCGCGGAGCCGTGCTCATCGGCAAGTACCTCGCGTATCTTGCCTGCACCGTCCTGTTGATTCTGCCGACTGTGATGATCGTGTTCTTCCTGATCGTCCCGCTTGGAGGCAGCTCAATCGGCCCCGCGTTTCCATTGCTTCTGACAGACCTTGGAATGATCGCGGTCGGTCTCGCGGCCTACGGAGCCGTCTTCGCCCTAGTCGGCGCTCGGCTCAAACGGCCGCTCGTGATCGGGCTCGTATTTGCGTTTGGCTGGGAACCGACCGTGATGCTCGTGCCGGGCTATCTGAAGCAGCTGACCGTCGCTTATTATTTGCAGGCCCTCGTTCCGCACGCGATGCCGGACGACTCGACCTTAGGTGCGATTCTGCAGGTATTCAACGATGTCCCCCCGGTGACCGCCAGCCTGGCAGTACTGGCAGCAATCGTTGCGGCTGGTCTATGGCTTGCTGCGCGAACGGTCGAAACGCGGGAATATGTATTGGAACAATGAGTACGGCGAGGGAACAGCGAGTTCGGTGGAGACGTATTGATCCGTAAGGACCGGCCATGAGTACAAAAACGCGCTATTTCGTGATCATTTCGCTCCTCATCCTTACCGTCGGCCTTGGCACCGGACTGCTGGCCTACTACGTAGGATTCCCTACGAGCGCTTTGACACGAGCCGGCGGGCCCGATGAGCTCCAATTCGTGCCTAACGATGCCGCGATGGTCGCCTTCGCGGACGTTCACGAGATCATGGGGTCCGATCTCAGGCAGAAGGTTCGCAGCCTCATGCCGATGAAAGAAAATGGCCAGGAACAGTTCCAGAACCAGACTGGAATCAACATCGAAACGGATATCGACCGTATCGTCTTTGCGGTCACGCCAGGAATCGACCCCACAACACGGCCGGGCAACTTTCTCGTCCTCGCAAGCGGTCGCTTCGACGAGGTGAAGATTGAGGCGTTGATGCGCGAGCATGGGGCCACCGTCGAGCAGTACAAAGATGCGCGAGTCATTCTCGCGCCAGAGCATCAGGGTGCTCCGATTTCGGTCAGTTTTCTGCGGCCGGGGCTGGCAGCCATTGGAACGGCCAACCTGGTCCACGGTGCAGTCGACCTGAAGGCCGGCGGGTCGAACATCACGACGAACGACGATGTCATGCGGTTTGTCCGCGATCTCGATGCCGCAAACGCCTGGGCCGTCGGTCGATTTGACGTCCTGGCCTCCCAGACAAATCTCCCCGCACAGGTCAGTGAGAAGCTCCCAGCCATCCAGTGGTTCTCAGCCAGCGCCCAAATCGACGGCGGCATTCGCGGGCTCGTGCGGGCCGAAGCGCGCGACGACGAAGCGGGCAATGCACTGCGCGACGTCGTTCGCGGGGTGATGGGGCTCGTCAAATTGCAGGCTCCGTCGCAGCCTGCCCTGGACGCCGTCGTCCAGTCGCTCGTGCTCGGGGGGACGGGCAAGACCGTGACCCTCTCATTTGAAGTTCCTCCGGCAGTCATCGACACGCTCGCGGCAGCCCGAGAAGCTGGACAGCCCGCGCCGACACCTCTAAATCACTGAGCCAAAGCGGTTCAGGCTCTCTGTTCAGGCGCTGTTTCCCGCCATCCGGACCCGCGATTCAAAGTGAGTCTGATGGTCAGGTTCCACTCGTAAACGGATCAACCTGCCAAACAGTAATTCGAGCTAGCTCACCCTAGCTCTATGACTGACTTGGTGTTCTTCTACGGAACCCTGATGAGCGGCTTCAGCCGTCCCGGGCGAGCCCGGCTCGAGCACGCGCTACGCCCTATTGGGCGCGGTTGGATCAACGCAGCGCTTTTCGATCTGGGGATATATCCGGCCGCCATTCCTGCCCACGATACCCGCGTCTGGGGCGAGGTGCACCGGATGCTCGACAGTGATTCAGTCCTCACGACGCTCGATGAGATTGAGGGCTACAGCTCCGCCGAACCGGACGCCAGCCTCTACACTCGCGTGGAAATCCCTGTGACCTTCCAGGATGGGCACGTGGAGAAGGCCTGGGTTTATTTTTACAACGCCCCGTTAGGCCGCGCGGAGCGGATTGAGTCGGGCGACTATCTCGAGCACCTGCGAATCAAATAAAAGACCTCGATCACGGGTACTACCCATCGGTCTTCACTTTTTCCACGAACGACGCAATTACGTCTGCCAACCGGTCGGGTAAATCTACGAATTCGAGCCCGGTGCGATACAGCATGGACTCCTGAGCAACGTCGACGACGCCGCAGTGGGTGACGCGGCCCTTGACAACGACTGGCTGGTTTCCCAACACCAGGCGTAGTTCGTGCACGGAATCGATTTGGAAGGAGAACGGCGTTTCAACCTGAACGCCGCCATGGGCGATTTCTGTGATCGCCATGGGAAGAAATACCATGACGCTGCCGTCGAGACCTAAAACCGGGAAGCGCTCGTCTTCGCGCCGCTCGGGCCGTTCTGGTTGTCCAGTCGCTGTCATGCGGCGGGACTATAACACGCTCAATTCATCCGCATGCCCGGCGCCGCAGTGAACATGTTGATCGCCGCCGCGTCCGGGTCGTCTTCTTCTTCCGCTTCCTCTTCTTGCGACTCGTAGCCGGCCGTGTATGTGAGCACCGGAATAGAACGTGTTTCTTCGTCCAATTTCAGCATCGACAACACTTGCAGGGCATCCATGTTGTCGAAGTGCACGCAGAGAATCACGAGATTCGGCTGGACGCGCTTGATATGCGAATACGCATGCGCCACCGATTCCACAAAAACGATGTCGTAATGGCCAGCGCTGAGGACATTTTCAATCAACGCCAGGACTTCCGGATTGCCGTTGATGATGGCGACCTTTTGCGTACCAACGACCGGTGCGGCAGCGGTCGACCCCCCCACGCTTTCTACTGTAGCGAGCGAGTTGGTTTGTTCGGTCAGCATCGTAGTCCGTCTCCCCGGACACTGGCTAGACATTCAGGAATCGTACCACCTTCGAAAGTCAGGGAATCCCTGAGTTTTCGAGGCTTTTCGCATGCCGCCTCCACTCCTGTGCGGCCTATGTGACAGCCCGGACGTAATCGGCCGTGTGGGTGACGGCAGCGGTTGCCGCGACGTCAAAGCGCTGTCTGTACGCACAGGAAAGATTCATAGAATGGCCGCATGCAGATACGCAGCGTTGGTGTGTTGGGCTGTGGACTTATGGGATCCGGAATCACCCAGGTCTGCGCCGCAGCCGGCTTCCGAACGGTGGTTCGCGAAGTCGATAAGAGTCTTCTCGAACAGGGCCTCGGGCGAATTCGCCAGTTTCTCGATGGTGGCGTCGCGAAGGGAAAACTGGCTGAAGACCGACGTGCATTCACACTGTCGAACATCACAGGCGCCACGTCGCTCGATGCGTTTCGCGACTGCGACCTGGTGATAGAGGCCATTGTCGAAAACGCGCACGCCAAGCAACTGGCGTACTCCGCGCTCGAGCAAGTGATGCCTGCGCACACAGTCCTGCTTTCGAATACCTCGTCGCTGTGCATTACCGAGCTGGCCGCCGTCACCAGGCGACCTGATCGGTTTGCGGGCCTCCATTTCTTCAGCCCGGTTCCGCTCATGAAACTCGTCGAAGTGATCCGCGGTCTGACCACAAGCGACGAGACATATCGCACCGCATTCGATTTTGCGGCAGCGATCGGCAAGGAACCGATCGCAGCACCCGACCGGCCCGGATTCATCGTCAATCGGCTGCTGGTGCCGTATCTGCTCGACGCCGTCCGGGCGCACGAGAACGGCCTTGGTTCAGTGGAGGACATCGACAAAGGGATGACGCTCGGGTGTGGTCACCCGATCGGGCCGTTTGCGCTGCTCGATTTCATTGGCCTCGATACGGCGTACTCGGTGGCGAACATCATGTTCGAGGAATTTCGCGAGCCTGCATACGCGCCGCCGCCGCTGCTCAAACGAATGGTCCTCGCTGGTCGACTCGGGCGAAAGTCGGGCCGCGGGTTCTACACGTACTCAGCGTAGTGTTTTGGGCATGAGTGCTCGCGCCTTGTCCTTGTATTCGCGATCCTCCGCCGCCCACTCGGCGTTGAACGGCGCGTCAATCACTTTCTGAAGCTCCGCTCGGGCTTCGGTTTTCCGGCCTTCGTCAATCAGGAGTTCAGCGAGGAAGAAGTGACTCACTGTGCTATTCGGGTCGTATTTGAGCGACGCTTTCAGATGCTCCTCTGCCTGAGTGTTGCTTCCGCCAAAGAGACCGGGCACCAGGAAATACCATCGGCCCAGAACCCGATCCGCTGAACCATCCATGAAGGACGGATCGAGACGGAGCACGGTTTCGAGTTCTGTTTTGACCGGTTTGCGGTATTTCAGCCCGGCGCGCAGTCCCGCTTCCTGGGCCATGGTGCCCATATTCGCCGCTCGCCAGAAGTGCCCCTCCGGCTTGTTCGGTTCTGCGGCAATGGCCTGTTCGGCCGCGGCGATCCCTTGCTCCAGAAACGCGCGACGCTCCTTCACGGGCGCATGCTCGCCAAGCCAGTAGTCGACGCGCGAGAGCTTCCACGCGGCCTCGAAATTTCTTGGCTCCTTTGTGAGTTGCGCCCCCCATATGTCGGCGGCTCTTCGCGCGCTGGCGAGATTTTCACGATCCGCATACAACTCGTCTGCATTCTGGGCGTGGACCGCCCCCGCCAAGAGCGAGATATACAATGTGAGGATGCAGGACTTAATCAGAAAGCTCCTCGCAGAACTGCACGAAGATCCGGATCGCGAAGGGCTCAGAGACACACCCAAACGCGTCGAAAAGGCGCTGAAATTTCTCACGGGCGGGTACACGGCAGACATAGACTCAGTACTCAATAATGCGCTGTTCACCGTCGACTATAGCGAGATGGTGATCGTCAAGGACATCGATTTCTACAGCCTCTGCGAACATCATCTGCTGCCTTTTTTCGGCAAGTGCCACATCGCCTACATTCCCACCACCAAGGTCATCGGCCTGAGCAAGATTCCGCGGCTCGTCGATGTGTTCAGTCGGCGGCTGCAGGTGCAGGAACGGCTGACGAACGAAATTGCCGACACGATCAGCGCGAAGATTGCCCCCCTCGGCGTGGCGGTTGTGATGGAGGCGACGCATCTCTGCATGTCCATGCGAGGTGTCGAGAAGCAGAATTCATTCGCGGTCACGAGCGCCATGCTCGGCGCGTTTCGGAACAACGCCCGAACGCGGATGGAATTTCTCGAATTGATCAAACTGCGCAGCGCCGTTCCCGGTCTCAGCGCACGCGAATGGTCGGTTGCGACCGAGGCCTGCGTCGCCGAGCAGGATTAACGCTGCTGAACCTTCCTTCTCCAATCCTACGCCTTGCTTCGAGCGTCCGGCGCAGGTTGCGGCAATTGCTGCAAGCTGCTGATCGTCGAGATCCCTTCCTGTGTTCGATCTGTTCAGTACTTTAGGACCCCTTCAATCGGATCGTTACCCTTGTACTATACTGATGTCATGCGCATGAGCGTTTCGCCTTCGTTCGCTCTTGCTTTTTGGGTCGTTACGGCCACGGCGGTGGCCACGGCGCAAACGACTCAGACACGTCGGCCCGTGGCGAGGCCAGCCCCGCCGGGGCCGCCGATTCACGAGGAGCCAGAGGTGACGTGCCCCGCGCCTCTTGGCTCAGGCGTGAACTCCAAACAGGTCTTTTGCGATGTGCTCATCGGTCGCGATCCGTCCGCAGGCATCCTGATCACGATTCCTCCGCACAAGGGCGATGTGACGCTGACCTTCGACTTGCACAATCGCCACACGTTTTCCGAAGAGCAGATGAAGGATCCGCGTGCGGCGTACGCGCGATACACGGCCTCGGTCGGCGCATTGACGCAGGACAATACGCTGATCAGCCGCGCGGTGGTTCAGAGTGAGTTTCGAACAGCCACTGATCTGATCGATCGCATTGCTGGTGGCGCCGGACCGGGCGGCCTGAAAGCCGTGGCGCCGACCGGGCTGGAATCGATCACCATCACGGTTCCAGAGGCCGAAAGTCAGGTAAGTATTCTCGGCGAGAAGCTAATCGTCGAGCGGGCGGATGGAACATCGACCTTTACGTCACCGGGCCGGCCCATCGCGATTATCAGCAACGTGATGATCGAATATCATGCGCCGCCCGCCAAACCGGCGGCCAAACCTCCCGCGGCAAAAACGCCACCGAAGCCGGCGGCGAAGGCTCCGGCCCCGAAAGCTACACCTTAGAGACCGCTCTAGAACGCGGCGACCGCGAGGCTGATCCAACCTACGAGGAATGCGACACCGCCGATCGGCGTGATCGCGCCAAGCGTGGTGACTCCGCTCAATGCGAGCGCGTACAGACTGCCCGAGAACAAGACGATTCCGGCCATGAAACTCCAGCCGGCGATGAGAACGGCTCGCCCGTCGATACGCGGCAGGAGCGCGGCAGCCGCGAGAATTGCGAGCGCGTGATACATGTGGTACCTCACGCCAGTCTCGAACACCGCCAGCATTTCCGGTGAGAGACGTCCACGCAACCCATGGGCGCCGAATGCGCCGATCGCGACGCCCAAACCACCCAGCACCGCGCCCGCGAACATGAATGTTTTGTCCATATATCGGGATCATACTTTCTCGGGGTTCGGTGTTTTCGAGCCTCCGGCTACGGATGGCGCAGGCGACGCAGTGTCTCGAGATTCTTCAGATCAAGCGGATCGGCAGCAATCACGCCAGGTTTCTGAAGTCCCTCTGATTTCTCTGTTTCGATCAGAATCGGTAACCCGTCGAAACGTGGGTCATGCATAAGCCGCCGGAAGGGTTCGAGGCCGAGACACCCGTGACCGATGTGCTCATGTCGATCGACTCTGGAGCCGCAGGGCCGTTTTGAATCATTTCCGTGGAAGACCTTCAAACGTTTCAAACCGACGAGCCTTTCGAACCGATCGAACGTCGTCCGATATCCCGCTTCGGAGACGATGTCGTATCCCGACGCGATCAGATGACAGGTATCCAGGCATACGCCCACTCGAGGCGAGTGGTCCAGTCGATCGATAATCGCAGCCAGGTGCTCGAATCGATAGCCGACCGTCCGACCCTGTCCGGCCGTGTGTTCAAGCAGCACCATCGTCGAACGTCGCCGTTGTCTTGCGAATACCAGGCGAATCGCATCGGCGATGAGCGTGAGCGCCTCGTCTTCCGTGCCTGATGTGCACGTGCCGGGGTGCAGCACGACACCAAGCAAGCCCAACGCATATGCCCGGTCGAGTTCATCAGTCAGGGCGTCGACAGACTGCGCTCGCAGCGTGGGATTTGTCGAGGCAAGGTTGATGAGATAGCTAGCGTGAGACACGGCCGGGGTGATCCCTGTCTCGTCGAGGCGTGTGCGAAAGCGACGCACGTCAGCTTTGTCCAGCGGCGGCCCAACCCAGCGATTCGCGTTCTTGCTGAAGATCTGCAGCGATTCGCAGCCGTGCACGACCGCACGCTCGACGGCGATCGACACCCCGCCAGCAACCGACATGTGCGCGCCAATCCGCAGCATTCAGATCCAGTATCGCCGACCCGAGCTGACGGAGGACCTACAGGTCTGCGCTACGGCTCCCGGCGGTCGGCACTACATTCGAGCAATAGGAGTGATCCTCGGCGGCACGGCTCGCAGCGGCGCGAGGACCTCACGTTCGAGGTGGTCGCGGTAAAACAAGTTGTAGGTATCGAACGGAATCAGACGGCCATCCTCGGGATGGACGATGTGCACGCATGATTTCTTCACGGAACGTACATCGAACGCATGTGCGTCGATGAACTGCATGATGAGCACACGAAAGATATTCTCGTAGCCCAGCGTGTCCGGCGCCGCCAGGCGTGGGATGCAGCACAGCAGATCGCGCAGGCTGTCTGCGCCGCTCTGCGGCGAATGATTCGTTGCAAAGAGCTTCACGATCCCTTCACGCAGCGCATCGTCCTGTTCGAACACGATGGTGTTCCGGCCGCCATTGATCAGGATATCGGGGTCGACCATGCCGGTCAGCGGCGTCACCTGGCCGTCAATTTTCAGCGCGTAGGCCATTGCCAGCGAATCGGGGTGGCAAGGGACAGGGATAACGTCCTCGGGACGAAAGACCTTCGTCTGCTCGAGAATGTGACGCCGGACTTCAGTGAGCGTCAGGCGATCGTTTCCGGGGTCAAACCCGTCTGCCCTTCCCGCGTGCTGGATCGGCTGCAGGGTCACGCCCCGCACGCATTGCTGCTCGATCGCGAAGTCGATGATGCGTCCCACCTCGTGATCGTTGAGCCCTTTTTTGAGCGTCACCACGAGCGTCGTAGATAACCGGAGTCGATTGAGCCGCTCGAGTGCTTTCTGCCGGACCGAACGAAGGTCCACTCCACGCAGCGCTATCAACGCATCACGTTCGAACGAGTCGAATTGGAGGTACACCTCGAAATCGGGCATGTAGGCTGCCAGTCGTTCCGCGAACGCTTCGCTCTCGGCGATCCTGAGGCCGTTGGTGTTCACCATCAGGTGACGGATGGGACGCGCCTTGGCCATGTCGAGGATTGTGAAGAAATCCGGATGCAGGGTGGGTTCGCCGCCTGAAATCTGCACGACGTCTGGATGCGCCTCGTTGGCAACGACCGCATCGAGCATGCGCTCGACCTGCCGCAGGCTGCGGAACGACTGCCGGTCTGGTCCGCTCGAGGCGTAGCAGATCGGGCACTTCAGATTGCAAAAATCACAGATTTCCACCAGCGACAAACAGGAATGCTGCTCGTGATCCGTGCACAGCCCGCAGTCGTAGGGACATCCCCATTTCACGGGCGTGTTGTAGCGGACAGGCATCTCCGGCGGTTTGATGAACACTTCGCGGCAGCGACGGTAGTAATCCACGTCGTCGGCGATGAGGATTCGCTCGCGGCCGTGTTCAGGGCAGTGCTTGAGCAAGAGCACCTTGCCGTCTTCGAACACAATCTTGCCTTCGAGCTTGCGATAACAGGTCGAGCAGATGGTCAGCGCGACGTCGTAAAACAGATAGGGTCGAGTGCGTGCAGCCATTACTGTGCAGTGTCCCCTTCGTGCGGTGCGGCGTCCCTTTTGCCAAAAATGGCGTTGAAAATGGCAATCACGAGCAGGATGCCGCCAATCAGTGCTGCTATCAATCCCGCCACGAACCCGAGCCCTCCGAAGATAATCCCGATCGTTTGCAGCTGATCGGGATTGTTCGAAGTCAACCCGCTGATTGCGCCGAGGCATCCGAAAAATGCGAACGCGATCCCTCCGATGAGGATCAATAGGCCGTGTAGAAATGTCGGACGAAGAAAACGACGCATGCGACCCTATCCCGTCTGCCTGCCAAACAACTTCTTGAATATCGCGATCGCGACCAGAACGATGCCGACAAACGTCACGACGAGGCCGATGTAGAGCGCCGCGATGCCGACAAAGCCGAGATACGACGAGCCATCGTACGAAAACGCCGTGATGCCGCCCAGGCAACCAGCCAGCGCGAACGCGAGTCCGCCGAGGACTACGAGGAGCCCGTGGCGGAAGGTCGGACGCAAAAAGCGCATCATGTGCGCATCTTCGGACTCGGAAATCGAAATCGTGAAGAAGGACTGGGGGAGTCTACCCGGTTTCGGTTGCTAATGTTCCCGGGATGCTTCGTCGCCGGACCACCCACACTCGAAGCGTCACCGCCAATCCCACGAGCGACGCCACTTGAATCGCTGTGAGTCCCGCGACCAGCGGCACACCTGGCTTCCAGAAATCAACGACAGCACGAAAGGCGAGGTAGGCCGCAATCAACCCAAGAAAGAGATCGCCGAGAACCGCCCGCCGCTCGAAGCGCATCAGCGCAAACGCGAGTGCAAACATGAAAATCGATTCATAGATGGCGGTCGGGTGACGAGGAATTCCATCGCCGAGGTCAATCGCCCATGGGAGCGAGGAGCGGAGGCCATACGTGCCGTCCGGAAGACCGCTCAGGAAGCAGCCGATTCGTCCGATTCCAGCGCCCAATGCAATGGGGATGGCAAAGAGATCGCCCGTCGGCCGCAGAACGCCGATTCGTCGCTTTTGCCATTCGACTGCGATCCATCCCCCAATCAGGGCGCCGACGATCGTCTGGCCGCCCGCAAGATACTGCGGGTTCGTGAGTTGACTGAGGGTGCGCTGCGGATCTTCGAACCAGAAGAGCATCCGGCTGCCGACAACCGCGCCGACGACGGCAGCCGCGGCCAGGGCCCATCGTGCCTCGGTGGAGACGTGATCGCCGAGGGAACGCCGGCGCCGCCAATAGACGAGTGCGGCGACCAGGTACGCCAACAGCTCGAAGAAGAGATGCGGATGAACGCGCAAGCGACCAAGGGGAATCCAGACGGGAAATGTCAACGGGCAGAGTGTAACCGAGCGGGCAAATAAGAAAAGGGTCGGTAGTTTGTGCTACCGACCCCCCATGCTCTTTCGTCCTTGGACCTTGGTCTTTCGCGTCCTTGTCCTTGGCTAAGGTCTCTTTACACCTGCGGCTTGTGCAATACGGGCTGCACGTCCTGCTTCTTCTTCGGTCCGCCCAGCCCCTGAATCTGGACTGTCGCCGGCTCCTTCAACACGTGCTGCGCGTAGAGCTTGGCCATCTCCGCGTGATGTCGCTCTTCTTCCGGAGTCCGATGCTTGCGAGCGGCGAGCTTTTCGTCACGGGCGTTCTTCGCGATCCCCAGTTGGTCGAGGTCCGTCTGTGCTCCGGCGCGAACCGCTTCCTCGTTGAGCACCAGCGAGTGATCCTTCGAGTTGAGATGAACGGACTTCCCGCCGGCGAAAATCTCGTGACGCCCGTGCTCTTCGTACCACTTGGTAAGCGTCGCCGTCATGTGCATCTTCTCGATGATGTTGCGCCAGCCAATGCCGGTGTTGTAGGCGCAGAAGGAGATTTCGCCCTGCTGCGTGGCATACGGAATGATGCACATCTCGGTGCGACGGAAGTCGTAGTTGAAGAGATCCTGGAACCACATGCCGGCAATGAACAGGAAGTTCCAGCGGTCCGAACGCCGCTTGGCGATGTCGTCCATCGTCCGGTTGCCTTCGACCTTGCCGTACTTGCCCTTCTCAGCCGACTTGGTGGCGCCGAACGTCTTGTCGAATTTCTTCAAGAGATCGGTCAGCTTGAAGTGCGTCGGCGACCGGAATGGGTCGTAGTTCCGCATCAGCGACAGCGCCATGCCGAACACCGACCAGAATCGGCTGCGGCCAGCGTCAGTCACGGCCTGGACGTCCTTCGCCAGTTGCTCGGCCTTCAGAAATGCTGTTACCGGGACAGCTTCCTTGGTTTCCTTGTCAATCATCACCGCCATGCCGACGCCGCAGTTCGGGTGGCAGCCGCAGGTCAGCTGGCCGAATTCTTTTTCTGCGCCGTGCGTCACATCGGCCCAGTCGGTGAAGCTGCCCATGAACGAGATGGGGAACCAGTCACGAACCGGTTCGCCGATGCCCGTCTGGTTCTTCACGTCGTGCGCCAGGTGGGACAGTGTGTAGCGCTGCGCGTGCCGCCGTTCGTCGGTCACTTCTTCGTCGCGCCCGGTGAAGCTCACCGGCTGGAATGACAGGAAATTAATCTTCTTGGGATTGTCGAGCGCGAACTCGATGATGCGTCCAACCTGTTCGTTGTTCACACCGTTGACGATCGTGACCACGGGAACAATGTCGACGCCGGCGCTGTAGAGGTTTTCAATCGCGCGGAGCTTCACATCGAACAGGTTGCCGACGCGGCGGTGCGAGTTCGCGGCGTTTCCGATGCCGTCGAACTGCAGGTAGGCGTAGCGCAGACCGGCTTCCGCAGCTTCCCGGGCGAATTCCGGACTTTTTGCGAATTCGATCCCGTTGGTCGCCGCCTGCACGCTGTTGTACCCAACCTGGCGCGCGTAGCGGACCGCGTCGAGGAAGTGCGGCGAAATCGTCGGCTCGCCGCCCGAGAACTGCACTGACATCTGACGGCGCGGCTTGATGCTGATGGCGTTGTCCAACACCATCTTGATGTCTTCCCACGTGAGCTCATGGACGAAGCCGACCTGGTTCGCGTCCATGAAGCAGGGGTCGCACATCATGTTGCAGCGGTTCGTCAGGTCGACAGTGAGCACGGCGCCGCGGCCATGCTTGATCGTGCTGCTGCCGTGGTTGTGCAGCGTTTCGTCGTTGTGGGCGCGAATGTCGCGACCGGGGAAGACCTGCTCGAGATGCTTGAAGAACTCCGTGTCGATCGCCATCACGTCTTCGAAGTGGCCGTGAATTGGACAATCTTTCACCATCAAAATCTTGCCGTCGCGTTCGATGATGGTTGCCTTGATTTCGCCGACCTTCTCGTTCAGCAGCACGCTGACGTCTTTCTTGCCGTCGAGAATGGCCTGACGGGCCTCACGGGTGCACGTGGGACAGAGCGAGTCGGTTTCGCGCGGCCAGCCGAGCGGTGGCTTTGTTTTCTCGTAGGACTTCAACAGCGGTTTGTCGGACCACTTCGGGGTGATGGCGGGGTTTGGTGCAATCTTGTTGAGATTGCTGAACACCACCCACGCTCCGTTGGCGGCAATCGACAGCCCTTTCTCGAAGTACTTGATGGGCGCGTGCATCGGTCTCGTCTCCTGTAAAAGCGACAGCGGATCAGAAGCGTCTTTCGCGCCACTGATTTCCGCTAAATGGTAGATGAAAAAGGGGTTGCTGGCGCATGATTCCCGCGAAGTGGCAATCGGACAGGGCGAGCGGGCACATAAGGGACGTAAACGGTCAATACCCGACGGCAACAGTCGGATATCGACCCGACTCGCCGGTGTCGTTTCAAACAGATCGACAGGAACTTAGGGGTGCTAAGATTCGTCTCTCTCGCGGATCGCCCTGCGGCTCAGCGGGCTACAAGGAGAATCAACGCATCATGAAACTTCACTCGTGGATCGTCGGCGCAATCGCCGCAATCGCATTGTTGGCCGCCCCTCCCGTCAAGGCTCAGTCAGCGCTCGCTGCGGCTGAGGCCACGGCATTTCTCGGCACCTGGACGATCACGCTCGACAGCCCGCAGGGGCCCTTCGAGCAGGTGCTCGAACTGAAAGACGCCGGTGGAAAAGTGTCAGGACAAATCACCAGCGCCATCGCGCCAGAACCGACGCAAGTCACCGACATCACCAAGGACGGACAGGATCTCGTCCTCAAGTTCAACGGCGATTTTCAAGGCACGGCGTTCACGGCCAAGATCACGATGTCGCTGCAGGGAGCAGACAAGGCCAAGGCCACGTTTGACGTGATGGACGGTCAATTTGTCATGGACGGAACGGCGGTCAAGAAGTAACAAGCCAGGGGCTTTAGGCTTTGGGCTTTAGGCTTTCGGTTGGCCTAAAGCGCTAAAGCCTAAAGTCTAGAGCCGGCGCGCAACATCCTCAGATTCCCAGCCGCTCCTTCAACTCCCGCACCCGATCGCGCGCGACGCTGAGCTCGGTTTTCTTCTCGTCCTTCAGGCGGACGATGATGCCGCCGTCGACCCATGCGTCGAGTTCCTGCACGTAGGCGGTGTTGACGATTGTGGCTCGATGGATGCGGACGAACCGTTTCGAGTCAAGGCGCTCCTCGAGGTCGCTGAGCGTGTAGTCGATCACGTGTTCGCGCCCGCTCGCCGCCGCAAACGTCAATTTGTCCTTGGAGAAGAAATGAGTGATCCGTGTCACATCGAGGAGCGTCGTCCGCTCGCCAACCCGCGACGCGATGCGATCGAGACGACGGCCGGGGGCCAGCTGCGCGGCGAGCTCGCGTGCGAGGGCTCGAACATCGGGCCTCGATTCCTTCGAAAGCCGGGTCAACTTGTCGAGTGAACGATTCAGCCGATCAGGATCAACTGGTTTCAACAGGTAGTCGATCGAGTTCACAGCAAACGCCTCTAGAGCGTACTGATCGTAGGCCGTAGTGAAGATCACCGGCAGATCGCGGTCGAGCCGTTCGAGCAGGTCAAATCCCGTCAACCCCGGCATCTGGATGTCGAGGAACAGGACATCGACATCGGCAGTGCGCAGCCGCTCCAGCGCATCATCTGGATCTGTGCTGGTGCCTGCGATCACCACGCGTCCCGTCGCCTGGAGCAAGCGGACGAGTCGATCGACGGCAAGCTTCTCATCATCGACGACGAAGGCGCGCAGCTGATGCATTCGTCAACTTGTGGTGAGGTGCGGGATACAAACTGTCACGACCGTGTGACTATTGCGCGACCTCACGGTCAATGTGGCGCTCGGGCCGCACGTCATCAGCAGGCGCTCACGCAAAAGTGCCAGGCCATGGCCAGGCAATTCGCCGTCGACCTGAAACCCTGGTCCATTGTCTTCGACTTCGAGACGAAGGCCAGACGGTTCGCGGTTCGCGCGAATCCAGATGGTGGCGCCGGTCCGGCTTGGCGAAACGGCGTATTTCACGCTGTTTTCGACCAGTGTTTGCAATGACAGCCGCGGAACGGCCAATTCACAGAGATGGCGATCGAGGTCAACGTGGTAGGTGAGGCGATCGCCAAAACGGACGCGTTCGATATCGAGGTAGTCCTTCACGATCTTCAACTCGTGTTCGAGCGGAACGAGTGGAGTCGCCGCCGTATCGAGAGAGGAGCGAAGAAGCGATGCCAGCTGTCCGGTCATTCGCTCGGCGCCCGCCGGATCCTCCGGGATCAGCGCCGCAATCGAATTGAGGGTGTTGAACAGAAAGTGCGGCTGGACGCGTGATTCGAGCGATGCAAGCCTGGCTTCGGTGGCGAGCCGCCGCGCTTCGGCCTCATCGCGTTCCTTGGTCCGCAGCGCGAGCGTGGCCTCTTTCAAGCGGCTGCGCATGATTCCGCGCGCCGTGAAGAAGACTCCCACCGTCACAGTGACGATGATCGACACTTTCAGTGCGTTATCGACCCAGACGCGAAGAATGACGGACAAGTTGAGGTACCCGACGGCAGCCAGCACGGTGACGGCGAAGAGACTACCGGCTGCGGCGAGTACCAGCATCACGGCGATGACAATGAACCAGTTGACCGGTGCGCGAAACCGCCTGAAGACTGGCGGCGCCACCTTCGGCAGGACGAGCATGCACACCGGACTGATGCAGGAGGTGATGAAAAACGCGATGACGAATTGCTCGATGGCGTGACGCCAGGGCGTATGCAGGGTCCAATCGGCAAAGGCCATCGTGATTACCGCAGCAATCGCCGAGTTCATGACGGCCACCCGACCGAGAAATCTCGCCCTGGCGTGCATGTGGCGATCAGTCTACTTGGCCGCCGACGGTAACGGCATGTCTGTGAGTCCGGGCACTTTCATCGTCGTCGGGGCGAATCGTCCGCCCAGCGCGATCCCGCCAGGCAGCGGTTGGTACAGTTCGATCGCAATCTGCGAGATTGGCATCGTCGTGATGGAGCTGGGTGGTTTATCGCTCATGGTCAGAGATGCGACCGCGAGAATCGGCTGGCCGTTGTCAGGCACATCCGGCATCGGCTTGTGACCCGCCGCGTTCGGGAAAAATTGCGTCATCAGTTGTTGATGGACGGGGCTGTAGTACCAATCGAGCAGAGCCTTCTTGTTCTCGAACCACGCGAAGATCACCTGTTTGCCACCCGCCGTGCGCGCGGTTTCCACCCCCAGGCAACCCGGCGACGCTTTCAACGCGGCCACCAGGTCAGGCGACGCGGGCTGACCGGCGGCGCGCTGCTGGGCAAGGAGCGCCGGACCAAAGAGCAGGAGACAAAGGGCGATCGCAAGACCGATTTCCTTCTTCATACAAACCTCCTGACGCTGACGATATCCGGCGAGAGTCTGATCACAGCGCTGAAGGCGACGAAAGGCAGAAATTCCCGCCAGGCGGCTGACGGTCGCAGATGTGCGGATCGGCGCCAGACTGCTACGATTGATGAATGGCAGCTCGTGATGTCCTCATCGTCGGTGCAGGTCCCTCGGGCTTATCTGCGGCAATAGCCGCGAAACAGCGCGGCCTCGACTACCAGGTCCTGGAGCAGGGCACGCTGGTGAACTCGATTTATCACTTTCCACCGCAGATGGTGTTCTTCACGACGCCTGAGCTTCTGGAGATAGGCGGGATTCCGTTTGTCTCGCCGTTCGAGAAGCCAACCCGGGCGGAGGCGTTGAAGTACTACCGCAAGGTCGTCGACACATTCGATCTTCGAATTGTGTTCGAAGAAAAAGTCAGCCGTGTGAGTGCAGAGCCCGAGGACGGGTTCGGAGCAACCCTCTTTGCGGTTGAAACGCAGTCCGCGCGCGGAGTACGGCGCGTCCGCCATGCCCGCCATGTCGTGTTCGCGATCGGCTACTACGATCATCCGAATCTATTGAATATCCCCGGTGAAGATCTTCCGCACGTTCACCATTACTACTCTGAGCCCCATCCGCATTACCGCCAGCGTGTGGTGATTGTCGGTGGCGGCAACTCCGCCGCCGAGGCGGCACTCGAGCTCTATCGGTCAGGCGCAGAAGTGACGCTGATCCATCGGGCGCCAGAGCTGAAATCGACGATCAAGTACTGGGTACGGCCAGATATCGAAAACAGAATCAAAGAAGGGTCTGTCGCCGCGCGATTCAACTCGTGCGTCAAAGAAATTCGCCCGACCTCGATCGTGATCAGCACCCGCAAAGAGTCGGGCGAGACGGTTGTGGAAGAGATTCCTGCGGATACCGTGTTGCTGCTGACCGGATATCGCGCCGACTCGCAGCTCCTGGTCGAGGCTGGCATTGAACTGAATGATCGCGACGCGCCTGTATACAACCCGGACACATTCGAGACCAATGTTCGCGGGGTGTTTGTCGCCGGCGGTGCGCTGGCCGGGATTGATACAGGCACGATCTTCATCGAAAACGGCCGGTTTCACGGCGAAAAAATCATCGATGTGATCGCGTCGCGCTGCCACTGATTTCCGACAACGAAAAGGCGGCCGGGTCCGTCTAAGGGCCCATGGGCACCCTCTGGGCCGACGTCCGTTTCGCTATTCGCCTTCTCTGGCGTTCGCCTGTCTTCTCACTCATCGCGGTCGTCACGCTTGCCCTCGGTATTGGTGCCAATACCGCCATCTTTTCTGCCGTCTACGACGCGATCTTGCTGCCGCTCCCATACCAGGACCCGGAACGTGTCGTGATGGTCTGGGAGGACGCGAGTTTTGTCAGCTTCCCCCGCAATACACCAGCGCCTGCCAACTACTACGACTGGAAACGGATGAATCACTCGTTCGCCGACATGGCGGCAACGCGAGCTCAATCCGCAAACCTGACCACGGATGGTCCGCCAGAACAAGTGCTCGGCCGCGGTGTCACGGCGAATTTCTTTTCGGTCCTGGGCGTTTCACCCCTGCTTGGCCGCTCGTTCAGTGAGGACGAGGATCGAACCGGTGTGCCGGTTGCGGTGATCAGTTACGGGTTGTGGCAGCGACGATATGGTGGTGAGTCGAGCGTGATCGGAAAGACCATCCCGATGAGCGGGACAACGCGGACGATCATCGGTGTGATGCCGCGTCGCTTCGTGTTCCGCAATCGAGAAGTGGATTTCTGGATTCCGATTCACTTCACGCCGGCGGACGCCGCGCAACGGAACTCGCATTACTTGAATGTGGTTGCGCGTCTTGCTCCTGGTGTGTCGGTCGAGGCCGCACGCACGGACATGACGACGGTCGCGCAGCAACTCGGCAAGGACTATCCGCAAAGCAATAGCCGTCTCGGAGCTGTCGTCGTACCGATTCGCGAGGACCTGCTGGGCGATGTTCGCGCCGAGCTCATCGTCCTGATGGCTGCGGCAGGCTGCGTCCTGTTAATTGCGTGTGCCAATCTCGCCAGCCTCTTGTTGGCCCGCGCGACCAACCGGCGCGGCGAGCTCGCGGTACGCGCCTCGCTCGGCGCCACGACCGCACGGCTCGCCCGTCAGCTGACGATCGAAGGCATCGTGCTCGCGGTGGCCGGTGGTGCGACAGGACTTGCGGTGGCGCCCGTGTCGATGCGTCTCCTTGGGAGACTCATTCCGACGACCATGCCGGCGATGGACCGCGTCGCTGTCAGTGGCTCCGTGCTGCTGTTTACACTCACGCTCTCCGTTTTGACCGGCGTTCTGTTCAGCCTGCTTCCAGCGGTCGAAGCGGCCCGAGCGTCACTGGTAGTGGGCCTGCACCACGCGGGCCGGCTCGCGCTCGGCAGACATCGCTTTGGCAGCGCAATGGTTGTCGTCCAGGTTGCCGCGGCGATGGCATTGCT
>Ga0066903_100000990_pt1 | contig 19695 bp, 21 predicted proteins | sample PanSoiMetaGPlot1_FD_67491 | JGI IMG/M metagenome (GOLD analysis project Ga0066903, IMG submission 67491) | Tropical forest soil microbial communities from Panama analyzed to predict greenhouse gas emissions - Panama Soil - Plot 1 (version 2) | ecosystem: Environmental > Terrestrial > Soil >... | reverse complement strand
CGAGCAGCGCGACGGCCTCGACGCCCAGAATCCGCGCCTGCCGGCGACGCTCGGCGTCGCGAGCTCGAGCGTTCGCGAGCTGCTGCCAGTCGAGCTCGAGCGCGACGGCGAGAGGGCCGGGCGCGCCGTCGGCCGTCCTGATCTGCGACGCCTTCGGCAACTTGCGCCCGGCTTCCCAGTGCGCGACTGACTCTCGGGTGACGCCCACGCGGTCGGCGACCTGCGCCTCGGTCAGGGCGAGGCGTTCGCGCGCACGCCGCAGGAGAGCGGCAACTGCTGCCCGCCTCTCGTGCGGCTGCGGCTCAATCGAGGGCGTCACTCAGGGGAACGTAGAGGTGTTCGTACCCCCTACGCCGAAAAACGATTCACTCGCAGTTCACGGCCGGTTCACACGTTGTACGAATGTTGTGCACTTTGCGGGCGATTCAGAGCCAGAGGCGGCCGCGCCACCGCTCGAGCAGCGGCCAGTCGGCGTCGGGTGTGCGCTCGAGCGCGTACAGGTTGAGCCCGGTCGTAAATCCGTACTGCCTCGCTTCCCAGACGTGCGCGAGCTCGCCTGCGAGCTCGGCACCCTCGACGCCCGTCGGCTCGACCGATGGGTGCACGAACGAGAGCGGCACGCCGCGTTTGTAGCGCTGGTCAGGGTCCCGAAAATTCGGGTCGGTATGCCCGTGCTCCTTGAGCCACCGCATATTGCAGACCGGGTCAGCCCAGCACGAGCCCGCGTAGCGCGGAGCGTTGTACCACTGCGGCGACACGCGCACGCCGAGGTCGTAGAACGAGCGCGGCGGCTTGAGCGTGCGCCCGTTCCAGATCGAGGCGTCGTTCAGGCCGTTCGTGCTCACGCAGAGCTCGACCTTCGGCAGCCGGGCGCGTAGGGCTCGGACGAGTTCGGGCATGAGCGTCGAGTCGCCCTCGGGATACTGATACGGGCTCTCGAGGTCGAGAATCACGACGGCGAGCTCGAGCTCGGTAGCAAGCTGCGCGATGTTGCGCGCGTCGTCGGCCGGGCTGCCGCCCGTGCAGTTCATGCAGCCGCCGACGGCCACGCCCCAGGAGTGCCACAGGCCGAGCAGCCGCCTGTTCTCGCCGGCGACGGCGTCATCCTGGTAAAGCCATGGCGCGACCCAGCGCCCGCCGACGGCCTTGAACTTCTCGACCTGCTCTCGGCTCAGATCGCGCCCGGTGTAGACGAGGCCGCCGAGCTGCTGCCAGACGGACGTCACTTCGGCGTTCCGTTTCCGTTGCCGTTGGCAGCGCGCCGGGTTATGGCGTAGCCGCCCGTGAGCCCGGCGACCAGGCCGAGCAGGACGTCGCGCATCGTGTCGAGCCCTGCTGCGCCGAGCGCAGCCAGCACCGTAAAGCAGACAAGCGCGACGACGACGATGACGCCGAACGTGAAAAAAACGCGGTCACGATCCGAGCGCGGCATCACTTCGGCGGGACGTAGCCCTTGACGTGCGGCGCTTGAGCAGTCTTCGTGGCGGCGACCTTCGACGCCTTCATCCCCATCGGGTGCGTGACGCCGAGGTGCGTGTGCGAGCGGCCGGGATCGTGCGGCCACGTTCCGACTTCACCGATCACCTGGCCTTTGCGCACGGCTTGGCCGAGCTCGACAAATCGCTTTCCCTGGTGTGTGTAGAAATAGATGAGCCCGTCGGGCGTCATGAGGTACGTGTTGAATCCATAGACCGAGGCGCCGATAACGCCGTCATCGGGATCGTGGCCGGACAGGCGCCAGACCTTGCCCTTCTCGACGGCGAGCACGAGCGTCCCGCCCGGCGCCATGTAGTCATAGGCCCAGTTGTGCGCGAGCCCTGCGGTCGGGTGCATGCCCTTCGGCACGCCGCCCAAGACGGAGCTCCGCGCGTCTTTCGGGTGCACGTAGACGAGCGACCTCTCGGCCATGGTCGAGCCCCCCTTTCGAGCCGCCGTCTTAGACGACGACCATGTATTCGATGAATGAGCCTCGGCGAACGACGAGCGGCGTCGCGATGCTCGTACCTTGCGACCACTGAAAGGCGAACGTGCCCGCGTTCACGCCGTTCTCGATGATCGCGTCGAACAGGATGATTCCGGCGAGGTTGCCGGTCGCGCTGGCGTCGGTGCTCGTGTTGCCGTACGAGGACCAGACCGAGTGACCGACCGTCGAGCCGCCTTCGGGATTGCTCAGCGAGGCGATGCCGACGCGGGTCGGCGAGGTCGGCCCGTTGTGCGTCCACTTCATAGACGCCGACGCGTTATTCGTGTCCCATCGGATGCAGCCACGAACGGCGTAGACCTTCCCGGCCGCCATCGCGAACTGCAGGTCAGGGTCGTCGGTGGGCGTCGTCGTGCTCTGGCGCGACGTGTCGGCCGTCTTGCGAATCACCGTCCAGTCGGGCACGTAGACGGCTGGCGCGACGGCGCCCCAGAGCTCGAAAATGCAGTCGGCCGGGTCGGTTGACCACGGCGGGCCGCCGCTGACAGGTCCTGCGTCCTCGAGCGTGCGCGACACGGGCACGACGGTCAGATCGGCGTAAGTCGTGTTATCGGTAAGCGCCGCGACCTGGAACAGCGCAAACTTATTCGGCGCCTGCCGCGACCAGACGCGCAGGTAATACGCCGAGCCGACGAGCGGGTTAAACCACTCGTCTAGCTTCGACCACTTCGCCGTGACGAACGGCCAGGACGGCGAGGTGTAGCTGACATACAGGTGCGTGATCGCCGAGAAGGTGCTCACGCTGTTCGATCGAAACTTGCCCGCGCCGGGATCGCCCGACGCGGTGCTGCCACTGTCCCAGGTGTACGCCATCGTGTTCGCCGGCGCCGTCGGGTCGAGCAGGTTGCGCGCGTCGATGATCGCTTCGGCCGTGATCGCGCCCGAGTAGGCGGGATGCTGGCGCGAGTAGACCTCGATAAAGGCGAGCGGTGTGTAGCCGGTCGTGTCGGGCGGAAGGACCGTGCCAGGGTCGCCGGGCGTGCCCTGTAGAACGACGGCCGAGCTCGTGGCCGGGTTGAACACGACCACGTCCATACGATCTAGCGTCGCGTGCGCGTCTGCGATCGTGAGCGTCACGGCGCCGACGTCGCCCGCTGCGTTCGCGGCCATGGCGTTCCCGGGCGCGACGTTGACCGTGTTTGTCGGCGTCGCCTGCGGCGTCACGGCCGCGTCGCGGATGACGCCTGTTCGGGTAAGGACGTCAGGGCTCATCGGTAGGCGAATCCCCAGGTCACGACCCAGTCGCCGCCGCCAACCTCATGTCGGATCGAGCGCAGCACGCTGGTCTGCGTGATCGCCGAGCCGCCGCCGAGCGGGCGTCGAACGAGTGTGTAGCGCTGGCCGATCTCGGCGCCGAGCACGATCGGAAATAGGTTCGCCGGGTCGGCCATCGGTCGGATGACGAGCTCGCGGAACCAGTACGTGCCGGGCGTGGCGACTCGAGCGGCCCAGCTCGCCGCCGCCGTCGAGTAGAACTGCGTCGGACAGCAGCTCAGATCGAGCACGATGCGACCGAACTTCGTGACGTCGGCCGCCGACGTGTTCACGGTCGCAGGCGCAGTGAGCGAGGTCCCGCTGTCCTCCTTGCCAGACTGGTGCAGCGTTACGACGGTGTACGTGCCCGAGCCGCCGACGCCGCCCTTTATGTCGGCGTACTTGAGCTCTGCGCCGCCGCCGTCGCCGAACGTCGCCACAGGTGGATTCGACTGGAATGGGCTCAGCGTCGTGAGCACGCCGCTCTTGCTCGAAAAGAGCATCTGCACCTGGCTGTTCGCGATCATCTGCATAGCCGAGCCGACGTCGGTCTGCTCGAACGTGCCGCCCGTGATCGCCCACGTACCGACGGCGAACGACTGTTGCGCGACCGGGATGCCTGCGATGTTCGCGAGCGCGGCGAGTGCCGCCTGCGCAGTGGTTCCCAGGATCGGCGCCGACGCGATCTTCGACAGGTAGAGAGTCGTCAACTGGTCAACGCCCTCGAACGACGTGACCGAGTCGAGGCCAACGGCGGGATACTTCGGCTCGAACGATTCGGCCAGGCCGACCATCTGTACGTAAGCGGTCGAAGACGGGTTCGGGTAGTAGCAGGTGATCCGCGCGGGTCGGCGGCCGACGATGCTGGCGTTTGAGGCCGGGTCGTATGAGCGTGCGCGGTTGTTCAGGGCGCCGCCGAACGTGCCCGCCGTGATCGCGTCCCATTCGGCATCGCGGCCGCGTTCCCAAGTCAGACGATCGGCCCAGCGCAGATCGTCGGTCACGTCGGTGTACGTCGGCGTGGTCGTGTTCCATGCTGACGACGACAGGTCGAGTTCTAGCTTGACGTAGGCCGCACCGGGCAGCGGCTGTTGCGACGCCATTAGCCGAGATCGGGCCTCGTGATCCCAGGTCGGCCTCGGTTGCCGTTGCGCTGCATGCCCCTGGTCACGTGGCGCACGAGCACGTCTCGATCGAGCATCACGTACACGACCGTCGTGTGCTCGGCAGTGCCTGCTCGAGCGGGCGTGATCGTCTCGCCGCGGTGGCCGTAGTAGAGGCCGTCGGCGAGGATTCGGCCGCCGCCGGCGAGCGCAGGGATCGGCCACGACCCGCCAGGGAAGTCGTACCAGATTTGTCCCCAGGTGGCATCTGAAATCGAGTGCGGTGGTCGGCCGAGCGGGTCGGGCAGAGCTCGATTCCGCAGCGCCCAGAGCGCCTGATACGGCGCGTCCTCGAAGTGCAGCGGGTCGCCGTATGTCTGTTGTAGGTAGCCGATCAGCTTCGAGCCGTAGTCGTATTCGCCGGGCGCCCAGTGGCGCGGGCTCGTCCACTTGCCGTGCGCCTTGCGCAGAGCGTCGGCGTAGTCGCTGTCGCCGACCATGCCGCCCTCATCGAACCCGGGCAACTTGCCCGTGCGGTTCATATGGAACAGCGCGGGCAGACCCAGCTTGCGCGTCGCTCGAGCGTTCAGCACGAACTCGTTTCCGTGCGCCATGATCGGGATGCCCTGCGTCGTCGGGCCTGGCAGGAATCCGCCAGAGGCCAGACCAGGGCCCTTCGCGCTCGCGCCAGGGTTCGCGTTGTCGAACGTGATCGTGAGCGTGGCCTTGATCTTGAGCTGCTTTTTTATCGCCTCGACCAGCGCCTTCGCCGCCTTCTCGACGGCCGGTATCTGGTCGAACAGAGCCTTGGCAGCGTCGAAATCTTCGACGCCGAGCACGGCCGAGAGCGTGAGCCCGTTCTTAGCGAGCAGCGTCTTGATCTTCGTCATGATCTTCGCGACCGCCTCGGGCGTCTTCGCGTTTTTCAGTTGCGTCTCGAGCGCGTCGAGTTGCTTCTCGAGGTTGTCCTTCTGCTGCTTCATGGCCGCGTCGTGCGCCTTCTGCTCGGCGCCGGCGATCAGGCCGAGGATCGTCTGCTGCGCCTGCAGCAGGGCGTCGAGCCGAGCCTGTGCGGCCGTGAGCCGGTCCTGCGCTTCCTTGTCGTCTGGCGCTGCTGCGGCGGCTGCCTGCGCGGCGGCGAGGTCTGACTGCGCGCTCGCGATCTGCCCGGCGACCTGCCCGGCGAGGTCGGTGGTCAGCTTGTCAGCGAGCGTCGAGTTACCCGCTGCGAGCGCCGCACCGATCTGGTTGTAGAGATCCATGACGCCGGGACCGACGGCGGCCGTGACGTCGGCGATCTGCTTGTCGAGCGCCAGCTTGTCGAGGATCGTCTGCGCGGGCGGCACCCAGCCCGCATGCACGGCGTCGAAGGCCGAGAGCGCCGCCGAGGCGAGCGACGAGTACGCCGACGCAAGCGTGCCCTTCGCCGACTCGACCGCCTGCGCGGCTGCGACGATCGCGTCGCGCACGGCCTGCGTTAGCTGCTGGTGAATCTGAGCTCGCAGCGTCGGCTGATAGCCGAGGATGCCCGCGGCAATGTTCTGCGCCTGCTTGCGGCCGAGCGCCTTCGCGGCCGCCTCGATATCGGCTCGAGAGGCGACGGCCGCCTGGAGCGTCGCCGCCATCTGCTGCCGAGGCGTCTGCTGCTTCTCCTTGAGCCCGGCCACGATGTTATCTGTCACGCCTCGGCCGAGCACCTTCGCCGCCGCGCTGATCAGCGGCGCCATCGCGACCATACCGATCGAAATGCTCTTGCTGATCCACTGGCCGATCTGCCCGAACAGCGGCGAATACGAGTGCACCTGCGTCGCTGCGCGCACGTGCACCTCGGCGGCACGACCGAGCGCGGCCGCCTCGGCTGCGACGGCGCCGATCTGCGAGTGCATGCCAGCGGCGAGGCTCGCGCCGATGCTGACGCCGACGGCGTGCGCCGGGCCGACCGCGCTGGCCGCCGCTCGAACGGCGCCGCTCGTTGACCTGCCCGCGTCGCCGACCATCTTGCCGACGCCCTTGAGGAATCCCTGGTGCGCCTTCTCGCCGGCGAGCGTGCCCTTCGGCGCGATCTCCATAAGTTTGTCGAGCAGCGGGCCGAACTTCTGCGGCGCCGTCGTCGCCACGCGCAGGATCGCCTCGAGCTTCCGGCCGTAGTTCGCAGCGCCCGCTGCTGCTCGAGCGGCGGCCGGGTCTTGCTTCTCGAGTGCCTTCGCCTGCTTCTCGAGCTGGGGTATCTGCGCCACGACGCCGTCGTGCAGCTTGGCGAACTCCTGCCGAGCCTTGCTCGAGCTGACCTCGTTATTCTGCAGCGCGCCCGAGAGCAGCCAGGCCTTATCGCGCGCCTGCGTGAACACGGTCGCCAGGTGAGTCACCTCGGCCCTGTGCGCCGACTCGGCGTCGTGCGCGCCCTTCGTCGCCGTCTTGACCTGCTCCTGCGCCTGCTTGACGCCGAGCAGTGCCTGCCGAAGGCCGAGGTATGCCTGCTGGCCCTCGGCCGTCTTCGTCTTGCCCTCGGCGATGATCTGGTGCCAGGTCCTAGTCGCCTGGACGAGCGCGATCTGTGCCGTGGCGACGTTCAGTTGCGCCTGGTGCAGGTCGAGGTGCGACTGCGTGATCCTGTCCATGCTGCCTTTGAGCGCGTTAAGCGCCGTGCTCGCAGCAGTGGCCGAGGCGGCGAACTGATCGACGGCGAATTTCGAGCGCAGCCAGTCCTGCGCGAACACGCCGACGGCGAACGAGACGGCGCCGAGCACGAGAAAGATCGGGTTCGTGCGGAGCGCGGTCAGTGCCGCGTTCGCGATCGTGACGGCCGCCTTGATCGCGGTCACGGCCTTTACGAACGTGAACACGGCGATAGCACCGGCGGCGATCTTCTGGCCGAAGTCGCTGCGGATGAAGTTCGCGAACCCGGTGACGACCGTCTTGAGCTGGTCGAACACTTCGACGCCCGCCGACCTGATCTGTTCCCAGTGCGCCTGTATGTAGCCCGCCGCCTGTGAGAGCGCGCTCGCGACGCCGTTCATGACCTGCGTAAGGAACGGTGTCAGCGCCTGCACGGCCGCACTGAGGCCGCGCACGACGCCCGTGGCGATCTTGAGTAGCGGCGTGCCGACCGTGATCTCGAGCGTCTCGAGCGTTGACTTGAACCCCTCGAGGGCGCCCTTAAAACCCTTCATTTTCGCCGCCGCCAGGTCGGATGCCGCGCCCTGGCGTTTCGTGCTGGCGACGTAGGAATCGAGTGCGGTGACGCCGCCCCTAAAGAGAATGTTCGCGGCGCGGATCGCATCCGAGCCGAAAATCGTCTTGAGCGCGACCGTCTGCTGCTCCTGCGACAGACCTTTGAGCCCCTGCTGAAACTGGCCGACGACCGAGCGCAGGCCGACGAACTTGCCCTGCTGGTCGAACACGTGCACGTTCAGCTCGCGCATCGCCGCCGTGGCCTTTTTCGACGTCGGCGTGAGCGACTGTAGGAACGTCTTAAGCGACGTGCCCGCGTCGGCGCCGACCACGCCCGCGTCGGCCATTTCCATAAGCGCGGCCGTCGTGTCGTTGATCGTCAAGCCCCACTGCGAGGCGACGGCCGAGCTCTGCTGCAGGCCGAGCGCGAAGTCGGTTATCTCGCCCGTCGAGGCGTTGGCCGCGTTCGCGAACACGTCGGCGACGCGCGACGCCTCGCTGCCCTCGAGGTGAAACGCCTTCAGAGCTCGAGCGGTGATCGTCGCTGCCTCAGCGTTGTCGATCTGCGCGGCCGCCGACAGTTGCAGCACGCCTTTCGCGGCGGCCATCGTCTGCGTGACGTCGAGCCCGCCCTTCGCGAGCTCAGTCATAGCGTCGGCGGCATCCTTCGCCGACGTCGCCGGCAGCGACAGATCGTTGCCGAGGTCCTTCGCCAGGCCCGAGACTTCGGCCATCTGTTTCCCGCTCGCCTTCGTGACCGACTGAAAGACGTTCAGCGATTGCTCGAAGTCACCGGCGGCGCTGATCGCCTTCGTGATGCCGACGGCGAACCCGGCCGTGACGGCGAGCCCGGCCGTGCGCGCGAGTCGGCCCGCCGTGCTCATGCTCGAGCCGAATCCGCGCGTGGCACCGCTTGCGCGCCGCAGCGACGCCTCGAACGAGCGAGTGTCGCCGACAATGACGACTTGAAGTTTTCGGGCCATGGGTCAGTCAGGTATTGCGTCCCACGCGGCTTTCATCTGGTTCGGCGTCAGCTCGCCGAGCTCAGAGGGCGATAGCGCGGGATAGAAGTGACCTAGTCGAGGGTTCCAGTACGACGCTGGAAGTTCGCCGCCGGGTCCGAAAGCGGCTTCGTACTCGCGCCAGAACTGACGTCGCTCTCGACGCCGACGGCGGGCGAGACGGTCGGCCCAGGCCTCAGCGTGGCCTCCTCCTCGAGAGGAGGGCTCGCATCGGCCTCGTCGTCAGTGAAGTCGAAGCGCAGGCACTCGAGCGGGTCGCTCTCCCATAGGAGCTCCCATACGCGTTTCGGATGGTGCCCGGCGCGTGTGAGTGACACCCAGGCGACGGCAACCATAATGTCCGTGTCGAGTTTCTCGGCCGCCTCCTCGAACTCTGCCGGACGTAGACCTGTCCGCACCTTGATCTCGTGCCACTCTTTCTGCATGAAGGGCGGTTGAACGACGTCGTACTCGCCGTCGAGCCCTGGCAGCCCTTCAATCGTCAGTTTTCCCACCTTCGCTTTCTCCTCTCAGAATCCAGCGGCCGCGCCGATGCGGTCGAGCATGGCCTCGAGCCGTGCCTCGACTTGCGGGCCTTCTGCTGCTAGCGCTGGTTCCATCGACCTCGTCATGAGCAGCGGCGCCAGGTTCGGCCGTGGCGAGCCACCCGCGCGTCGAGACGCGGGCGCCACGTAGACCGTCCTCGAGGTGCCGCCGATGCGCATGCGCGACCAGCGGTTGCCGATGTTCCGAATGTTGCCGACGGCGAGATCCTCGGCCTTGAGCCGAACCGGCTCGCCCGCTTTTCTGAGCTCGCCGGCGAGATCGCGGCCTGTCTCGGCCGAGACGAGCTGAAACGCTCGCTGCAGCTCGAGCAGGCCGCGCACCTCGATCGCTCCCGCGCCGATCGGCACGCTACGACGTCGGGTAGGTCATGCCGGTCTGCGACCCGTTCTGGAATTCGGCCGTAATCTTCGAGGCCTCTCCCACCGAGCCGTCGAGCATGTTGTAGTTCATGAGCAGGCCCTGCATAAGCGCGGCCGGGTTCGTGGTGGATCGCGCGGCACTTGTCGGTCGAATTTCGACGGAGGTGGTCGTAGACGACCCGATAAGCGGCTGCAATACTGCGTGAACCTTTGCAGCGGCGAAATCCTGAAAGAAATCCACAGTGATTTTCGCATCGCCTAGACCTTTTGTGACGGCCTTATTTGTCGCACCGAACGCGGTAATGTCCACCGAATCGCGGTTGTCCTCGATCGTCACCTTTGCGGCGTGATCTGATAGGTCTGTGCCGCCGATAAGAACCATGCACTGCGTCAGCACAGTGATCGCCATGGCTTACGCCCCCTTCCCTTTGCTCGTGGTTGCGGCGGCCTTCGTGGCGGGCTCGACCCAGCCAGCCGCCGTGAGTGCCGTCTCGACGTCGCCCGCGTCGCGATCGGGATAGGCGGTCGCGAAGTCGATTTCGACTTCGTCGCCGATCTCGACGTCGGGATAGAAGTGCTCGGGCGCGTCGGCGCCCTTCGTGAACTTCGGCATGCGAAAACCCCCTTTCGGGCTGCGGTGGTTCGCGAGCTCGAGCTCGAGCTCGCGCTAGGGCTCGAGCACCTGCACAGAGGCGACCGTGACCGAGGTCACGGCCGAATACGTGATCGTGCAGAGGCCTGTCACCGGGTCGGCGTAGATAGCCGCCTTAATCGGGCCGATCATTTTCTCGGAGCCGTTGCCGACCGACACGATCGTGTTCGTATAAGCGACATTCGGGTATCCAGACGCGCCCGCGGGAATCGCGAGCGTGACCGTGATCGCCGAGCCGCCGCCGTTCTTGACGTGCAGAAACGAGTCGTCGCTGCACGACATAGCGTCGCCGCCGCCAGTGGCAGCGCCGTAGGTTGGAATCGTTCCCGCTCGGTTGACGACCTGCGTGGTGAGCGTCGCCATGCTTACCGTCCTTTCCGGGCAGGCAGGCGCCGCCCTGTAGAGGCTTGGTCGTTCATCGGGCTAGGCGTAGACGTCGATCGCCCACTGGGCGCCGACGAGAGTCGCGCCGTCAGGGCGCGGGTACTCGGTGTAACTGCGGCACGCCGTAACGATCAGGTCCTGGCATGCGCCGGCGAGCTGCCGGTCTGACTCGATCGCCTCGCGTACCGAGCTCGGGCCGCTCGAGGCGACGTACTGATCGAGCAACTGCTGCGCCGTCACGTCGCCGTTCTGACCGACGGCGCCCGCGTAGACCTCGACCAGCATGTGTGCGATCTCGAGGCCGTCCTGCATGGCCGCGTGGTAGTCGATCAGCACTTCTGGGTTCGGTCGGACGATGCCGAACGGCGGCACGCTGTTCGCCGTGGCGTCGTAGTAGGGCGAGACGGCCAGGCCGACGATCGCGCCGACATTCGCGGCCAGACCTGCGCGGAGCTCTGCGAGGTCAAGCGGCACCTAGTAAACCGCCTTCGTGAGCGGTTGCAGTGGCATCGAGCGCGAGTAGCGGGCCAGCACGGCGTCAACGATCGGGATGCCGGTCGGGTACTTCGCGCCGGGCACGGCCTGGCGGATAACGCCGAGGTCGTTCTGAAAGCTGATAAAACGATCGGCGAGCTGGTTCGAGGTCAGGTCGTAGCGCGCGACCATGAGCGCGGCGCGCGTAATGTCGTCGGGCGGCGCCGAGAACCCGTGCTCGTATGCGGCGACGATGTTCTGGTATTCGCGAAACCAGCTCGTGCGTCGCTCGAGCCGTCCGACCGAGTAAACGTAGACGTCGGACAGGTTGAGCGCGACGCCGTTCTCTGTGACCGAGAACACGCGCGTGACGGCACTGTGCGGCAGCCAGAGCGAGCACGTGCCCGAGCCGTCGAGCACGACGCGCCCATACCTCGGCACGAACGCGACCGAGCAGATCGCCTGGAACCAGTCGGTAATCCGCTCGCGTGCGTCGATGATCGCCGCGTCTGGGTACGTGCTCGAGCTCTGTAGCGCCTTGTCGCCGAACGCTCGCGCCTCGGCGATCGTGAACAGGTGCGCGCCGACGACCTCGAGCGGAAAGTCGAGCGACTGAGCGACGCCGCCCCAGGCGCCCGCCCAGCGCACGGTCGCCGCGATGACGTCGGGCTGCGGCGCCAGGCCATAGGTGTAGCGGCCCGCGACGGTGTTATCGCGCGTCGCCGTGGCCGTGACGAGCACCGTGCCGTCGGCCTTCGTGATCGTGACCGTGACGGCGCCATCTGCGTATCCAGCCGAGAACACGACGCTGATCTCGTTCTGCGTGTTCTTGAGCAGCATCGTGTTCATGACGCCCGCCCTACCTGCACGCCCTCGAGCCCGCGACCACCGGCATCGCCGTCGGGTCGTCCACCGCCCGGCTCGCCCTCGAGGTAGGGCGGTGGCTCGAGCGTGCTCGCCGTCATGCCGGCGAACGTGCCAGCGGCCATCGTGGCGAGCCGTGAGGCGGTGTAAGTGCGTGTGAGCGTCGCGATCGTGCCCGCGGCGATTGTGGCCGTACGGGTGCGCGTAGCCGCCTTGACGGCGACGCTGGTGGCGCCCGCTGCCGCAGTGGCCGAGCGCGTGTGCTCGGCGATATCGGTGACAACGAACTTTGAGCCCGCGGCGAACGTAGTGGCCTTCGAGTAGGTCGTGCCACCGCCCGTGACCTTTGTCTCGTCGGCGATGAACCACGTGCCAGCGGTTAGCGTCGCGAGCCGAGTGTGCTCGGCGATATCGGGCGCCAGCAGGGTCGCGCCCGCCGTCGCCGTCGCCGCTCGAGTGTGCTCGGCGATATCGGCGACGCCGAAGACGCTGCCCGCCGGTGCAGTCATAGAGCGCGTGTGCTCGGCGACGTCGTCGGCGATGAACTCCGAACCCGCTGCGAACGTCGCCGACTTCGAGTAGGTCGTCCCGCCGGCAGCGACGTTGTAGGCGACGATCGCGCCCCATGCCGCCGTCGTCAGCGCACTCGGGACCGTGCCGCCCGGCGCCTCGCTGGTCGTGCCCGAAAGTCGGTACTGACTGACCTGCTCGCAGTTGCCAACGTTCGCGGGCGCGCCGAGCTGGGTGTAGTTCGCGTCGGGCGTGAACGACGCCTCGGCCGTGTTCATGGCGTAGGCGGCGAGGATTAACTTGCCCGCGGCGGCGACCGAGAGCGTCGGCGTGCTGACCGTCGTGCCTGCCGCCTGCGCCGCGTTCTGCGTCTCGCCCGCGGTGAACGGCGTCGTAGTGTCGAGCCCGGCCCACTCTGCGACCTTGCAGTGCGAGGCCACGCTGTTATTGAAGGTGATCGTCAGCGTCGTCGGCAGACCGGCGCCGAGCGTCGATTCCAGAATGTAGACGCCGTTCACGGTCGAGCTCGCCGCGTGACTCGCTCGAGGTGTGTACGTGTTGCCGACGTTGTCTGTGACCGACGAGAGCGAGCGAGCGCCAGTGCCCGAGTTGATTCCCACCGTGACCGTGAGCACGGCGCCGCTCGCAGGCGCCGTTATGGTCACGTTGTAGGAGACGGCCGCCGCGTGCCGGGCGTCGTGCCGAACCGCTGTCAGCGTCGCGGCCATCTAGTGCGTGAGCGCTACCGTCGGCGTGACCTTGAGCACGTCGTTCGTTGCGAGCGTGACCGCCGTAAGGTCGGAGAAGTTCGCCTGCGCGATCAGCTTCGTATTCGCGCCGTTCGTCAAAAATGCGCCGTTGATCGTCGCGCCCGTCGCGCCAACGGTCGGAAACGTGACAGGCGTGCCCGAGTTGTAGACCGTCTGCCGACCAGCGTTCGTCGGGTACTCAGCGAGCGCGCCCCAGGTCGCCGTCGCGAGCGACTGCCGAGCGTACGAGGTATACGTCGTCTCGGTCAGACCGGCCAAGTTGCCCGTGTGCCCTTGAACGGTCGAGGCCGTCTGCGAGGTAAACAGGCACAGGTTCGCCGTCGTCTCGCGCGTGTCGTTCTTCGGCCACTGGCCGAGCAGGACGTCGAGCCCGTCGTCTGGAAAGATCGCGGCCATTAGGGCACCGCCGTCCCAAGCGTGCCACAGTTCGGGCAGACGCCTTCGCCGTAGTCGGTGCCTTCGTTCAGCTCGTCCGTCGGTTTACCGGTCAGCATCACGGCCTGCTCGAGCGTCGCGCCGCTTGTGAAGTAGCCCGGCTCGCCGACGGTGCCGAGCGCGCACTGCGTGCTCGGGCACTCGTACACAGTGGGTTCAGTCGCCATAGCTAAACCTCGCCTCTCGGTTCGGGTAGCGGCCCGCCGAGCACGTGCACCTGTCGGCCGAGGCAGACCGAGCAATACCGCGGGTGCCCGGTCACGTCTACGAACAGGTTGTCGCAGCAGGCGCAGAGCATGAGTCGGTGTATGCGCGCGTCGTAGACCTGGCCGACGCGCAGACCGAGCTCGGCGACGTCGCGCTCGGTCGTGACGACACGCTTCTCGCGGTCGTGCACACAGTGAACGGTCGCTTGCAGGTCGAAGCGCGGCCGCAGAACGATCTCGGTCACTTCTCGCCGCGCTTCTCACCCGGCGCCGCCGTCGCCTGCTCGACCTCGACCTCGGGCTCGACCTCGGGCTCGACCTTCTCCTCTGGTTTGTCCCAGCGACCGAAGTGCGTGACCGGCTCGAACAGAGCCTCACGGCCCTTCGTGACCGGGTGGCCCTCTGGGATGATCTCGCCGGCGGCGACGGTGATTAGCTCGCCCTCGTACTCGCAGCCGAAGGCCTCGCGAGCTCGAACGTAGCCCGTCGTCGGCGCTGCTGCTCGACGTTTGCCAGCCATGCTCGTGTCCTCCTTTCCACGGCGAGGACGGGCTCGAGCCGGGCATCCGACCCGGCCCGCCTCGCCGAGGATTCGGTCGTCTAGGTGGTGCCGGTCAGCGCGCGGAATCCGACCGCGTCGATGACCTTCGACCCGTTCCGCCAGTAGGCGTAGAGGCCGCGCTGCCCGATCGGGTAGCGGTTGGTCGCGCCGAAGATATGCGGCACGAGCTCGACCGTCATGCCGACCCGGTCGATGATCTTGAACATTGAGAAGTCGCCGAGCAGCATGATCTTTGTGCCGTTGACGACCGTCGCGCTCATGGTCGAGAGCTCGTTCACGGCGTAGCCGAGCAGTCGTAGCCCGGTGTTGCCGTTTCCGCCCGAGCTCGCTGGCGCGTTGCCGATCAGCTCGCCGATGCGCAGCCAGAGCTGAGCGCCGCCAGCGGTGTCCAGAGCTCGGATGATGTTATACATGGCCCGGTTCGCGACGAACTGAGCACGCGGGCGGAACCGAGGCGCGAGTGCCGCCTCGAGCGAATACAGGTTCGCCGCCGTGATCGTCAGGCCAGTCGATGCGGCCGTGGTGCCGGTGGCACCGGTCAGGACGCCGAACGGGTTGGGCGGCGTGCCGTTACCGGTTGCGAAGGCGGTTGCCTCCTCGTCATCCTTCGCATCCGAGAACAGACGGCTCATGTTCGCCTCGACCGCCGACCAGTCCTGGCCCGCCTCGATCGAGAAGGGAACGAACGCATGCACCTTCGAGCACACGATCGCGGGCTGAGCAAGCGTCGGCGTGTTGTCGGTCGCCTCGGTTGCTTCCGACACGCGCGACGCCGTGATCGCGGCCGCCGTGGTCCCGCGCCACTCGTTCGAGCCGACGATCTGCTCGACGTTCGAGATCGCGCGAAGCGGGTTCACGACCGAGTTGCTAACCGGGATCACGGTCGGGTCGAGCACGTACGGGATCGGGATGCCGGTCGTGTTCAGAGCGAACGCGCGTTGCTCCTCGGGACCGAGCGGCTGACCCTGCGCCCACTTGGCGAACGCACGCCGATAGGTCGGCGAGCCGGTGCGCATGATCAGATAGCCGAGCTCGCAGGTCGCGTTGTCGAACATAAGCAGGCGCTCGACGTGCGCCTGCGCGTCCTCGCGCCGAATCGCGGGATGCGGGAAGGTCGCCGTCTCGATCGCCCGCCGACAGCGGTCGTGCACTTCCGCCCGCACCTCGTCAGGGCCGCCCGCCGAGCGGATCGTCGTCAGGTCCCAGATATCCGCCGTGCGCGTCGCGCTCGACCGTCGCATCTGGAACGGCGGCCCGTCGTCGGGATCGTCGTGGTTCTGCGGATCGCGGGCGAGCTCGAGCATGCGCTTCTCGCGCGTGATCAGCTCATTCGCCTGCGCCTCGAGCTCGTCCCACTCCGCATTGAGCTCGTTCCACGACGTGCGATCTTCGTCGGGCAGTGCCTGGCCGCGATACTCGTTGTCGATGCGCTCGAGCTCGGCCTTGATCTCGCTCTGGCGGGCGCGGAGCTCCTCGACGCCCTTGAAGTCAGTCGTTATAGCGCCCATTCTGGCCGCACCTCCTGTGGTCGTAGGTAGTCACGGGCGGCGCGAGTGCTGCGGCTCACCACCGGCTCGCGAGTGCCCTCCTCGGGCGGCTCGGATGCGGTGAGTGCTGCGGCTCGAGCGGTGAGAAGTTCAGGCAGGTTCGCTGGCAGCCAAAACCTGTCTGTGAGTGACCGCAGGCCAGCGTCGGCCTGCGGATAGGCGGGAAACGTCACCGGGCCAAACTCGTGCACTCGAGCCTCGGTGATGCGGCGCTCTGGCAGCGCCTCAGGGTTGTAGTCGGACGCCTCGGGTGAGCGGTCGAGCTGCTGCTTGATCACCGAGAACCGAAAAGACGACCCGTACTGGCCGTGGCGTAGCCCGTTGAGCACGAGCGGTGGGATTCCGTCGAACAGGGCGACCTCGTAGGCGGCGCCGACGTTCGTCTCCTCGAGCGAGCGAATCACGCCGAGCGGCTTCGAGCCGAGCTCGTAATCCTTGCCGTGCTCGAACAGGACCCTCATGCGCGGCGTGTTCTCGCGAATCGTCTTCGCGAAGGCGCCGGGCGCGACTTGCTCGAGGAAGTGGCCCTCGTAAAGCGAGTTGACCTCTGTCCACTGGTCGAAGACGGCGAAGTGTCCTGCGAGCACACGATCGCCGCCGATGCCGGGTGCCTCGCGCAGCTCGAGCCCACCCGGCTCGGCGCGCACGAGGCCGTCGAGCGGCGGCCCGTCCTCGGAGCGCTGGCCGTCGAGGATCTTCTGCGCCTTCGTCGTGAGCGTCTGCTTGACCGAGGCGGGCAGGTTCGACTGCGGAATCCTCGAGAGCGCGTTCCGCAGGTGCGGAAGGTCTACCGAGCCGTTCGCGTCCTTGTACGGAAACGAGCGCAGCGAGCGCGGTGTCGTCTTGCCGTCGCTGTCCTTCGAGCCGCCTGGCGCCACGTACAGAAACGACGAGTCAGGAAGGTCGTTGATATAGGCCGTCGTCCAGACGGCGCGCTCGAGCTCGAGCTCGTCAAGCGCAGGGCTCGGCGCCGGCGCATCGGCCGTGATCGTTTCCATACTGCTCGCCTCCTCCTAAGCGGGTGTCGGGACCGTGTTCGGGTTGCCCTTGCCGTTCGTCGCGGCAGGCGGCGCCGTCGTACCGGGCGGCTGCAACTGCACCGAGACGAGGCCGGTGTGCTTGAGACGCTTTTTGTCGCCCGAGCTGACGGCGTCGATGACTGTCCTCGGCTCAAATCCGCCGTTGACGAGCGAGACGATCGTCGCGGCGTCGATCTGGCCTGCCTCGGCCGCGTCTTTCACGTCTTCGCGGCAGAAAGCGATATCGCGGTCGTCGTACCAGAGGTGCGCGCCGCCTGGCACGACGAGAATCGTCTCGAGCGCGGCCGCAGCCTTCCGCCAGAGCGGGCGTAGCGTGCCGTCGGCGAACGAGCGTCGCGCCTGGCCGTAGTTCGAGTACGTAGCCGCCTGCAGGCCCTCGGACAGGCCGACGATCACGGGTGGCACGCCCGCGGCGGCCGCGATGCGCGTCTCGCCCGCGCCCTGCGTCTGCTTGAAGTCGAGTTGCCTCAGGTCGCCGCCGACCACCTTGACGTCGGCACCTTCGCCGAGGAAAAGCGTCTTGTAAGCGTTGTCGGTGCCTTCGTTTCCCTCCTTGAACCGCTGCACCCAGCGGTCGAGCGCTTCCTGCGTCTGCACGCCGCCGAGCGAGATCACCGTCGAGGGCGTCGCACCGTTCTCGAAAAACCGCAGCTTGTGCCGCGTGGCCTGCGTGTCGGCCATGATCTCGGTCACGATCGGCGTCAACCAGCTCATGCCGCGATAGCGGGCAGCCGGGTCGGGCGTGTCGATGAAGTGCGCGACCTGGCGCACGTCGAACACTTCGGGCGGCGTCGAGCTGTTGCGCCCTTCGGGCCAGTATTGGTAGCCGACGATGCGAGCGAATGGGTCGCCGACGTAGTCGCCGGCGAGGACGATATCCACGAGGTCAGGCCGCAGACGACGCAGCACCGGCGGCGAACCCTGCTGGCGGATCGTGAACGAGTTTCCGGCGAGGTCTACGTCCTGAATCATTCGACTAAGCAGGTCGCCGGTCGTGCCGTTCGGCCAGGGCGTCTCGACCACGGCGAGCTCGGGATCGCCGAACAGGTCGCCGGGCCGCCCGTTGCGCATCTGGCGCCACTGAAAACGCGCCTCGGAAAACACGCTCGCGCGCCGCTGCATGCATGCGAACACGACCGCGTTGCCCTTGAACGCTTGGCCGACGTACCCGGCCCAGTTGTCGCCGATCTGCTCGGCCTTCTCGGTCAGCGACGGCACGAGCCCGGCGCCGTACGTCCAGCCCTGATACTGGAACGTCTCGAGCAAGCCCTGCAGGCTCAGCGGGTAGCCCGAGCGCTCGAGCTCGCGTCGCCAGAACCGCCAGCGCACTAGGCGTACGCTCCTACTGGTGCCGCATCGGGCTCGCCGAGCTCGGCGGCTGCCACCGAGTGCACCATGCTCGCCGCCGTGAGCGCGTCGATCACTTTGCGGTCGTTCGAGACGCCGCCGACCCGGTTGCGGTCAGCACGGTCGAACCTGGCCTGCCCGCCCGGCAGCAGACGAGTAACCGCGTTCAGGGCGTGCCGGCGCAGACCGGCATCGCCCGCGTGGCGCAGCCAGCCGCAGCGCAACGCTTCCATGAAGCGCTCGTAATCCTGCGCGGCGAGCGCCGACGTCTGCTGGCGGTCTATGACGGCGGCGCCGAGCTCGGAACCGATCCACTCGGCGAGCTGCTCGGCCCTCGAGGTGTCCATGACCACCGTATGCAGCGGGTTCGCGTCGGCGATCTCGAGCAGCATCGCCTCGACCAGAGCCGGGTCGAGCGAGACGCCAGAGCGCGGCGGTGTCAGGATGCGCGCCGGGCCGAGCAGGCGGAACGACGGCTCGCGAATCCAGAGCGGCACGGCCGCCGTTGTGTCCCACTTCCAGGCCACGTCGAGCCCGAGCCAGATCGGCTCGCCGACCGGGATGCTCTCGGCGCCGAGAGCCGCCTGCCACTCGACTTCGGTGATCGCGGCGTCATCCGAGCGCGTCGGCAAGTTGCATTTGAAGCGGCGCCAGTGCGCCAGCGTCATCGTCGGCGAGTCGAAGTTCTTACGCAGCGTCCTCGCGGTCACGCCCGAAAACGGATTCGCCTTCGCGACGACGGCCATATCCTCGACGTCGGCCTCCTCGGGCACGGCCCACTCGTGCAGCACGACCGACTCGGAGCGGGCACGCACGAACGAGTCGCGGTGCTCGACCTCGTCGCCGAGCTGACGAATCCGCTCGCGCACGAGCTCGAAGTCGCTTTCGGGCTCGCCGGCAGTCGAGATCGCGACGATCTGCGCGCCGCGCTTGCCTAGCTTGCCGCGCCACGTCTCGTACAGGTCGAGCGAGCGATGCCGGTGCAGCTCGTCCACGACGCAGAACGTCGGGATGATGCCGTCGCCCGTTCGGTCGTCGGCGGCGAATACCTCGATCTGCGAGCCGAGCTCGCGATAGTCAACGCGCCGATACCCGTCGAAGCACAGAAAGCCGCGCAGCGACGGCGATCGGCTCACGAACCCTTTGGCCTGGCGATACATGATTCGCGCCTGGTCCCTCGAGCTCGCCGCGACCGGCACCCAGGCGTCGGCCGTGTGCTGCGCGTGGTAGAGGGCGAGCCCGGCGACGAGCGTGCTCTTGCCGTTGCCCTCGGGCACGACCAGCCAGCACTCGGGCACGCCCGTAAAGACGTCGCCGACGAACTCACTTTGAAACTTCTCGAGCCGCCAGCCCTTGCCGTTGTCGAGCACGAGCTCTCGCGCCCACCTCTTGAAGTGCGCGAGCGTGAAGGGTTCGGCCACTTCAGATCTGCGACGTGAAGTGTCGGTCAGTTTGTTTCGCGAAAACC
>Ga0066903_100000989_pt1 | contig 19695 bp, 9 predicted proteins | sample PanSoiMetaGPlot1_FD_67491 | JGI IMG/M metagenome (GOLD analysis project Ga0066903, IMG submission 67491) | Tropical forest soil microbial communities from Panama analyzed to predict greenhouse gas emissions - Panama Soil - Plot 1 (version 2) | ecosystem: Environmental > Terrestrial > Soil >... | reverse complement strand
TTCGGGTTCGGCGTCACCGGACGTGACCCCCAAGCAGGGGCTCAGCCGCCAACCAAAGATGCGAGTTCGATTGCCAAGAAGGACGATGTCGATTCCCCGGCGCCGAAAGATGGCCAGGTGCGAACGGGCCGCGTGCTCGATCCGGACGGCAAGCCAATCGCCGGCGCCAAGGTCTGGGTGGTCGTTCCGTGGGTCGAGGCACGCGAGGTCGCCCGCACGGATGCCGATGGCAGCTTCCGCCTGCCCGCGGACATCAAGGACGTCGACAAGTTGACCGAGTCGGAATGGGTCGTCCGCGTTGTTGCCACGCACGAGCGATTCGGACTCGCATTGCCGGCGATTCGGTCGGACAACGACATCGAACTGCGCATGGTCAAGGACGACGTCCCGATCCGAGGTCGCGTGCTCGACTTGCAGGGCAAACCGGTCGCGGGAGTCGCCATCACACCGCAGATCGTCCAGGCGACAGCGACCGAGTCGCTCGATGGCTGGCTGGCGAAGTTGAAGGCGGCCGAAGACCAGGTCAACGTCATCACCGATGGGGCGATGCGACGGAAGCTCACGCCGACCCCGTTTCTGCCGCGGGTCACGACTGATGAGCAGGGTCGGTTCACGCTGACGGGAATTGGCCGCGAGCGACTGGTGGAGCTGCGCGTCGAGGGACCGACGATCGCGACGTCCGAGGCATGGGTGATGACGCGTGCCGCAGGCGATCTTCGGGTCGAGTACGATCCGGGCAACGCGAAGCTCGGGTACAAGCTCTATCACGGCGCGACGTTCGACTTTGCGGCCGAACCGACGCAGCCGTTCGAAGGAGTGGTCACGGACCGCGAGAGCGGCAAGCCGATTTCGAAGGCGGTCGTCCGATCGGAATACCCTTTCCGCATTCAGACCGTCACCGACGCGGATGGGAAGTACATGCTCCGCGGGCTGGGGCCGGGCGAGCGCCGACTGGTCGCAAGCCCGCCGAGTGGCGAGCCAAACTTGCCACTGGAAGTGACGGGCGGCCGCGTCAACAATCAGCAGCCCGTGCAACTCAACTTCGCCATGTCCCGCGGTGCCTGGATCGAAGGGACCGTCACTGATGCACGGACCAAGAAGCCGATCTCCGGCGCGAGCATCTATTACACCCCGCTCGGTGACGGCGCGGTGGCGCGGGTTGCAGGGGACCCACTCGCGTTCGAGGACCCGGTTGGGAAGACGGACGCGGACGGCAAGTTTCGCATCGTCGGCGTACCGGGATCGGGAGCGATCGCGGTCCATGCGCCGGGCGGGCCCTACATCGATGCCACGCGCCGCCCGCTGCAGGGGGACTCTCTGTTCTGGTGGGTGGAAGGGGTCCGAGTGCGATGGACGGTGCTGTATTTCGCCTCTTTCGACGCCCTGGCAGTTGTGGAGGTCGATGCGAAGAAACCACGACAGTACTCGATTACCGTCGACCCGGGCGAAACGATCAAGGGACGGGTCCTCGACCTGGAAGGAAAGCCGCTGTCCGGCGCGCGGGCCTCGCGGCTGACCGAACACGGCGGGTGGACTATGAAGCCGCTCGCGGCCGAGTTCGAGGCGAAGCAAGTCCTGGCGGGCAAACCGAGATCGGTCCTCTTCTGGCACGAGGAGCGAAAACTCGGCGCGGTCTGGCGTCCAAAGCCGGGGAACCCGGACACCTACGACGTGAAGCTGAAGCCGAACTCCTCGGCCTCAGGCCGGCTGACGACCAAGGAGGGAGTGCCGTTGCCGGATCAGGCGATCGAAGTCTACTTCCGCACGCCGGGTGAATCGGTCTGGACCCCCTGGTATCCCATGAAGACCGTCCGAACGGACGCAAACGGGCGCTTCGAATTATCGAACTTGCCGGAGGGAGTCGAATTCGACCTCCGGGCGAAACCGAAGAAGGCCTCGCTTGCGTTGGCCCATGAGTTCCGAGTCAAGTCGGGCGAGGCGAAGGATCTGGGGGACATCAAGCCGAAGTGACTGCCAGATTGGCAGGAAAATTGAGAAGCTGGCTTCCTCAGGCCGCCAAACCGCACCCACCGACTTGGCGGCCTGAGCACTCTATTGCTCAGGTTGCCAAACCGCACACCCACACTTGGCAGCCTTAGAACTCGTCCGCACAACCTGACCAAAACCTCGCTGTCGCGACTGGCCCGCCGGGTCACTATCGGGGACAATCGTCCCTGAACCCGGACCTCGCCATGACCCGCGACACTCCGTCTCTTCCGCGTGCCCTCCACCGCCTCCGCGAGGCGCTCGCCCTCGACCAGCCGCCCATTGCGGATGCCGACCTGCTCCGCCAGTTCCGCGAGTCGCGCGACCCGGCCGCGTTCGAAAGCCTCGTCCGCCGGCATGGTCCGGGAGTTATGTCCGCCTGCCGCAAGGTTCTGAGCGACGACGCGGACGTGGAAGACGCTTTCCAGGCCGCGTTCCTCATTCTGCTCCGCGACGGCCGATCGATCCGCAAGGGCGCATCCGTCGGGAGCTGGCTGTACGGTGTCGCCCACCGCGTCGCGCTCAAGGCGCGAGCAGCCCGGCGTCGGCGGACGCACGTGGAGTCACGCGCGCCTGCCAGGGAGTCAACGACACACGACCTCTCCTGGCCGGAAGCCTGTGCCATTCTTCATGAAGAGTTAGACCGGCTCCCCGACAAATATCGGCTGCCGGTCATGCTCTGTTATTTGGAAGGGCTGGCCCGCGACGAGGCGGCTCGCCGGCTCGGCGTGTCGCTGAACGCGGTCCGCAATCGCCTGGAACGCGGCCGGGCGCGGCTTCGCGACCGGCTGGCGCGCCGCGGGATCGCGCTCTCGGCCGGCCTGCTCGCGACTGTTACCGGTTCGGCCGCGGCACTGGTGCCTACGTCCCTGGTGCGCGCCACATCGTCGGCGGTCTTACGGCCGTCAGCGCGCGTGGCCACGCTAGCCGCGACGGTCCTGGGCGCGGGTACAATCAAGATCGCCATGGGCCTGACGCTGGTCGCGGCACTGCTGATCGGCGCCGGCCTCCGCGCCGGGCCGACGCCGAAGGTTTCGCCATCCAAAGAGATGCCCGCGAAGGACGCTGCCAAGAAGGTCGCCCCGAAGGCGGATGACGATACCCCTGAGACTCTCGACGTAAAGGGCCGCGTGCTCGACCCGAACGGAAAGCCGGTGAAGGGGGCAAAGCTCTGGCTTGTACTTGAGCCAACTGCAGTCAGACGGACGGCGCCTGGCCCGTCTGTCGTCGCCACGACGGATGCGGACGGCGCGTTTGCCTTTACCGAGAAGGGTGATGGCCGGCGTCGACACTGGGCCAACGGCGCGCAGCTCGTCACCACGGCCGACGGTTTCGGAGCAGCCTGGGCCGCGGCGAAGATGGCAAAGGACAAACCATTGGAATTAAAGCTTGTCCAGGACGAACCGATCAATGGCCGGATTCTGACTCTGGAAGGAAAACCAATCGCCGGGGTGCGTATCCGAGTCCTGGAAGTGTCGGTCCCGGCGGGTCCCGATCTTTCCAACTTGTTGGCCGAGCTGAAAGCGAATGCGCGCCCGATCCACGAGATCCATGTCAAATACTTCGACTACCAACGCCGGCTGTTCGAGACCGGCGGCGTGCTCCCGGGCCAGCCGGAAGCCACAGTGACCGACCGCGACGGCCGGTTCCGACTGACCGGCCTGGGCGGCGAGCGGCTGGTGCAATTGCGGATCGACGGACCAACGGTCGCCACCGTCGAGCATTCGGTATTGACGCGGGCGATGCCGTCGATGACCGTTCTCGAAGATCCCGGAGATCGCCGCTACGGACAGCAAACGTATTACGGATCGACGTTCGACTTCGCGGCCGAGCCGACCCAACCGTTTGAAGGCGTTGTGACCGATCGCGAAACGAGCAAGCCGCTCGCGGGCGTCACGGTCCGGGCGGCCCTGCAGTGGTACGAGGTGAAGGCGGTCACGGACGCGAGCGGCAAATACCGCCTCACCGGCTTGCCGCCGGGGCCGCACGAAATGATCGCCATTCCCGCCCCGGATCAGCCATACCACCGCATGGCCGCGACCGGCGGTGAAAAGGCGAGTCAAAAGACTGCGGCGCTCGATTTCGCCCTCACCCGCGGGCACTGGGTGACCGGCAAGCTTATCAACCTGCGAACGAACAAGCCCGAGGCGGATGCGCCGATCTGGTACTTCCCTTTGGCGGACGAGCCTGCGTACCTGTCGGTCCCTGGCTCGCACGCCTGGTCGCGAGAGCCAACCACGTACACGAATTCGGACGGAACGTTCCGCGTCGTCGCCTTCTCGTGCCGCGGGGCGATCGTGGCGAACGGCTGGTCGGGCGACTACATAACGGCTGAGCAACGACCACTCCAGGGGGATGCGGAATCTCTCGACCGCGGAACGAATAACGCAGGCACCCTCTCAACGTCCCCCGCCGCATACCTCGGCTCATACCACGCGGCCGCGATCGTCAATGTCGATTCGAAGAAACCCAAGGACTGCACGATCACCTTGGACCCCGGCATGACTGCCTCGGTGAAGCTACTCGACCCGGACGGGAAGCCACTGATGGGCGCCGGGGCCGGCGGTCTCGCAAGCTGGAGTCTATGGGAGAAGGATTTGGCGGCCGAGGTCAAAGTCCGGCAGTACAACCCGGACCGCCCGCGAGCACTTCTCTTCCTCCACCAGGAGAAAGGACTGGGCAAATTGCTCGAGCCCAAGAAAGGGGATGCCGGCCCGTGGGAGGTGACGCTCGAGCCCGTCGGGACGGCGACCGGGCGCCTGGTGGACACCGACAGCAAGCCCCTGGCCAATGCGGTTCTCCAAATTCACTACCGACTCCCCGGCCATGACGCATGGACCCCGTCCTTCGTCCACCAGGAAGCTCGCACCGACGAAAAGGGAATCTTCCGGCTGAGCAATCTCGTCGGCGGCGTGTTGTACAGCCTCCGATACTCGACTGAACGTGGCGGCGCGCGTTCCCGGCACTATGAGCACGTGCGCCTCAAGGCCGGGGAGACGAAAGACCTCGGCGACGTGAAGCCGCGGGGGGAATAAGGCGACGATGCAGATCATCGCCCATCGGGGCGCTTCGTTCGACGCGCCGGAGAACACGTTGGCCGCCATCCGCCTCGGCTGGGACCAGGGGGCGGATGGGGTCGAGTTCGACGTGCGTTTGACTCGCGACGAGCAAATCGTCGTCATTCACGACGCGGACACCAAGCGGCTCGCCGGCGTGGACCGGCCCGTGGTTGAGCAGACGCTGGCCGAACTCCGGCAGCTCGATGTTGGGCGGTGGAAGGGTCAACAATTCGCGGGTGAGCGGATTCCGACCCTGGCCGAAGCGCTGGCGATTGTGCCGGCCGGCAAGACCGCATTCATCGAGGTCAAGTGCGGGCCGGAGGTAGTTCCCGAGCTGAGGCGCGTGCTCGCGAACATGCGGTCAGAGCCCAGTCAGGCGATCGTCATCAGCTTCGCGACCGATGTGGTGGCGGCGGTGAAGGCAGACCTGCCGGGCGTACCGGCGATGTGGGTCGTTCGCCTGCGCGACTCCGCCGGACCGCAATGGACGACAGAAACACTCATCGAGAACGCGAAGGCCATGAACGCCGACGGGCTCGATCTCTCCGCCGATCCGATGATCACGGCCGATTTCGTTCGACGAATGTCCGCGAAGGGCCTTCCGGTTTACGTCTGGACGGTCAACGATCTGGCCCTGGCGAGACAGTTGCGGGCGACCGGCGTCGCCGGAATCGCGACCGACCGGCCGGGGTGGTTGCGAAAAGAACTCGGTTCATGACTCGCCCGGCGAACGGCCTCGCGTAAGCGGGCCGAGGAAACCTGTCCACAGGCAGAGCGTCCGTTGTTGGCGAGTTTCCTCGGCCCGCTTACGCGAGGCTGTTCGCCGGGCCAGGGGCGGACCGTTCGCCTTTGCGCGAAACCGAAGGAGACACGACATTCAAACGGAATCAAGACGGCCAAGGCGGCCAAGATGGCCAAGGCGGCCAACGTTTTTCCGATCTCCCCCCCGACTTTTCCGGAAATCAGGCACAAAGAGGCGGTTTTCCAAGTGCGAACGGTCCGCGGATTGCAGTGCACTAATGTTCATAACTCACCTCACCAGTCGCTCGAACGAGCGGTGAAATGTGCCATCTGTGGTGCCGAAAGAAGGCCTTGGGACACTACTCGGCGATCCATGATCCGGTCGCGCCCGCGGGAGGTCGTCTGTGACCACCGACCCTCTCAGCCGTCTCGTTCAGACCCTGCGGACCAATCTCGAAACGGACACGCTGACGGACGCCGAGCTACTGAACCGCGTCCGTTCGCGGCGTGACCCCGCGACCATCGAGACGATCATCCGCCGACACGGCCCGCGGGTCCTGGCCGCCTGCCGCAAGGTGCTCGGCGCCGACGCCGAGGTCGAAGACGCCTTCCAGGCGACGTTCCTGGTCCTGCTTCGCAACCCGTCGGCCGTGCGCCGAAAGGCGTCGATCGGTGCATGGCTCTACGGGATTGCTCACCGAATCTCTCTTCAAGCCCGCGTCCGTCGCGCCTGTCGGGCGAGGTCCTCTTCCATCGACATCCCCGCCCCGCCGGACCTGCCATGGCGCGAGGCGTGCGCCGTCTTGCACGAGGAACTCGACCGCCTCCCGGAAGCGACGCGGCTGCCGCTCGTCCTCTGCTACCTCGACGGCCTGTCGCGCGACGAAGCGGCCCTACAGCTTGGTCGAACGCTCGGTTCGGTGAAGAAGTCTCTGGAGAAAGGTCGCGAGACGCTGCGAAAGCGGCTGTCGAAGCGGGGGGTGACACTTTCGACGGGCCTGTTGGCCGCGGTCGCGGAGCCCGTGGTCGCGGAGCCGCCCGAAGTAGTACTTGCGGCGATTGACGGTGTGCTCCATCCGTCTCCAGCAATCGCGGTACTGGCACGCACAGTCCGATCGAGCTCTCGACTGCGTGTCGCAGGTCTGTGCCTCGCTGCTTGCGTGTTAGCGGCCAGCGTGGCGTTCGGAATGTACGGCGATCCGAAGCCGGAGCCGCCGAAAAAGGAAATGCCTGCCACGGTCGAGGCGAAGAAGAATGCGCCCGCGGATGTCGGGCCGAATGCAGACCAGATCAAGTTCGCCGGGCGAGTGGTCGATCCGGACGGGAAGCCGGTGAAGGGTGCCAAGGTCAGCCAGGTGAACGCCTCCCAGTACCTGGACGACCCGCCGACGCTCCAGCCGTCTGCCATCGCGGGGCCCGACGGCCGGTTCGACTTTACGCTTCCCAATCCTGACGGCCACCTCTTCAAGTTCTACTGGCCGACCTTGATGGCCTGGACCGACGGGTTCGGGGTTGGCTTGTTGCCGGTGAAGCCAGAGGGCGCAGCCGACGCCGAAATCCGCCTGTTCCCCGACCTTCCGGTCCGAGGGCGGATCCTCAACCCGAAGGGCAAGCCGTTGGTCGGGGCAACCGTCCGGGTCGTGGAGTTGGGCAGCCAGGAGGCGCCCGACCTCGCCGCGTGGATGAAGCAGGCCGAGGGGCCCGGGCTGAAAGTACTGTACCCGGGCCTCTTCGACAACCTGCCGCATCGGGTGGCTCTCCGGAACCTGCCGGGCCTGCCGCCCGCGCGCACCGACCGGGACGGCCGGTTCACCCTTTCGGGCATCGGCCGGGAGCGAGTCGCCGCCCTGTCCGTGTCCGGCCCGGGCGTGGCCAGGTCCGAGGTCGTCGTCGTCACCCAGACTGGCCCGGACGGTCAGCTCAAGCTGGTCGTCAGCGAGGAGTCGCGACGGAAATGGATTCCTGCGATTGGCGATCGCCCACCGCCAGCGGGAATTCCCGAAAGCGGTTCAACAAGTCCCCGTTCCGTCGACGCGCCGGACACTGAGCCCTACACCACCCGCCACCGGTTCTACCGCGTGCCGTTCGACCACGTCATGACCCGCGAACAGCCGTTGGAAGGTCGGGTGACGGACAAGGAAACCGGCGAGTCGATCGCCGGCGTGCGGGTCTGGACCTTATCCCCCGGTGGCGAGATCCTCCACGCGCTGACTGACAAGGACGGCCGCTACCGGGTCAGCGGCCTCCCGCCGGGCAGCCGTCTATTCTACTTCGAGCCGGGGCCGGACACGCCGTATCACAAGCGGTCCGGGGCGGGGGGGAATCCGGACAGCATTCAGCCGGCCCGCCTGGACGTGGCCCTGCCGCGGGCCCCGTGGGTCCGCGGCCGCGTGGTCGACGAGCGGACCCGCCAGCCGGTCGCCGGGGCCAAGGTGATTTACAAAGCGGTCCGGGCGAACGTCCGGGCCGCCGACTACTTCGAGCGCGGCCAATTGAACCTCGTCGAGGCCCAGACGGGGGTGGACGGGTCGTTCCGCCTGCCCGGCGTGCCCGGCCGGGGCTGGCTGATGGTCTACCGGACGGAGCGCGGCCTGTCGGCCGCCGAGCGGCCGGTCCAGGGGGACACCGACCAGACCGACCTGCCGGACAACTTAGACACGTTCATAGGGATCGATTCGTACATCTTGCCGGCCGACTACCAGGCATTGGTGGCGGTGGACATCGACCCGAAGGCACTCAGAGAGTACACGATCACCCTGGACCCTGGCGTCCCGGTCCCGGTGGCCCTGACCGACCCGGACGGGAAGCCGGTCACCGGGGCGATCGCCCTCGGGATGCGGTCGCCCCAGCTCAAATGGTCGAAGCCGGTGGCCGGTGCCAAGTTTGACGTGCCAGCGTTCAACCCGGACCGCCCACGGGCGCTGGTCTTCTACTGCCCGGACCGAGAGCTTGGGACGCTCTTGCAGCCGAAGAGGGGTGACGCCGGCCCGTGGGCGGTGCGTATGCAACCGACGGCCAACTTGACCGGCACGCTGGTCCTGCCCGACGGAAAGCCGTGCCCCAACGTGGACCTGACGCTGTCTATCGCTTTCCCGGGCCAGACTGACGTAGCATGGCTGTCAAACAACCCGGCGGAGACCCTCTACAAGACCGACGCTGCCGGGAAGTTTCGCATCCCGAAGGTGATCGGGGAGGTGGACTGCGTCTTCTGGTACAAGGTGCACGGCGACAGGTTCGACTGGGCGACGATCCCGTTCCGGGCCAAGCCGGGCGAGACGAAGGACCTCGGGACCATCGAGACGAAACCACCGTCGAAGTAACGGACTCGCGGAAAAACCCTGGTGCCGCCGGCGCGTTCTGGTCACATATAGAAGAGCGTCCCCGACCTCGGAGGGCCTCCCGTGACCACCGCCCCTCTCCCTCGCCTCGTCCAAAGCCTGCGCCGGACGCTCGACGCGAGCAGCGTCGCGGCTCTCGCCGATGACGACCTGCTCGCCCGGTTCCGTGACTCGCGCGACCCGGCCGCGTTCGAGGCCATCGTCCGGCGGCACGGCCCGCGCGTCTTCGTCGCTTGCCGCCGGGTATTGACTGACGCGGCCGACGCGGAAGATGCCTTTCAGGCGACGTTCGTAGTCCTGATGAAGCGGCCAGGGGCGGTCCGCGGCGGACGTGCTCTCGGGCCGTGGTTGTTCGCCGTGGCTCATCGCGTATCGCTCCAGGCGCGGGCGGCACGCAAACGGCGCGAGCGGCTGGAGTCGAAAGCGCCCGCGAAGCACGAACAGACCCCGGACCTGTCCTGGCGCGAGGCGTGCGCGGTCTTGCACGAGGAGCTGGACCGGTTGCCCGAAGCGAGTCGGCTCCCGCTCATCCTCTGCTACCTGGAAGGCGCGTCGCGGGACGAGGCGGCGCAGCAGCTCGGGCGGACGTTGAATTCCATCAAAAAGTCGCTGGAGAAGGGTCGCGAGACGCTGCGCAAGGGGCTCGCGCGTCGCGGCGTGACGCTTTCGACGGGCCTGTTGGCCGCGGTCGCGGAGCCGGCCGCGTCGGCCGGCCCGACATCGCAATATGTACGGTCCGCCGTTTCCATGGTCGCGGGCGGAGCCATTTGCCCGGCCGTCGCGACGCTCGCGCGATCACTTCAGCCCCATTCCTTTCGCATGATGGTCGGCTCGTGCCTGGCCGCGTCCCTCGTGGTCGCGTGCGCGGTCTTCGGCGGGTCCGCAAGTCCGGCCGACCCGCCGCCCAAGGATACAGCCCCCGCCACGATCGTGCGGACGACGACCGTCCGGCCGCCGACAGATCCCGACACCGACCTCGACGGCCTCCCAGACTTTCAGGAAACCCACAAGTACAAGACTGACCCGAACAAGAAGGACACCGCGGGCGAGGGGACTGCCGACGGGGACCTGAAACAGCGGCGAGAGTTCACCTACAGCGTCCGCGCCGTCGTCCGCGTCATGCCGCCCTACAACCTCGCCGACATTAACGACGACTACCAGGACGTCCGCGTCCTCAAGGAGAACAAGGAGTACGCGGAGCTGGAGGTCACCGTCTACCCGTTCAACACCAACGCCGACGCGATCCGCGGCAACCCGAACTGGAAGAAGGACTACGCCGGGATGAAGGAATTCCTCGCCCCCGGCGTCACGACGAACTGGGACGATGCGATGCGCAAGGACCTCTTGCGCGAGCTGGCCGCGGACGGCATTGACGCTGAGAAGCTGACGGACAAGGAAGTGGTCGAGCAGGTGTCGCGGTGGCTCTTCAAGCATTCGAAGCACAAGAACATGTTCTGCACCTTCTACGTCGGCTTCCGGGACGGCAAGGCGGTCGTGCTGCCCGGGACGGAGGCGGCGTTCCAGCGCGACAAGGGAGAATCCAGTTGGACGGTTGAAGTGCAGTACCAGAATGAGCTGTTTGGCAAGGAGATGTTCGCCCGCAAGACCTACGGCACCTGCACCTCGACCGCGGTCTACCAGACGACCGTGCTGCGTGCCCTCGGCATCCCGACGCGCATGATCCTGTGCATCCCGCTGGCCGATGGGTCCGACCCGGCCCAGGTCGAGATGGTCGATAAGGGCCTCACCAATCACCAGGTCCGTGCGACGGCGGCGATGGGCGTGATCGCGGGGGGCACCTCGTTCGCGAGCCACACGTTCTGCGAAGTCTTCGTCGGCGGACGCTGGCGACGGCTCAACAGCGCGAAGCTGGGTCAGAACGTCCTCGAACCCGGCTACCTCGGCCTCATGCTCAAGGTCCACACATTCAACGACCTGAGCGAGGCGAAGCTGGCCGAGACCTGGGGCACGCGCTACGCCAAGGGCCAGCGCGACGACGTGTTCAAGCACAACAACCCCTATCGCCTGATGGAAGTGAGCGATCATTTCGGCAAGTACGCGAAGCTGCCCAACCCGCCGGCCGACGACAAGGAGCACAAGCGGGTCACTATCAGCAAGGCATATTTGCAGGACTCGAAGGACGCGCCTGCGGAGATTCGCGCGCTGAAGTGGTCGCTAGACCCGGGCGCCGGCCGTTTCTTTGTCCACTGTGACGAGTGGCTGGAGAACGCGGGGGACTACCTGCAATACAAGCTGTTCATGCGCCGGGCGGACCGGAACTTCGTGCTCAAAGCGAAGGGCCAACGCGACGTGGCGTGCCAGATCTCGATGAACTTCTACACGTATCACTCCGAGAATCTGTGCGAGTTGGAAGTCATCATTCCGCCCGCCGAGTACGCCAAAATGGCCAGGGACGTGGAGTACACTCTCCATCCGGTCAACGCGGTCAAGGAATTCGTGTGGAAGGTGCGCGACGGGGTGACTGTGACGCGGCCGTAGCTCTGTGAATCGGCGAGCGTCGAGGCGTGAGCCCGACGTGCCCGGCGAACGGCCACGCGTCAGCGGGCCGAGGAGACCTGCTCGCGAAGATTGGTTCCGATGCTACCGAGTCTCCTCGGCCCGCTGACGCGTGGCCGTTCGCCCTTGACGTCGGGCGCACGCCTGACGCTCGCCGATTCGCGCTACGGAACCTTCAAGTCGCCGAGGTCCTTTGCCTCCCCTGGTTTCAATTGGACGTCCTTGATCAACACTCCGCCCCGCCTGCCCGGCCTAAGCTCGCGGTAGTGCAAATCGTACGTCACCCCCGGCAGCAGTCCGTCGATGGTGAATCGGCCGTCGGTGTTCGCGAACACGTTCCCAAGCCGCACGTTTTCCGCGAACTTGCCATCGGCGCCCTTCCCCGCCGGGGCGAAGATGCTCGCCGACGTCAGCGGCTTTCTATCCGCGTCGACCAGCCGGCCGGTCAATGTACACCACGGCTCCAGCTTGAACTCCACTGGCTTCGCCGAGCCGCTCGCGACGACAGCCGTTCCTACCAGCTTGCGCTCTTCGTGGCGGAAGCTCATCCTCCTCGGGCGGTCCGGGTGCGGTGGACTCGCAATGAACTCCGCGTCCCCGAGCGGATCGGACCAGTCGTCTTCCGACTGGCGGAGTCCGCGGACGCGGACTCCGCGGAGCGGCTTGCCGTCCGGATCAAGCAACCGGCCGCGGACCGGCTCGGCTGGCGTCAAATCGATGGCCTGTTCGCCCGGCGGTTTTTTCGGATCGACGTTCAGGAAGACGATCGCCTGGTAACTTTCTTGCGAGACGGACGTGATCGCCGCACCGCCGACACTGATCCAGATCTGGTCGGTGCTGTGCGGCGGGTTCCCGTTCTCGACAAACGGCTTCGGGTCGACGCGTGCCGACGGGTAGCGGCCGGTGTCCGCTGTCACCGCGAGGAACCCGCGACCCGGGAGCACGGCACAGGTGAATGTCCCGTCGGGGCGGGTCTTCACGTTCAGGGTGAAGAAGTCCCCCGGCTTTTCCCCAACCGGCACCGTGGTGACGTTCGGGTTCCCGGCCAGCGGGTAGTAGCGGATGATGGCCGCGGCCGGCTTGCCAGTCGCGGTATCGCGAATGCGCCCGGTGACCTGCACGCCCGCTCGGATTGCAAAGTCGATGGTGACCGGATCGAGGCCCGCCGGGTCGTTGGCTTCCGCCAGGCCGGGTAGATAGGTGGAGCCGTCCGGCGGCCAGGCATAGACGGTGTACTTGGGGCCTTTCTTGTAGCCGAGCAGCTCGTACCGACCGTCGTGGTCGCTGGTCGCCTCGGTGACGCCGCCCAGTCCGACGAGCCTGACGCCCGCGACTGGCTTACCGCTTTCCACATCGCGAACAGTTCCGCGAAGTGGACGAGCTGGCAGCGCGACGATGTCGAACCTGGCCGGGAACGCCCGGCGGCTACGATCCGACGGCTTCGGATCGAGCTGGTCGACGGTGATCGCATACACGTGCTCGCTGGCGATGCCCGGACCGGTCAGCAACAACTGCGCCACGCGGTCGCGGCCGACGCCGGTCAGCCGGAATTCGCCGGCCGCGTCGGTAACGACCTCGGCCGTGGCCCCGGGCGGAGCGCCGGAAATGGTGTTGTGGATCGGCATGCCGCGCTGTCGGTTGGTCCATTGCAGGTATGCCTTTGAACCGCCGTCGGGGATTGCGATGGTCTCGATGAAGCGAGCTTTAACCCCGGCGATCGGTTTGCCTTGTAGATCGAGGACGCGGCCGCGGATCGGCAGATCATCTTTGGCCAACGTCAGGGTGAGGTCGCCGGGGGGCTTACCGGCGAACGAAGCCCACGCGGCCGCGAAGCCGTCGGCAGTGGCCGCGACCGTTGTTGACGTGACGAGAGGCACGTTGGCAATCGGAAGCGCGAATCGGCCGTCTGCGTCCGTCTTCACCGCGCCCCGCGCCGGCTCTTTGCCGCCCGCGGGGCGGACAAACACATTGGCCCCCGCGACCGGCTTGCCGTCCGGATCGAGGACGCGGCCCGAGATGGTGGGGGCGTCCACTTTCGCGGCAGGCGGATCTGCGGTTTTCGTCTTCGCGGGTGCGGTGCTTGAGCTTGGACGTCGCGGTATTGCAGCGCCACACCGACAACCAGGGCCGCGGCGATGGTCAGTCCAATTCCGGACGACCAGGTCAGCGCGGAGATGACCGGCGAGGTCGGCGTGCGGACCGAGGAGAGCGTCGACGAGATCAGTTCGGCCGAAACCGCTCGACCAGTCGAGACCATTGCAAGTAGTCCTGCCGACAGAGCGATGCCGCGTTTCTGGAGCCGGGAGCGAAGTCGCGAGCGGCCCCGTTCCAGTCGGCCACGAAGTTCATTGAACGACCAACCGAGTCGCCGGGCGGCCTCGTCGCGGGAAAGACCTTCCAGGTAGCAGAGGATCAGTGGAAGTCGATAGCTGTCCGGCAGTCGATCCAATTCTTCGTGCAAGACCGTGCATGCTTCGCGCCATGACAGGTCGGGGCTTTCGGTCGTCGTCCGTCGGGTGGTGACGATCTCTCGCTTGGTTCGCCGGTGGTCGGCGCGGTGCGCGCTTGTCGCCGTCCGCCGGGCGACGCGAAACAGCCACCCGGCCAGAGAAGGCCGGTCCCGAATTGTCGCGGCCTTGCGGTAGAGGGCAACGAACGTCGCCTGGAATGCGTCCTCGGCCGCCGATTCGTCATGCAAGACGTTCCGGCAAGCGGACAAGACTAATGGGCCGTGGCGGCGGACCAGGGCCTCGAACGCGGAGGCATCGTGGCGGTCGAGAAAGTCCGCGAGCAGTTCCGTGTCGGTCCGCTGGCCAAGCCCGGCGGCCCGGACGGCCGCCCGGACGAGTTGGATCGCGGTTTCGGGTCGCGCGCTCATGGCCGTGGCTCCGGCGGTCGTATTGTTCACGGTAAAGACGCCACCGATGGGCCGATAGACACGCTCATTCTGACCCCTCGCAAATGCAAAAGCCACCGGGACGGCATCGTCACAGTCGTGCGGTTATTCTCGTGACCTCCCGGCCCGACCGGGGTATAACTCAGCGGACCATTTCGCACCCTTCCGGGAGGCTTACACCGATGCGTAAGTTGCTCATGGGCTTCGCCTTGCTCACGGCGATGGCCCTCCTCGGCCACTCGACGGCCCAGGAGTTCGATCAGGAGTTGTTCAAGAAAATGCGCCAGGTCGGCCAGATCACCCGCGACATGCCCGTCGTGGTGGTGAAGAACACAGGCGTCCAGAAAGAGCTAAAACTCGACGAGGATCAGGTCAAGGCGGTCAACGAGAAGGTGACTTTGCCGCCCGGAATCGGATTCGGTGGCGGTGGTGGTGGCGGCGGCAAGGGCAAGGGAGGCGGTGGCAAGGGCGGCTTCGACAAGGAGCGCTTCGCCAAGATGATGGAGAGGATGCAGACGTTCAAGGACGTGCCCGATGACAAGATGGAAGAGAAGGTGATGGAGGTGTTCAAGGAAGATCTGGAGCCGCCGACCAAGGAGTTGGACAAGATCCTCAAGCCCGAGCAGATGACTCGGCTAAAACAGATCGCCCGGCAGCAGGGCGGACCGGCCGCCTATCTCAAGAACGACAACATCAAGGATCTGAGTATTACCGACGAGCAGAAGAAGAAGCTGCACGACATCAGCACGGAACTCGACAAGGACGTTGGCGAGTTGCGCCGTGGGGCCGGGGGCGGTAAGGGCGGGTTCGGCCCGCTGCCGCCGGAGACGCGGGAAAAGATCGACAACCTCACCAAGGAGGCGAACGAAAAGGCCGCGGGGGTCCTGACCGACGAGCAGAAAGCCAAGTGGAAAACGATCATTGGCGAGCCGTACACGGTTCGCTTCGGCCCGCCGCCGAAGAAGGACGATTGAGCAGTTTTTGGCCGACTTTCTGCGAGACACGAGACCCTCTCGTGTCTCGCATTGTTTCTGGAATCCCTTCGTCTTGAGGCTCACCCCCCGCTTCGCTAGCATGGCCGGATAGTCCCACATTTTGCCCCGACTCGGTCCGTACAAGGTCCCTCCATGCCCGTTCGCGTCGTTTGCCCCGAATGCGGGGCCACCACTACCACCGACGATCCTTCGCGACGGGCAGTCAAGTGTCCACAATGCGGCAAGGACATCGAAGTCCCGCGCGCCAAGGGTGCCCCGCCACCGCTGCCGATGCCGAAGAAGGCCGCAGCGGCGGGGCAAGCCGACGAGCCGGTTCAACTCGAGGTCATCGAGGTTGGCCAGGGTCCTCCGGGTGAGCGGCCACCGGTCGGCCAGAACGGGGATACCGGCGTCGGCCACTCCACTCCGAAACCGGACGCGGATAACGACGACGATGCGTGGGTCACCGGCGCCCCGCGAGGGGCCGCGGTCGAGGATGAGGACGAAGAGGACGACCGGCCGCGGCAAAGGCGCGATGAAGACGATGAGGATGACGACGAGGACAACCGGCCGCGGAGTCGGCGGGTCGACGACGACGACGAAGATGACGACGAGGATGAGGAGGACGACGACGATCAGGACGACGATGACCCGGAAACGGCGGCGATGGCTGAGGAGCTGAAGAATATCGATCCAAATGACAAGGAGGCTCTCAAGAGGGTCATCGAAAAGTACATGGGACGGCCGGAAGACTGGGAGGATGTCAAGGAAATCGGCGGAACCATCCGGAAACACTTGGGACTGCCGGACGAGGACGACGAAGAAGCAGACCCACTCCAGCGGCGCGCGGCTCGACTGGCCCGCCGCGCCGAAGAGGAAGAATCGCGCCGCGGGGATGACGACGACGATGATCGACCGCGGCGCCGACGGGCACCCGCCAGGTCGAAAACTCCACTGCTGGTGCTCGGTGTTTTCGCGTTCCTGCTATTGGGTGCCGGTGGCGGGGCCGCGGCGTACTACTGGTGGCCCAAGGAAGAGTCGAAAGAAGTCGCCACAAACAACATCCCGCCCCGAGACGACGTCCCGCCTGTCGATCCGGGCCCGGTCGATCCCATACCTGTTGATCCGAGACCAGTGGACCCGAAACCGGTCGATCCCAAACCCGTCGATCCCAAGCCGGTGGATCCGAAACCAGTTGACCCCAAGCCGGTGGACCCGAAGGCGATCCAATCGAAGCCAAAAGATCCGAAAGTCCCGGTCGTCGTCAACAAGCCCAAACTCGTGAAGCCGGCCGCGGAGAAGGTTTCGATCACCCCAGCCGCGTTGTCGGCGCCTCACGTGGAAGTCGAGCTGCCGAAGCAAGCCCGCGATGTATGTGTCGGTGGCGGCGGCCGGTACCTCATCTTCCACTGCCCGGCAGCCCGCCAGCTCGCCGTGTTCGACACATCCGCAGTCAAAGTGGTCAAGACCATCACCCTCGGGGCGGACGAGGTGCTGTTTGCGGCCGGGATGAACAAGCTCCTGGTCGTCTACTTACTCGAAAAGCAGGTGGCGCGCTACGACCTGGGCAAGTTCGTCCTGGAGCAGGACGCGGACCTGTCGACAGCGCAACGGCCAACGGACGCGGCCATGGGGAGCGCGACCGCGGGCCCGCTCGTCCTCGGCGGCATCCCCGCCCAGGGGAACGCCAGCAAGATGTTGCTCCTGTTCCTCGATGTCGACACGTTGACCGAAGTGCCAATCGAACGTGCCGAAGGGGACTTCAAGGTCACGTTCGGGGCGCCCGCCCACTTACGCATGTCGGCGGATGGCCACACGCTGTCCGCGTGGTACGCCCAGCTTCAGCCGAGCGGGCTTCAGGTCGCCCACCTGGAAGGCAATTCGATCCGCGGCGCCTACCGGGCCGAGTCGGTCGGGCACGTCACCCCCGGGCCGGACGGGCAGACGATCTTCACCGAGAAAGGGATGTTCTCCGGCAAGGCTGATCCAACTGGTAGACGGGACGTCGTACTGCCCGCGGTCCACGGCGCCGGGTTCCTGACACTGACCGAGACCCCCAGTGGGGCGAAACGGGTCGAGGCCTGGGAGGCCGGTCGCGACACGCCCGTGGCCAGCTTCGAAGACCTTCCGGGGTTCGGCAAGCGCGACCCGTTCGAGCGCGACATCTCGACGTTGACGCTGGACAAGCGCCTGTTCTGGATCCCGGACGCGCGGGTCCTGATCGTGATCCCGCCGGCCGCGGACAAGCTGCACGTTTATCAAGTGGGTCCGGCGGCGAAGAAATGATCGATCGTCGGCTGCTGACTCACGGGCCGTAGTTGTAGAAGTCCGCGTCCTTCAAATCCGTCTGTCGAACGCTACGGACGGCGCCATCGCAGAATGCCACCTGGAACACGCCCGAGTGCCGCCAGATCGGGTAATGGATTGGATCGGTCGGGTTGAGGTACGGCTGTGCGGGGATGACCGGCTGGCCCGGCAACGACAGCCCGCAGGCGGGGATGCCGCCGTGGTCCCAGGCAAGCATGACGTTCGACGTGCCGTTGCCGTTGGTGATGTGTCCGAGTGTTTTGCCGGTCGGCCCGCCGTCCACGCCATTGAGTGCATAGCCGTTCGTCAAGTAACGGCCGGACGTCGAGCTGCCCGGCCGTCGATCAACTCCTGACGGGCAGCGGAACACACTGGCATTCATCTCGACAAACGGACCAATCAGGCCGCGTGCGAAATTCTGGTCCAATGGGTCGGTAAGCGTTGCCCCCGGCCGGATGTCGTACGGCGCCCACCAGATCTCGTTCGGGCCGCTCGAGTCGTATGGGGACGCAAGCAATCCACAGTTTCCGTTCGGCAGATCGGGGCACTGCCGGGCGAATGGAAAGCCGTCGAAAGTGTCGTGGTAGTTGTGCAGGCCAAGGACGATCTGGTGCAGGTTGTTGGTGCAGCGGATGCGGTCGGCCGCCGAGCGCACTTTCTGGACAGCTGGGAGCAAGAGGCCGATCAGAATCGCAATGATTGCGATCACGACCAGGACTTCGATGAGGCTGAATCCGCGGCGGCGCATGACACAGGCCCGGTCGGAGAAAAGGGTGTTCGGCGCCTGCGAATAGTGTAACGTGCAGAAGAGCACTCGTGTTGGCAGAACGAACGGTATCCCCGGATGAGCGCCTTCTTTTTCGTCCCCCTGTTGGCCGCCGCGTGGATCCTCGGCTTTTTCGTGGCCGCGCACGCCTCGCATTATTTCCTCACCATTGTCGAAAGTTCGGCCACCGCGACCGCCCGCAACCTGCCGTGGGAAGGCCGGAAGTTCAAGGAATGGATCCGCGACGGCGTCAACTGGCCAGACGACCTCTTCACCGACTACTTCGCCAAGACATTCTTCCTCGGCTACCTGATCACCCTCTGGGCCGGGCCCGCGGTGCTCGTTGGCCGACTCGCGTATGGCAGCTCGCCGTGGGCAACGGTCGTTGCGGGTGCCGCGTTCTGGCTGTTCTTCCCCATCGGACTTTTGTCAGCGCTTACCTCGGAGTCCCGGTGGACGCCGCTGTCCTCGCGGGTGTTTGTCGCGTTCGCCCACCGACCAGGTAAGACGCTTGCTTTCTACCTTCTGAGTGCCCCGGTCCTGGCGGTCCTCTTCCTGACGTTTGACCTCATCCTGTTGCACACATCGAAGGTGACGATGGTTTGGGCGATTGCATTGTCACCCCTCGCGGTGCTTTTGTTCTTTGTGTACGCTCGGTTGCTTGGCCGGCTGGGCCTCGTGCTGACGTTCGCCCAGCCGGAGGAGGTGGAGGCAAAACCCACACGCCAAAAGAAGAAACGCCGCGCACTCGCGTATGACGAAAAGACCCGGTGGGTGGGCCCGAAGGAGGCGATTCCGGACGACCCGCCGGTCCGGACCCAGCCGGATGAAATGCCGGGGATTGAGACGCCGTTCGATGGCCCGGTGACGGGCTATGGCGTCGACTACGAGGGCAAACTGCCGCCGCCGGAGGAGCCGAAGCCGGCTCCGTTCATCGTCAAGTTCGACGACGAGGACGACACGCCGATCACGGTCGCCCCGCCGCCGGAGATTGACCAGACCGACCGGGCGAAGATCGCCGCGGTGCTGGCGATCCCGCCGAAGCACGAGGTTGAACTGTACCTGCGCGACCGCCCGACGGAGCCGGCGAACCCGTACGGCAGCGAGGCTG
>Ga0066903_100000988_pt1 | contig 19696 bp, 16 predicted proteins | sample PanSoiMetaGPlot1_FD_67491 | JGI IMG/M metagenome (GOLD analysis project Ga0066903, IMG submission 67491) | Tropical forest soil microbial communities from Panama analyzed to predict greenhouse gas emissions - Panama Soil - Plot 1 (version 2) | ecosystem: Environmental > Terrestrial > Soil >... | reverse complement strand
CGACGGTGCTGGCGAACTACGCCTTCGTCATCGTGCAGACTCGACTCGGCTGGCGATGATCGCCGCTGGCCTGGTCCTGCTCGGGTACCTCTCCGGGAGCATTCCCTTCGGTCTGCTCCTGGTTCGTGCCACGCGGGGAGTCGACGTCCGGGAACGGGGGAGCGGCAACATCGGCGCCACCAACGTGGCGCGGGTCGCGGGAAAGACCCTCGGCGTGCTGGTGCTGGTGCTCGACGCGCTCAAGGGCAGCCTTCCTGTCTTGCTCGCCCGCGCGGTCGATCCGGCGTCTCTCGTGCCTGCCGCGGTGGGTCTGGCCGCGTTCCTGGGGCACGTGGCGCCGCCCTGGCTCGGGTTCCGGGGCGGGAAGGGGGTGGCCACCGCGCTCGGGGTGCTGGCGGTGCTGGCGCCCTGGGCCGCGTTGGCGGGAGCAGTGACCTACGGAATCGTGCTGGCGGCGGTGCGGATCAGCTCGGTGGGCTCACTGCTCGCCGGGGCCGTGGCGGTCGGGGTCGCCTGGCTCGTCCCCGGGACGCCGCCCGCGGCCGCGGCGCTGACGTCGTTGCTCTTCGCCGCGATGCTTTGGACCCACCGGGGCAACATCGGCCGGTTGCTTCGACGGGGCGAGCCGCGCGTCTGAGCCAGATCGACCGCGGTGCCCCTGCACCGTGTCCTCGGGCGTCCCCCTGGTGCGGGGGGCGTATTCGAGCAACGTGACCTCGAGGGGCCCGTTCCAGAGCGGTCGCCGCCGGAGGGGGCGGCGGTGGAACGCCGCCTCGAAGACTGGATTGCCGGAGAGGACGGCGAGGCGGAATCCAGGGAGCGTCCCCAGCCGCTCGCCGAGGTGGAAGTAGAAAGTCTTCATCCCCTTCTGTCCGCCGGCCCTGAGCCGGTCGCCGTAGGGCGGGTTGGTGACGAGGAGGCCCTGGTCGACGTTGCCCAGGGGAAGCGCCCGCGTCGCGTCGGCCTCGGCGAGGGACACCTCGCGCTCGAGGCGGGCCGCGCGGACGTTGGCCTGCGCCGCCTGGATCGCCTCGGGATTCCGGTCGAATCCGAGGATGGGGAAGGGCGCTCGCCGCTCGTTGGCCCGCGCCTCGGCACGCAGCCGGTCGAGGATGGTCCGGGCCTCGGCTCCGAGTGACGGCCAGCCCTCGATGCCGAAGGTCCGGTGCACCGAGGGAGCCCGCCGCACCGCGAGCAGGCCGGCCTCGACGAGGAAGGTCCCGGAGCCGCACATCGGGTCGACCAGCGGCTCGTCCCCCGAGTAGCGGACCGCACGAAGGATGGCGGCTGCGAGGGTCTCCTTGACCGGTGCGACGGTGGGGCGGACGCGGTATCCGCGCTGGTTCAGCGGCGCGCCGGCGACGTCCAGCGAGAGCGAGAGCCGGGTCCCGGCCAAATGGGCCACCACCCGGACGTCGGGGCGGCGCGTGTCGACGTCCGGGCGTCCGCCGCGCCGGTCGCGGAGACGGTCCACCAGCGCGTCCTTGATCTTCAGGGCGACGAATCCCGAGTGGGTGTGCTCCGAGTCCCGCAGGGTGGCCTCGACGGCGAACGTCGCCCCGGGGTCGAGGTGCTCCTCCCAGGGCAGGTCCCGGGCGGCGGCGTACAGGCCGTCGGCGCCGTGGACCTCGGCCTCGGCCAGGGGCCAGAGCAGCCGCATGGCAATGCGCGACCACAGGGCGATCCGAAGCACCTCGTTCAGGTTGGCCTGGAAGCGCACGCCCCCGCGATCGGCGCGGACCCGGGCGGCGCCGAGCTCGGCGAGCTCCTCGCCAAGGAGGTCCTCGGTCCCCCGCGCTGCGGTTGCGAAGAGCGGTACGCGCCTGGGCATCGGTCAGGACCGCTACTGTCTTCCCCCGGCTCGGTGCAAGCGTGGTTGACTGCCCGCCGTCAAACGAGGAGGGACCGATGAACCGAACCGTGCTGTGCCTGGTGGCGTGCGCCATTCCGCTGGTCGCCTGGGCGTCCGATGGGGGCGCTAAGGGAGGGATCGACGCCGGGAACCGGAAGTTCGAGGCGGCGGTCGCCAAGGGCGATCCCGCGGCGATCGCCAAGCTGTACGCCGTGGATGCGCAGATCCTGCCGCCGGACGCTCCACCGGCCAAGGGCCGGGAGGCGATCGAGAAGGAGTTCGCGGGGATGCTGGGCCAGGGCTTCAAGAAGATCGTCCTGACCACCCGCGAGGTCTACCCGCAGGGGAACTTCGCGACCGAGGTCGGCCACTGGCGCCTCGAGGACGCGGCGGGAAAGGGCGTGGAGGGGAAGTACGTGGTCGTCTGGAAGAAGAACGGCAAGACCTGGGAGTACTACCGGGACATGTGGAGCGGGGACGCCCCGCCGCCACCCCCAGCCCCAGCTGCTCCGGCCCCGGCGGCCGCCCCCCCGGCGAAGTAGAAGCTTCGCCATGTCCGAGGGGGCCCGCATCACGGTCGAGGCCGCGCAGCGGATCATCGACGGGAGCCCCTTCGGCCGCTGGTGGGGGTACCGGGTGGAGGAGCTGGGGCCGGGGCGCGCCCGACTCCTACTTCCGTTCCAGGCGCACTTCGAGCGCCCCGGCGGGGTTCTCCAGGGCGGCTGTGCGATGACACTGGCGGACGTCGCGTTCTGGATCGCTGGGATGACGGTGACCGGGGTGGACCCGTCGACGGTCACGCTGCAGATGAGCTCGTCCTTCCTGCGGCCGGCAACGCCGGGCGACCTGCGCTCGGAAGCGCGCATCCTCCGTGCCGGAAAGCGCATCCTCTACGGCGAGGCATCGGTGAGCGACGCAAAGGGAAATCTCCTGACGCATCACGTGCTGACGTACATGCGGGCCGACGACGGCACGAGCCGATGATGGGCAAGGTCTCGTGCTCAGGGCTGCCCGAGCGCATATCCGGCGACCCGTCATGACCACCGCTCCGCCTCCGTCGCCCCTTGCTTCCCCCGAGCCGTGGGACTTCCTCGCCGAGGCCTATGAGGCCGAGGTGGTTCCGCAGCTCGAGCGCTTTGCCAGAGAGGCTCTGAGCCTCGCGGCTCCTCCCGTCGGCGCGCAGATCGCCGACGTGGCCTGCGGACCGGGCACGCTGGCCCTGCTCGCAGCGCAGGAGGGATTTCCGGTCGACGCGGTCGACTTCTCCACGGAGATGGTCGCTCGGCTCGACCGGCGGGCACGATCCCTAGGGATCCAGGGCGTGACCGCCCGGGTCGGGGACGGTCAGGCGCTTCCGCTGCCGGACGGCGCGTACGGCGCGGCCTTCTCCCTTTTCGGGCTGATGTTCTTTCCCGATCGGGCGCGCGGCTTCGCCGAGCTCCGCCGCATCCTTCGACCGGGAGCGCGGGCGGTGGTGTCGAGTTGGCCGGCGATCGATCGCATCCCGGCACTGGCGGCGATGCTCGGCGCCGTCATCCAAGCGCTTCCCAAACCAGCCGGCGGAAACCCTCCCCCCGCCCCGCCGCTCTCGACGGTCGAGGCATGCCTGGAGGAGATGGGAAAGTCGTTCGGGGACGTGACCGTCCACCCAGTCTCGACCTCCACCGCCTTTCCCTCGGCGCTCGCGCTCTGGCAGTCGCTGGAGCGCAGCATGCCGCCACTGGTGCTGATGCGCCGGCAGGTCGGGGGAGAGCGCTGGGCGCCGGCCTCCCGCGCCGGCGCGGATGCGTTGGCCCGGGTCCTCGGGACTGGACCGGTCTCACTCGAGATGCACGCCTGGCTCACCGTCGGCGCGGCCCGCTAGCCACCAAAAAAAACGGTCCCGGACGAGGTGTCCGGGACCGCTTGAACTCTCACCGCCCCAGCCAGGGCGGCCGAGGAGCTACGGGTGGAAGCCGCCGAGGCTCGGGAATGCCTTGTTGAGGAAGCAAAGCCCGGCCCCGCTGGTGACGCCCCAGTAGGCCTCGGTGATCGGTGCGAGATCCGTGGCCCAGGTCTCCATGTTGCAGCCCTGGTCGTAGAGGTTGTTGATGCCCGAGTTGGTGGGCTGCGAGTTGGGATCACAGCCCGCGTTGTTGTCGCAGTTCACGGGGGGATTGAGCGCCTGTGCCGTATACGTGCAGGCGGGGCCTCCAGACGGCGTGTAGGTGACGTCCGCCTTGAACTGCGAGCCGATGTAGAGCGCGGTGCTGAGGAAGGTGAGGTTCTTCACGTCGAACTTGCTGCCGTTGGGACCGTCGAACGGTTTCTCGATCGCGTCCACGACGCAATTGCCGTCGGCGTTGGGATCGGAGGTGGCGAAGGTGCCTCTCCCGTAGACCGAGGACTGCGGATCCGACGGGACTGGCAAATTGACCTGGATCGACGTCATCGCGATGAGGCCACTCGCGAAGTTGTCGAAGTTCCAGCCGTCACCGAACGTCGCCGGGCACGTCCCAGTCGCCGTGCCGGTGTTCGTGAACTTGACGACGTACGGGCCGTTCGCCGAGGCCTGGATCTGACAGGGGGCCGGCGCCTGGGTCGGGCACCCGGTGAGGGTGACGAGGGCGGTGACGGCTCCCAGAACGAGAACGCGAGACATGGTTCCTTGGGTCCTGTTGAGGGCGTTCATTAGAAGGTCACCTTCAGGCTGAACCGGAACTGACGGACCGCCTGGTACGTCCTGGCCTGCCCCCACCGAGGGTTGGTGTTGACGACGGTCGGAGCCCCGGACGGATCCGGGAGCAGCACCAAGAGCGTCTGCGTCTTCGAGCTCGGAAGCTTCCCGTTCCCCTGGGCGCAGGTCGTGGGGTCGTCCTTGTTCGTGCAGAGCCCGGCGTACTGCGTGGGAATGCTTCCGTTCGTCGCCCCGACGATCGGTCCGGGGAAGTCGAGGGTGTAGTTGTTGTCGATCAGAATCGGCCGCTGCGAGTTGAAGAGGTTGAACCCTTCGATCCCGGCCGTGATCACCGAGTCCTTGCTCAGCCGGAAGTTGGCGTTGACCTTGGCATCGAAGCTGGTCACCCAGGGCGCCCGGCTCGTGGTTCCTCGCTGGAGGATGTACACGATCCCGTTTCCGTAGATCGGGTCCGCACCGAGCGGCTCGATCGGCGGACCCGAGCTTGCGTTGACCGAACCGCCCAGGCTCACGCTGAACACCGGGTTGATCACGAACTCCTTGGCGATGAAGACCTTGATCGAGTGGGTGATGTCCCCGGAGAGGTTGCCGTCGCCGTTCTTCAGGAACTGCGGGAAGTCGAAGATCGCGGTGATGTTCGGGTCGAGCTGGTTGGGGCCGTAGTTGGGGGCGAACAGACCGTCGTAGTTACCGGTCAGTCGGGACCAGGTGTAGCTGACCTGTGCCAGCCAGAGATCGGAGAAGTTCTTGTTAAAGGCCACGGTGACCGCGTGGTACGTGCGCGTCGCCTTCGGGAACGTGCTGCCGATGCCCTCACCCGGGTTTCCGAGGAAGTAGGTGTTGCCACCGGTGGTGGACATGTCCTCCACCGTCCGGACCAGGTTGCGATAGGTGTAGCTCGCGCCGAGGCGGGCGTTGGGAATCACCTCGTACTCGCCGCCGGCGACGACCTCGTCGGTGGAGGGCGACTTGATGTTGGGATCGACCGGGGTCGGGTAGGGGGCACCGGTGTTCGCCCAGAAGACGCTGGTCCCGCCGGCCCGTCCGGTCCGGAGGTTCGCCTGCTGATCACACACGGCATGGCCGGCCATCGGGTCGCAGGCGTGGTTCGACCGGATCTGAGTCTCCGCGCTGAGGGAGCGATTGGCCGCGTCGAGGGGGATGTTCTCGAAGTAGCGGCCGTAGTTGGCGTAGATCTTCGCTCGGCCCTGCTGCGTTGGATCCCACACCAGGCCGATGCGAGGGCTCCACTGGTCGCTGAGGACCAGGCCGTTTCGCCCGTTGTTGTCGTGCATCGTCAGCCCGTCCCAGCGAATGCCCAGGTTCAGGGTCACCTTGTCCAGGACGCTCCAGCTGTCCTGCACGAAGAACCCGAGGATGTCCGAGTTGACGACCTTGTCGGTGATCGCCGCCTGCTTCGAGGGATCGATCACGTCGATGTCGGTCTGCACGCCATAGCGACGGTAGTCGTAGACCTGGAAGCCGAGCATCGATGCGGGCCCATCGCGGAAGCCGCCGCTGCGGGTCCGGTAGCCAACGAAGCCCGAGTAGGCGGAGACGATGTGGTACTTCTGGTACTGCCAGTCCGCTCCGCCCTTCAGCACGTGGTGGCCGAGGCCGGTGAGCAGGTAGGTGAGGACGCCACGAACCTGGTAGCTGTCGAGGGTGGAGGTGTTCATGAACCCGGGGCCACCGAAGAAGTACGCTGAGACCGGGCAGTACACGACGCCGGTACGCGAGCTGTTGGCCCCGCCCGCGCAGGCCGTGTTCACCGACGCCGGGAGCTGGTGATCCCAGAGCAGGACGCTGGAGGTGCCGTTGGATCCGGTGGGGCTCCGGACCGTGGAGACACCGGCCAGGACGTTCATGTTGTCGAGGTCGTTGATGGTCGAGCCGTCGCCAGGGAGGATGTCGTCCTCCTGGTGGTGCCAGCCGCCCCGGATGTCGAGCAGCAGTCTCTTGTCCAGGAAGGCGCTGTTCAGCTCACCGACCACGTCGAGGTTGTCGAAGCTGGTTTTGAGATTGCCGGCGTTGAACGTCGCGTTGGCGAAGGTGTTCGGGTCGACGATGGTTCGGGCGGCGCTGCCATAGGTCGTTCGCAGCGGGAACGAGCCTCCACCGCCGCCGCTGGTCGGCTCGCCGCTCACCGACACCGAGACCCGGTGGTCGGAGCTGATGAGGTAGGTCAGCTTGGCGATGTAGCTGATGGTCTTCTCGTCACCGAAGCGGCGCTGGGTCGAGTTGTCGATCGGGGTGAAGTTCGTCCCGTCGGTCGTCTTGGCGAATTCCCGGGTGTACGAGTAGCGCTGCCGGGCGTAGTCGAAGCCCGCGAAGAACCAGAGCCGGTCCTTGATGATGTAGCCGCCGATCGTCGCCCCGATGTCGCCGATGTTGGTCAGCTCGACGTTCGAGGTGAGGGCTGGAGTCAGGCCCATGACCTGCTTGGCGGGGCCGGTGAGACCACCGGGGGTCCAGGTGCCGAACACGGACCCATGGAACTCGTTTCCTCCGGACTTGGTCGTGGCGGTGATGGTGCCGCCCCCGAAGCTCCGGCCGTACTCCGGCATGTATCCACCGGTGAGGATGTTCACCTCGTCGATGAAGTCTGCGGGCAGCGGGCTCCCCAGGCCTCCATAAGCGGGGTTGTTCACGTTGAGGCCGTCGATCAGGTACTGGTTCTCAGGCCCCTGGCCGCCGGAAATGGCGACGCCGTAGACGTCGGCTGACGCCTGTGGGGCGGCGAGGGCCAGCGAGTCGAACGACCTGTTCGCTCCGGCCAGACCGCCCGGACGGGCCACGGCGATCTTGTTGACGAAGTCCGAGTCAACCCGGGTGCCGACGGTGCTCGAGCCGACGTCGACCGTCGGCGGCGAGCCGACGACCGCGATCTCGGTCGCTCCGGCAGTCTCGGGGAGTAGCTCGACATTGAGTCGCAACGTCCGGTCGGCGCCGAGCTCGATTGCAGTCCGGCTGAACGGGCGGTACGACTCCTTCTCGAAACGCAGGGTGTACATACCCGGCGGCAGCTGCGGAACGCGGTATGCACCCGTCGCGTCCGTCACCACCACCTGTTCGCCCTGCAGTGACGGCGAGGTCGCCGTCACCACCACGTCAGCGACGGGTGCCTTCGTCGCTGCGTCAACGACATTGCCGATGAGGTTCGAGGAGCCGACCTGCCCCAGCGCCGACGATCCTCCCAGCATCCCGAGGAGCAAAAGCGCCGCGCGGGCGCTCCTCGCCCTGAAAGCTTTTCTCTGGCTCACCTAAGGCCCCCTCCAAGTGGTCGGAAAGCGGGAAAGCGTCGGGATGGTCACTGCCGCTGGCCCGTTATGTCAATAGCTGTTTTCTGAAGATCTGTTGACGCAATGGCCCCGTCCCCGGGATCGAGCGACACGGCCGGGGCCCCGGTGGGAGGGGCCACCGGACTCACGGGCTGAGGGCCTAGGCCACACTCGACGTTTGAGCGCGCACAGGATCCGCCCTCCCGAGGCGCGACCCCCTCGGGAGCCGCCACGGGTGGGCCCAACGCGCCCCTGTTCTCGTGCGCGCGCGATCGCTACGCTGATCCGGGGCTGGTCTCGTGGCGAGCAAGAACCATCCAGCAGCCATCGAAGCGTGCTCGGAGCCGGGGTGCGCTCGGGACATCTTCCGGCGAGGGTTGTGCGTTGAGCACTACCGCCTGTCTTTGCCCCGCTGTGTCGTGAAGGGCTGCATCCGGCCGGCGGTCTCGAGGAAGATGTGCTGGCCACACCGGAAGCTGCTCGGGGGCCCGGTGCAGTCGCGCCCCAAGCGGAGCTCGACGGAGGAGGGCCGTGTCCTCGCTTGGGGGCGACTCTATATCGCGGCGGACGCGGTGCGACGGGTGGAAGAGGAGGCCAGGCGCAGGGGCGGAAGCCCCTCGGGGCTCCTCGCCGAGATCATCGAGCGCTGGGCGCGACACGGTGACGACGCAACGGAAGAGGACCATCCTCGCGAGGACGGGCAGCACGGGGCGGGCGACGGTTCTCCCATGGCGAGCTCGGGCTCGCGGGGCTGACGCCTTTCACGCCGCGCCGGCGCCTGGCATCTCGCCCAGTGGCCGGAGCAGGACGTCGCGAGGCTTTGCGCCATCTGCCGGACCCACCACGCCGTCGCGCTCCATCCGCTCGATCATCCGCGCGGCGCGGTTGTAGCCGATGCGCATCTTCCTCTGGAGCATCGAGATGCTCACCTGGCGCATCTCGCTGACCACCGCCAGCGCCTGGTCGTAGAGCTCGTCGCTCAGCTCGTCGTCCGCACCGGCGTCGCCCAGCTCCTCCTCGCGGGGCTTGAGGATCGATTCGTCGTAGACCGGCTTGCCCTGCGCCTTGAGGTGGTCGACGGCGCGTTTGATCTCCGTCTCGCTCACGAAGGCGCCGTGCACGCGGACCAGGTTCGCGCTGGTGGGGGGCATGAGGAGCATGTCGCCCATGCCCAGGAGCGACTCGGCTCCCACCGTTCCGAGGATGGTCATCGAGTCCGGCTTGCTCCGGAGCATGAAGCTGATGCGGGTGGGGAAGTTCGCCTTGATGACCCCGGTCACGACGTCCGTCGACGGCCGCTGCGTCGCGACCAGGAGGTGGATCCCTGCCGCACGTGCCATCTGCGCCAGCCGGGCGATGTACGTCTCGACCTCGCGGCTGGCCACCATCATCAGATCCGCCAGCTCGTCGATGATCACCACCAGGTAGGGGAGCTTCTTCAGCTCCTTCGGCTTCTCCTCGGCGGGAGAGTCCCCGACCGCGTCCTTCGCCTGCCCGCCCTCCGGCTCGGCCTCGAGCCGCGTCCGTGGATCCTCCACGGCTGCAAGCGGCGAGGGGACGCCCAGCGACTCCTCCTTCGCCCGCGCGAGCGCGTCCTCCTCGGACTCGCCTTCGCCCACGTCGACCACCAGGAGCGACGCGGCCTTCTTCGGCTTCGGCGTCTCGCGCTTCTTTTCAAGGAGAACCCGGGCGTCGCCCTTGGCGCTCTCCACCAGCTTGTTGTAGCCGGCGATGTTCCGGACCCCGACCTCGGAGAGCACCTGGTAGCGGCGCTCCATCTCCTCCACCGCCCAGCGGAGCGCCAGCGCCGCCTTCTTCGGATCGGTCACCACCGGCAACAGCAGATGGGGAATGCCCTCGTAGACGCTCAGCTCGAGCATCTTCGGGTCCACCATGATGAAGCGGACCTCCTCCGGAGTGGCCTTGAGGAGGATGCTCATCACCATCGAGTTCACCGCCACCGACTTGCCGGATCCAGTGGTGCCGGCGGCGAGCACGTGCGGCGCCTTGGCCAGGTCGAGCACGTACGGCATGCCCTCGATGTCCTTGCCCAGCGCCATGGTCAGCTTGCTGCTCGAGCGCTGGAACACGTCCTGCTCGACGATCTCCTTGAGGTAGACCGTCTCCCGATCGCGGTTGGGCACCTCGATCCCCACCACGCCCTTGCCGGGGATGGGGGCCACGATGCGGACCCGCATCGCCTCCATCGCCATCGCCAGGTCGTCGGCGAGCGCGGCGATCTTCGAAACCTTGATGCCCGGCCCGGGCAGGAACTCGTACATCGTGACCACCGGCCCAGGGCGGATCTCGACCACCTCGCCCACGATGCCGAAGTCCGCCAGCTTCGCCCGCAGCTTCTCCGCGGTGCTGAAGAACGCCTCCTTGTCCAGCGCGCTCCGCTCCGGCCGGTCGAAGTCCAGCACCCCGAGCGGCGGGAGGGTGAACTGGGTCCGGCCCCCCACGAACTCGAACTGGTCCTGCTCCTTGTGCTTGGTGGGCTTGGGCGGGGCCTTGGGCTCGACGATGAGCGGCGTGCGCGGCTCGAGCGCCTGTGGCGGGACGGGCACGATGGCCCCGGCCGGTGACTCGGAGGCGTCCGGTGCTGCGGTCACCGGGCTCGGCGGAGCGAGGGCCGGCGGCCCGGGCGGAGTGACGATCTCCGGCTGATCGCCCTTCCGGCGTCTCCGGGAACCCTCGGGTGCGGGGGCAGGGGCGGCCACGGCGGCCAGCTCGCGCGTCCAGACCGGATCGGCGCCGGGCAGGAGCGCTCCGGCCGGGGCGGCCTCCCGCGACCGCTCCAGCGCACGGCTCTCCGACTCCCGCGCCAGGCGGAGCGCCTCCTCCGCCACGGCCTCGGCCTCGCTGGCTTCCGCCTCGGCCTGGCTCAGCTCTTCCTCGTCGGCCTCGAGCTGGGCGAGGAATGCGGCCTCCTCCAGCTTGGTCGCAGCGCGCGCCTCGACCCGGGCCGCCCAGGCCTTCCGCTGCGCCTCCCAGGCGGCAGCGAGCGCGGTCCGTAGCCGGGCGCCGAGCTCACCGAGCGCGTGCCCCAGAGCCACCACTCCGCGGAGAAGCGCGAACTGGGTGACCACCAGCGTTGCGGCGAACGCCACCGCCGAGACGACGATGACCGTCCCGATCACGTTGAAGAGGTCCACCAGCCACGCGGACACCTCGAGGCCCAGCGCGCCGCCCGGCGGGTTGCGCGGATGCAGCCCCGGCGTTCCCAACCCGAGCTGGACCAGCACGCAGCTGGCCACCAAGAGGACGATCGCGGCGAGGATCTGCGGCCACCGCCGCTTTTCCCGCCTGCCCACGAGAAGGACCCCGGAGACGTACACCCCCGCCAGGGGAATGGACGGCGCAGCGATGCCCAGTAGGCCTCCGAGGAGCGCGGCCAGCGCGTGCCCCACCGGCCCGGCCCCGTTGTGGGCGGTCCGTGGAGCAAGGGGTCCCGGCTCGGTCAGCAGGGCCACCATGGCAAGCGAGGAGAGGGCAAGGACGAAGACACCCAGGAGTGCGCGGCGACCCACCCCCGTTCCTTCGACGCGCTTGACCGCCAGCGCCTTCTTGCGCGACGCGACCTCCTGCTTCGACAGGATCTTCTTCTCCGGACGGGGCCGCCTGGCCGCCATGACGTACCGCTCCCTCGCCCCCCGAGGGGGGCTGCCTGTTGCGACCTGAAGCAGCAGTCGACTGTCGGGCCAGGCCCGGGGGTGGTCAATTTTCCAGCCCTGTGCCATGCACAGATTGACCAGGGCATGGACGTCCGTTGCGAGCGGTGCAAGACGCTCTACGAGCTCGACGACGCGCGGGTCTCCGAGGCGGGGACCACCGTGCGCTGTACCACCTGCGGCCACGTCTTCCGGGTCCGGAAGAAGGTCCTGCTCATGACCGAGGCGGTGGGCGCCGGGGGTGAGTCCTCCGCCGTTCCGCCCCCGGTGGCCGAGAAGCCCCCCTGGCGGGTCCGGAGCCCCAACGGCCGGGTCATCGCCTTCCGCGAGCTGACCTCGATGCAGAAGTGGATCGTCGAGCGGAAGTTCGGCCGCGACGACGAGATCAGCCTCCACGGCGACAGCTGGAAGCGGCTGGGGGACATCGCCGAGCTGCAGCCCTTCTTCCTCCTCCTCGACGAGGTGGACCGGGTGCACGACCTGGAGGAGCGCCTCCGCAAGGCCGAGCTGCCGGACGAGGGGCCCCCACTGCTCGAGCGCGAGCTGGGCTTCACGAGCCCCGCGCCGCCACCCGACCCGAGCCGACCGATCCCGACCCCGATCCGTCTGGAGACGCCGATCGACCCTCCTCCCGAGGCGCCTCCGGCTGGGATCGGGTCCTTCGATCTGGGGCCCGAGACCCAGGGGGAGGACTCGGGCGCCCCCTTCGACCGCGCCGACACCCCTCGCACCGGGACCCCGGCCGCCTTTTCGCTGGACGAGATCCGTGAGGCCACCCGGCCCTCGCCCGACGACCCTCCGATGCCGGAGGAAACGGTCGAGCCCCAGGGCTCGGGCGACGAGTCGGAGCAGCCGGAGTTCACCCGCCGCGCCGGGCTGGGCCTGGGTTCGGAGCTGGTCGACGACGGCGAGGGTTGGGGCACGACCCCGCCGCGGAGCAAGGCCGGCTTCTTCGCCGCGCTGCTCGTCGTGCTCGCGCTCGGCGGGGCGGTGGCCGCCTACTTCCAGATCTGGGTGCCGGCCCAGGAGGAAAAGCTCCGGCAGGAGGCCGAGCGGGCCCGGGTCGAGCAGAGTGCCAGGGCGCGCGCGGCGCAGGAGGCCGAGGTCCGAGAGCGCGAGCGCCGGGCAAAGGAGGAGCTGGTGGTCGGAATGGCGACCCGCGCCGACGCCGGAGCGGCGACCACCGCGGCCATCGACGGCGGCACCGGGGGGAGCGACGGCCCTGAAGCCCACGGCTCGCCCGCGCCTCCAAAGCCCACTCCCGACATCCCGCCCCGAATGATCGCCAGTCTCAAGTCCACGCCCGCCGAGCCGTCCCGCCCCCGCCCGGCTCCATCCACGGCCACGCCGCGAAGCTTCGACGAGTGGCTCGCCCGCGGGGACCGGGAGTTGGAGCGCGCGCGGGCCCGAGCAGCCGCGGACGCCTACGGCCACGCCATCGCCATGGAGCCCACCCGCGCCGAGGCCTACGTCGGGCAGGGCAGGGCGCTCCTCGACCTCGGAGATCCAGCCGGAGCGGCGTCGGTCCTCAAGCGGGCCCTGGGCCAGAATCCGCGTTATTCAGTGGCCGAGTTCTGGCTCGGCGAGGCATACCGCCGCTCCGGCCAGAAATCGCAGGCCATCGAGGCATACGGCCGCTATTTGCGAGCAGCACCCGAGGGCGCTGAAGCGGCGCGGGCACAGGAGGCCTTGAAGGACCTCGCGAACTGAGGGCAGAAGGAAGAACCATGCTCAAGCCTTCCAAGGATGAGGACGAGTACTTCGCCCGCGAGGACGTGGAGAAGAAGCGCAAGCTTGCCTTCCAGCAGGCCCAGGTCATGGCCGACCAGCAGAAGGAAGCGCTCCGGACGCTCCACTACATGAAGTGTCCGAAGTGCGGCTTCGACCTGCACACCCTGAAGCGGGGCGAGGTGGACCTCGATACCTGCTTCAACTGCAAGGGCCTGTGGATCGACGCCGGAGAGCTGGCGCACTTCGAGAAGCAGCTGCAGAAGCCGGAGCAGCGGCACGCCGTGGTGAGCGCGCTCCTCAACATCTTCAAGAACGACTGACGATGTCTCTCACCCTGGAAGAGGTCCGGCACGTCGCCGGGCTGGCCCGTCTCTCGCTCTCCTCCGAGGAGGAGGCGCTGATGCGCACCCAGCTCAGCGCGATCCTGGACGCGATGGCCGAGCTGTCCCGGGTGGACACCTCGAAGGTCGAGCCCACCTCGCACGCCGCGGGCGAGGCCGCCCCCTGGCGGTCCGACCAGGTCCGCCCGTCCTTGCCGGAGGAGAAGGCGCTGGGGAACGCTCCTTCGAAGGTCGGGACCAGCTTCGCGGTGCCGAAGATCATCGAATAGCGCCGATGGAACCGACCGAACTGTCCATGCTCGAGCTGGGAAGGAAGCTTGCCGCGGGCGAGCTCTCCAGCGCCGAGGTGGTGCGCGCCTGCCTGGCGCGGGTGGACCGCCTGGACGGGCGGGTGAAGGCGTTCCTCCGGGTCGACCGCGAAGGAGCGCTGGCGCAGGCCGACGCCGCCGACCGCCGATGCAAGGACGGCAAGCGGGCAGGGCTGCTCGACGGCGTCCCGGTGGGCCTGAAGGACCTCTTCCTCACCGAGGGCCTGCCCACCACGGCGGGCTCGCGCATCCTCGAGAGCTTCATCGCCCCCTTCGACGCGACGGTGGTGAAGCTCCTCCGGGCGGCGGGAACGCCGATCCTCGGCAAGCTGAACATGGACGAGTTCGCGATGGGCAGCTCCACCGAGAACTCGGCCTACTTCCCCACGCGGAACCCCTGGAACCTCGAGACCAGCCCGGGCGGCAGCTCGGGAGGCTCGGCGGCAGCGGTGTCGGCGCGGATGGTGTTCGGGGCGCTGGGCACGGACACCGGCGGGTCGATCCGGCAGCCTGCCGCGCTGACTGGCACCGTGGGGCTGAAGCCGACCTACGGCCGGGTGTCCCGGTTCGGAGTGGTGGCCTTCGCGAGCTCGCTGGATCAGGTGGGCCCGATGACCCGCGACGTCCCGGACTGCGCGGCGCTCCTCCAGGCCATCGCCGTGCACGACCCGCAGGATTCGACCTCGGCGCCGGTGAAGGCCCCCGACTACCTGGCGGAGCTCGAGACCGGCGTCCGGGGGATGAAGCTCGGGCTGCCCCGGGAGTACTTCGATCTGCCGGGCATGGATCCCGAGGTGCGGTCCGCGGTGGAGGCCGCCACCCGGGAGCTGGAGAAGCTCGGCGCGGAGCTGGTCCCGGTCTCGCTCCCTCACACCAAGTACGCGCTCGCGACGTACTACCTCGTCGCGCCGGCCGAGGCCTCGAGCAACCTCGCCCGCTACGACGGCGTCCGCTACGGGCTGCGGGTCCCGGAGAAGAACCTCCTGGCGATGTACGGCCGCACCCGGGACAAGGGATTCGGCCTCGAGGTGAAGCGGCGGATCATGCTCGGCACCTACGCGCTGTCCGCCGGGTACTACGACGCCTACTACCTCAAGGCGCAGAAGGTCCGGACGCTCATCAAGCAGGACTTCGTCGAGGCGTTCCGCACCGTGGATGCGGTGCTCTCGCCCACCTCGCCCACCCCGGCGTTCCGGATCGGGGAGAAGGTGAGTGACCCGCTGGCGATGTACCTGAACGACGTGTTCACGCTGCCCTGCAACCTGGCCGGGCTCCCAGGCCTGAGCCTCCCCTGCGGCTTCACCCGGGCGGGGCTGCCGATCGGGCTCCAGATCCTGGGCCGGCCCTGGGACGAGGCCCGCGTGTTGCGCATCGGCCGGACGTTCGAGCGGGAGCACGACTTCCACCGGCGCACGCCGCCTCTGGGGGCCTCATGAGCGTGGCCGATTTCCAGCCAGTCATCGGGCTCGAGGTGCACGGCCAGCTGCTCACCCGCAGCAAGATCTTCTGCGGGTGCTCGACTGAGTTCGGCGCCCCGCCGAACGCGAACACCTGCGCGGTGTGTCTCGGCATGCCAGGCGTGCTCCCGGTGCTGAACGAGAAGGTGGTGGAGCTCGCCGTGCGCGCCGGTCGGGCACTGGAGTGCCGGATCAACCCGGTCAGCATCTGGGCGCGGAAGAACTACTTTTATCCGGACCTTCCGAAGGGCTACCAGATCAGCCAGTACGACCTGCCGCTGTGCCAGCACGGCGCGCTAGAGATCGACACCGACGACGGCCCGCGGCGGATCCGGATCCTCCGGATTCACCTCGAGGAAGATGCCGGGAAAAACGTCCACGACGCCGGTGGGGGCGAGAGCCTGGTGGACCTGAATCGCTCGGGGGTCCCGCTGGTGGAGATCGTCAGCGAACCCGACCTCCGCACCAGCGCCGAGGCGGTCGAGTACCTCAAGGGCCTCCGCGACGTGCTGGTCTACCTCGGGGTCAACGACGGGAACCTGGAGGAGGGCAGCTTCCGCTGCGACGCCAACGTCTCGGTGATGCGGAAGGGCTCGACCACCTACGGGCAACGGGTGGAGCTGAAGAACATCAACTCCTTCCGGTTCGTGCAGAAGGCCATCGACTACGAGATCGGCCGGCAAGTGGAGCTGATCGAGTCCGGCGGGAAGGTGGCCCAGGAGACGCGTCTGTTCGACGCAGCCCGGGGCGAGACGCGGAGCATGCGCAGCAAGGAGGAGGCGCACGACTACCGGTACTTCCCTGAGCCGGACCTGCCGCCGCTGCGCATCCCGCCGGGCTACGTGGAGCGGATCGAGCGCGAGCTGCCGGAGCTTCCCCGGGCGAAGCTCCATCGCTTCATCGCAAGCTATGGACTGTCGGCGTACGACGCGAAGATTCTCGTCGGTGATCGCGCGCTGGCCGACCTCTTCGAGAAGGTCCAGGCCGCCTACGGAGGGCCGTCGAAGAAGCTGGCCAACTGGTTTACTGGCGAGCTGCTCCGGCTCCTGAAGGAGGAGTCCGCCGACCTGGGAGCGCTGCGCTTCTCAGCCGAGCAGTTCGCCGCACTCTTGAAGCTGGTGGACGGCGGCGAGCTCTCCAACAACGCAGCCAAGGATGTCTTCGCCGAGATGTTCCGCTCCGGCCGGGCGCCCGGGGACATCGCCCGCGAGAAGGGACTCGTCCAGGTCCAGGACACCGGAGCCGTGGAGGCCGCGGTGGACGCCGTGCTCGCCGCGAACCCCGATGAAGTGGAGAAGTACCGCGCGGGGAAGAAGCAGGTGTTCGGCTTCCTGGTGGGCCAGGTGATGAAAGCGATGAAGGGGAAGGGAAACCCCGCGCTGGTGAACGCCGCGCTCAGGGCGAAGCTCGGGGACTGACGGCGCGCGCTGGCCGGAGCGTTCGACGTCCCCCCAAAGTTTACCCGCTCAGCTCTTCTTGAAGTCGAAGTTGTGGGTGTGGACGTGGCCCGGTGTCTCGTCCTCGGACGTGGTCTTGGTGACGGTGTTCCCGGCGTTGATGGAAGCGAAGTCCGCTTCGGTCAGGGTCACGGTGTGGGTGTGAGCATTGTTGTTCGACGTCGTCTCGACCCTTCCCCCGACGGGCGGAGAGCTGACGTCGACCTTCGCCAGCTCGACCGTATGGGTATGGCCGTCATCGAGGGACGAGGTGAACTGGAAAGCGTTGGGGTTCGATCCGTTGTCGCTGCCGCAGGCCATCAGCACCCGCGAGGCGGGGATGGCCAGGAGAATCCCACCGACCCGGAAGATGACTTCGCGTCGATTCATCGAGAGCATGCCCGTAGGAACCCGGGCTGGCCGGCCGTTGCGTTCTGAATCGGACTTCGTCCAGCAACGGACTCAGCCCGTGCTCAGGGGATGACGGGCCGCCTCGGATCCCCGAACAGGTACCTGTCCAGGAACCGATCCGTGGCTCCGTAAGCGGCGATCTGGCTCTCGTTGCGCGAGAACCCGTGCCCCTCGTCCTTGAGCACGAGGTAGTGCACTGGAACGTTGCGGCGCTCCATGGCCTCGACGATGCGATCCGATTGATCTTTCCGCACCCGGACATCCTTGTCGCCCTGAACCACGAGGAGCGGCCGCTCGATCCGGTCTGCGAAGTACAGCGGCGACCGGTCGTGCATGTACGCCACGTCCTTCGGGTCTCGGGGGTCACCAAACTTGGCGTAGATGAACGGCAGGAAGCTCTCCCAGTAGGCCGGGAACTGCTCGACCAGGCTCTTGAGCTCGCTCACCCCGAAGTAGTCCACGTGTGCCGCGAACTCGGTCGGAGCGAACGTCGCCGCGGCGAGCACCATGTAGCCGCCGTAGCTCCCGCCGGCGATGGCGACCTTGTCCGCAGCGACCGAGGCGTTCTCGATCAGCCAGCGCTTGCAAGCCACCACGTCCCGGAGAGGGGCGCCCCCGAAGTCCTTGTTGTCGAGCGAGGTCCAGGTCTTCCCGTAGCCGGTCGAGCCCCGCACGTTCGGGATCAACACCGCGTATCCCTTGGAGACGAAGTACTGGGTGAACGGGGAAAAGCGGCGAAGCGACTGGCTGGTCGGGCCGCCGTGCACGAGGATGATCGCCGCTGAGCCGGGTGCCGGGTTCTCGGGGAGATAGAGAAACGCCGGGACCGGTTTTCCGTCGAAGGAAGGAATCCGCACGCTCCGTCCCGAGGCCATGCGCGCGGCGCGGAGCGAGGGAGGAAGCGCTTCGCCCAGGGGTCGTGCCTGTCCGTTCTGGAGGTCGATCACGTACGGCACCCCGGGCGTCGCATCGCCGCGCAGGAGGACTCCCAGATAGCGTTCCGACCAGGAGAAGGAGCGGGGCTCCCATGCCCCGCCCGTCGGTGGGCTGGGCAGCGTCACTGGGCTCATGGTCCGTGTCGAGCTCACCGTCGGCCGGGGGAGCCCGTCCTCGTTGACCATCGTCCAGAACCACCGGAAGCGCGGCGAGAAGCCGGCGTTGACCACGTCCCACGACTCGGAGAGCACGGTGCGCTGCTTTCCCGTCTTCAAGTCCACGGCATGCAGCGCCCGGAACTCGCTCCCGGCGTCCGAGGTGACAAAGAGCGTCCGACCGTCGCGAGAAAAGTCCATCGCTTCGTACCGCACCGGGCCCTGATGCGGAGAGATCAGGCGCGGTTTCCCTCCGCTCCGATCGAGCAGGTACAGATTGGAGTCCACGTCGGACAGCGTCTCCTGAAGGACGAAGCGGCGGTGGTCACGGCTCGCAGCTGCCACTGCAAGCGTCCCGGTCGCTTCCCACAGACGGCGGGACTTCCCGGTCCGGACGTCGTACTCGTAGAGATCCTGAAAGCGCGGATCGCGTGCGGTGGAGAGGTAGAGGAAAGTGTTCCCGTCCAGCGCCCACTCCAGGAAGTCCGCGCGACGGCCTGCCGGAAGCTCCGCGGAGAGATCGCGATGCGCGCTGCCAGAGGCGTCCGTCATCCAGAGGTGCGCGAACTCGTCTCCCCCCACGTCGGCGGCGTAGACCAGCTGATCCCGCGTCGGCGAGAAGTCGTAGGAGTGCAGGAACCCCTGCACGTGCGTGAGCTGACGCGCCGGTCCACCGGCGACCGGCTGTATCCACACGTCTGGCCGGCCTGCCTCGTCGCTGGAGTAGACAACCCAGCGATCATCGGCGCTGAACTTGGGCGGGCCGAAGCGACGGGTGTCGTAGTACTGCTCGAGCGGCAGGGGGGCCTCGGGAGCTCGCCCGATGGACGAGCCAGCATCGGGGACCGCTGCAGGCGTCGAGGGAGTCGGCGGGGCGTGGGCTCCGCATCCAACCAGGACAGCGCAAAGGGCGAGGACGGCGCCGCGCATGGCACACCTCCGGGATGGATCTGCCGGACTGCCCCGGTAACACATCGCGCGAAGGCCAGTGACCCCTTCCGCCAACGGGCATCCGCCTTGACTTGCAAGGGGTTGCGGGCTATTCGCTCGGCCCTTTCACACAGGGGCAAGGTCCAGATGTACGCAGTCATCCGCACCGGCGGGAAGCAGTACCGCGTCGCCGAGGGCGACGTCGTCCGCATCGAGAAGGTTCCCGGCGAGGTTGGGAGCGAGATCACCTTTGCCGAGGTGCTCTGGCTCGGGGGGACGGAGTCCCCGAAGGCCGGCCGCCCGCTCGTCAGCGGCGCCAAGGTGGTGGGGAAGATCCTCGCCCAGGACAAGTACCGCCGGGTTCTGCACTTCCGGAAGGAGAAGGAAGGCTGGACCCGCCGCAAGGGCCACCGGCAGCCGTACACCGAAGTGAAGGTCGTCACCGTCGCGGGCTGATCCGCGCCCCGTTAGGAATCGGAACATGGCTCACAAGAAGGGACAGGGCAGCTC
>Ga0066903_100000987_pt1 | contig 19696 bp, 10 predicted proteins | sample PanSoiMetaGPlot1_FD_67491 | JGI IMG/M metagenome (GOLD analysis project Ga0066903, IMG submission 67491) | Tropical forest soil microbial communities from Panama analyzed to predict greenhouse gas emissions - Panama Soil - Plot 1 (version 2) | ecosystem: Environmental > Terrestrial > Soil >... | reverse complement strand
GCACTCAATGCGCTTTCGGAATTGTGCAGGATTTACTAGCGCCCGTTGTACGCTTTCCTGAGCAGTCATGGATACAGCCCCGAAGATGCACAGGATTTGACGCAGGGTTTTTTCGCAGACCTCATTGAGACTCGTGCGTACACACGCGCCGATCGGGAAAAAGGTCGGTTTCGTTCCTTCCTTCTCGGCGCGCTGAAACATTTTATCGCCGACACTCGCGACCGCGGTCGAGCATTGAAACGTGGCGGAGGAATGATTCTCGAGAAGCTGGACGAGAAGGCGATCACTGAAGCGGAGGCGCAGATCGCGCGAGCAGCGAAATGGCAAAGTGATGACGTCTACGACCGCGAATGGGCGGCGTCCCTCGTGCGTCAAGCGCTCGCTCGCCTCGCGCAAGAGTGCGCGCAGGCCGGCAAAGGGGAACTTCTCGGATACTTGCTGCCGTATCTGGCGACGCCGGAAGAGTCGCCAATCCCATATGAAGAGATGTCGCAACGCTCACACCGGCCAATTCCTACTTTGCGTAGCGACGTAGCGCGATTGCGCGCGCGGTATCGGGCAATCCTCCGTGAAGAAGTCCGGGACACCGTCCAAGACTCCATGGATGTGAATGAAGAACTGCGATATTTGTGTCGTGTGCTGGGCGCCACCTGAACAGCTGCCAGGGATAGCGCGCTGTTAGCATTCGGCGCGGCGTCCCTGGCAAAGCAAGCTTTAAAGCAAGGAAGCTAACCCAATGCAGTCGGCTGCTTCACAAGCTTCAACCTGCCCGGCGTGCGGTAGCGCGCTGGAAATAACCTCTCTGTGCGCGCCTGGCTGCATGGTCTGTCTATTACGAGCGGGAATCGGCGCCGAGGAATTGGCCCCCGAGGATTCAGCGACCTCACAGCGCTTCGGAATTTATGAGATCGAACGCTGCGGGGACGGAAGATTCTACGAGCTTAGGCGGGACGCAATGGGGGTGACGTATCGAGCGATCGACACCACCCGGCGCCGCAAGGTCGCACTGAAGATCATTAAGCACGACATCGCCACCCGAAGCGCCAAGGCTCGTGAACGTTTTCTGCACGAAGCGCGGGCGACCGCAACCCTGCAACACGAAAACATCGCCACCGTGTTTCAATTCGGGATTTGCGAGGAAACGGGCCGACTTTTTTACGCGATGGAATTGATCGATGGCGAGACGCTAGAGCAACGCGTTCGCCGCGCCGGGCCGCTCGATGCTCGCACCGCCATCGAGATCGCCCAGCAAGTCACCTCCGCATTGGCAGCAGCAGAAAAACGCGGATTGATCCATCGCGATTTGAAACCGGCGAATCTGATACTCGCGGAACCTGACGGCGGAGACACAGGGACGTCAGGCTGGGGCATGTCGCCGCGGCAGCCGCAGGAGGTTGTTCCAACAGTCAAAATTATCGATTTCGGTCTGGCCAAAGCTCTCAACACGTCGATTGATTCAATGCGGCTCGCTCAAGATGACTTCGTCGGCACGGCGGGATACGCCAGCCCGGAACAACTCAATCACTCTGCACTAGACGTGCGTTCCGACATTTACTCGTTAGGAATTACGCTCTGGTTCGCGCTCACGGGCAAAAAACCATTTCACGCCCGCGACGTGGGGGAAATTCGTCGCGCCCAACAATCGAATACGCTCCCCGTCGACCAACTCAAAGCGGCGCGCGTCCCGTCTCGCTTGAGATCTCTCCTCAGATCAATGCTCGCCTTTGAACCAGCCGCGCGGCTTGGGACTCACGATTTAGCAGCGCGGTTGCAACGTTGCGCTGCACATGAAACTGGCGGACGGCGCGCCGGCCTGGCCCTCACAGCGGCTGCCGTTCTAATTCTCGGCGGCGTTGCATTCTTCCTTTCTCATTTGCTGCAAAATCCAGCTTCCAATCAACCGGCTAAAAAAAGTATTGCAGTCCTGCCTTTTGAAAACTTGAGTCCCGATCCGGACAACGCCTTTTTCGCAGACGGCGTGCAGGACGACGTCTTGACCAAGCTGGCGAAAGTCGCCGATCTGAAAGTAATCAGCCACACCAGCGTCATGCAATTTCGCGGTAAACATGATTTGCGACAGATCGGGAAGACACTTGGCGTCTCGTATGTTTTGCAAGGAACGGTGCGACGTTCGAATGGGAAAGTGCAGATCAACGCGCAACTGGTGGACGCTCGAGCGGATAGGCACGTTTGGGCGGAGGGATACGACCGCAACTTGAAGGACCTGTTCGCGATCGAGGCAGAAATCGCGCAATCGGTGGCCAATCGGCTAAGTGCCAAAGTTTCAGCTAACGAGAAACTGGCTCTACAAGAACCACCAAGCAGTGATCTTGTCGCTTATGACCTTTACACACGCGCGTCCTCTATGATGGACCCGGCCTTATATTATGGCCTTGGCAGCGAACAAAATCTTCTCAAAGCTGTGGAGTTACTCAACCAGGCCGTGGGGCGAGACCCGGGTTTTCTCCTGGCATATTGCAGGCTGGCCCAAGCTCACGATGGGATCTACTGGACAGGCCTCGATCGCACGCCCGACCGTTTGCAGCTCGCGAAGTCGGCCATAGATGCCGCTTTTCGACTGAACCCGGATTCGGGCGTAGCACACCTCGCGTCGGCTCAGCACTTTTACAATGGTTATCTCGATTACGACCGCGCGCGCGCCGAACTCGCCATCGCTCTGCGTACCATGCCGAACACTGCGCGAATCTTTGAACTGAGCGCGAACATCGATCGGAGACAGGGACGTTGGCATGAGGCCACGCGGAACTTTGAGCGGGCGATTGATTTAGATCCCCAAAACAGTGACCTCAGTTTCGCGGCAGGATTTACTTATCTTTGCGAGCGCGATTACAAACGAGCCAGGGAAATTGCAGATCGCAGCCTTGCTCTCCCCTCAAAGAATCATTACGCCATGCTGCTCCCAACATGGATTGATTTCCATGAACGAGGCGATACCCGGCCGTGGCATAAGGTGCTCGAACAGATTCTCGCCGAGGATCCCGCGTCGGCAAAAGATCTCACGCGCGGGCGCTTCTTTGTTAGATTGTATGAACGCGACACTGCGGCTGCTGAGAAGGTCCTCGCGACACTGGAATATCCAGTCGTGGGTGCAAGAAGCATCGGGGGGGTCAAATTTACCCCGGCTTATGCGCGCGGCTTAATTGCTCGCATGAAGGGAGACATCGCTGGTGCGCGCTCGGCCTTCACCGCCGCGCGGGAGCAACTGGAAAGCGCGGCGCGCGAGTTCCCTGATGATGCTTCGAAGCTCTGTTTCCAAGGCTTGATTGACGCTGCCCTTGACCGAAAAGACGAAGCGCTGCGCGAGGGCGCGCGCGCTCTTGAGCTTCTCCCTCCGAGCAAAGATGGACTCAGTGGCACCGAAGTTCTTTACTATTTCGCGGTGATCTGTGCGTGGACTGGCGAGCGCGACCAAGCCATTGAGCAATTGAAAACTCTAGCCACCCTTCCCGCGGGCGTATCCTACGGCGAGATATCGCTCGACCCGCACTGGGACCCGCTGCGCGGCGACCCGCGCTACGAGCAAATTGTCGCTTCCCTCGCGCCGAGATAAGTTTAACCACCTATCACATGCAGCTGCCACGCTTTTGCGTGGCGGCTTTTTGTTTCATCGAACAGTTATGGCAACAGCAAATAAGAATCTGCATTTGCCTCGCTGCGTCCTGCAAAGAATTGCATGCAGGTTTGATTTGACGAGCTCTTGGCATTCCATTTTCTTCGTCCGAATTACCCGAGATCTAGTAGTAATTTTCTCCTGATATGAAAAAGATTTTGATTCGTTCGATGCTCATTTGCTTCACGATCGTGTGCTCGTGCCAAAAACAAGATTCAGCGGTTGAACAACAACTTGCTCAGCAGAAAGCCGATCGGGACGCACTCAAGAAAGCGTTGGATGAAAGATTGGATTCGTTAGATGAAAGAGTGAGTTCGTTGGACGAAAAAATAAAAGCGTTAGCCGAAAAGGAAAAGGCCTCGGCGAACGTCGGGACGATTCCTTCCGACGTTCAAGATCAGACTCCCGACCCCGCACAGGCGCAAGCTGAAAGAGAGAGGGCGATACAACAGTTTTCCGCCGAGATTCGGGCCCGGATTTCAGACAACTCGAACATGAAAGCAGAACGCGACAAAGCAAGACGGCGCGCGCTGGAAGAGTCACAGAGCCAAAGGCAGCCCAGGCAGCCTAAGTCGAAGATGCCTGGTGGAGCAGTATTTTCCGCGCCGGAGGTGGCTTCGCCAACTCCATCCCCCACCGTAGAGGCTGGTTCGCCACCTTCATCGCCGGAGCCGGAGTAATTCCGGGACGTTAGCTTCGGGCCTCGCCCGAAATTCGCGGGAGAATTCAGGACTGCCGACAATCTCACTCGCTCGTTGCAAGCGCACCAAACGCTTGCGCCTGATTCGTTCCTTCGAGATGATGCAGGAGCATGGCTGCCACATTCGCGCAAACCGGGACAAACATCATTACCTCCCGTTCCGCCTTCATTCTGCGATTCATCAGCACCATTGCGCTTTGGACAATTGCTTTGCTGATCGTGTTCTCCGGTTACGAGATTTTGTTTTGGCTGCTGATCAGTGTGTTCGGGCTGATTGGGCTTTGGGAGTTTTACCGCATGCTCGATCACAAAGGCCTGCCCAATTTCAAAATCGCAGGAATGATTTGCGGCGCTGTTCTGCTCGCCGGCAGTTTTTATTATTTCTCCAAGATTGGGCCCGCTGGATCGTACGATTTCGAAGTTGCGGTCCTGTTGTTTTTCCTGCTGACCGTGTTCGGTCGACAGATGTTTGCTCGCCTCCGCGATGACGAACCGCTGCAAACAATGGCTTACACGTTGTTCGGCCTGCTCTACGTGCTCTGGCTTTTCAATTTCATCACGAAGATCGTTTATCTAACGCCACGTTCGAACACAGGCCAGGTGACCGGACAGTTCTACGTTCTGTATCTCATCGCCGTTACAAAATTCGCCGACATGGGCGCCTACCTGACAGGCAGCGTCTTGGGGCGGCATCTGATGGTTCCGCACATTAGTGGCAAGAAAACATGGGAAGGGTTCTTTGGCGCGATCGTTTTTGCGCTACTTTGCAGCCTGGCATTGGTGAAACTTATGCCGGGTCATTTGTCCGCTTTAAATTGGATGCATGCGACGATACTTGGCGTGCTCCTTGGCTTGGCCGCGGTGCTGGGCGATTTGGCTGAGTCAATCATCAAACGCAGCACGGATGTAAAGGACTCGGGGAATCTCTTGCCGGGAATCGGCGGCGCGCTCGACCTTCTCGACAGTCTGCTGTTTACCGCGCCGCTTTTGTTCTTCTATCTCCGACTGGTGATTCGGGTGCCGTAACCCGAAAATGGGCAACAGAAAATGACGAAGCACGAATGACAACAAAAACTGCTGGAAAGCGTAAGCGTGTTGTTATTCTCGGGGCAACGGGATCGATCGGCGAGAGCGCGTTGAAAGTAGCATGCGATATTCCGGAGCGGCTTGAAATTGTCGGATTGGCTGCCAACAGCAATGCCGAGAAACTCGCTGCGGCTGCCAATGAAACGCGCGCTCAATCTGTTTGCCTCGTTGATGAAGCAAAAATTGACGTCCTTAAGCGTGGACTTGATTACGAGCCGCGAATTTTCGCCGGACAAGAAGGACTGCTTGAGATCGCGTGTCTGACGAATGCCGAGATGGTGCTGGTCGCGATCGTTGGGACTGGCGGATTACGGCCCGCGCTTGCTGCCATTGAGGCCGGCAAGGATCTCGCCGTTGCGAGCAAGGAAATTCTGGTGATGGCAGGCGAAATCGTGATGCGCGAGGCGCGCGATAACGAAGTAAGCGTGCTGCCTGTGGACAGCGAGCACAATGCGATTTTTCAATGTCTGGAAGGGAAACGCTCTTCGGATATCCGCCGAGTTATTCTCACTGCCTCTGGGGGTCCATTCCGCGAAGCGGCCCGGTCAGATTTCGACTCTATCACACCCGAGCAGGCGTTGAAGCATCCGACCTGGAACATGGGGCCAAAGATCACAATTGATTCAGCGACGCTTTTCAACAAGGGCCTCGAAATGATTGAGGCGCACTGGCTCTTTGGCGTCGAGATGAAACGTGTCGAAGTCGTGATACACCCGCAGAGCATCGTTCATTCGATGGTCGAGTTTGCGGACGGGTCTACACTCGCCCAATTGAGTTATTCGAACATGTGTTTTCCAATCCAATACGCCGTGACCTGGCCGGATCGCGTTCCGAATACTTTGCCGCCACTCGATTTTTCGAAATTGTCCAAGTTGGAATTTTTCACGCCCCGCTACGACGATTTTCCAGCATTAAATCTCGCGCGCCGGGCTGGCGAGGTCGGCGGCACAATGCCCGCCGTCATGAACGCCACAAACGAAGTAGCCGTCGCTGGTTTTCTGGACCGGCAAGTTCGCTTTGCGGATATCTGGCAGATTGTCGAAGAAGTCATGAGCCGCCACGGGTCCGTTGCGCACCCCGATCTCGATGCGATATTGCAGGCCGATCAGTGGGCGCGTACGGAAGCGCGGGGGTTATGTAAATCGGCAAATCATTAAAAAGAATTACAACGACAAATCCGCTCGCGTGTCCAACCAATGACCAATCACTGATCAGTTTTTCTAGTTACAATGCTACTGCACATCGCTCGCGTCATTTTCATCCTGCTGGAAGTGCTGATCCTGTTCAATCTGCTGATCGTAGTCCACGAACTGGGACATTTTCTGGCGGCGCGCTGGCGAGGCCTTTACGTAGAAAAATTCGGCGTCTGGTTCGGCAAACCGATTTGGAAGAAAACAATCAACGGTGTCCAATACTCACTCGGCTCGTTGCCCTTTGGAGGCTTTGTGGCGCTGCCGCAACTGGCCCCGATGGACATCATCGAGGGAAAAGCGGATGTGGACCGCGCGAGACTGCCGAAAATTTCCGCCCTCGATAAGATCATCGTGGCCATCGCCGGCCCACTGTTCAGTTTGCTGCTCGCGCTGTTCTTCGCGGCCATTGTGTGGGCTGTCGGCTATCCGGTCAGCGAGGGAGATTCAACGACGGTGATCGGGTATGTTATGGCCGATTCGCCGGCCCAAAAGGTTGGCCTGCAGCCGGGTGACAAGATTCTCTCAGTAGATGGCAAGCCGGTCAGGCGTTTTACGGGCATGAATGACAGTGTGACCTGGGATGTGGTCGGAAGCGAGGGTGACAAGATCGCGGTGAAATTCGAGCGAGACGGAAAAGTGCAAACCGTTTGGATAGAGCCTTACAAAGCAAAGGTCCGCGGCTGGCAAAGACAAAGTGTGCGGCAATTGCTCATTCTTCCGGCAGAGACTGCGATCATCGACAAGGTGGAACCGAACACCCCAGCTGCGGCAGCCGGGCTGCGTTCAGGAGACATTATTCGCGGGTTTGATAAGACGCCGATCTACCATCCGATTGCATTGCTGGAATACATCAACAAACATCCAAACGACGAGCTCGTTCTTCATGTGGAACGTGGCGGGAAGAAATTTGACGTTCCGGTAAAACCAATGCTCTTGCCTACGAATGGCGAACAGAAACCACGAATTGGAATTCAGTGGGACATAACCGGCATCGCGTCCATCCAGCATCCGAACCCGATTGAGCAAGTTTACAACAGCGTGAGTAGCACGCTGAAGACAATTGGCGCCGTTGCCTCGCCGAAGTCGGACGTAAAATTGCAGCATCTGAGCGGCCCCGTTGGCATCGGTCGCATTTACTATCTCCTTTTCCAAAGCGAAGGTGGCTGGCAGCTAGCTCTGTGGTTTAGTGTGATTCTCAACGTGAACCTGGCGATCTTGAACATGTTGCCGATTCCGGTTCTCGATGGCGGTCACATCGTGCTGGCAATCATTGAATCAATCCGCAGGAAACCTGTAAACATGCGTGTGCTGGAGGTCGTGCAGACAAGCTGCGCGGTGGTGATCATTGGTTACATGCTCTACATTACATTCTTCGACGTGCAGGATTTGCCGTTTGTCCGTAGGGGGCTTAACCAATTCGAAGCAAACTCGTCCGAGAAGAATTCACGATCGCCCTAGTGTCTTGCGTTGCGCAACGCCGGGCAAAGCCGTAAAATCTCATCGCGACAGAGAAGCCTCGGTCACATCGACCTGGCTTGCCGCCTTATTGAACGACGTTGAATCCTACGATGCGTGAGTTGTTATACTGCGAAAATCCATTCGTTTATTGCCGTCGCAAAACGCGCGAGGTGAAGGTTGGTAACGTCGGTGTCGGCGGCAACAACCCAATTCGCGTCCAATCGATGATCACCTGCGATACGATGGATACGGACGCATCGATTCTACAGACGATCGAACTGGCGAACGTAGGCTGTGAAATCGTTCGTATCACCGCTCCCACGGTGAAGGATGCGCGTAATCTTGAGCACATCGTAAACGGTTTACGGGAGCGCGGCTGCAACGTCCCAATCGTTGCCGACATCCATTTCAAGCCGGAAGCGGCCATGGAAGCCGCCAAGTGGGTGGACAAGGTGCGAATCAATCCCGGGAACTACGCGGATTCCAAGAGATTCGTCATTCGCGAATACACCGATGAACAGTATACCGCGGAATTGAATCGGATTCGTGAACGGTTTTCGCCCCTGGTTGATCTGTGCAAGAAGCGCGGCATCGCCATGCGCATCGGCACAAATCACGGCTCGCTTTCCGACCGAATCCTGAATCGCTATGGCGACACGCCGCTTGGCATGGTTGAAAGCGCGCTCGAGTTCGCCCGGATCGCGCGCGATCTCGACTATCACGATTTCATTTTCTCGATGAAAGCGAGCAATCCGAAAATCATGATTGCGGCGTATCGGCTACTCGTCGCCCGTTTGAACCAGTTAGGGCCGGACTGGAACTATCCGCTCCATCTCGGCGTCACTGAGGCAGGCGAAGGCGAAGACGCGCGGATCAAAAGTGCAATCGGTATCGGTTCGCTGATTGCTGACGGGATCGGGGACACGATTCGAGTGTCGCTTACCGAGGACAGTCCGAATGAGATTCCAGTAGCGAAAGCCCTGGTTGAGAACATCAACAAGACGTCTGGCTCTCAACTCTCAACCATCAATTATCAACTCTCCTTTGACCCATATTCATATCAGCGACGCCCAACGGAGACGATCGCTGTAGCCGGGATCGGTGATCCCGGCCAACGAATTAAACTCGGTGACGCGGAATTGATTCGGGTAGTCGTCAGGCAGGGAAACTTTGAAAAGATCGCTCACAAAATCGACAAGATGGGCGATTACAAGCCGGAAATTATCTATGAAAACGCCCGCGTTGCTGACGTCGATCCACGCGATGATGCCGCGATTGCCAAATTGAACGCGGCGCAGAGCCCGCTGTTTGTCACGGTAAAAGACGATGTCGATCTCGCGGTCATCCCCGCGTTTCGATTACTGGCGGCCCGGTTGCACTCCCGGCACCCGATCCTCCTCAAGGATATTTTCAACTATAGGGCGGCCGCCGCTGGAGAAGATGGCGTTTCACAGAAACGCCCTCCAAATTTCCTCGACACGCTTCTTGTTGCAGCAACAAACATTGGTTCCCTGCTATGCGACGGAATTGGTGACGCAATCCTGGTGCGAGGCGAGGAAGCACCGGGCCAGGCGTCGCGTCTGAGTTACAATATTCTTCAAGCGGCTGGATCACGGATTTTCAAAACCGACTACGTCGCCTGTCCTTCGTGCGGACGCACCTTATTCAATCTGCAAACCACGACTGCGAGAATCAAAGAGGCGACGTCGCATCTCAAAGGCGTCAAGATCGCCATAATGGGTTGCATCGTGAACGGACCAGGTGAAATGGCAGATGCAGATTTTGGCTATGTCGGCGGCGCGCCCGGCAAGGTGAACCTTTACGTCGGCAAAACAGCCGTGAAATTCAACATTCCCGAAGTGGAAGCGGTGGACCGGTTGAAGGATTTGATCCGCGAGCATGGCAAATGGGTTGACACTGCTCCACAGACGAGCGCTTTGGAAACAGTTTCCTAACGCTGCTCTACTCGATCTGCGGAGGTTTGACTACTCTCCGGTCTCTGCGATACTGCCTGCTTCTCCCCCCAGAGAACCCATCTTCCATGGATAAAATCCGTAATATCGCCATCATTGCGCACGTTGATCACGGCAAGACGACGCTCGTTGATCAATTGCTCCGACAATCCGGCACGTTTCGCTCCAATCAAAAAGTTGAGGAGCGCGTAATGGATTCAATGGATTTGGAGCGCGAGAAAGGGATTACAATTCGCGCGAAGAACGCATCCTTTCAGTGGAAAGGCTACCGCATCAACATTGTCGATACGCCCGGACACGCGGATTTCGGCGGCGAAGTCGAGCGGATTATGAAAATGGTGGACGGTGTACTCTTAGTCGTCGACGCCCATGACGGACCGCAGGCGCAGACACGTTTTGTTTTGCGCAAGGCGCTGGAGAACAGGCTCAAGCCACTTGTCGTGATTAACAAGATCGACAGGGAAAATGCGCGTCCACACAAGGTCCTCGACATGGTCTTCGATCTTTTTATCGAACTGAAGGCGACCGACGAACAACTCGATTTTCCAATCATCTACGCCAGCGCAAAGAACGGCTTCGCCACGCGCGAACTGCACGAAAAGAGCGAAGACATGACGCCGCTTTTCGAAGCGATCGTGCAATATGTGCCGCCGCCGAAAATTTCAACCGAGCCATTTTTCCAAATGCTCGTATCGAATCTCGATTACAGCGATTACCTCGGGAGGATTGCGCTGGGGCGCATCATAAGCGGTCGCGTCACCGTCGGTGATTCACTCGTATGCATCCATCGCGACGGCCGCCGCGAACGAGCTACTGTCACCGCCCTCTTCACACACGAGGGATTAGAGCAAGTTGAAATCAAGGACGCGAGCGCCGGGGATATCATTGGGTTAACCGGCTTCGAGGATATTTTCATCGGCGAAACCCTAACCGATCAGGAGGAACGCGTGCCACTTCAGTTCGTCGATATCGATCCGCCAACAATTCGCATGCGTATCCTCGTTAATGATTCGCCGTTTGCTGGACGCGAGGGAAAATTTGTGACCGCGCGGCATCTTCGGGAACGCCTAGTTCGAGAAACACGCAGCAACGTTTCGCTTCAGGTCAACGACACGGAAACCGCTGGCGTATTTGAGATCAACGCGCGCGGCGAAATGCAAATCGCCATCCTGGTTGAGCAGATGCGCCGCGAAGGCCATGAGCTGATGGTCTCGCGGCCCGAAGTGATTTTTCACCGAGCTGAAGATGGCACCCTGCTCGAGCCGCTTGAAACTCTGTATGTGGATCTGCCGAATGAAAATCTGGGGGACGTCCTGCAGTCTGTCGCCAATCGCAAAGGCGAGATCCTCGGCATGGATCAGCATGGCTCGCGGGTATCCATCGAAGCCGTCATCCCGACGCGCGGCTTGATCGGATTCGAGACCGATCTGGTCAACCTGACTCGCGGAGAAGGATTCATGAGTCACCTTTTTCGCGAATACGCGCCGTTCAAAGGTGAAATCGGTGGACGCGGACGCGGTGTGATGGTGTCGATGGAATCGGGAGTCAGTACTGCTTATGCGCTTAACAGCATTCAGGAGCGCGGTCGGCTTTTCATTGGGCCCCAGGAGGACGTTTACGAAGGAATGATCGTGGGCGAAAACGCGCGACTGGAGGATTTGCCGGTCAATCCATGCAGGGAAAAACACCTCACTAACATGCGGAGCCAGGGCGAAGGCAAAGGGATCCAGCTGGAGGCGCCGCTGCGATTGACTCTCGAGCGTGCGATTGAATACGTCGAGCTAGACGAGTACGTCGAAGCGACACCAAAATCGCTTCGGTTGCGCAAACGCATTCTGGACGCGACCGCGCGGAAACGCGCTGCAGCAGCTGCCGCGTAATCGTTCCGTGATGTGCGGCCTGTGATCGTTGCCGCCACCAATGAGTGGCGATGGAAATGATTAATTGTCAGGCGTGTTCTCGCGCTGCGTCGCCAGGACGCAGCGAAATCCGTAAATTACGTCGCGATCATTGCGATCGATCACGTTTCGATAGGAGGATTGCATCTCCAGCCGATTGCTCGTCGCCCACGAACCGCCGCGCAACACGCCCCAATCGCGGCCAGTTACAACGCTGTCGCCCTTATAAGTGTCGCCGCACCATTCCCACACGTTTCCGCCAAGATCGTACAAGCCTAACGAATTCGGTTTGAAACTTCCTACTGGCATCGTTGCGCCGCGGCGCTGTCCTGACGCCGCAGAATAATTTCCTCCGTCACTTGGCGGCGGCCATTGTTTTCCCCAGGGAAACTCGTTCTTTATCTTACCGTCGCGGGCTTCCGGTGTTTCGCCGCTCTCGTTCACCAAGCCCACTGCTACGCTCCACTCGAAATCAGTTGGGAGGCGGTAAACTTGTTGATCTTCGATCAAATTCTCGCCACGCTCCTTATTGGTCAGCCATTTGCAGAACGCCACCGCGTCGAACCAGTTCACCTTTACGACCGGATGAATTGCTGTCTGAGGAAAATCGGGCGGTTCATAATGCCGTCCCGTTGCGCGGCAAAAAGCTTGGTAATCTTGCACGCGCGTTTCCCACATCGATATGTAAATGTCGCCGAGCGGAACGAATTTCATCCCTAGCGAATTCGTAAACGGCATCCCGGAGGCGGGGCCCGCGCTCTTTTCCAAGCGCGCCGCCAAAAACGTCTGCTTTTGCGGCTCGACTTTGCCATTAACGGAAGTCGCCTTGTAACCACCGAGGCGCAGCTCGTAGGCTGCATCCCCCGGCTTTACTTCTTCGATCACCAGCGGCGTTTGCCCGAGCTCTCTCCCGTTCGCTATGACAGTCGCGCCCGCAGGCGCGCTCGTGATCTTGACGCTACCGTTGGCAAAAACGAAGTGGGCCGTGTTTTCGCGCTGCGCGTCAACATCGATTTTTTGCTGTTCGTCAGGCCACCCATCGAGATGCGCCGCCAGTTCATGGGAGCGTACCGGTAAGTCCAGGCGCAGCGGCGTGCGTCCGCGCGATTTTCCGTCGACGAAAATTTCGGCGCCCGTCGGCTCGCTCGTGACTTTGGTAACCGCACTGACAAAGGCAAATAACTTGTTCGTTGTTTCGCCACGTTGGACTTCGACTTCGTCTTGCATCCACCAATCGCCTCGATGCGCCAAGAGTGAATATTTTCCGGTTGGAAGATCTACAATTGATTGCGGTGTCACGCCGTCGTGCAAAACCTGACCGTCTTCGCTCCAAAGCGAAAACTGCGCGCCAGGCGGTTCCGATCGGATCTGCAGTGCACCTTTACTGCGCACGAGATGAAATGCAGGCAAGCCTGCGGGGCGTTTCCCGCTCAAATCGACGTTCGTTTCCAAGGGATCATATCCCGAAGCCATGATGCGCAGCTTGTAGTTGCGCGCCTCGAGGTCTTCGAACGTAGCTGGACTTTTCTGGACGTGATCGCCCAACACAACGAGCGCCCCGGCCGGTTCCGTTTGAATCGTCAGGCGCAGATCGATCCCGCTGCTGCTGCGGAATTCGCGGCCCAGCCAAAACCAAATTCCCGCGACCCCAAGCGTCAGAATCAAAATTGTCGCAATCCAAATTTTCGCGCGCGATTTTTTTGGAGGCTCGCCGCCCTCGAGCGCTGCGAGATCGCCATACATTGCCGCAGCCGAGGCGTAACGTTTTTTTGGATCGTTCGCGCACGCCTTCATGAGTACATCGTTGAGTTGCAGCAGGCGTTCGCGGTCCGGCCGAGCGCTCAATTGGGAATCGATCTCCGGGAAAGCGAGGCGGTCTTTTCCCGTACAAGTTTCGTAAAGAAGTTTACCCAGACTGTAAATGTCTGCACGGGGCGTGCCCGGGCCTTCCGGCGGCACATAACCTTCCGTTCCGACGAATGATTGTTGTCCACTGGCAGCCACTAATCCGATGTCGGCAAGCTTCGGTACGCCTTCGATGAAAATGATATTCGATGGCTTTATGTCGCGGTGCGTTAGCCCGCGTGCGTGTAATGCATTGAGGGCTTCCGTTAATGCGAGCCCGAGACGAATCGATTCATCAGCGGAGAGGCACTGATGGCGCGCAAGGTCACTTTTCAAGGTGCGCGGTTCGTAATCGACGAGCTCGATCTTGCAGCCAGCCAGATGATCGTCGGCTAGCTCCATGCTGTAATAGAGATAATCGGCGGTCCGACCGACGTGAAGAATATCAACGAACCCATCGTGTGCGCGCGAGATGGGTTCGAATGCGGACATGCCTTCGAACTCCCTTAGAAACGCGCGCTCGGTTTCAAACGTGCCGCGGTACACGACTTTTACCGCGCGAAACGCGCCGGTCACCGTCCGTGCCAGCCAAATCTCGCCGTAAGCGCCACGGCCGATCACACGTAGCAAGTCGTGATCGGGGATAATCGGGATCCGAGCAGTAACTTCGCGGGGAATGCCCGAGATTTTACACAAGGTGCCAATGCGAAGCAATTCTGGGGAGCGCACGCGCGCTGCGTGGGCTCCCCAGAATTGCAGAGCCGATCAGCGATCGATCTTTTCCAGGGTTTTAATCTCCTTTTTCAGGACCGCGGCAACGCGATGGCGCGCAAGGTACACCTGACCCACACTGACTCGGAGTCGTTCGGCAACTTTTTGCGCCGGCCATTCCTTGCGCACGTAACAATCAAAAATTTGAAACTGTTTCGGATCGACTTTCTTTTTCACGCGCGCGATCGCGGCTTCCAATAAATTATCTTTCCAATCCGCTTCCCAGACTGCATCAAGATCGACAATTCGCGGATCCGGGACGCGTTCGATTGTTGCCGTAAAAGTATCGTCCGGTGATGAGGAGGGCCGCGCAGCTTGCGGTTCACGTTTGCGGAATTGATCGGCGATGCGCCACCTGGTGATTTGCAAAAGCCAGCCTTTGAACGAGCCGACAGCCGGATCGTATTTCAATTTATCAATGTTCCTGGCCACGGTAATGACTGTTTCCTGCACGACTTCCTGTGCCTCGCCATCGGCCAAGCCAGATTTTCGCGCCGCCGAGTAAATCAGTTTCCAATAAGTGTCGAAAAACTCCTGCCAACGCCGTTGATCATCCCAGTTGGCCAGCCGATCGACCAGGCTGCGGCGGGTAGCAATCAACCCGGTGTTCTTCATGTTGATCTTTTAACGCAGTTCTTCCCGCGGGCACAATCCTGTCGATCTTTTGAAAGATTCCTGCTGAACTCGCGTATCCTCCTTATGAATACCACTCTCCTCACCCGATCACTTCAGCTGGCTGCCCGGCCATTTCCGATTCTTCTCACATTTCTCAAGAAGATCGCTGTCGCGACCTTCGGCCGGCTACAATGGAGTCCGCCGCGCTGGCTTTCAAAAAGTTGCGCCTCCTTCTCCAATTTCAATCGCGCACATCCCCTCATCACGGCTTCGGGAATCATCGCCATGGTTCTGCTCGCATGCGGGACGGCCTGGACGTGGCGCTGGTACCAACATCGACCGAAGCCGCGCTACGTAAGCGTTATCATTCAGGCGGTTCCCGTAACGAAGTTGGAGAAGGACCTGACTTTCCCAACACTTGATATTCGATTCAGCGATTCCGCGGCGCGCCTGGAAGACAAGGACAAAACAGCTCTCCAAGGCGTCCGGCTCGATCCTCCGCTGCCTGGGAAATGGATGTGGGCTGATGACAAACATTTATTCTTCAAACCAACGAGGGACTGGCCGGCCGACCAAAAATTCAAGGTCATCTTTGACAAGAAATTTTTTCCACCGCACATCAAGTTGGAGCGATTGACTTACGAGTTCCACACCCCGCCGTTCGAAATCTCAATTAAGCAACTTGAGCTTTATCAAGACCCGGTCAGTCCGACCCAGCGCCAGGTCACTGCGACGCTGGAACTGACGCACGCAGTCGAGCCCGGTGAGTTAGATCGACATATCCAACTAGAGATGATTGGCGGGTCAGCTGCGTTTTCGCCCTCTGATCAGGCACCGCATTTTTCGCTTACTTACGGATTGCACCGGCGCATCGCGTATTTGCGCAGCTCGAACGTGACGCTTCCGGACAAGGAGGATTTCGTGAAGCTCGAGCTGAGCAAAGGTGTTCGGACTGCGCAAGGCGGGGCTCAAACTCGGGACGCGACCGAACAAAAGCTGCTCATTCCGTCAAATGGGACGGCGTTTCAGATCAAATCGATTGAGGGAACCATCGCACGGAACAAGAATGGCGAACCCGAGCAAGTCCTGATTCTAAACACGACGGCAGACATCAGCAGCAGCGAACTGGCTACGGCTGTTCAGATCCGGCTGTTGCCGAAGCGTGAGACTGAAAAGAGCGAAGAAAATGATTCCGGAAGTCCCAATTCGGAATCCGTCGATCAAAGTAACGAAACCGACGAAAATCGACAGAGTGCCGAGTCAGAAGAGGATGAAGTAGACGACACCGCGGAATCTGACAAAGGATCGAAATGGCAAAGTCCGACCGATGTGCCGGATGATGTGCTCGAGCAATCCAAGCAAATCGAATTCACGGTCGTTCCCTCGGAAAGGGCACAAGATCGACAACATGTTTTCAAAATCCGCGTCGAATCTGAAGGCGAGCTCTACGTTCGTGTCGCGAAAGGAGTGCGCGCGTTTGGTGATTATCCTTTAGAGGAAGATTACAACGCCGTCGTTGCAGTGCCGAAGCTTCCGCGCGAGGTGCAAATCGAAGGACAAGGAGGTCTGCTGTCGCTCAATGGCGACAGGAAACTGTCGATCCGTTCGCGCGCCTTGCCAGCCGTCGAATTTGAAGTGGCACGCGTCGCCACCACTCAAATCAACCATCTCGTTAGCCAAACCGGAGGTAAATTCGAAGACCCAGAGTTCCGCGCGCCGCTGTATTTCAACAAAGAGAACATCTCTCGCATCGCAATTGAGCAGCAGCCAATCGCAATGGAAAACAAATGGAAAGCGAATTACTCGGCGTTCGACTTCGCGGAGCACCTTCGCAAACCGGCGGACGGCGGGAGCGAGCGAGGTCTTTTCTTTCTGACCGCTAGAGGCTGGGACCCAGTAAAGAAGAAACCGATTCGATCTGCCAAGGACAGCAGATTTTTGCTTGTTACCGACATCGGAATTGTGACGAAGAAAAACACCGATGGCAGCAGCGACGTTTTTCTCATGTCGATCAAAAGTGGCCAACCTCTCAATGGCGCGACGGTGGAAATCCTGGGCAAGAACGGCGTGCCGCTCCAGACAGCGCAAGCGGCGGCGGACGGTCATTGCGCTTTCCCTTCCGTCGAAAAATCCGAGCGCGAAAAAACGCCCGTCGCATTTGTTGCGCGCAATGGTGATGACGTCGCGTTCATTCCGTTCGCGCGAGAAGACCGCGTCTTGAATTTTTCGCGCTTCGAGATTGAGGGAGCACAGAACATTGCGCCGGAAGGGCTCGATGCATTCGTATTTACTGAGCGCGGTGTTTACCGGCCGGGAGATGAAATTCACATCGGTCTCGTCGTGAAACAGCGAAGCTGGGGCGGCAATCTCACAGATTTGCCTATTGAAACCGAAGTCGTGGATGCGCGCGATCTGCCGGTGCAGACGAGGAAACTCACTTTGCCGGAGACTGGTTTTACCGAACTCAGTTATCAAACGGCCAATGAATCGTCGACCGGCCTGTACACGTTCAACGTCTATCTGATCAAAAATGACAAGCGCTCGAGTTTGCTCGGTTCCACCACGGCACAGGTGAAAGAGTTTCTTCCCGATCGCATGAAAATCCAGACCCACCTTTCCAAAGGTGCGCCGGGCGGCTGGATTCAGCCCAGGGAAATGCACGCGTCTGTTGTGCTGGCTAATCTATACGGCACGCCTGCAACTGATCGGCGTGTGACAGGCAAGATTGAGCTCGCTCCGGCGGCATTTTCATTTCCGGAGTTTCGCGAGTTCATTTTTTTTGACCCCCTGGTTGACGAGAACAAAAATCGCCAGGAACAAACCGTCGATCTCGGTGAACAAAAAACCGATGGCGAAGGCCGCGCGGATTTTGATTTGCAGCTCGAACGGTTCGCCGATGCAACTTACGCGATGCGATTCATCACGGAAGGCTTCGAAGGCGAAGGCGGGAGGAGCGTCACAGGCGACATAAGCGCACTCGTTTCCGCCCTGCCTTACGTGATCGGGTACAAAGCGGACGGCGACCTGCGTTACGTCGAAATGAATAAACCGCGCGGCGTCGATCTGGTTGCAGTCGATCCGCAACTCAATCGAATTGCGATCGAAAACATCACCCTCAATCTCATCACGCAGGAATATGTTTCCGTGCTGAAGAAGCAGGAAAGTGGCAGTTACGCTTATGAGTCAGTTCTAAAAGAGCGCCCTGCCAAATCAGAAAAAATCTCGGTGGCGGCAGGCGGTTACCATTACGCTCTTCCGACCGAGCAGCCCGGCAATTATGTGCTCGAACTGCGCGACGATCAGAATCGCATTCTGAGCAAGCTGCGGTTCTCGGTCGTGGGTCACGCTGCAATGACTGGTGCCCTCGAGAAAAACGCTGAGCTCGAGATCAAACTCAGCGCAAAAGCCTATCGTGCCGGGGATGAAATTGAATTAAGCGTGACCGCGCCCTACAGCGGTTACGGTCTCATCACCATCGAACGGGAAAAAGTTTACGCCTACAGCTGGTTCCAAGCGAGCACCGCCAGCAGCATCCAACACATTCACCTGCCTGAAAATTTTGAAGGCAGCGGTTATGTCAACGTAGCGTTTGTGCGGGCGCTCGATTCCAAAGAAATCTTTGTCAGTCCGCTCAGTTACGGCGTCGTCCCATTCACGGCCAATATCGAAAAGCGCCGACTCAAGATCTATCTCCAGGCCGCAGCGAAAGCGAAACCCGGCGAACCGTTGCACATCGGCTACAAAACCGACCGGCCCGGCAAGGTCGTCATTTTCGCGGTCGATCAAGGAATTCTGCAAGTTACCGATTACAAAACGCCGGACCCGCTAACCTTTCTCTTTCGGAAATGCGCTCTCGGCGTGGAGACGGCGCAGATCGTCGATCTTATCATTCCGGAATTTTCTTTGCTGCGTTCTCTTTCCGCATTCGGTGGCGACGGCGGTGAAGTTCAGCGATTGAATCCGTTCAAACGCGTCACAGAAAAACCTGTGGTGTTTTGGTCCGGCATTATCGACGCCGACACGACAGCTCGCGAAGTTGTCTATGATGTGCCCGACTTTTTCGACGGCACTCTGAAGATAATGGCAGTTGGCGTTTCAAATGAAACAGCCGGATCAACCGACCGTGACGCGCTCATCCGTGGACCTTTTGTCGTAACGCCAAGCGTGCCGGTGTTGGCCGCTCCAGGCGACGAATTCGAGGCCGGCGTGACCGTCGCGAACAACGTCGAAGGGTCTGGCGCGGATGCGGACGTCGAGCTTCGGGTCGATGCATCTCCGCAATTGTCGATCTTGGGAACGCCAACCCAAAAATTGCGAATCGCAGAAGGCCACGAGCAAAGCGCGAAGTTCCGCTTCCATGTCAACGATGTGCTCGGCTCCGGAGAAATAAAATTCGCCGCGCGCCGAAACAGTATTGAGACGCGCCGCCGCGCTACGCTGAGTGTTCGCCCGGCCGTCCCTTACGCGACTGATGTTCGCAGCGGTAATTTCAAAAAAGGACACGTGGACGTCCAAATTACGCGGGC